>ERZ1034385.8-NODE-8-length-139033-cov-5.438846_pt1 | contig 139033 bp, 125 predicted proteins | sample MGYA00520612_ERZ1034385 | MGnify/ENA primary metagenome ERZ1034385 (study PRJEB33736, sample SAMEA104288468) | Azolla filiculoides | biome: Urban; feature: water surface; material: ditch water | place: Netherlands | collected 2014 ... | reverse complement strand
TCGATCTCGACACCTGTTCGCCGACGCCGTCGATTGATGGCAAGGGTACGCATGGCGGCTATTGCGGTCCGGCCGTGAAGCCGATCGCGCTGAACATGGTCGCCGAAATCGCTCGCGATGCCGAGACCTATGGCCTGCCGATTTCCGGCATTGGTGGCGTGACGACCTGGCGTGACGCCGTCGAGTTCATGATGCTGGGTGCCGGCAATGTGCAGGTCTGCACGGCTGCCATGACCTATGGCTTCAAGATCGTGCAGGAAATGATCACCGGTCTCGAGGCCTGGATGGACGAGAAGGGCTATGCCACGCTCGACGATTTCCGGGGCAAGGCAGTGCCGAATGTCACCGACTGGCAGTATCTCAACCTGAACTATATCGCCAAGGCGCATATCGATCAGGATGCCTGCATCAAGTGTGGCCGCTGCCACATCGCCTGCGAAGACACGTCTCATCAGGCGATCACCAACATGGTCAATGGTGTCCGCCACTTCGAGGTTATCGAAGAGGAGTGCGTCGCCTGCAACCTCTGCATCGATGTTTGCCCGGTCGAAAACTGCATCACCATGGTGCAGAAGCAGCCGGGTGAACTCGACAAGCGCACCGGCAAGGTCGTTTCGGCCGACTACGCAAACTGGACGACCCATCCGAACAACCCGATGGCCAAGGCTGCCGCGGAGTAAAACGGTCAAGGCCCCCGGAGACGGGGGCCTTTTTCTTGACTGTGGCTATTTGCCAGCGCACGTGGCAGAAGCCCTTTCATGTGTGTGCTTGTCCGGATGAGACCGGGCAAGACGCCCATGGATGAAATCAGTGCGCGACAGCATTGCTCTTGCCCCAGAGGCAGGCAGTGCTGGCATGAATGCCAAATCGAGATACCATCATGAATAAACGGTCGATCGCCCACAATGCCCACGCCAAAGGCCGCGAGAAGCTTCTGGCGCATCTGGCGATGCTCTCGTTTGCGCTGCTCATTTCGGGCTCTTTCTCGCTCGGAGGAATTGCCGCGAAGTTTGCGCCTTCCGCGTCGATCAATGCGCTTCGCTACATCCTCTCGGTCGTCGTCATGTGGGTCGTCGCGACGCAGGTGATGAAGGTGCGTATCACCGTGCCGAAAGAGCCATGGCGCTATGTTATCCTCGGTCTCCTCATGGCGATCTACATGTTCACAATGTTCAAGGCGCTGGAATTTACATCGCCCGTGGCCACGGGGGCGGTGTTTACGCTGATGCCGCTCATTTCCGCGGGTTTTGCCTGGGTGCTGATGCGCCAGAGAACAAAGCCTGCGGTACTCCTGAGCCTCGTCGTTGCGGCTGTCGGCGCCATCTGGGTGATTTTCAGGGGGGATATCCACGCGATCCTCGGATTTGATGTCGGTCGCGGAGAGGCCATCTATTTCATAGGTGTTATCTGCCATGCGGCTTATGCGCCGCTTCTGCGGCTCTTCGGTCGAGGCGAACCGCCGATTTTCGTTGGTTTCTGGGCTGTTGCGGCGACTGGCGCCTGGCTGATGCTGCCCGGGATTCCGGCGCTGATGCACACCGACGTCACCGCATTCCCCGCTGAAGTCTGGCTGTCGATCATTTATATGGCCGTCGCCACGACCGCGATCACGTTCATGCTGTTGCAATATGCTTCCATGAGGCTGCCTGCCTCCAAAACACTGTCCTACGGCTACCTCACGCCATCCTTCATCATCGTGCTCGAGGGGTTCCTCGGCCACGGCTGGGTCAGCCTGACAATCTGGATTGGTGCGTTGCTGACCGCGCTCGGCCTTGCGATTTCTGGTCTGCTGCCGGACTGACGGCAGCGTATCAAATCGATGTCGAGGGCGCGGAGGGTGGCCTCTTGCTTCCCGCCGATGTGTCTGCGGCGCGTTCGTCGTCGATGCGGGGCGCGATTTGCGCCCGCCAGATCACAAAGACCGCAACCGCGATCAGGGCAATTCCGCCGTGAACCCAATAGGCGAGTTTGTAGCCGCCGAGATCAGTCAGCCATCCGGCGACGATGTTGCTGGATGACGCGCCAATTCCCTGGATCGTGCCGACAACCGCCAGACCCACGTTGAAACGGCCAGTGCCTGAAAGAATGCGTTCGACCGCGATGGCGGTTGCGATGCCGATAAGACCTGCACCAACACCGTCGAGTACCTGGACCGGATAGATGGCGTTGAAAGAGGTGAATGCCCCAGCAATCGCGCCGCGTACCGGTAGGGCCGAGAGGCCAATCAGGAACACTGTGCCGAGGCCGCAGCGGCGAATGAGAAACGGAGCCGCCAGCGCCACGAAGATCATGGAAATCTGCGAAACCCCGGTCGTGATCGCAGTGGTGCGGAATGGAGTGCCGAGCTGGATGGAAAAGCTCTGTGCAATAAGCCTGCTGATCGGCGCATTGCCGAAATGGAAGATCATCAGCACGATGGCGAGAGCCAGAAGCCCCCTGCGTTCCAAGAGAACACCGAAGCCCGATGGCCCCGGATCGCCGTCGTCGTGGGCAAGTCCGCGCGCGACCTGATTGTCGATCCGCGTGCGGTCTATTGCCAGCACGGCGACAATGGTTGCAACTGCGGTCGCAATCATCAGGTAGACGATCCCTGCCATGCCAAAATACATCGTGCCGACGAATATGGCTGCCAGCGAGAAGACGTTGCCCGCGTGGTTCCAGAACTCGTTGCGTGAGACCTGGATGGAAAAGCGCCTTTCCCCGACGATACCGAGCGTGAGCCCCATCAGCGCCGGACCAACGACAGCGCCGACGATCGCCGTCGCCGACTGTCCGCCAAAAACCGAATAATTGTCGGGGCTAGCCAGCGTCCAGAGCGCTGCGACGGTCACGAAAATCACCGGCAGGATGATCAGGGTACGCTTGTGGGGCGAGGTGTCGACAAGCGCACCGAAAAGTGGCGTTGCAATCATCCCCAGAACACCGCCGATGGTGGCAATCATGCCCAGCGTGAACGGGCTCCAGCCATTGGTTGCCAGGAACCCATCGAGGAAGGGTCCCAATCCATCCCGGGCATCGGCAAGGAAGAAATTGAGTGCGGCGAGCGCGATAAGAGTTCGATCAAACGGTCTGGCCAAGATCGAACCCATGCGCATTGAAAATATCCCGAGATTGAAACTCGACGACTAACCCGCAAATTGGAAAAATGTTCCCTCAAACACCCTCAAAATACATGTTCCGGCGGATTGTACGCTCAGGATTTCCATGTCATTGCTGCATCGGGCTGCGTTGAGATTGTTGATTAATAATGTCTTTATCTTTTCAAAGAAGTGCGTTTTTTGACAGATTGCAGCGCCTGGTTGCCGGCAAGCGTTCTGCCTGGTTCCGCTGGACCTTGTCGATCTGCCTGTTCGCAATAGCACTCGGGCTTCGGATCGTCCTCAACGACCGCCTGCCTGCCGGCTTTCCCTATCTGACCTTCTTCCCGGCTATCATTGTCACGACGCTGGTCGGTGGTCTTTGGCCCGGCGTTCTCGCAGGTGTTCTGGGCGGGATTGCCTCCTGGGGCCTGTTCATCAATCCCGCCAAGCCATTTGATGTGGCGCCCGGGTCGCTCCTGGCGCTCGGCTTTTATACATTCATCGTCTCCGTCGACATTCTGATCATTCATTCCATCAGCGTGACGTCGCGCGCTCTTTTGAAGGAGCGGCAGGCGCTGGCGGCATTGGCGGCCTCAAAGGAGCGGGAGAATATTCAGCTCCTCGAAAACGATGCGCTGCAAAAGGAAATGAGCATCGAGCTTGCCCACCGGCTCAAGAACCAGCTCGCTCTGGTGCAGGCCATTGTGAACCAGACAGTGCGAACCTCGGATGATCCATCGACTTTGGCACAGACCCTGAGCGCGCGCATTGGTGTCCTGGCACAGGCTCACGACTTGCTGATCCACGGCGACGAGGATGAGGCGACGGTCGATGCCGTGGTGAAGCAGTCGATTGCGCTTTACGACCGGGAACGTTTCGTTTTATCCGGGCCTATGGTGCGCATTGATCAACGCCCCGGCGTTTCGCTCGCGTTGATGATGCATGAACTTGGAACCAACGCGGCCAAGTATGGGGCGCTGTCGAACGATACCGGCCAGGTTCGCATTGAGTGGGCGGTTTCCCGCGGTGCAGAACCGCGCTTCGAAATCACCTGGTCGGAAAAAGGTGGCCCGGCGGTCACGGAGCCGACACGGCGCGGTGCGGGATCGCGCCTTATATCGGCGGGCGTGGGCGGTGTCAGCGATGTGACGATAGAATACCGGTCCGAGGGCGTCGTCTGCACATTGACTGCGCCACTCGAGCAGTTGTCCAGCTAGAGTATTTCCGGTGATCTCTGGATCACCTTCAATGCTCTATCTCCTTGTTTTTACCGCATTGTCCGACGCCGAAGCGATTACGCTTCGGCTGGAAGTGCTCCAACCCAGTCATTCCGTTTCGGAACTTTTTGCGCCCCTGCGGATTGTCAGGGCGCGTGCCTTGCGTTGCCTCATGCATGTCGCGCTCCATCGGATTGAATTGAGCGCGACATGCATAGATTCAAAATGTTACAGCGTCGTTCGTGCGTTCAATTGGAAGCGCCGCGCTGTTAGGCGCGTCTTGGATACGCCAAACCTGTAACGGCTGGACACAGATATCACATGCAAATTCAGGACATTTCCTCGGCTGTCATCATCCTCATTGCGGCGCTGACGGCACTTTGCCTGCTGATACGTCCATTCCGGTTGCCGGAGGCCGTCTGGGCGATGGCGGCTGCGGTCATTCTGGTTGCAGCGCAATTGCTGCCACTGAGCGATGCCTTGGCGGGTGTTGGAAAAGGCCTCGATGTCTATCTCTTTCTGATCGGGATGATGATGATCTCCGACATTGCCCGCAAGGAAGGCCTCTTCGACTGGATGGCGGCCATTGCCACGAGCCATGCCAAGGGTTCGCCAAGGCGGCTTTTCGTGCTGATGTATCTCGTCGGCATTCTGGTTACGGTCTTCATGTCGAACGATGCTACGGCGGTTGTGCTGACGCCGGCCGTCTATGCGGCCTGCAAGGCGGCAAAGGTGCGGGATCCGTTTCCCTACCTGCTTATTTGCGCCTTCATCGCAAACGCGGCAAGCTTCGTGCTCCCGATCTCCAACCCCGCAAATCTCGTGATCTTCAGCGGTGGACACATGCCGCCGCTCGGCGACTGGTTGCGCGTCTTTGCGTTGCCTTCTGTCGTTGCTGTGCTGGTGACCTTCGTTGCGCTTTACCTGACACAGCGCCGCGCGCTCGCCGAGGACAGTCTCGCGACGGACGTTGAAACGCCGACGCTCGGACATGGCGCGAAAGTCGCTGGCTTCGGCCTGATCGCCACGGCCATCGGGCTGATCATAGCCTCTGCGCTCAATGTCGATCTCGGTTGGCCGACGTTCATCGCCGGCGTTGCGACGCTGGCGCTGGTCGCCATTCTCAATCGTGAATCGCCCCTTGTGCCCCTCAAGGAAGTTTCGTGGAGCGTCATTCCGCTCGTCGCGGGGCTGTTCGTGGTGGTCGAGGCGCTGGGTCGTACCGGTATGATCGAAGCGCTGGCAGGTCAAATCACCCGGAATATTGATGTGGCGCCCGCACTGACTGCGGGTGTCGCCGGGCTTGCGACCGGACTGGTCGCCAACATTGTCAACAACCTGCCTGCGGGTCTCGTTGCGGGAAGCGTCGTGCAGGCTGCACATGCGCAAGGTGCGGTGTCCGCCTCGATGCTGATTGGCATCGATCTCGGGCCGAACCTTTCGATTACCGGATCGCTTGCAACCATCCTTTGGCTCAATGCACTGAAGCGCGAAGGGATCGAGGTGGGCTTCTGGCGTTTCATTCGCATCGGTGCCGTGGTGATGCTGCCTGCGCTGATCCTGACGCTGGCAAGCGTTTCGCTCATCGCCAAATGAAGAAAAGGCGGCCGATGTGGCCGCCTTCAAGATTGGGTAACCTGAACTGTTGCTTAGCCGTGATTGATCATCACGTGCCGCACGACCGTGTAGTCTTCCAGTGCATATTGCGACATGTCCTTGCCATAGCCGGACTGCTTCAGGCCGCCATGGGGCATTTCGTTGACCAGCATGAAATGGGTGTTGACCCATGTGCAGCCATAGCGAAGGCTTGCGGAAGCCTTCATCGCCTTGCTGACATCCTTGGTCCAGACGGATGACGCCAGGCCGTAGTCGGAGTCGTTTGCCCATGCAACGACATCGTCGTCATCGCCGAACGGCGTGACCGACACGACCGGGCCGAACACTTCGCGGCGTACGATTTCATCGCTTTGCAGTGCGCCTGCAACGACAGTTGGCTGATAGTAGAAGCCGGAACCGCCGGGCAGGGCGCCGCCGGTCGTGACTTCAACATGGGCGGCCTCTGCGGCGCGCTGGACAAAGCTTGCAACGCGGTCGCGCTGGCGGAGCGAAATCAGCGGACCGATCTCGTTCTTCGTGTCGTCCGGGTCGTTATATTGCAGTGTCGAAACGGCCGAGCTCAGATCGGCAACGAAGTTGTCGTAGACCGATTTGTGCGCGTAGATGCGGCAGGCAGCCGTGCAGTCCTGGCCGGCATTGTAGAAGCCGAAGGTGCGGATGCCGGCGATTGCCGCTTCAAGGTCCGCATCGCCATAGACGATGACGGGTGCCTTGCCGCCGAGTTCAAGATGCGTGCGCTTGACCGACCGCGCGGCGGCCTGCATGACCTTCTTGCCGGTCGCGATATCGCCGGTGATGGAGATCATGTCGACTTCGGGATGGTTGATCAGTGCGTTGCCGACACTTTCGCCACGCCCGAGGATGACGTTGACGACGCCCTCCGGCAGGATGCCGGCCAGAAGCGTCGCCATCTTGAGCGCTGTCAGGGGTGTCTGTTCGGACGGCTTGAAGACGACCGTGTTGCCGCCTGCAATGGCAGGCGCCAGCTTCCAGGCCATCATCATGAGCGGGTAGTTCCACGGCGCAATCGAGCCGATGACGCCGACGGCGTCGCGACGGATCATCGAGGTGAAGCCCGGCAGATATTCGCCTGCAATCGTGCTGTGCTGGTTGCGGATAGCACCTGCAAAGAACCGGTAACAGTCTACGATCGCGGGGATTTCATCGTTGCGCACGGCATTGATGGGTTTGCCGCAGTTGAGGGCTTCAAGTGCTGCAAAGGCATCGGCGTCAGCCTCGATCGCGTCGGCGATCTTCAGAAGATAGGCCGAGCGTTCGCCGGGCGTCGTGCGCGACCACGAGCCGAAAGCCGTTCTGGCGGCCTTGACGGCAGCCTCGATCTGGCCCGCGCCTGCTTCAGGCAGTTCCATGATCACGCCAGCAGTCCTCGGGTTGAGGATCTTTTCTTCCTGTTCTTCCCCCTTCGCGAAAGAGGAGCCGATGAGCATTTCCGTATCCATTGGAGACTCCTTTCAGTCTTTCATTTGCCGCCGCCGGCTGTTTCTTCGCCGCCGCGGGTCATGTAGTAGGCCGCCAGGATTGGCAGGAAGGTCACAAGAACCACTGCCATAGCGACAACGTTGGTTACTGGCCGCTGGTGCGGCCGGATAAGTTCCTCCAGCATCCAGATCGGCAGCGTCTGCTGCTGGCCTGCGGTGAAGGTGGTGACGATCACCTCGTCGAAAGACAGCGCGAAGGCCAGCATTCCGCCTGCCAGCAGTGCCGTCCCGATGTTGGGCAGTACCACATGGCGGAAGGTCTGGAATCCGTCGGCCCCGAGGTCGTAGGAGGCTTCGACCAGTGAAGACGAGAGCCGGCGAAAGCGGGCCACTGCGTTGTTGTAGACCACGACGATACAGAAAGTCGCATGGCCGAGAACGATCGTCCAGAACGAGAAGGGTATATCGAGCAGGCCGAATGCGGAGCGGAGCGCAATCCCGGTCACGATGCCCGGAAGGGCGATCGGCAGGATGACGAGCAGCGTGATCCCTTCCTTGCCGAAGAAGCGGGCACGAGACAGCGCCGCAGCACACAACGTGCCAAGGATCAGCGCGAGAAGCGTTGCGATCGACGCCACCTTCACGGAGAGCGCGAGCGCCTGCCACACATCCGGCCGGGCCCATGTGATGGCCAGCCATTTGGTCGTCAGACCCGGCGGCGGCCATTGGAAGCTCTTTTCTTCCGTCGTGAAGGCATAGACGAAGATCAGCAGGATCGGCAGGTGCAGGAATAGCAGTCCACCGGCAGCAGCGAGCTTTAGCGGGACGGGTGCGCGGTTCGATTTGTCTTCAGAGTGCATCGAACGCTCCCATTTTCTTTGCAAGCCAGAGATAGCCGGCCATGATGATGACCGGAACCACGGAAAAGGCGGCGGCAAGCGGAATGTTTCCGGCCGTGCCCTGCTGCGTGTAAACGGCCTGGCCGATGAAGAGCCGCGAGGTGCCGATGATCCCGGGCACGATATAGTCACCCAGCGTCAGCGAGAAGGTGAAGATCGAACCGGCGGCAATGCCCGGCAGTGAAAGCGGCAGCAGCACATGGCGGAATGTTTTTCCGGGTGCTGCCCCTAGATCGTAGGACGCCTCGATCAGATTGGCCGGAACACGCTCCAGCGATGCCTGGATCGGCAGGATCATGTAGGGCAGCCAGATATAGACGAAGACGATGAATGTTCCGGTGGCGCTGACCGAGAGCGAATTGCCGCCAACGACCGGCAGCGAGAGCCAGCCATCGAGGATTGGTGAGAGGTAGAGCTTGTCCGCAATCCAGCTGATGATGCCTTCCTTGGAGAGGATCATCTTCCAGGCGTAGATCTTGACGAGATAGCTGGACCAGAGTGGCAGCATGACGCCCAGATAGAAGAAGGCTTTCCAGCGACCCTTGGCGTAACGCGCGGCATAATAGGCAATCGGAAAGGCGAGGAATGCCGACGCGATCGTCACCAACGCCGCCATGGCGGCAGTGCGCTTGATGATGTCGAAATTCGCCGGGCTGAACAGCTGCGCATAGGTCGACAACGTGATCTCGTATTTCACCTGGCCGGTGAAGTCGTCGATCGAGAAGAAGCTTTGCGCCAGCAGCGCGAAGAGCGAGCCGACATAGACCAGCCCAAGCCAGATCAGCGGCGGGGCAAGCAGGAGAAGCACCAGTAGCGATGGCCGCCGCCAGAGAGCGCCAGAAATGCGCGAGGGCAGGGATTCTGCGGTGACCGGCATGCTCATGGCGTGTCATCCAGCATGTTGAGCGACGCCCGGTCGAACGCGAGCGTGACCTCGCTGCCCGGGGCGGGGAGTTCCGCATTGGCCGGAAGATTGGCATGAAGCGTTTCACCCGCAACGGTGACGGCGATGCGCTTGACTGCACCAAGGAAGCTTGCGCCGGTCAGTGTCGCCTTGAGTGACAGTCTTTCGCTGCTTGTGTCCATGTCGATCAATTCGGGACGCAGGCTTGACCATGCCATGACCCCGGTCAACTGGCTTGTCAGCGATGGCGAAAGCACGTTGGACGAGCCGACAAAATCGGCCACGAAGCGCGTGCGCGGGTTGTGATAGATGTCTTCCGGCGTTCCGGCCTGCACGATGCGGCCATTGTTGAACACGGCGACGCGATCAGCCATCGAGAGTGCTTCGCCCTGATCATGGGTGACGAAGATGAATGTGATGCCGAGCGACTTTTGCAAGCTTTTCAGTTCTTCCTGCATTGCCTCGCGCAGCTTGAGGTCGAGCGCGCCCAGAGGTTCATCCAGCAGCAGAACTTGCGGCTTGTTGACGAGCGCGCGGGCAAGGGCGACGCGCTGGCGCTGGCCGCCGGAAAGCTGGCCTGTCTTGCGTTCGCCATAGCCGCCAAGCTTGACGAGCTGAAGGGCTTCTTCCGCTGCCTTGTGGCGTGTTGTACGGTCGACGCCCTTGACCATGAGGCCATAGGCGACATTGTCTAGAATGCTCATGTGCGGAAACAACGCATAGTCCTGGAAGACCGTGTTGACGCTGCGGCGCCATGGCGGAAGTCCGGTGGCGTTGACACCGAAAATCGAGATTTCGCCGCTGGTCGGCTGCTCGAAGCCTGCAACCAGACGCAGGCATGTCGTCTTTCCCGAGCCCGAGGGGCCGAGCATGGCGAAGAATTCTCCGCCTGCGATGTCCAGATCGACATTATCGACCGCACGGACGGAGCCAAAATGGCGCGCGACGGCGCGGAAGCTGACGGCTGAGGTCATTCCTGATCTCCGGTTTACCCTGGCGCATCTGGCCACGGGGTATCATGCGGCCGCGCGGGCGGCCGCATCAATTGAAATTATGAAGGGTTGAGAGGGGCGGCAACTGCCGCCCGACGGGTCGGGAAGCTTATTGTCCGCCCATGATGGCGATGTAGTCGCTGACCCACTTGCTGTATGGAACGCAGGTGCCGGCTTCGCACTTGGCGACAGGTGTTTTCCAGAAGGAAATCTTGTCGAAGTTATCGAAACCATTGGTGGCGCAGCCACCTTCGCCCAGGAGTTCATTGCCCTTGCAGGCTGCCGGAACGGCGGGCACCGAGCCAAACCAGGCCGCAACGTCGCCCTGCACCTTGGGCTGCAGCGAGTGTTCGATCCACATGTAGGCGCAGTTCGGGTGTGCGGCGTTCACATGCATCATGGTCGTGTCTGCCCAGCCTGTTGCGCCTTCCTTCGGGATGGTCGAAGCGATGGGCTGCTTGTCGGCCTGCAGCAGGTTGACCTGATACGGCCAGGAACCGGAGGCGACGACGCCTTCGTTCTTGAAGTCATCCGTCTGGACCGTCGCATCATGCCAGTAACGACCGACGAGCGCGCGCTGGCCCTTCAGCAGCTCGACTGCGGCGGCATATTGCGGCTCGGTCAGTTCGTAGGGATCCTTGATGCCGAGTTCCGGCTTTGCCGTCTTCAGATAAAGGGCGGCGTCGGCAATGTAAATCGGGCCATCATAGGCCTGCACGCGGCCCTTGTTCGACTTTCCATCGGGCAGGGTGGTTTCCTTGAAGACAACGTCCCAGCTTTCAGGCGCCTTGTCGCCGAACGCCTTGGTGTTGTACATCAGCACGTTCGGACCCCACTGGTAGGGCGTACCATAGTGAACGCCATCGACCGTATGCCAGGGCGCATCCTGCAGACGCTTGTCGACATTGCCCCAGCTCTTGATGAGGCTGACATTGATCGGCTGAACCTTGCCGCCGGCGACGAGACGCAGCGATGCATCGCCCGATGCCGTCACGAGGTCGAAGCCGCCCTGGTTCATCAGTGTGACCATTTCGTCGGACGTGGCGGCGGTCTTCACGTTGACCTTGCAGCCGGTTTCCTTTTCGAAGCCGGTGACCCAGTCGTAGTTCTTGTCGCTGTCGCCGCGTTCGACGTAGCCAGCCCAGGCGACGATATCGACTTCACCTTCGCCGGGACCGATGGAGGTCTTCATGTCGGCCGCGAAGGTCGAAAGCGTCGTGCCGAGCGTCAAGGTCAGGGCGGTGCTTATGCTGAGAAGTTTCTTCATGTCATTCCCCTGTTTTCGGATTTGCCGATGTAATTGAGGGGGATGATATCGAGGGTTTTCGCTTTCGCAATTTCTTTATTTAGAAATCCGGTTTCGGTTTTTCCGATATCGAGCAAATTAGCGAAGCCGAGGCGTGCGCTGGGCCTGTGCGAGATTGATGAAGTTGCGCAGGGAATTGGAAAGGCTGAGGCCTTTGCGCCAGACGAGACCAACGTGAACGGCAGGCAACGATGCGGAAACATCGCGGGTTTCGATGCGGTCGCCTTCAAGAGACCAAGGCCGGTATATCATGTCGGGCAGGATGGCGACGCCAGCGCCTGTCGCGACAAGACTGCGGACCGCTTCCACCGAGCGGGTGCGGAAGGCGACGCGCGGGCGTGCGCCAAAGACGGCGAGAAGCTTGCGGGTCGCTTCCTCGATTTCATCCGTTGTCAGCATGATCAGCGGTTGGCCGGCGATGTCCTCGACGGAAATCGACGTGCGCGTGGTGAGTTCATGGCCGGCCGGAAGCCAGAGATTAAAGGGCGACATTTCCAGCGTTTCGAACTGCAGCGCCTGTCGGTCGCGCAGGTTGTTGAGCAGGATGACGGCTACGTCAAGCTCGCCGCCGACCAGAAGATGTTCGAGATAGTTGCTCTCGTCCTCGACGGTCGTCACCTCGACGCCCGGGAAGGCGCGGCGGTAGCGCGCCAGAAGATCGGAGAGGACGTATCCAGCCACCAGCGACGTAACGCCGAGTGCCAGCCGTCCGGTGGTTTCTTCGGGATCACCCTCGAAGACTTGTCGTGCTTCGGCGACGCTTGAGAGGATCTTGCCCGCGTGGCGGAGGAACTGGTGACCCTGCTGGGTGGTGTTGAGGCCGCGCGGGTGGCGCTCGAAGAGCGTCACGCCGAGATCGCGCTCAAGCTCCTTGATCGCTTCCGTGATGGATGACTGCGAGATTGACAGCACATGCGCGGCGCCCGACACCGTGCCCTGTTCGGCTACGGCCACGAAATACTGCAATTGCCGCAATGTGAATGCCAAGTATCATGCTCCGCATATTATCTCACGGGCATCCTTGCGCTGTGGCGTCGGCGCAATCAAGCCCCTTGCGCGCGCAGCGTGAAGACCGTTAGTTCTGCGGGGCGACCGATGCGCAGGGCAAAGCCAGGCCACAGCGCAGTCCCGTTGTTGACGTAAAGGTGCATTCCATCAACGTCGTAGAGGCCGGAGACGAAGCCGTTGTTGCCGCGGGCCACCATGATGTCGATGCCTCTCACCATGCCGCCATGCGTGTGGCCGGACAGCTGGAGCGCGACACCGGCGCTGGCGGCTTTTTGTGCCAGTCGCGGCTGGTGATCCAGAAGGATGACCGGCGCATCCGTTGGCGCGCCATCGAGTGCGGCTCCAAGGTCAGGCGAGGGCAGGGGGCGACCGACCGCTGCAAGATCCGTCACGCCGGCCAGGACGAGTTGCCTGCCATCCCTCTCGAGGACCGCATGCCGGTTCAACAGCATGGTGATGCCCAGCCCTGCATCGTGTTGCATCCAGTCATCGTAGCCGAAATAGTATTCGTGGTTGCCGGGGATGGCGAAAACGCCGTCGCGGGCACGCAAGTTGGCCAGCGGAGCAACGTCACTTCGCCGGGCGTCCAGCGTGCCGTCGATGAAATCGCCTGTGATGACCGTGAGATCGACGTCGAGCGCATTGGCGCGTTTGACCATAGCCTCAGCCCAAGCGCCCGTAAAAAGGCGGCTGATGTGCAGGTCGGTGAGTTGCAGAAGCCTGTATCCGTCGAACTCCTGCGGCAGACCCTTGATGACGAGATCGATGGTCTTGAGTGGTGGCTGCCGAACGGCCTGACTGACGCCATAGGCTGACAACAGGAGCGCCAGAATGCCGATTGCATAGAGCAGTTCCGGCGCAATGACAGGCTCCCGCCACAGGAGAAGTCCGACAGCGAGGGCGCCGATGTCGAGCGCGATCTGAAACACGGCCAGAAAAACGACAGCGCCGAAGAGCACGTTGAATGCAATGACCAGAGGGCGCGGAAACTCGGGCGAAAGCACGGATCCCGACGAGAGGCGGCAGACAAGATGATACTGTGACGCGACGAGCAGAACAGCGCCGACCGCCAATTTCACCGGCAGGGGCCAGGGCAGGGGTTCGAGAAAGCGTAACGCAACGACCAGCCATGGAATGCCGAAAATCAGATGAAACATGAACCCGCCTGAAAATTAATTGCCGGAAAGAATTCTCAGTTGCGCTGACGTGCAGAACTACCGTGAGATGCTGATATGTGATGTGCGACCCGGGAATTCAAATGGTGTGCCATCGCCCAGGGAACTCGTGCCGTGTTCGGCCGGCTATCTGGTCGTCGAATTCAGAGCCGAATGAAGTCAGTTTCATCCGTCAGCTTTTCAGCCGATGGCAGAACGCCGATCGTTGATATCAATTGTTTTCACAGCTCTCTGGTGCCGATTGCGAAAACGACAGCATTGTCCGGATCTTTGAAGATGTGAATTGCTTCTTCTGCGAAAAGGGCTTCGCCGAACAGCTTTAGAATATGGATTTCGTTGCGACAGATCGGTTGCGCGTCCAGGACGTTTTCCAGGTTGCTCGCATCAAGACTTCCCGGAATGAAGTTTGAGACCATCATCCGTCCGCCCGGGTTGAGCATGTCTGCCATGATACGGATCAGCCGGACAGCGGCCTCGTCATGCAGACGATCAAGAAGTTCCGCAGCATAAACGAGGTCACGATTTGCAAATTTCCCGTGCTCCGAAAGGAGGTCGCCAAATGATACGACTTCCGCGGTGACGTTGTGATGCCCAAAGTTCGCATTGATAAAATCGATATTGTGCTCGTCCTGATCCAGAACAAGCCAGCTTCCGATAGTGCCACGTTCTGCGGCCAGTGACAGGTTGAATTCGCCCAAATGCCGGGCTGCAATTGACACGACATGCGGCGACTTTTTCCGCAGGGTTGCTTCATCGACGAGATGGGCCGCAATCGTATTGCGATAGGGTACGGCGCGGGAGATGGGTGAATCTTCTGGCTGACGCTTTTTGACTGCCACGTGCTGTGCAGACGATGGCTGGAAGGCAGAGATTGGCCTGTTCGCTGTCATATGTCTGGCTATCTTGTCGGTTTGGTGACAGACAAAATACAGTCAGTTGCAGTGGCGCTCATCCCTCAATTGGGGAGGGGTAGAACTAGGGCAATATCCCTAATTTTAGACACCCACCACAACAACCTGTCGTTACGGCCTCGGCGGTATCCGTTCGCTCCAAACCCGTGAATGAAAGTGTGTATTTCAAAAATAGCGCCAATGGTGTCCGAGCAATTGCAACTCTATTTACAACTTATATTTGCGTTGTATTGTATTTTCTATATATTCAGCAACCAACAGGACTTACTCTTATGATTGATCCGCAAGTTCTCGGAAAAGCAGCGAATCTCTTTGTTGACGCCGGGTTTGACGGCGGCGATATGGTCGCGCCACTTGAGGCTTTGACCCAGGCATTGAACGGCACGTGCGCTGCCATTATTCCAGTTACAAATCGAACTCCGGGGCCTTTTCCCTACACAGGTTCTTCCGATGACGCACTTAAGTCTTACGTGCGCGACGGCTGGTATCAAAATGATGCCAGAATGGCAACATTGCCTTCGTTGTTGCGAAATAGGTTGGCGACCGATCAGGACTTTATTGATGCGGAAGGCATGAAGAGGTTATCCTATTATCAAGAGTTCCTTCGTCCGCACAAACTGCAATGGTTCATGGGAATTGGACTGAAGATCGATCACGAAATCTGGACAGCTAACATACAACGCAGCCCGCAACAGGGTTTGTTCACAAAAGAAGAGCAAGCTGCCGTCTTGCGAATCCAGAAGACCATTTCGCACGGGGCATCGCTTGCAGTGGAAATAAAGCGAGCGGCGTTGAAGGGAATTGCATCGTTTTACGAGACGTTTGAGCAACCTATAGTTTTGCTAGATCGCGCTGGCGACGTGACGCAAGTCAACAGAGCCGCTGAAAGCCTTCTTGCGCGTGGTCTGGCGATCAAAAACAGACGCTTGAAAATTTCTGGTCCTGACAATGCCGATCTTGAGAAATTCGTCGCAGCACTGGTTTCGTTTGAAGATCCGGTCCCTGAACTTGCCTCGAATGCATTTCTGGCAAGGAGGTTATCTGGTCGTCCGTTGATTTTCAGCGGTCAGCGTCTCCAGATTGGAAAGGCCTGGGATTATTTTGCGCAAAGCAGGGCACTTGTCATGATCAACGATCCGGATCGCAGGCCGAGAGCCAAGCCCGAATTGTTGGTCGAAATGTTCAAATTGACGCATTCGGAAGCAAAGATCTGCGTCGCCCTGTTTGATCTGGACGGGGATGTGCGACGGGTTTCTGACCAATTGTCGGTCACGTATTCAACGGTTCGCACTTACCTCAAGTCGGTCTATTCGAAAATGGGAATATCGAGCCAAGGTGAACTGCTATTAATTATTGCCCGTGTCTTCGAGAGGCGCGCACTGAATAACTTTGGTCCGAATGTGTAACTGGCAATCATCTTACATTTGTCGCACGGTTGCATTTTCAACGATTTGACATTGAAATGTGGCGCACCCGACAGGATTCGAACCTGTGACCTTTGGAATCGGAATCCAACACTCTATCCAGCTGAGCTACGGGTGCTTGCCTACGGCTTTCGCCGATCCGATGCGGCTTCTTAGCCTGTTCGCGCGCGCGCTTCAACGGGAAATGCGGTTGGTCGCACGGGTTTCTTCGGACTACAGCGCGGTGCGTTTAATTGAACGCATGAACGACGCTGTAGCACTTTGAATCAATGCATGTTGGTTCCGCTCAATCGAATCCGATCGAGCGCGACATGAATTAATACTCGCAGGTGCAAGGAGCCTCAGGAAAACTTCGGCTTGCGCTTCTCGAGGAAGGCGTTGAGGCCTTCGCGTGCGTCGGGGCCGGTCTGCGTCATGGCCGCCGTCAGGCTTTCAACATAAAGGCCGTCGGCGCGGCTCATATCGTTGATGCGAGCGATGCCCTGGATGACCATCTGGTTGATCAGGGTGGAGTTCGACGCGATGTTGGCGGCCAGTTCGCGAGCCTTGGCAAGGGCTTCGCCTTCGCCGACCAGATAGTGTGCAAGGCCGATCTTCTGCCCTTCCTCGCCGGAATAGATGCGTCCGGTCAGCATCATCTCTGTCATGCGGTCGGGGCCGATGATGCGCGAAATGCGCGCGGTTGCACCGCCGCCGACATAGATGCCACGCTTGCCTTCCGGCAGCTGGAACTTGACCGAGGGTTCCGCGATGCGCACATGCGTGGCAGCGGCAATCTCCAGCCCGCCGCCCATGACGGCGCCCTGCATGGCGGCCACGATCGGCAGGCCGCCGAACTGCATCATTTCCATCACTTCATGCCAGCTGCGCGAATGGCGGAACACATCGACAGATTCGCGATGCACCGCTTCCGAAAGATCGAGGCCTGCGGAGAAGTGTCCGCCTTCGCCATCCATGATAACGCAGCGGATGCCCTTGGGCGGGGCAGAGAAGAATTCGCGTAGTTCTGCCAGCGTCCGGTCGTTGATGGCGTTGCGCTTTTCAGGACGGCAAAATGTCAGCAGCGCCAGATCGCCTTCGATAGCGATGCGAATATTCCTGTTGCTGTCCGTCATGGTATTCCACTCCCAGGCGACGTGCGTGTCGATTTTTGTTTTTGCAAATTTGTTATATTATATAACTTTATCACATTGCGGCAAGTCCACATCTGTGTTTTTTACAATCTGCGCAAATCATGTCATAAAACACCTATGTATCAATCGCGTCGGAGGGTGCGTCATTATCGACTATTCGGTTCTCGGCGAGGCGGTCGGCTACAAGCTCCGGCGTGCCCAGCTTTCCGTATTTCAGGACTTTTCTGAATCGTTTGCCGCGCAGGGCCTCAGGCCGGCGGATTTCTCCGTGATTCTGATCATTCGACACAATCCCGGTCTGAAGCAGAGCGAGGTGGCGGAGGCGCTTGGCATACAGAGAGCCAATTTCGTCGCGATCGTTGATGGGCTCGAGGCGCGTGGTATTGCCGAGCGGCGCAAGTCCGATTCGGACCGGCGGGTTCAGGCGCTTTACCTGACGCCGCTTGGCGAACAGTTTGCCGAAGACATGATGGCCACATGGGAAGCTCATGAAGCCCGGATGATCGAGCGACTTGGCGGGCCGGAGGCCCGCGATACGCTGATTTCTCTTCTCGAGAAAATCCTGCCTTAGTGCCTATTTCGGCTGCATGCGAAGGGCGCCATCGAGGCGTATCACTTCGCCATTCAGGTAGCTGTTTTCGATCATCGACAGGGCAAGCCTTGCAAAGTCTTCCGGCGTTCCGAGGCGCGACGGGAAGGGGATGGCCGCGCCCAGACTTGTCTGGACTTCCTCCGGCAGCTGGCTGAGCAGCGGGGTCTTGAAGAGGCCCGGCGCAATCGTCAGCACACGAATGCCGATACGGGCAAATTCGCGTGCGGCAGGGAGCGTGAGCGAGACAATGCCACCCTTGGAGGCTGCGTAAGCCGCCTGACCGATCTGGCCTTCATAGGCTGCAACCGAGGCTGTCGAGATGATCACGCCGCGCTCGCCATCTGCAAGCGGATCGAGCGACTGCATGCGATGGGCCGCAAGCCGCATCATGTTGAATGAGCCGATCAGGTTGACCTTGATCACCTTTTCGAAAGCCGAAAGCGACTGCGGCCCGTCCTTGCCGACGATGCGGCCGGGCGTGCCGATGCCGGCGCAGTTCACGAGGACACGGGCGATCCCATTCCTGGCTTCAAGCGCATCAAGGGCAGCCGTGGCGCTCTCTTCGCTCGACACATCGCAATGGGCGAACGCGGCGCCGATTTCGTGCGCGAGCGACTGGCCAGCATTCGCGTTCAGATCAAGAATCCCCACCTTTGCGCCCTGCAAGGCCAGAAGCCGGGCAACGCCTGCGCCAAGGCCGGATGCGCCGCCCGTGATTGCGACTGAAATGCCGTTGATATTCATGAATGTTCTCCCGGATCGATCTGGCCGTCAGGCCTTCTTGTTGGCGACAATCACATGACCCGGAGCCGGGTTTGCATATAGATCGGCGCAAAGCTGCGGTCGGTTCGCCATCACTGCCTTCTGGTTGATGGAGCCCTTGTCGGTGATTTCGCTGGCATCAGTTGAAGGCGGGGTCTCCAGAATAATTGCCCGCGCAACCATCGTTGATGAACCCGTGGCCTGCCGGGCGATCTGGTTCAGTCCGTGCTGTACACGCTCGACCAGGGCCGGGTGCCGCGCGATTGCGGCCGTGTCTTCCACTGCGGCAAGCTCCGGGAACGTGGCGCGGCAAGCGTCATAATCCAGGAAGAGCAGCGCGCCGATATGCGGCAAATCGAGGCCGGTCAGGACAAGGTCGCGCACCAGCGGGGCCAGCCCGCGAATGGTCGCGCTGCGGACACCGGCCATGTTGACCCAGGTGCCGGTGTCGAGCTTGAAGTCCTCCGTCACACGGCCATCGAAGATCAGTCCCTTGGTGATGTCTTCGGGATCATGATAGCGCAGTGCGTCCTGCATCAGGTAGTAGCCTTCGTCATCGAAGGCCTCCGCGGTCTTGTCGGCCTGCCGCCAGTAGCCCGGTGTGATGGATGCCCCCTTGACGCGGACCTCCAGCTTCTCGCCATTCGGCACCAGCTTCATTTCCGATCCGGCGGCAGGCAGGCCGATCTCTCCCGGACGGCCGACGGGCCAGACCGTCGTCGACAGGAACGGCCCGGTTTCGGTCGAGCCATAACCGGTGATGATCATGATCTTTTCGCCAACTGTCTGGACAGCCAGATCTTCCAGTGCCTTGAAGACATGATCGGCAAGGCTTGCGCCTGCGTATTGCAGCGCCTTGACGCGCGAGAAGAAACGCTTGCGGAGCTCCTCGTTGTTGCGCAGATGCTCGACCAGCATCTCATAGCCCTTGGGGACGTTGAAATAGAGTGTCGGGGCAATATCCAGAAGGTTGTGAACGGTCTTGTGGATGCCGATGGGTGTCGGCGAGCCGTCATCGATGAAGAGCGAACCGCCATTGAAAAGGGCGATGCCGAAATTGTGGTTGCCACCGGCGGTATGGTTCCACGGCAGCCAGTCGACCAGAACCGGCGGCTCGTCCTTCAGGAAGGCCAGCGTATCGCGGATCATGACCTGATTGGCGCAAATCATGCGCTGGGTATTGATCACCGCCTTCGGCTTGCCGGTCGAGCCGGATGTGAAGAGGAATTTGGCAATCGTATTCGGTCCGATTTCAGAGGCTGCGATATCCACCGCCTCGGTCGCAACTGTCGTAAATACCTCGTCCAGGTTGGTGGCATTGGGAAGCGTCGAGAGATCGCCCGTCCCGATGACTGGCGTGCTTTCGAGTACGACGGCACGGATGGCATCCCGGTAAAGTTCGATATGCTCCGCAAAGACCATGCCCGGGGTAATCAGGTCGAAGACATGATGAAGCTTGTCGAAGTCTTTCGACTTGGTCGAATATGCCGGCGCTATGGGGGCGTAGGGCACGCCTGCCATCATGGCACCCATCGAGACCAGCGCGTGATTGACGGAGTTGCCCGACAGGATAACCAGCGGGCGCTCGGGCGAAAGATTGTGATTGAGGATGTGCTGGGCGACCGAGCGGCTGTAGGTAAGCGCCTCGCGGTATGTCACCCGCCGCCATTCGCCATTCGGCAGCCTGTCTGCCAGAAACAACCGATCCGGTGCGTTTTCCGCCCAGTATTCGAGAACGGCAATGTTGGAAACAGGCACGTCACCAATCGGATCGACCGGGCGGATGTAGACCTCGCCCTTGCTCCCCGGTGTGACGGTTACATTCAGATTGCCGAAATTGGCGGGTCTGATGCCCGGCATAGAAATGAGTGCCATGTTTTCCTCCCGAATTTAGTTATTGTATATAACAATATTCCTTCCATTCATCAAGTGACACCTGACGCCGTCGACCTGGACCTTTATGGTATTGAATTGACTGAAATCTCGCTCCGAACGGGCCCGAACGATTGCAATCCTGCGCGAGTGCGGCCATGGTCCGAATGGATCAAACGGACATGGAGCCAAGTGTGCTGAACCTGCAGCCCGAGCACCCCTTTTATCGCCCGCTCTGGGTGCGCATACTTCTCGTGGGCATAACGGCTGTCTGGGCTGCCGTCGAATTCTACAACAAGGCGCCGTTCTGGGGGGTGATCTTCGGCGGCGTTTCAGTCTATCTCGCCTACGAACTGCTCTGGCGCTACGACAAACACCGCGACAAGGCCGGTTCCTGATCCTTCAAGCCGGTCGGTTGATCCGCTTCAGCGCTTCGTCAACGAGCAGGTTCGCAATCTTCATGCGCATGGTCGCCGCCTCGCGCCATGCATCCGGTACGCGGTCCGGGTGGTTCTTGAGGGCGAATTCGCGCCTTAGTGTATGAAGCTTGGCGGCATCATCACCGGAATGGAGATCCATATCCTCAGCGATTTCCTGCGGTGTCAGCCGCGCAAAGCGGGCTTCCAGTTCATTTTCGGCGTCCGAAGGGCCGGGCGGCTCGTCATCGGAGAAGGCGAAATAGGCGTCCTGCAATCTTTCGCTGCCGCCTGCCGAGGGCACGCTGTTTAGCGCACTGATAAAGCCGGTATTCAGCCCGCGAACAGCAACGCTTGGCGGTTCGACGCCAAACCCTTCCGGAGATGCGGTCTCGTCGGTCTCCTCCTTGAGGCGATCAAGCACGGCATCAAATATGCTTTGTCCGAGGATCATGGCGGCCTTTCTGTCCGGGTTCGTCCCAAGGCGCGACCCTTGACGCGAAGCAGGCAACATTCATGCGGTAGCAAACCTGTCCGAGCCTTTTTAAGGCTGTAGGCCAATTGGTGACGTTGTCCCAGAAATGTTTCGTGCCTTGGATTGACAAGGGCTGCGTCGCGGCGACCATAGGAACCTTTCGGAACTGGAGCCGACCCATGAACGTAGCAATGCCCGTTTCAGCCGGAAATCCCTGTCCGTTTTTGCGCGCGCTCGTGGCGCAGGGACTCGTCAACGATGAATTTCAACCCATCGGCCGCCTGTCAGATACGATCTGTGCGATCTCTCGGGCCAGTGATGGCGGAAAGCCGCTGCCTTTCATTCTGGTGGCGCTGATCGCGCTGGCGGCCAACGGTTTGAGCCCGGCGCAGATCTATCGCAATGCCCGTGATGGTGTTCATCTCTCCGGCCTTCGCGGCGGTCCGCTCGACAAGCGCGGTGCGGGCTCGCGCGTTATCTGCGTCGACGGTGAGGTGAACGAGGCCGAACTTGAGCGGTTGGCGGGGTTCGCTTCACTGAAGACAGACAGCGCGGGTGTAAGCGAGCCGGGTCTCGACGCTGCCGAGATCAAACGCTTCATGGAAGCCAACTGGGAGCGCGCGGCAGGCCGCCGCCGGGCCATTGACCGGAAGTTGATGGACGGCGAATGGCCGGTTCTGCTTCAGGTCCTGGGAAAGCCGGGCCGCGATGGGCGCTATCTGGCTGTCGCCGACATTCGTCGTCTTGTTGTCGACCGGGCCCTGCCGGAACGGATTGCGGCGCGACTGAAGGTCTAGCTCGCGCTCCTAATCAACTGTCAGCAGGCCGAACGATGTCGCAATGGCTTCATGCTGGTCGCGGGTGACGGAGAGCGCGCGGAAGGAGGCCATGCCAGCGAAATCCAGTTCATCGAAGGAAGCGTGTGAAAGGTCGGCGTGGTCGAGTATCGCCTCGCTGAAATCCGCGTTGTTGAGGCTTGCACCTCGAAACGAAGCAGAATTCAGCCTCGCTCCGGCAAAGCTGCAGTCGCGCAGGTCACAGCTTTCGAACACGCTTTCCTGATAATCGGCGGGCGAGAACTCGGTGTATTGCATCTTGCAGCGTAGGAAGCGGACACCGCCGGGGATTACCTGCGTCCTGACCTTTCGCTGGCAGTTCAGGTCCAGTTTCATGCCCTGGCCGGCGCATTCCTTGAACTCGGTCAGATAGGCTTCACAGCCGACAAAACGGTTCAGCCCGAGATTGCACTTGCGGAATTCCGCCTTTGAAATCTCGCAGTAGCGCCACTGCGTGCCCGTTTCACCTTCGATGAACACACAGTTGGCAAAGATTGTTTCCTTGAACGAGCAGTGGTCGAACATGCAGCCGAAGAAGCGGACGCTGTTCAGCGTTGCATAGTCGAAGCGGCAGTTGGAAAAACGGCAGTTGCGAAATTCAACTTCGCCGAAATCGAACTCCTCGAGATTGTCGCCATCGAAATGGACGCCTTCAACCGGGGTCGCCGACGCAGTTGCCTTTTCCAGTGATATCATGACCACCATCCTTCCGGACGGGAGAATAGCGAGCTTTTCGGTCTGCGCCACCGTCATCTTGCCGTCATGATGTTACGCTATTTCTCAAACCGTCGAAGGAACGCGGCCACGGATGAACTGGCGCGGTCCTGTCGACAACGGAAGGTCAGGCGTCCGCTTGGCCTTTTTCGTTTCTGGGGAGGGCGTGCCTCAGCTCTGACTTTGGCTCTGGCTCTGCGTCTCAGCCGCGACCACAACGGCAACCTTCAGCGTCTCACCCGAAATGCCGTGCACCATGCCTGAAATCGGGCAGGCGTCCTTGTAGTCCAGACCCGTCGCAACCCGCACATAGCCTGCATTGGGACAGATGTTGTTGGCCGCGTCGAAACCGACCCAGCCAAGACCGTTGACATGAACTTCCGCCCATGCGTGGCTTGCCGTCTGGGCGTCAGTTTCGGGCATGTGCAGATAGCCGGAGACATAGCGCGCCGGAAAGCCGAGCTGGCGCGCGGCGGCAATCATGATGTGCGCATGATCCTGGCAAACACCTGCCTTCAATTCCAGGGCCTGTTCTGCGGTCGTGCCTGAATCGGTGGCGCCCGGCGTATAGACCACGCGCGTCTGGATTTCTTTCATCAGCTGATGAAGTCGTCCCAGATCATCTCCAGGTTCGAGCGACTTTACGAGTTCCCGCACCAGCTTGCCCTGCTTGGTGAGAGGCGTATCGCGCCGGAAGAGCCACAGTGGCGTAAAGGCCGTGTGAGGCCCGAGCACGCCCGCCTTGTCTTCCGTATCGACCTCGCCTTCGGCCGTGATGCGGATCAGGTGCTGGCCGCCATTGGTCGAAACGAGTTCGGTGCGGTTCTGGTACTGATCATCGAAGCTGACTTCGATATCGGCGCCTTCGACTGAGGTTTTCCAGTTGAGCACCGTCTGTCCCGGACCGGTCTTTGGCGTCAATCGCAGGCGCTGCAGCGAGTACTGCACCGGATCGCTGTATTCGTATTCCGTCGTGTGGCTGATCTTCAGTCGCATGTTCCGGTTCGTCCCGCCTCAGTAGAATCGGTAGCCTTCGGAAATCTGCATCCCGAGCTTGTTGTTGTGGCCGATGAATTCTTCGAGAAACTCGTGCAGACCCTGATCCATCACGTCCTTGATGGAGCCCTTCTGCAGCGATTTCAACGTCACAGCGGCTGTGTCGTGGGCGTCCAGCCTCTGTTTGTAGTCACGCTCCAGATAGGCAAGGTTGCTTACGATCTTTTCGTAGCAATAGTGCAGGGAGCGCGGCATCTGTCCGTTGAGGATCAGGAAGTCGGCGATGTTGGCCGGATTGAGCGCGGCATCATAGACCCATCCGTAGGCACGGTGCGCCGAGACTGATCGCAGGATCGATTCCCACTGCACGTTGTCCAGCGACGAGCCGACATGCGAGACCGACGGGAGCAACACGTAGTATTTCACGTCCAGAATGCGGGCGGTGTTGTCCGCGCGCTCGATGAAGGTGCCGATGCGCGAGAAATTGTAGATCTCGTTGCGCAGCATGGTTCCATGGAAAGCGCCACGAATGAGGCCTGCACGGCGCTTGATCGTTTCGATCACCGAGGGGAGGTCCTGCGGCCTCACCTTGCGGGCGAGCAGCTGCTTCAGCTCGATCCAGCACTCGTTGGTGGCTTCCCAGGTTTCGCGTGTCAGCGCGGTGCGCACCATGCGCGCGTTGCTTCGGGCGGCTTCCACGCTGGTCATCACGCTGGAAGGATTGTTGCGGCTGCGCAGCATGAAATCGATCACGTCCGCGCCTGTCACCGCCTCGTACTCTTCCGAAAACGCCTGGTGCATGCCTGCACTCTGCAGCACGCCGTCCCAGTCGCCATCGGTTGCACCCGAACGCGTCAGAGACATTCGCAATCCCGCATCGATGAGGCGTGCGATATTTTCGGCACGCTCGATGTAGCGGAACATCCAATATAGTCCGTTTGCTGTACGTCCCAGCATCTGATCAGTCCTCCAGCACCCAGGTATCCTTGGTTCCACCACCCTGGCTGGAGTTCACCACCAGAGAGCCCTCCTTGAGGGCTACGCGGGTGAGGCCACCCGGTATGATCTTGACCTTCTTGGATACGAGGACATAGGGACGCAGGTCGACGTGGCGTGGTGCGACGCCGTTCTTCACAAGGATCGGCACGGTCGAAAGAGACAGTGTCGGCTGGGCGATGTAGTTGTTGGGCTTGGCCTTGAGCTTGTCGGCAAATTCCGCACGCTCTTTCTTCGTGGCGGTCGGACCGACGAGCATGCCGTAGCCGCCGGAGCCGTGCACTTCCTTCACCACGAGCTCATCAAGGTGCTCGAGGACGTATTTCAGACTGTCTTCTTCCGAGCAGCGCCAGGTCGGAACGTTTTCGAGCAGCGCCTTGCGGCCGGTGTAGAATTCGACGATTTCCGGCATGTAGGAGTAGATTGCCTTGTCATCCGAAATGCCGGTGCCGGGGGCGTTGGCGATCGTGATGTTGCCGGCGCGATAGACGTCCATGATGCCCGGCACGCCGAGACAGCTGTCCGGCCGGAAGGTGAGGGGATCGAGAAAGTCATCGTCCACGCGGCGGTAGAGGACGTCAATCGCCTCATACCCTTGCGTGGTGCGCATGCATACCTTGCCGCCGATCACGCGCAGGTCCGACCCTTCGACAAGCTCGACGCCCATCTGGTCGGCAAGGAAAGAATGTTCGTAGTAGGCCGAATTATAGATGCCGGGGGTCAGTACCGCCACCCGCGGCTTGCCCTTGCAGCCGGGAGGCGCCAGTTCCTCGAGGCTCTGGCGCAGCTGGACCGGATAGTCCTCGACCGGCTGCACCTTGTTCTCGAAGAATAGCTCCGGAAACATCTGCATCATCGTTTCGCGGTTTTCGAGCATGTAGGAGACGCCCGAAGGGGTGCGGGCATTGTCTTCCAGCACGTAGAACTGGTCTTCGCCCGTGCGCACGATGTCCGTGCCGACGATATGGGTATAAACGCCGCCCGGCGGCCGCATGCCGATCATCTCGGGCAGGAAGGCAGGGTTCTTTTCAATCAGGGCGCGGGGGATGCGGCCTGCCTTGATGATCTCCTGCTTGTGATAGATGTCGTCCAGGAAGGCGTTGAGCGCGATCACGCGCTGCTCGATCCCCTGGGCCAGTTTGCGCCATTCACGCGCTGCAATGATGCGCGGAATGATATCGAAGGGGATGAGTTTTTCGGACTGATCTTCGTGTCCGTAGACGTTGAATGTGATGCCAGTCTTTCGGAATATGTTTTCCGCGTCTCGCGATTTCGCAATCAGCAGCGATGGATCCTGAGACGAATACCAATCGAAGTAGTTCTTGTATGGTGGTCTGGGTTCCTCACCCGGATTCAACATTTCATCGAATGCCAAAACCATATTCCCCCTGTTTTTACCCATATGAATACAATGTTTTTGATAATGCAAGAACCATGCTCAGTTTTGGCGAAATAAACCGAAAATCTTTTAAGTATATGAAAATATTCAATTATTTAGTCATGGGAGAGGCTGGCGACTCGACGTATTGTCTAAAAAGTGTGCAGCGACTGTTTTTTGATGTTTGCGCCCATAAATTGCGGCTCAAAAAATAGGCAACGCATGGCGTCTTCAGGACGCTTGGCCGATGCCGAATTCCTGAATTCGTTGTCGACAGGTTGCCCGCTGTGCCACCGCTCAATTCAGGCTTCGGAAATGAACATCCGTCAATTCAAGGTTTTACAGCGCCTCGGGGAGAGCCTATAGAGCCACTCGTGGAATGAATTTGACATTTGATCCCCGCATGCAGCGAGCGATAAAATCAAATGTCAAATTCGAAAATTCCACTAGCATTCAAAGAAATGCGCCGTTTTTCATGCTCCCAGTTTCCGGCGACAGACCATGCCCTTGAGCTTCATTCCCGCGATTTTCGTACTCCTCTGGTCGACAGGCTGGATTGTCGCAAAATATGCAGCGCCGCATGCCAGCCCGCTGCTGTTCCTGACAATCCGTTTTGCGCTTGCCGGCGTTCTCTTCGCGGTGATCTGTCTGGTCGTCCGGGCGAGGCCGCTCGAAAGCCGCAAGGCAGTTGCGCATGCAGCCTTCTCGGGTGTGTTCCTTCACGGCATTTATCTTGCGGGTGTGTGGTGGGCGATCGCTCAAGGCGTGCCCGCCGGGGTGTCCGGTGTGATTTCGGCACTGCAGCCCCTGATGGCGGCGGTGGCGGCGCCCTTTCTGGTCAGAGAACGGCTCGCCTTGACGCAGAAGATCGGCCTGCTGATCGGTTTCTCAGGTGTCATGATCGCCATTGCGCCGGGTGTGATCGCGGTAGAAACCGGCGGCATCGCGCTCTGGCCCTTGCTGGTGAATATCGCGGCCATGGCCTCCGTCACCTATGGATCGATCTACCAGAAACAGCATCTTCACAGCGGTGATATCCGCATGATTGCGTTCCTGCAGTATGTGGGTGCGTTCCTCTTTGTCGCGCCTCTGGCTTGGTTGGTGGAGACGCCCTTTTTTGACAATAGCGTCCAGGGTTGGGGCGCGGTGGTCTGGTCTGTCTTCGGCCTGTCGGCGGGTGCGATCGGCCTTCTGCTCTATCTCCTGCGGCGCGGGCAGGTGTCGCAGGCGGCCTCATTGAACTATATGGTGCCGCCAACTGTGGCGCTTCAGGCCTGGCTTATGTTTGGCGAACGGCCGTCGCTTGCCATGATTGCCGGAACCGCGATCGCCGCTGTCGGCGTTTACCTGACCAACAAAAAGGTTTTACAGCGCGGTGCGTTCAATTGAACGCACGGACGACGCTGTAGCACTTTGAATCTATGCATGTTCGTTCCGCGGTCTTGATGGCCCGTGTTCGACCGATTGTCGATTCTCTTCAAAGGCTTGTTCGCGCCGGTTCAGGATCCGATTCAGGAACCTCATCCGGATGCTGAAATTTATTCTTCATTAAACATGAAATGAATTCATAAAATTTTAGCTTCTGCGTTGCACTCAGACACCAGTAAAATGTCTTGATTAGATACACCGCAGGAGTTTGTCATGGGTCGTCGAAATGTCCCTGGCCTTGCCAGTCTCGGGAAATATTTCCTGTCGGCAGCCTTGTTGCTGTCGTCGGTTCCGGCCAATGCCGGCTATGCCCACTACGTGCTGGATGCGAACTCCGGAAAGGTGCTCGAGTCCGATCACGCGGACACGCTGAACCACCCGGCATCGCTGACAAAGATGATGACCCTCTACGTCGCATTCGAGGCCCTGCATACCGGGCGGCTGCGTTGGGACGAGGAGATCACGGTCTCGACACGCGCGGCGCGCACTACGCCTCTCAAGCTAGGTCTCAGGGCAGGTAGCAAGATCAAGGTTCGGGATGCGGTACTCGGATCTATCGTGCTTTCGGCCAATGATGCGGCGCAAGCACTTTGCGACCATCTGGCCGGTCGTGGCGACTGCGGCTCGATGCTGACCCGCAAGGCACGACAGCTCGGCATGACCCGCACAGTCTTCCACAACGGATCGGGCCTGCCTGACCCGCGTCAGGTGACGACGGCACGCGATATGGCGACGCTCGGCCTTGCTCTGCTGCGCAACTATCCCAACGAGTACAAGCTTTTCTCGACGCGCTCGTTCGCCTTCCGCGGCCGAACCATCAATGGCCACAACAATCTCATGTATCGCTACCGCGGCATGGACGGCATCAAGACAGGCTATACCAATGCGTCCGGCTTCAACATTGTCAGCGCGGTCAATGAAAATGGCCGCCGGGTGATCGGTGTCGTTATGGGTGGTCGCACCGCTGCGAGCCGCGATGCGAAGATGGCGCAGTTGCTCAATGAAGCCGTCCCGGAGGCTTCATCGCGGCGCTATGCCGGTGGCAAGACAAATCAGAAGGGTGTTGAACTTGCCTCTCTCGAGGACGATACGTCGACGCCGGTTCCGGCCGAACGGATTGAAACCATCGAGAAGCCCAAGAAGCAGAAGCTCAAGCCGATCGCCGCCGCGCCGGTTGCACCGGTGCGGGATGAGACGGCCATGGCGGCGCCTGCTGCTCCCGCTGTCAAGCAGGCGGACACAAGCGCGGACAATACCAGCGCCGACGACAATGGTGGCATGTGGCAGATCCAGATTGCTGCTGCAGGCTCTGAGGACGAGGCGCGTGCAATCCTTGAGAAAGCCCGCGGCAGTGCCGGTTCTGCACTCAACGGTGCGATGAATTATACCGCGCCGGCGAGCGGCGGCATGGTTCGCGCGCGCTTCATCGGGTTCAACAATCGCAGCACGGCCGAGAATGCCTGCGAGGCGCTCAAGTCGAAGTCCTACAAGTGCTTCGTGGTCGCCGACAAGGGCTGACCCTCAACTGCTTGACCGAAAACATAAATCCCCGCCGGATGTCCGTCCGGCGGGGATTTGTCATTCTTGCCGACCAAAGAGAGCTTATTTGGAGCCGTGTGACGCGCGCGCAGGGCGTGCATGCTGGCGTTCGCCCTGATGGCCGCCACCCTGATGACCGTTGCCGCCCGGGCGCTTGCCGTTGCGGCCTGCACCGTTCTTGTGGGGGCGCTGGCGGTTGTCTCCATCCGGACGACCCGGCTGGTGATGGCCGCCTTCGGACGCCTGTGCTTCGCGCGGAGGGCGCGAACCCGGGCGTGGACCCTTGCGATGCTGCTTGCGCGCGGGCTGGCTGTTGTTGTTGCCGCCGGTCTTGCCGCCCGACATGAATTCCGGACGCTCGCCGCTGACGACAGCCATCTCGGCCTTCGTCAGACGCTCGATGTCACGCAGCATCTTGACTTCATCCGGCGCGCAGAACGCGATGGCGATACCTTCACGGCCGGCACGTGCGGTGCGGCCGATGCGGTGCACGTAGGCGTCGGGGACGTTCGGAAGGTCATAGTTGTAGACGTGCGTCACATCCGGGATGTCGATGCCGCGGGCGGCAACGTCGGTGGCGACCAGAACCTTGGCTTCGCCATCGCGGAAGGCCTTCAGCGCACGCTCACGCTGGCCCTGGCTCTTGTTTCCGTGGATGGAGACGGCTGCAAAGCCAATATGCTCGAGATGCTTGGACAGCTTCTCGGCGGTGTGCTTGGTGCGCAGGAAGACCATGGCGCGGCCATCGGGATTGGCATTGAGCGAATCCCTGAGGATCGTGGTCTTCTGGTCCTTGCCGGTGACGAAGTGGACAAACTGCTCGACGCGGTCTGCGGTGCGGCCCGGAGGGGTCACTTCGACGCGGCGCGGGTCGGTCAGGTATTCCTGTGCCAGTTCCTCAATGAGTTTGGGCATGGTGGCCGAAAAGAGGAGGGTCTGGCGGCGCTTCGGAACGAGCTTCGAGATCTTGCGCAGATCGTGGATGAAGCCGAGGTCGAGCATCTGGTCGGCTTCGTCAAGAACGAGATAGCGAACTGCCGTCAGGTTGACATCACCACGCTTTGCAAGATCGAGAAGGCGGCCGGGTGTTGCGACGAGAATGTCCACGCCGCGTGCCAGTGTCTGGGCCTGACGGCCGATCGAGGCGCCACCGACGACGAGAGCGATGCGAATGCGTGTGTCCTTAACGAAGGAGCGGAGGTTGCCGGCGATCTGGCTGACCAGTTCGCGGGTCGGAGCGAGGATCAGTGCGCGCACGGCCTTGGGTTCCGGGCGCTGGGCATCCTTGGCGAGGTGTTCAATGATGGGCAGGCCAAATGCGGCTGTCTTGCCCGTGCCGGTCTGTGCAAGGCCGATCAGGTCGTGGCGCGCAAGCACCATCGGGATCGCCTGGGCCTGGATCGGGGTCGGTGCGGTGAAGTTGAGTTCTTCGAGCGTGCGCAGCGTACCGGCAGACAGGCCAAGTTCAGAAAATTGAGTCAAAAGACAATACCTTTCGGGGACGCAAAAGCCGATGGCCGGAAACCCAGTGGAGAGTTCCGGTTTCAGTTCGCGTCAAGAACCCCGCGTGATTTGGGAACTTGTGGGTGAATTTGATGCTTTCAAGCGCGGTCAGGCGAAGGCCTGATTTTACCACCGTGCGCTTTTCCCTCTGCTGCCGATCTATGTCCAAATGCAGCGGCCAGCTCACGCGGCGGCCTGAAGGTGAAAGCACGCGGCTTGTCCTACGAAATGCCGGTCTTGTCAAGGTGCTTGTCGGGGACGCTTTGGGAGGGTCCAATCAGGCGGGACGCGTGACAGTTGGAAAACCGAGCGTTACGCGAAGGCCTCCGCCGACGCGATTTTCGAACGTCAACGCAATGTCGTAGACCTCGGCGATTTCCTTGACGATCGATAGCCCGAGCCCTGTGCCCGGTTTTTCCATGTCCAGGCGTACGCCGCGGCTGGTCAGCATCGGGATCATGTCTTCTGGAACACCCTGACCGTCGTCCTCGACGATCAGGATGCAGGTATTGCCCGAGCGGATGGTCGTAGCCTCTATGGTTGTTCGTGCCCACTTGACCGCGTTTTCGAAAATGTTCCCCAGCAATTCCCTGAGATCGTTCGGATCGATGGGCAGCACGATGCCGTCGCTGATCTTTAGCGACCATTGCACGGCGGCTCCGTCCGGGACGCGCTGCAGGGTCCTTACGATCTGGTTCAGCGTTTCATCGAGCCGCGCGTCGGAACGCCTTTGCATCGGGCTTTGCGCGATGCGGCTGCGGGCAAGTTCACGGTCGACATGCGAGAGCATGATGCCGGCGAGATCGTCCAGTTCGTCGGCAATGGTTTCCTCGCCTTTCTCGCGAAGGGTCAACGCATTGTTGGAAATGACCGTCAGAGGTGTCTTCAGTCCATGGGCGAGGTCGCTTGCCCGCGCCCGCGCCTTGTTCATCGCCTTTTCCTGGCTTTCGAGCAGCAGGTTCATCGCAACCACCAGCGGATTGATCTCGGCCGGATATTCACCGTCGAGACGCGTGGCGCGGCGTTCCTGAACATCCTTGACGCGTTCCGCCAGCGCCGAAAGCGGGCGAAGGCCCCATGTGATCTGAAACGCCCCAAGCAGCGCCATGATCAGAGCAAGAGCTGCCATGTAAGGCAGGATCGCCATGGTGAAGTCGGATGTCGCGCGGTCAAGCGTTGCTGCGTCTATTCCCGCGGCCAGGTAAAGTTCGCGCGTTCCTCCCGGAGCCGAAACGGTGATCGTGCGCTCCTGGCAGATGATTTCTCCGCCCTTTGGCCCCTTGAGCCTGTATCGGTGCGTCGTGCCCGCCTCCTGCTCGTCATCCGGCAAGGGCAGGGCGTAGTCGAAGAGGGATGGGGATCGCAGCGTCGCGTTGCGTGCCGGATCCTTGATCTGCCAGTAGAACCCGCTGTAGGGCATTGAAAAGCGGTCATCCGCAAGACCATCGGGGTGCTGCAGGGCGCCATCGGGCGAGAACTTCAGCGTGCCCGCTAGCCGGTTGATGTTTGTCGTCAGTTCCCGGTCGATTTCGGCAGACAGGTTGGCGTTGAAGAGGGTCACGAAAAACCACGCGGCCAGCGCCAGCGCGGCGGTCGCGCCAAACAGCGAAATCATGAAGAAGCGGCGGCGGATCGATTTCATTCGGCTGTGGCCGCAATCTGGTAGCCGAAGCCGCGCCGGGTCTGGATTGCGTCCTTGCCGAGCTTGCGCCGCAGACGTGCAATCAGAACCTCGACCGAATTGCTTTCGCGTTCAAAATCCTGGGCATAAAGCTGTTCGGTGAGTTCAAGCTGCGAGACGGGGCGGTCGCGGTTGATCATCAGATAGGACACACAACGGTATTCGAGCGGCGTCAGGTCAACTGGCAGTCCTTCGGCTGTCACCGATTTCGTCTTGGCATCCAGCGTCAGGCCACCGCATTTCAGCAAAGGCGAACCCTGTCCGGCAGAACGGCGCAGGATGGCGCGAAGGCGTGCCATCAACTCCTGCATCCTGAACGGCTTAGGCAGATAGTCATCGGCGCCCGCATCGATCCCTTCGACGCGCTCCTCCCAGTTGCCGCGTGCGGTCAAAATAAGAACCGGCATTTCGCGGCCGGCGGCGCGCCAGCGCTTTAGAATGCTGAGGCCATCGAGGTCGGGCAGGCCGAGATCGAGAATGACGGCAGCGAAATCCTCGCTGTCGCCTGCGAACCACGCGTGCTCTCCGTTCGACTCGCGGCTGACAATGTAGCCTTCGCGGGTCAGGTGCGCTTCCACATCGCGGGCGATGAGGCGGTCGTCCTCAACAAGCAAGATGCGCATTACTCGTTTTCGACCTCTTCAACAGTGCCTGTCCGGGCATTCATTTCTATTTCAGTCAGGCGCCCGCTCGGTCGCAAGACCTTGAATTCATAGAGCAGCTTGTCGTGCTTGCGCGAGATGCCGACGTTGATGATGTCTCCCGGGTATCGCGAAGTGACGATTTCCTGAAGTTCGGAAAGGGGAAGCGCCTTTCCGTCACGCACGGCTTCAAGTGCCGCGTCATAATCGTCGTCGTCGCCCGGGCTTGTTGCTAGCGTGCCTGCCGTTTGCTGCTGCCCGTTCGCGGGTACATCGTCTGCAAGTGCTGGCTCAAGTGCGCAAAGCATCGCCGCCGCGACAAGAGCGGCAGTCAGCACACGATGATTTCCAGACAGGTAACGGACCATAAAATGACCATAGAACGTATGAGCTTACGTTCAGCTTACGCACAATTGCATGATCGCATGAGGAGGCTGCGCCTTCAAGATCGGCGAGATCATGGCCTCTTGGTTAACGCTTTCTTTAACGCTCGTTGATAGCTGTTAACCATAAGTATGATTGGAGAAGCGCCTTGCAACAGGATGAGACCTTGCTTGATCTCGTCTGCCGCCGCCTGAAAGAGGTCGGCGCGCCTGCTTGCATCAAGGATTCGGAACTCCGTTATGTTGCTGCCAGCCTGCCTTACTGCGCAGCGCTCGGTCTCGACCTTTCGTCGATCATCGGAAAGACCGACGCTGAACTTGCCGAACAGGTTTTCTCCGCCCGTCGGGACGAGGCGGAAAGACGGGCGATCGTCTTCGGTCAGGATGGCGAGGTGGAAATCCTGGCGCCCGGCGACAGCCAATACTATTTCGCCAGCATCGAACAGTTTGTCTCCGATGACGGTGACATCTTTGTCTATGAGCAGTTGAAGCTTTCCCACTGGTCCAACCCGGTGCCCGACACCGAGGAAGCGACGCAATGGCGGATCGACGCCATCAATGCGGCATTTGAAGAACTCGGGCAGAGCACACTCTCGCAGGCTGTCGATATCAGTCTCGGCGCTGAGTCCCTGCCTGAAGCGCCGGCTGAGCCTGAAGCATTTGAGGACGAAAAGCCTTCGCCCGTCTTTTCCGGCTATGACGTTCGACAAGCCGCAGCTTCCGACATTCTGAAGGCCGCTATCGACGACCTTGATGCAGGTATCGTCATCATCGACCCGAATGATGTGGTCGTCTATGCCAACAGTGAGCTCGAACGCATGTACATGCCGCATATCGGGCTCGTACGGCAGGGTGAGCGCCTCGTTGATATTCTTCGCAGGGCTGCATCACGTGAGCTGACCACGGAACTGGGAAGCTGGAGCCAGGAGCAGCGCGACGCATGGGTCGACGCCCGTATGCAGAATTATTGGGCACCGCAGTTCAACGAAGTCATGGTGACAAGCGGCGGGCGCTGGATCCATGTCATCAACCGACGGCTTGCAAACGGCTATATGGTTGGCCTGCGGTTCGAGGTGACGGAGTACAAGGAGCGCGAGGGGCTCCTGATGCACCAGCGCGAGCAGGGCGGGCTGTTCAAGGCGATCCTGGATGCCTTGCCGGTTCCCGTTTATGCACGCGATGAGCAGCATCTGCTGATCTATAACAACAGATCAAGCCTGGCGCTCGAGGGGGTCGAGGAGTCGCACTATCTCGGTCTCGATGAGCGCGCCGTGTTCGGTGATGCCGCCGATGAAATTGTCGCCAACAACGAGCATGTCTTGCAGACTGGCGAAGTGTCGATCCAGGAAACGGTTTTTCCGGGTTGCGATGGTGAGATTCCGCTTCTCTCCATGGTTTCCCGCGCAGACCTGCCGGATGGTGGCAAGTACCTCGTCGGGACCTATACCGACATCACGATCCTCAAGGATCGCGAGCGGGACATCGACACCGCCCGGCAGACGCTTCTCGATATTCTCAACAATTTGAGCACAGGCGTTCTTGTTATCCGGCAGGAAGATCTTGTCATTGAACTGGCCAATGATGTCATCCTCAAATTCTGGGAGACCAGCCCTTTCGACGGCGTTGTCGGTCATGATGCGCGAGCGCTGATCGAATATTCCCTGATCCGAAATGCTGCCCCCGCCGACTCCGAAAAGCGCCGAAAGGAAGCCGCAGACTGGATCGATTGCATTACCAGGGGCGAACTGCCGGAGCGTGAAATCATTTCGTCGGCGGGCAGGACTTACCTCGTTCGCGGGCATGCGATCGGGCAAGGCCTCTTCGTCCTGACCTACAACGACATCACGGAATTGCGCCTGCGCGGACGCGAGGCTGGTGAGGCAAGATCCAAACTTGCGAACACCGACCGGCTGATGCATGACGCGCTCGTATCGATGTCGCAGGGCATGCTCATCTTGTCCGGCGACAGGATCGAAATCTGTAACGATGCGGTTTCGCGTCTGCTTGATCTGGCTCCGGGGCTTGCCAGGTCCGGGGCTGCATGGTCGGAGCTCTGGAAGCATTGTACTGCGCGATGCGATTTCGGTTCCGGTGCGGATGCATTCCTCAACGACATCCTTGTACGCTGGAATGCAGGGGAACTGATCGACATCAACTTCTGTGTTGGCGGGGCACGCTGGATCCGGCTTGAGGCCAAGCCAACAGGTGGTCAGGGACGCGTGGTTCTGCTGACGGATGTCACGGATTTGCGCAACCGCCAGGATGAGCTGGAAAAACTTCTGGTGCGCGCCGAAAAAGCAGATAGCGCCAAGTCCGAGTTCCTCGCGAGCGTGGGTCATGAAATCCGCACGCCGATGAACGGCGTGATGAGCATGGTGGAACTTCTGTCGCATTCAAATCTCGACTCGCGCCAGCGGACCTTCGTGGACGCAATCGGCAAGTCGAGCAATGCCTTGCTGACTATCATGAACGACATCATCGAGATCAGTCAGATCGACTCGGGCAATCTCGAGCTGAAAACCCAGGTGTTCAATCCGGCTGAAGCCGTTGATGATGTGATCACCCTGTTTGCATCAAAGGCGGAAGAAAAGAATATTCGGCTTTTCGCCCATCACAACACATCGGTCCCGACGCGGATCCGCGCCTCGGCTGTCCAGTTCCGGCAGATGCTTGCGAATATCGTGTCCAATGCACTGAAATTTACCGAGGAGGGGCATGTCGAGATCAGTCTGGCGGCGGAAGAGGGTGCGGAGGGCCGCACGATGCTCTCGGTATCCGTTCGCGATACAGGCATCGGTATTCCGAAGGGGCGGCTGAAGACAATCTTCGATAAATTCTCGAGTGTCGAAGGTCTTTCCAGCGATCGATATCAGGGGCTCGGTCTGGGCCTTGCCAAGACACGCGGCATCGCAAGGCTGTTGCGCGGTGACGTATCCGTCACCAGTGAGCCGGGCAGAGGCTCGACGTTCACGATCTCGATTCCCGTCGAGGTGGTCAGCAATGCCGCCGCGAGCGTCGACCAGACGCAGATCGGCGCGGGAGGGCGTATTCTCGTCATCGACGCCGATCCAACGATGCGCAACTCGACCATCAGTATCCTGTCGCGCGAGTTCGATGTCAGCGGTGCGGAAAGTGCCGAGCAGTCCTTGGCCATCATGCGGGCGGCGGCTATGGCGGGGCTCGCCATCGACGCCACCATTCTCAGCAGCACGCTTGGTGAGCCGCAAGTGCGTTCGCTGATCAAGGCATTGAAGGCGGACTATGGTTTCGCATCGATCCCCCTCATTCTCCTGACGTCACCACGGCCGGAGGAAAATCGCAAGTTTGCCGACCTGGAGGTCACTGCGCACCTGCACCTGCCGGTCCGTACATCGCTCCTGCGCAACACCATTTCGGAGATACTCATCAATAGCCGGATGCCGAAGGTTTCTGCGCCAATTCCTGCACAGCAACATGTCGCGCAGAGCCCGGTTCAGCCGGAATACGCCAGCGAAATCCCGCTCGAAGTGCTGGTTGCCGAAGACAACGAAGTCAACATCATGGTCTACGAACAGGCGCTTTCATCGATTGGCTGCCGCTTCCAGATCGTGCGCGATGGTTCCGAGGCCGTGCGGGTCTGGCGCGAACGTCGGCCTACCGTCGTGATCATGGACATTTCAATGCCGGTCCAGGACGGACTGAGCGCAACGGCTGACATTCGCGCCGAGGAGGCAAGGCTTGGCATTCCGCGGACGCCGATCATCGGCGTCACGGCACACTCGCTCGACGCAGATCGCATGGCGTGTCTTGATGCCGGCATGGACGATTACATGGCCAAGCCCATCAGCCCCGACCGGCTTACGACGAAGATCGACAGCTGGACGGCGATCGCGACTGGCCATCGCGCTATCGCCGAGGCAATTTCAGCCTGACGCGTGTATCCCTCAACCGATCAACATGAACTTGTCGACGTCGACGAGACCTCGATCAGATATCTTCAGATGAGGGATGACTGGCAGCGGCAGGAAAGCCAGTTGCAAGAACGGTTCATCGAGTGTTGCCCCGAGATCAAAGGCTGCCTTGCGCAGATCGTGCAGAATGTCACGCACCTTTTCATGCGGTTCCAGGCTCATGAGTCCCGCAACCGGCAGGGCAATCTCCCCCGTTACCTTGCCGTTTTCCACGACGACAAATCCGCCGTTGATTTCCGCAAGGCGATTTGCGGCGGTGGCCATGTCCTCGTCGTTGGCGCCGACGACACAGATGTTGTGGCTGTCATGCCCAACGGTCGAGGCAATCGCTCCCCGCTTCAGCCCGAAGCCCTGCACAAAGCCGTTCGCGTGATTGCCATTCTTGCCGTGCCGTTCGATGACGGCGACCTTGAGAATATCCCTATCAAAATCGATTGTGGTCTGATTGCCATCGATGGGCAGGCGATAGCGGCGATGCTCGGTGATGATCTTTCCGGGCAGAACGCCGATCACGGAGGTCTCGCCTTCTGCCGCAGGTATGCCGAAATCGGCGGCCTTGACGGTGCGCGCCTTCACACTGGTCAATCCTACGGGCGCAACCGGCTTGCGGGCTGCGAACAGTTCGTCGGTGACAAGTCGGCCCGCTGCGAAGACCTTCGACGCCCCGCAGTTATCAAGGCTGTCGATCACCACGAGGTCTGCCCTCCAGCCCGGAGCGATCAATCCGCGATCGCGCAGGCCGAAGGCGCGCGCGGCTGAAATGGATGCCGCGCGATAGATGGCCAGCGGTTCGACACCGTGGGCAATGGCCGTTCGGATCATGTGATCGAGATGTCCCTGTTCGGCGATGTCCAGCGGATTGCGGTCGTCCGTGCAGAGCGCGATGAATGGCGAAAGACGTTCGGTAATGATCGGCATCAGCGCGTGAAGATCCTTGGAAACGGATCCCTCGCGGATGAGGATATGCATGCCCTTGCGGATTTTTTCGAGGGCTTCAGAGGCGGATGTCGCCTCGTGTTCGGTGCGAATGCCCGCTGAAAGATAGCCGTTCAGGTCTTTGCCGAGGAGAAGCGGCGCGTGTCCGTCGATATGAGCGCCCTGGAAGGCCTCGAGCTTGGCCATGCAGACCGGGTCCTTGTAGACGACGCCGGGGAAGTTCATGAACTCTGCAAGACCAATAACCTTGGGGTGATCCCGATAGGGCAGGAGCTTTTCGATCGGCAGATCGGCACCAGCGGTTTCGAGGTGGGTGGCGGGAACGCAGGAGGACAACTGCACCCGAATGTCCATGATGGTTTCGCTGGCTGAGGCCAGGAAAAACTCGATCCCCTCGGTGCCCAGCACATTGGCGATTTCATGGGGATCGCAAATGACCGTCGTGATGCCGAGCGGCAGCACGCATCGATCAAACTCATGCGGCGTCACCAGAGACGATTCGATATGAAGGTGCGTGTCGATGAACCCGGGTACGACAATGGAACCCGCCATGTCGTACTCGACTTTCCCGACATAGTCGCCGCAGGTTCCGACAATCGTCTCCCCGCAAATGGCAATGTCCGAAGCAACCAGTTCACCCGTCACCAGATCGAAGAAACGGCCGTTTTTCAGTACGATATCCGCAGGTTCGCGGCCAACGCCCTGATCGATCCGGTTTTCGAGGTTGCTCATGACTGTCCCTTTCATGCCTGCGTGTCCAGCACAGGCCTGACAAAGCCGAAGGCGTGCCGGAAATCACGCTCACATAAAACAGACTTCGACAGAAGTTGAAAGGTCCGCTGCCTGATCAAGAATCATACGACGCCATCAGGTGTTGAGGTAGGCAATGCTACCGTTCAACAGTGCCGCGAACGACACCCAGGCAAGGTAGGGGACAAAGAGGACGGCTGCGAGGCGATCGGTGCGTCTGGCGACCACGATGAACGACACGATCGCGATCCAGAGTGCGGAAATCACGGCAAAGGCCAGCCACATCTGGTGCAAGCCGAACCAAAGCGGTGTCCATGCCCAGTTGAGCAGCATCTGGACCACCCAGATCTTGACTGCCTTGCCCCCCGGATCACGCAGGTAGACGCGCGCAAAAGCGGTACCAATCATGATGTAGAGAAGAGTCCAGACTGGCCCAAACACCCAGTTCGGCGGATTGAATGGTGGCTTGCGGATTTCCGTGTACCATGTGGCAGGCCCAATGGATGTGCCGATGAGTCCGCCGACGATAAGCACGACGATGATCGACGCCGCATAGATGAGTGCAGGGCGTTGTCCGGGATGTGTTTGAGCCACAGTTTGATCTCCTTTTGCCTCATTACGCACAAAGAGGGCAAAAGGTTCATATCTTTCAAAAAAATGCAGGTGGTCAGCTTTGACCGGTATCATCCCGGATGCGGTCGATATGCTTCTGCTGGATCGAAAGCGCCCCGCCGACGAAGCGGTCAATCACCGCCAGTTCAGCGTCGGAAAAATCGTGAAAGAAAACTTCCCCGTCCTCCGCTATTGGGCCATAGAAGCGCCAGAGCATATCGCGCGCCGGGCTGGTCATGGACACAAAGACCTTTCGGCGGTCGTCACTGTCCCTGCGCCGCTCCACGAAACCGCGCTTTTCCAGCCTGTCGATCATGGCGGTTGCTGCAGCCGGTGTCAGCCCCGATGCCTGCGCAAGAACACCTGCAGGTTTCTCACCATCGGTCAGCGCACCGAGGCAGCGCCTTTCAGCAGCGATCAGCCCAAGCTTGTTGCCGACCGACTCGTCAAACTCCTGCGTCGCATCCTGCCATTGCATGATGACGCGCGCGATCGACTGCAGGAGATCCGTGCGACCAACACTTGACGATTTTAGTTTTACCATCTAAATATATCTCCGTCGAATAATCGACCGGTCGTATTGTATGGCTGGGTCTGGCCGTGGGCAAGTCAAAGTTTTGTGCGAGCTTCGACGATTGGACAGTGAGAATATCAGCAAGCGTTTGTGGTATTTCTATAAGAGGAGATCTTGATGCAGGAACAGGGAAACAGGATGTCAGCCGCCGAAGAGTGGCAATACGCCGAAAAGGCGATGGCATGGCATGGCTGGGGTTCGGCTGTGGGCCTTGGAATTTTTGTTGTTTGTCTGGCGCTCGCGGCACTTCTGGTCCGGCTGACGATATTCGGCTTTTGACAGGAAGGAGGGCCGGAGGCGGCTTCGGTCACCACTTTCGATGACTGCCACTTTCACGCGCGCCATCTGCGGGATTTCATACAGAAACAAGATGGGGAAGGCGGTCAATCCCTTCCCCATCTTCAAGACCAGTGTTGGGCGCGCCCTTGATCAGATGTTGTTCATCAGCACGTCGCGCAACATGCCGAAGAGATCTTCGATCTGCGCCTTGGTGATGATCAGCGGCGGGGACAGGGCAATGATGTCGCCGGTGGTGCGGATCAGGAGACCCTTTTCATAGGCCTTGAGGAACGCTGTGAAGGCGCGCTTTGTCGGTTCTCCAGCGATAGGCGCCAGTTCGATGGCCCCGATCAGGCCGATGTTGCGGATGTCGATGACGTTCGGGCAATCCCTCAACGAATGCAACGCGGCTTCCCAGTAGGGTGCAAGTTCGGAGGCGCGCGTCAGCAGGCCTTCTTCCTTGTAAGTGTCCAGCGTGGCAAGGGCGGCAGCGGACGCGATAGGATTGCCTGAATAGGTGTATCCATGGAAGAATTCGATGAGATGCTCGGGACCGGTCATGAAGGCATCATGGATTTCCTTCGTGACAAAGACGGCGCCCATCGGGATCACACCGTTGGTCAAACCCTTTGCTGTTGTGATGATGTCCGGCTTGACGTCGAAATACTGTGCGGCGAACGGTGCGCCGAGCCGTCCGAAGCCGGTGATCACTTCATCGAAAATCAGCAAAATGCCATGCTTGGTGCAGATCTCGCGCAGCTTGGCGAGATAGCCCTTTGGCGGGATCAGCACGCCCGTCGAACCGGCAACCGGCTCCACAATGACGGCAGCAATGGTGGAGGCATCGTGGAGCGTGACGATCCGCTCAAGTTCGGTCGCGATATCGACGCCGTCGTGTTCGGGCTGCCCTTTCGAGAACGCGTTCTTGGCAGGCAAATGCGTGTGCGGCATATGGTCGACGCCCGTCAGCAGCGTCCCAAACATCTTGCGGTTGGTAACGATGCCGCCGACCGAAATGCCGCCAAAGTTGACGCCATGGTATCCGCGTTCGCGGCCGATCAGGCGTGTGCGCGAGCCATTGCCCTTGGCGCGGTGGTAGCCCAGAGCAACCTTGAGCGCAGTTTCAACGGATTCAGACCCTGAGTTGGTGTAGAGAACGTGCTCCATTCCGTCGGGCGCGAGATCGATGAGACGTGTCGCCAGTTCGAATGCCTTCGGATGGCCAAGCTGGAACGCCGGTGCGTAGTCCAGCTCGCCAGCCTGCTGACCGATGGCCTCGGTGATCTTCGGGCGGCAGTGGCCGGCATTCACGCACCAGAGGCCGGCGGTGCCGTCAAGAACGGTGCGGCCGTCATGGGTCTTGTAATACATGTCCTTGGCGCCAACGAAGAGGCGCGGTTCCTTCTTGAACTGCCTGTTGGCCGTAAAGGGCATCCAGAAAGCGCTGAGGTCATTCGGTTTGGCAGTCGTCCGGTCGGACATGTCGATCTCCAGAATTGAGGTTTGTCAGGCCTTGTTGCGGGCCTGCTGCATAATTCCTTAAATCGGAATCGGTTTAAGGAATTATGCAGCGGATTTGAAGCGCTACAGCATCGCATATGCGCCCTATCTGGCCCATGGTGCTGTAGTTTATCGGTTGGTCAAATTATCAGCGGTAAGGCCTGCGTCAAGCTTGAGGACCGTGTCGACGCGCAAACCGCAAGTGGCTGCACACAGTTGATCGTATTGCTGTCGGGATCCCTGTAGAAGCCCTGGCAATTCAGAGAATTCTTGTACAGGTCCGCACAAGATTAAGCTGCGAGGTTGCGGATCACTGATTTGGGGACTGTCTGCCAAGGCAAGCCATTTCAGCGCGCCCGCGGCTCAATTTCAATCATGACCGCAGGGATAAGTGATCAAAGGGCAAATCGATCATTTTTCTTAGAAGGCGTGACCGGCGGCAATGAAAACCGCCTGAGTTGTCCATGAAAAACACATGGGATATCTCAGGCGGATTTTCGCCGATATCCCGAATCTTCCAAAAAAGAATTGCGCGTCAAATGCACCCGCTTGAATGTGGATGTGCGTGACATTGGACTGTTGTGCAGTGGTTGCGCTGGGGCCGCCTTGCTTTAGGCGGCGACACCAAGATGATGTCAGCGCGCGTGGTTTGCTGAAAATCGACGTGCTTGCCCCGTCCGTTTCAGCGTTCGATCCGATCTCGTGAATCAGGCGATATGTTTGAGCAGACTGCCTGACGGATAGAGCGATTCCAGGGTGGAGAGCAGGGACTTTACGTGTGTTGACGACGACGAATAGTAGATCGTCTGTGCGTCCCGACGCGTGTTCACCAGATTGAGTGCTCGCAGCTTGGACAGATGCTGTGAAAGCGCCGATTGGCTGAGGCCGAGCTTTTCGGCCAGAGCGCCCACCGGCATCTCCTTTTCGGTCAACGTGCAGAGAATCAGAAGGCGCTTGGTGTTTCCCATCGCGGACAGGATAGCTGCGGCATTCGCTGCATTGCTGTAGAGGCCGTTTCTCATTCGATCTTCACTCGCTTGTGAGCTTCGCAATCGATTGCGAATTCAGTTTTCAAATACGTCTTATTAATACACGAGATTCGACATATTTGACATATTTCTAGGGTAGCAGTGTTGATTTCCTGAATCTCGCGATTGACGTAGAAAAATTCTTTGAAGTTCATAAGCTTAGATTCGCGCTTACGCATCAATGCCTTTGTGAGCGTTAGTGGAGGCAGAAAATGCACAACTGAGGAGTGTGCATCCGTGGGCGGCATTTGGGCGCGAAAAGTGCTTCGAAGAGCCTTGAATCCAAATCAGTTGAGCGCTTGCAGATCAGACCCTGCCGGGCAATCTAGCGCGTTGATTTGTTGCATGTTTGGCGGTGTTCGGTCAGACGTAAGGGCCGCCGTGCGACACACGGAGGTACGTTCCGCAGAAATACTATTCAGGGATGCGCTGAACTGCCTCGCTTTGATGACTTCACGTCTCAGGTTGCTCACCGAGAATGTCGCCCGATGCAAGACTATATGCCTTTCCGAAGCCGCCATTCAGGCTGGCTGCGATCGGCTCGAGACGAAAGAACAGGAAGTCTGCAAAGTCGGCGTAGAGCTGTGCTTTTGGATTTCGCTCGAGGAACCTTTGCCGGATCGCAACCCTGCCAGGCGCCTCTTCGGGTATGCGGGCTGCATTGCATTGAATGCTCATGCGCGGCCAGGCCATCGGGTCGCCCTTGCCAGGTTCACCAACCAGCAACCCGCATTTCCCGTCCTCCAATAGCGCCCGTGTATGAGCCGCCAACCAGGACACAAGGATTGTGGGGCATCCGTCGATATCCGTTGCGATCAGTACCTGACTTGCGACCGGATACCCGGTCTGCGGATCTGTAAAGGCAAGCGCCGCATAGCGCGCTGTATCGATGAGGCGCCGTGCCAGAACACGCGCCTCATCGTCTGTCTCGCGGACGACACTTTCACGCTTTTGCGTCATGACGCATGCGATCCGATCGTTTAGTGGCTACCGCGTCGGCGATGGCGCGTGAGGCCTTCGATGACATCCTGAGCGGAAATCGTTCCGATAACCGCCCCGTTGTCTACGACGCCGATGACGCCGGGCGTGCGCGCCAGCACATCGAGGACATCGTTGAGAGATGAATCGGCCTTGGCCGTGCCGCTGACGCTGCCGTTTGCCGCTGCACCCGGCTTCATCACGTCGGCTGCGGTCAGCATCATCAACGGGTTCATATGCTGCACGAAGTCGGCAACATACTGATCCGCCGGATTCTGGACGATTTCCTGCGGGGTGCCGCATTGAACGATCCGCCCGCCTTCCATGATGGCGATGCGGTTTCCGATGCGGAATGCCTCGTCGAGATCATGGCTGACGAAGATGATGGTCTTCTTCAGCTTCCGCTGGAAATCGAGAAGTTCATCCTGAAGACGCGTACGGATCAGCGGATCGAGTGCTGAAAACGGTTCGTCCATCAAGAGGATCGGGGCGCCGGTTGCAAATGCGCGGGCAAGGCCGACACGCTGCTGCATGCCGCCCGAAAGTTCATTGACCTTGCGGGCCGCCCATTGCGTGAGGTTCACGAGTTGAAGCTGCTCGTCAACGCGCTTCTTCCGCTCATCGTCCTTGACGCCGGCAAGCTCGAGACCAAATCCGACGTTGTCGGCGACAGTGCGCCAGGGGAGCAGTCCGAACTGCTGGAACACCATCGACACGACGCGCATGCGAAATTCGCGAAGCGCCTTGGCTGTCGTCTTGTATGGGTTCAATGGACCTGTTGGCGTATTCACCTCGACATTGCCGCGCACCACCGGGGCAAGCCCGTTGACTGCGCGCAGCAGCGTGGATTTGCCGGAACCCGACAGACCCATCAGAACGAGGATTTCGCCTTCGTTGATGGTCAGCGAGGCGTTGGCGACGCCGAGAACGAGGCCGGTCTCGCGGCCGATTTCGTCGCGTGTACGACCCTGGTCCGCCATGGCCAGAGCGCGCTCGGGACGGTCACCGAAGATGATGCTGACATTGTCAAACTTGACCGCGGCCGTCATGCGGTTTCTCCTTCATCGAAGAACTTGAAGATGCGATCGAGGATGATGGCGAGGATCACGATGCTCATGCCGGAGTCGAAACCCATCGGCACATTCATCTGGCCAAGTGCGCGCTGAACCAGCGCGCCGAGACCGTCGGCACCAACCATCGATGCGATAACGACCATCGACAGAGAAAGCATGATTGTCTGCGTCACACCTGCCATGATCTGCGGCAGGGCGAAGGGAAGTTCAACCTTGGTCAGAACCTGCAAAGGTGCGGCACCGAATGCCTGTGCCGCTTCAATAAGAGCCGGCGGTGTCGAGATAATGCCGAGGCGCGTCAAGCGGATGGGTGCAGGGATGGCAAAGATCACCGTCGCCACGAGGCCCGAAACTGCGCCAAGACCGAACAGGATGAGGGCAGGGATCAGGTAAACGAAGGTCGGGATGGTCTGCATCAGGTCGAGAATCGGCCGCAGGATCGTGTAAATCCATGAGCGCCGAGCAGCCAGGATCCCGATCGGGATCCCGATGACCATCGAAACCACCGTGGCTGAAAGGACCAGCGAGAGGGTTTCCATGGCCTCGGTCCAATATTGCTGGTTATAGATCAGCAAAAGGCCAAGTGCGGTAAACACCACAACCCCGACATTGCGGCGGAGCAGCCAGGCGATCGCACAGAAAACCGCGATCATGAAAAACGGATAGTAGGGCTGGAAGGCCGTGCCTTCGGTAAACGTCCCGAGGAGGACGTAAAGCAGTGCGTTGATCGAGTCGCCGAGTATTGCCGACACGGCGTCGAAGAAACCACTCATGTTCTCCGTCAGCCAGTCGACGACCACCTGGGCGCCTTTGCCGATCATGATCTTGCCGTTTTCATCAACGAGCCAAGAATGAAGCCAATCCATCGCGTTCCCCTCGCATGAATCTAGTGGGATCGGGCAAGGTGGCGCCACTTTGCGCTCATCTCCGGACGTTGCCGGCTTGCCCATGAATGAGAAGGGCGGCTAAGCCGCCCTTCCAAGTCCTGCCTTAGAGGCCGAGGGCTTTCTTCACAGCAGCTTCTGCGTCGCTGCCATCACGCGCCGTCACACCAGCCAGCCATGGCTTGATGACTTCCGGGTGCGCCTTCAGGTATGCCTTGGCGGCGTCCTTGCCCTGCATGCCCTTGTCCATGATGTCTTCCATGATCAGGTTTTCCATGTCGAGCGTGAACGACAGGTTCTTCAGGAAGGTGCCGACGTTGGAGCACTCGCTGGTGTAGCCAGCGCGCGACATCGTGTAGACCGTTGCGCCACCGAAGTTCGGGCCGAACGAGTCGTCGCCGCCGGTGAGGTAGGTCATCTTGTACTTCACGTTCATCGGATGCGGTGCCCAGCCGAGGAAGATGACCGGCTTCTTGGACTTGTCGAGCTTGCCGACCTGCGCGAGCATGCCCTGTTCGGACGATTCAACCAGCTTGAAATCCTTCAGGTCGAACTTGTTGTCCTTGATCAACTCGAGGATGAGCTTGTTGCCGTCGTTGCCCGGCTCAATGCCGTAGATCTTTCCGGCGAGTTCCTTCTTGTGCTTGGCAATGTCGGAGAAATCCTTGATGCCGAGCTTTGCGCCGAATTCGTTCGTCGAGAGCGTGTACTTGGCGCCTTCGAGGTTTGCGCGAACGGTATCAACCGTCTTTGCATCGGTGAATGGCTTTACGAGGCTGGTGGCCGAAGGCATCCAGTTGCCCATGAATACGTCGAGCTGCTTGTTGGCGAGCGACTGGTACACGATCGGAAGATCGAGATCCTTGATGTCGGTCTTGTAGCCGAGCGCTTCGAGAACATCGGTCGTCACGCCGGTCGTTGCCTGGATGTCTGTCCAGCTGACCTGCGCGAAGTGAACGGTGGAGCAGCTGTCGGGCTCAGCGGCCTGCGCCACACCCGCAGAAGCGCCGACGAGCAGCGCCATTGCGGCAACAGACTTGAGAAGTGCATTCTTCATTTTAAGTTCTCCCTCTGAATGGATGTCCTAGCGAAGCACCAATTTCTTATGATTTCAAGGTGTTTATCTGGGACATTTCAGACCAGTGGAAAGGCATTTCGCAAATCCCAAGATTAATGTCGCATTGGAATTATTTCGTGGGAAATTGGCTGTTTTTGCGCCAGCGGAACTGGTCTTCGCTGTGCACTCAGGGCATTGGATAACCCCGAATCTGTCCTTGCGCTGCTCGGGGATCTGCCATTCGCGCAGATGTTCTGATGCATCAGGGATGTCTTGAGTTCGTGGAGACGGTCACGTGAATTCGGCTGTCCGTCGTCCGTCCATCATCGTTTGAGGTCTGCATGGCCAAGCTATATTTCAGTTATTCGACCATGAACGCGGGCAAGTCGACGCTGCTGCTTCAGGCGTCCTACAACTATCAGGAACGCGGCATGCGGACCGTCATCCTGATTGCGGCCTTTGACGACCGGGCCGGAACGGGGAGGGTATCCTCGCGGATTGGCCTGTCTGCTGACGCGACGCCATTTCATCCGTCGGACAATCTTGAAAGCCTGATCAAGACCTTGCGCACCGAAGGCGAGATCGCCTGCATCTTCATCGACGAGGCGCAATTCCTGACCCCCGAACAGGTCTGGCAGATCGCCCGGGTAGTCGATACGCTCAATATCCCTGTCATGGCCTATGGCTTGAGAACCGACTTTCAGGGCAAGCTCTTCCCGGGCTCGATGGAGCTGCTGGCCATTGCCGACGAACTGCGTGAAGTGCGCACCATTTGCGACTGCGGCCGAAAGGCGACCATGGTCGTGCGTCTCGATGAGCGCGGTGAGGTGATCCGCGAGGGCGCGCAGATCGAAGTTGGCGGCAACGAAAAATATGTGTCGTTTTGCCGCCTGCACTGGCGTGAGAAAATGGGAAGGAATTGATAGCAATCAAGGCGGCGTTGTCTAATATGCACTATGGAGGCGTCGCTCTGAACTCGAGGATGAGCCTTCAATATCTGGCTTTTCCGGACCCGAAAGGATTGAATATGTCTCTTCGCATCATGATCGCGGCCCTTGCTGTCGCTGGAAGCGCAGGCGTTGCGCTGGCCGATGGCGGCGATGCAACCGCTGGCGCGGCCGTCTTCAAGAAGAACTGCATGGTCTGTCACAACGCGACCGACCCTAAGGCTAAGGTTGGTCCGTCGCTGCAGGGCGTTGTTGGCCGCCCGGTCGCATCGGTCGCGGACTACAAGTATTCGGATGCCATGAAGGCATTCGGCGCAGGCAAGACCTGGACCGAAGATGAGTTGACCCAATACCTGCCGAACCCGAAGGGCCTCGTTCCTGGCACCAAGATGGCATTTCTCGGCTTGAAGACTCCGAAGGATATCGCCGACCTGATCGCCTATCTCAAGGATCCCAAGTAAGAGATCAGAATTTTTCCGGGAAAGGGGGCTGTTCGGCCCCCTTTTTTTGTTGATTTCGAGCAAAAAACCCGTCGAATCCAGCCATTCATCTCGTTTTAGGCTCAATACTTGTGCAAATCGGTGTTTTTGGTGCGTTTGACAGTGGACTTCCGGCCGGATTGTCCCTAAATGGCTACGTCTGAAGCGAGCGGTGATATTTTCTGGCTTTCGCGGTCTTTGTAGTGTAAATCACTAATAGATGCCATGAATGATGTGAAACTCTCCAAGGGGTCGACACTCTGACAGACGATAAAGACATCGACAGGCTTGATCGCAAGATCCTGCGCCTGCTGCAGCAGGAAGGGCGCCTGACCAATCTTGAACTCGCGCAGAAGATCAATCTGTCTCCGACTGCAACATCAGAGCGCGTGAAGCGGTTGACACGGGAGGGCTATATCCTCGGATATTCAGCCATCCTCAATCCGGACAAGCTCGGACGCGCATTGCTGGTGTTCGTCGAGGTAAAGCTCGATCGTACGACGCCGGATGTGTTCGACTATTTTGCCGAGGCGGTCAGAAAGAGCGATGACGTGATGGAATGCCACATGGTTGCGGGTGGCTTTGACTATCTCGTCAAGGCGCGCGTATCTGGAATGGATGCCTATCGCGCGTTTCTGAGTGAAGTTATCCTTCCGTTACCTGGTGTCCGCGAAACACACACTTATGCGGTGATGGAGCAGATCAAGGCGTCCGGGCAGTTGCAGGTCTAGGTGCAACGCGCGTTTTTCGGCGTGGCGCAGTCTACTCCGTAAGTCTATGTTGTCCGAATAATTCCTCAATGGTAGTGATTTAATATCTACCCACATTGGTATTAACTTCGGACGCGAGGCAGGCGGGGCGAAATCTTGCAACTCGCTGTTTGCATGCTGACTGGTGACGGAATGAATGATGACATGCCGCAGGGGGGCACGCTGCCTGAATTGCTCGAGGATGCACCGTCCTTTGGCTTCTCGCCCTGCCAAATCCTATCATTGTTTTCAGATCGTCGACATTTCGGCTATTGGCTCTTCGATGGGGACAAGGTTTATGTCTCCGGTGCTCTTGCCGGATTTGGTGATCATGCAAACGCTTCCGATGAGAATTCGAGGGTAGAACAATTTCGTCCGCGCATTGACCCCGACATTCGCGTTCGCATGCACGACGCGATGCGGACCGCTTTTGCGGAGAAGCGCGGCTTTTCGGTAACCTATCCGGTCACGCGAACCGACGGTTTGCAGCGCATGTTCACATCTGCTGCCGAATACCGGGTTCATGAGGATGGGAGTGCTGATCTCTTCGGCATTTTCTACGAACGGTTCCTTCCGGCACGAATGGTTTCGCTGCTGGAAAAAGAGATTGCGCCTTCGAAATGACGACAGATTCTCCGCTCACATCGCTTGCTCTGGTATACGACGTCACCCCCGAGAGCGGAGGTTTCGAACTCTCGCCTGAAATCCGCTTTGATGAGCTGACGGCGCTGAAACTTATCCACGATCAGATGCCTATCGGTCTCTGGCGCGCGGATTTCGAGACCGGCCATCTCTATCTGTCAGCCGAGACCTATCGGATTTATGGTCTGGAGCCGCAGGACGGACCGGCTAACATCGTTGCACTGAACCGTGCCATCCACCCAGACGACCATGATATGGCGATGTCGCTGATTGAAACTGCGGCGCGGCAGAAATGCGGCTTTCAATATGTGTTGCGGCTTGAGGACGGAAAGGGCGGGTACAAGTATGTTCGTTCCGTCGGTCGCTACATCGAGCGTGCCGATGGCGCAGGCGAACTGAGCGGCATCTTCCACGAAATTCCCGAATGAGGCTGTGTCGCACTCCGGTGCGACACAGTCTGCTTTCGGGTTTTCCCGTCAGCGGCTGAGGACGTCCCTGATTTCCGTGATGTTCGACCGCACGCGCAGAACATAGAAGCCCATGGTTGCCAGATGGGTCGGCATGATCCACCCGTCCTCTGCGCCGTTTGAAATGATGACCGGCTGGATCTTGAGTGCCGAACGGAACTGGCTCTGGAGACGATCCCAAAGCGTGCCCAGATTGCGTTCCTTGATAACGGAGGCAAAGTCTGCCCGCGTTGCGGTTAGAATTGCGTAATACCCGTAAAGCTGGCCATAGGCGAACCAGAAGCGGTCGTCGGCCCGCGTATCGAACCAGCCGCCACCATGATTTTCCGAGCGCTCACGCAGGATATCTGACGTGGAGCCGAGCGAGCTTGCTACACGATCGAGGAATTCGAGCAGATTGTCCGAGCGGGGATCGAACGTGGCAGAGCAGTTGCCGAGCTCGGTGTTGAAGTTTTCCAGGTCCGTGATCGCAACACGATACATCTTGGGGGTCGGTGTCAGGGGGCCAAAAGGATTGAAGCCCCAATACCAGTTCTCTTCGTCGTACTGCATCTTCGTACGAGCGCTTTGCAGATTATTGTTGATTGCCGAGGTTCCGCGCATGCGGCCAAGCGTATCAACCAGCTCTACTGTTGCCCGCCGTACGGCCTCGTTCACACCGCGCTGGAAATTGGCCTTGTTGTCCAGAAACGGGGTATGATCCCAGTCGACACCAAAGAAGCCCAGCTTGTAGAGCACCATGGACGAAATCCAGGCGTTCTGGTTCGCGTTGAAATCGATAAGGTCGGCCGCCGTATCCGCAATGGCGGAGCGTTCACAGGTCAGCGGCGTGCCATCCGCCTTGCTGGTCAGGGCCGCACCGGCCGGTTGCTGGCGTGCTGCATAATTGCGCGCCTCGATGAAACTCGGGTTGAAGTTTGTCCAGACCTGCGTGTTCCAGATGAAATAGCCATAAAGGCCAACGAGAAGCAGCAGGAGCGCGATCACCGGCGCCTGGATCATCCAGTGACTGCGCCGCAACCAGTTGCCTGCGACCATGAATGGCCAGGCGATCGTGGCCGCACCTCGACCCAGAACCCTGCCGATAGCGAGGAATATCGTCTCGAAGAAGGTGATGATCGGGTCCAGCATCGGTATGGTTCCTTTCCGCCGCGCCTCAGCATTCTTGAGCGTCGCTCCTTGCTATCACATATGGCTATCGTTTCGATTTCACAATCGGCCACCGTTGTTTTGATCCCTTCAGACTATCGAGATGACGTTGCCATTGCTCTTGGCACCGCCGCCCCGGCGTGCGCAACCTGGCAAATGTCAAGTCTGGTGAGGGCAAGGCTTGTGCACGCAATCTTCTCAAACGAGATAGCGATCAGTTGTTATCAACAACAACAATCCACGGGAGAGTCAGGCGCTTCATATGAAGTCATGTTTCAAGTGGTTAATTTTTCGTTGCCGCAAAAATATCAGTTTTAGTTAGGGCGTTCTATTATATTTAAGACTTGAAAATTGGCAAAACTCAAAATGTCCCAACATTATCAATTCTATTATCGATAGGAGTCAATACGTTTTGAGATTGTTCATTAATCCCTAATTTACTGCCGCCTGATAGTGTTAATTCGTAAACGGAATTGATTAAATCGGCATCTGGGGGTGACGAATGCTGGGATTTAAGTCTCATGGCGAGCGATTGAAGGGTTTGGCAACCGACACGTTGCGCGCCAATGTCATGATTGCCGATGCCAAGCTGAACATCATGTACATGAACGATGCCGTGCGATCGCTGCTGGGCGATGTAGAGGCCGAGCTGAAGGCAGAATTGCCGCGTTTTTCGATGAACACGCTGATTGGCAGCAACATCGATATCTTTCACAAGAACCCGGCGCATCAGCGCGGTATGCTTGAGAAGCTGACGAGACCTCACTCTGCCACGATCCGCGTCGGTGGGCATGCATTCGATCTCTTGGTGACGCCGCTGATCGATGGCGGGAAGCGGCTTGGCTTCGTTGTCGAATGGGCCAATGCCAAGGAGCGGCTTCTCAATACTGATTACCGCAATCAGATGGAGGCAATTTCGCGCGGTCAGGCGATGATCACCTTCACCCCTGATGGTAACATCATGGACGCCAATGAGAATTTCCTGAAGGCCACGGGCTACAGCCTTGCGGAAATCCATGGCAAACACCACCGCATTTTCATGGGTAAAGATCATGTCGAAGGTCATGACTATACCGACTTCTGGGCAAGCCTGCGCCGGGGTGAGTTTCGCGAAGGCGAATTTGTTCGTTATGCCAAGAGTGGCAAGACGATTTATCTCAACGCATCCTACAATCCGATCCGTGATGACAAGAACAACGTCGTCAAGATCGTCAAGTTCGCGATGGACGTGACGGAGCGGGTCAATGCAGTTGCCTCGCTGGGGGAGGCACTCAAGGAACTCGCAGACGGCAATCTGGTCCATCGGATCGAGACGAAATATCCGGAAAACCTCGAAAGCCTGCGCCATGACTACAACAACTCGGTGATGCAGCTGGAATCCACTGTCCGTGCGATTGGCTCTAACGCGGCGAATATTTCCGCCGGTGCGGAGGAAGTCCGCTCTGCTGCTGATGCGCTTTCAAGGCGCACCGAGCAGCAGGCGGCTTCGATCGAGGAGACTGCTGCTGCTCTTGAAGAGATCACGACCACTGTTGCTGACTCGTCGCGTCGCGCTGCTGAGGCCGGCTCTCTGGTTGCGCGCACCCGTGACAACGCCGAGCGCTCCGGCGAGGTAGTCAAGGAGGCCATTCAGGCAATGAGCGCCATAGAGGCGTCGTCAAACCAGATCAGCTCAATCATCGGCGTCATTGACGATATTGCCTTCCAGACCAATCTGCTGGCATTGAACGCAGGGGTCGAAGCCGCCCGCGCAGGTGATGCGGGCAAGGGATTTGCTGTCGTTGCGACGGAAGTTCGCGAACTTGCCCAGCGCTCGGCAAACGCGGCAAAGGAAATCAAGGCGCTGATCACCAAATCCTCCGAGCAGGTCAAGCAGGGCGTTACCTTCGTGGGCCGCACCGGCGAGGCCCTGTCGGAAATCGTGACCCAGGTGCAGGACATCAACCGCAACGTTGTCGCCATTGTCGAGTCTTCTCGCGAGCAGGCAACGGGCCTCAAGGAGGTCAATGCGGCGGTCAACACGATGGATCAGGGAACGCAGCAGAACGCTGCGATGGTTGAAGAATCCAACGCGCAAAGCCACACGCTGGCTTCCGAGGCAGAATCGTTGAACGCGCTGCTGGCACAGTTCAGAACCAGTGGTCAGGGGCAGGTCCGCAAGCCGGTTCTGGCGCATTCCGCGACCGGATCGACCGCGGCCAGAACGCCTTCGCCCGCCCGCAAACTTGCCGGTCAAGTGGCCCGCGCGTTCAATACGGGTGGCGCCGCTACCGCTGCAGCCTCGGATTGGCAGGAATTCTGACGGATTTAGCGGTCATCTGGATGCAGTGAACATTTTAGCGGCGGGCCTTATGGCCTGCCGCTTGTTTTCGAGTGGTTCGGTCCTGCGGATCGATCTTGCGCTACCAGCAATATCGATAGCCCGCCTTCCGCTCGATGACATCAAGATGGAGGTGGGTTTCGTGCGCATCGTCGCTGCCCGGGCCAAGGACAGTGGTGAAATAGAGGCACCCGGTCGCTTCGATCGCGCGCTGAAAGGCACCGACCATGGTCGCATCACGCTCGCGAGGTCCAATGGACATCGTCGACCCATCTGAAAAGGTGAAGCCCGAAACATCAATCGCGTTGCCATGTGCGTGTTCGGAAATCTTGCCGCTCTCGGCATTGTTTCGGTTTCGGCACATGTAGCTGTTTGCCTGGTTGACGACCTTGATTTGCTTGTCTGCTCCGTAGGCCGTCTGCCCTGCCGGAATGACGGTCTCCTTCATCCAGCGTGTGAGCTGCAGTGCCGTCTTGCAGCGCATAATGGCTTCAGGTTTCAATTCGATGCCGGGAAGGATCGATCGAACTGCAAGCGGTTTGTTGATGCCGCAGCCGTTCCCGTCATCGATCGGAGGACGTTCCTCGAAATCCGCGCCCAAATCCTTCAGGCTCTTGAGACCTGCGTCGTAGTCTGCCTTGTCCTCGGTGATCGGCGGCGGATTGTTTTCGGTCTTCGGCGATCCGCCTGCAGTGGATCCCTCGGGTACGGTCGTTGCATTGTCACCTGACTTCGGCGCCTCGGTCTGGTCGTGCTTTGGCGCTTCCGTTTCCACGGGCGGTCTCGGAGACGGTTCGGGTGCCTTCGACGGAGTGTCGTTGACGTCGGCAGGGCGCAGCACCGGCACTGGAATATCATCTGGCGTCGGCAACTGATCTGCAGCAGCAGGCGATACGAACGCACCCGTCAGCGCAAAAAGCGCACTCATGGTCCATCTTGAGATCATGCATCAGCCTCCCGCCAAACTGTTCGGCACGAGATCCGAGGCATGAGTTCATGCCGGATCGAGCGCGCGACAACGTGGATTGTCCGCTGCGTGAACGCGCAGACGAGGCCAAAAGTGCCTTCAAGTTTTGTTACGGCGTGACATCCGTCTGGTATCGGTCAACACCCCCGAGGCTCTCAACGGCTCAGGCTTCGGCCAAGAGTGACGTCCGCTTGGTCAAAACAAATGAGGCCGCCGGACAGGTCCTGCGGCCTCATCAATTCATCCGGAAAGGTACGCCCAGGTCAGGCCGCTGCATCGGTGTAACTTCTGCCGCGTCTGGCTTGGGTGACCGCGGCATCGTTCTCGGTATCGCGCACGCGGGCGCGGCGATCGAAGACAAATTGACCGACCAGGCGGACGAGTTCGGCGACCTCTCCGGCGAGGCCATGCGTCGCGGCGGTCGTTTCCTCGACCATTGCGGCGTTCTGTTGCGTGATGTGGTCCATCTGGTTCACGGCATGATTGATTTCGCCCAATCCGGCAGCCTGCTCTTGGGACGATACGGCGATGGCATCGATATCGCCCGCAATACCGGAAATGTCGGACTCGATTTCCTCCAGAGCGACACCCGTCTTGCGCACCAGTTCGACACCACCGCTGACTTCTGTGTTCGATCTGTCGATCAGTGCCGAAATTTCCTTGGCTGCGCGGGCAGAGCGCTGCGCCAGTTCACGCACCTCCTGCGCAACGACAGCGAAGCCCTTGCCGGCATCGCCTGCACGAGCGGCCTCCACGCCCGCATTGAGCGCCAGCAGGTTTGTCTGGAATGCAATCTCGTCAATGACGTTGGTAATCTGCGAGATCTGGCCGGATGCCTCTTCGATGCGTGCCATTGCGGAGACCGCATTCTTCACGATTGCGGTCGAGTTGACCACATTTTCCTTGGCGCTCTGCGTCTTGCGACGTGTCGCAGTTGTCCGCTCGGTGGCGTTGCGGATATTTGTCGTGATTTCCTCAAGGGCTGCGGCAGTCTGCTCGAGGGCAGCGGCCTGCTGTTCGGTGCGCTTGGCAAGCTGGTCGGCGGACGAGCCGAGGGTATCAGCGCTGTCGTTGATTTCTCGAGACTTCTGGAGGACGCGCTCCATCGTTTCCTGGAATACGGCGAGCGACCTGTTGAAGTCATTGCGAAGGATCTCGAATTCGGCCTTGAATGGCTTGTCGAGTTTGTAGCGGATGTTGAATTCGGAGAGACGCTTCAGCCCGGCTCCCAGGTCCTCGATCACCCGCTGCATGTCGGCGGCATAAAGTTCCTTTTCGGCGGCTCTTTCGGCCCGCTCTGCTTCTGCCGCTTCCCGCTCGCGGCCAGCCGTTTCCTCGAATTGGATCTTGTCGAGAGCCGACTGCCGGAAGATGGCCACCGCGCGGCCCATTTCGCCGACCTCATCAGCTCTCTCCGCGTGCGGCACGGTGCTCTGATAATCTCCGCGAGCAAGGCTGGTCATGTAGGTCGCCATCTGAAGAATGGGTCGGATGGCCCGGCGATTGAAGAAATAGAGGCCAACGCCAAGGATCAGAAGCGAGAATACAGTCGAGGCGACTGCGACGCGTGAATAAAATTCGCTGTCGGCGCTGGCATCGTTTTCTGTCTTCGTCAGATAATCCGTCGAGTTGGCAACCAGCTTTTCCACGCTTGCTTTCTGCGCCGCGTAGGCATCGCGCAGGTGGTCGAAGGCCACAGAGGTTGCAGCGTCATTCTTCTGCTGAAGTGCAGGCAGAACTTCACCATCCATGACGCTCCAGAAATGCGCGCTGTTCTGCTGGAAGTCGCCCGCCATTTCACGCGTCAGGTTTTGAGGCAAACCCGATGCCAGCCAGTAATTGTACCGCGTGTCGAAATCCTCATGCAGCGCCTTGATGTTGGCTGCGTTCTGGACGGCGAGGTCCGGATGGACGACCGACTCCGTGGCATTGAGATAGGCCTCGACAACGAGGAGCGGTGGGGGGAGAACATCGGCAACGAGATCCTTCGCGTCGGTGATGCGATGGTATGCGCTGCCGTCGATCTTCACCGTTTCAAGCGTATAACTCATGATTGCAATTGCGGCGGCAATCGACGAACCCAAAATGAATGCAAACAACTTGAGGCTGTTGGATATCGAGAGGTTCATTGACGGTTCCAATCCCTAAAATCAGGCGGTTTGAGCCTGTCTCACAGCAATGCGCGCCGATTCAAAAATCGGTTGTACAATCTTTTTCATCATGAAGGATCAAGTATTAGCTATCCATTAATCATGACCTGTGGTCCGAGCCCACGAAGCGCGCTTCCATCCCTAATTCTAGGGGTGCCTGCAGCTCCATGCGCCAAAAATGTCGCGTGACCCTGCTGGGTCGTTTTTGTCGGCGATAAAGTCCGCACAAAGTTTTTCTTGCGCTCGCCAATGGCCCACGCTAACACTTTCAGCCATGTTGAACGCTAAGAACATTGGTAACTGGTGGTGGGCTAGCTGAAAGGCGGCTATCGTCAGTGTGTGTTCAAAGCAATGCTGAAGCCGCCCCGGAAAACTCCAGGCGGCTTTTTTCGTATGCGGCGTCTGGAAAACGGGGCCGAACGAATGAAGAGGGAAACATGAATACGCGCGTTCTCGAAGATGGTTCGGAACAGTATGTGACCAGGGGTGGCGTAACGATCACGCGCAAACGGCGCGAAGTTGCGTATGAAGACGCTCTGTCGAGCTATATCGACCGCCTGGATGAACGTCGTGGTGCGGTTCTCTCCTCTAATTATGAATATCCGGGTCGCTATACGCGCTGGGACACGGCTGTCGCCGACCCGCCGGTTGGTATTTCCTGCAACGGCCGCCATGTCTGGATCGAAGCCTATAATGGCCGTGGCGAGGTTGTTCTCGAGATGATCGCCGAGCGACTGGCGACGGTTGCGGATCTCAAGCTTGGTGAGCGCAGCGTCCGCCGACTTGATCTGACAGTTTCCGAGCCCAGCCGTGTGTTCACCGAAGAAGAGCGCTCGAAGATGCCGACGGTCTTTACCGTGCTTCGTGCGATCACCGACCTCTTCCATTCTGCCGAAGATTCCAGCCTCGGCCTCTATGGTGCCTTCGGTTACGACCTTGCCTTCCAGTTTGACGCGATCAACCTGAAGCTCGAGCGCCCTTCGGACCAGCGCGATATGGTTCTCTTCCTTCCGGACGAAATCCTGGTGGTCGACAACTATTCGGCCAAGGCCTGGGTCGATCGCTACGATTTCGAGAAGAACGGTGCCACGACGAAAGGGCAGCCGTGGGATATTCCGGCCGATCCGTTCAAGCCGACCGATACGATCCCACCGCGCGGTGATCATCACCCGGGCGAGTATTCAAAGCTTGTCGTGAAGGCCAAGGAAAGCTTCCGCAAGGGCGACCTTTTCGAGGTTGTGCCGGGCCAGAAGTTCATGGAACGTTGCGACAGCAAGCCGTCGCAGATTTCGCGACGGCTCAAGGAAATCAACCCGTCGCCATATTCGTTCTTCATCAACCTCGGCAATCAGGAATATCTGGTCGGTGCATCGCCGGAAATGTTCGTGCGTGTCACTGGCCGCCGCATCGAGACTTGCCCGATTTCGGGCACGATCAGGCGCGGCGAGGACGCAATTGCCGACAGCGAGCAGATCCTCAAGCTCCTGAACTCCAAGAAGGACGAATCCGAACTCACCATGTGTTCGGACGTGGATCGCAACGACAAGAGCCGCGTCTGCGAACCCGGTTCGGTCAAGGTCATCGGTCGTCGCCAGATCGAGATGTATTCCCGCCTTATCCATACGGTAGACCATATCGAGGGACGTCTGCGCGAAGACATGGACGCCTTTGACGGTTTCCTGTCCCACGCCTGGGCGGTGACGGTGACCGGCGCCCCGAAGCTCTGGGCCATGCGTTTCATCGAAAATCATGAGAAGAGCCCGCGCGCATGGTATGGTGGCGCCATTGGCATGGTTGGCTTCAATGGCGACATGAACACAGGCCTGACGCTGCGCACCGTACGGATCAAGGACGGGATTGCGGAAGTCAGGGCAGGGGCGACGCTGCTCTACGATTCTGTCCCTGAGGATGAAGAAGCCGAAACCGAACTGAAGGCATCAGCCATGATTTCTGCGATCAGAGACGCGAAGGCGGGCAATACCAGCAAGGCGGGACGCGATGTGGCGAAGGTCGGCATGGGCGTGAAGATCCTTCTTGTCGACCACGAGGACTCCTTCGTGCACACGCTGGCCAACTATTTCCGCCAGACAGGCGCGACAGTCACGACCGTCCGTTCGCCGGTCGCTGATGAGGTTTTCGACAGGGTCAACCCGGACCTCGTCGTCCTGTCGCCCGGACCGGGCAGCCCGAAGGATTTCGATTGCACGGCAACGATCAGAAAGGCGCGCAAGCGCGAGCTTCCGATCTTCGGGGTTTGCCTTGGCCTGCAGGCCCTTGCCGAGGCCTATGGCGGCGAGCTGCGCCAGCTGGCCGTTCCCATGCATGGCAAGCCTTCCCGCGTTCGCGTGCTTGAGCCGGGAACTGTATTTTCGGGCCTGGCCAAGGAGGTCACGGTCGGCCGCTATCACTCAATCTTTGCCGATCCGGCGGCGCTCGATCGCAATTTCATCATCACTGCCGAAAGCGAAGACGGCACGATCATGGGTATCGAGCACAGCAAGGAGCCCGTGGCTGCCGTCCAGTTCCATCCGGAAAGCATCATGACCCTGGGTCAGGATGCAGGGATGCGCATGATCGAAAATGTTGTGGCGCACCTGGCCAAGCGTGCCAAGGTAAAGGCAGCTTGAGCGAATTGTTGCGCGCTTGCTATCTAATGTCCTGACCCTAATGCCCGGATATGTTTTCCGGGCATTTTTGTTTTGCCAGTAGACCGATTGCCAAGACGGTCGCAGATCATGGCGACATTGCGGCGGATATAATCCCTATCAAACAGAGTTCTACGTCTCTCGCGATGAAATCTTAGAAAATCGCAATTTATTACAATATCTTATTTCTATTTTGAATTTTTGATGAAGGGCGTCGAGGCAGGCTTGACTATGCCTTTGTGCAGAGCAATATGACGACAGCCTGAAGAGATAGAAACGAAATCTCTCGCAGGCTCCAAACGCAATTTCCATAATGATGGCTGGTCCATGAAATCATGACGCATCCTGCAATAGACGGGATGCAAAAACGGCAGGGTGAGCGCCATGACGCGTCTTTTTCACATTCTTCAGCCCGCCAGATACCATGACGATTGCGTTGACCGAATAAGTCGCTGACCCGCGCAGGCGGTTTTTGGCCGCCGGGCGTTCGCCCGGCTGAGTTCACAGCATATTCGGAATTACCAACATGACTTTGCACCATCCGGCACTTGAGGCCGGCCGCAAGGGCATGCGCGCGCCCAACATCTGGGATGCCGCTGCCTTCGGCCTGCTGTTTGCGACCTTTGTTCTTTTCATCCGTGGCGGGCATGAAACGCTTGCGCCAATAGACACGCTGTCGGCAACACCCATCTCGCTCGATCCGGCCAATCTGCCGGAATATGCGTTGCGGACTGTGCTGCGCATGCTGGCGGCCATCATCGCCTCGCTGGTCTTCACCTTTGCCTATGGAACGTTGGCGGCCAAAAGCCGGCGCGCAGGACTGGTGCTGATCCCCATTCTCGACATCCTGCAGTCGGTACCGGTGCTGGGCTTTCTGTCCTTCACGGTCACCGGCTTCATGGCGCTGTTTCCCGGCCGCGTCATCGGGGTGGAGTTCGCTTCCATCTTCGCGATTTTCACCAGCCAGGCCTGGAACATGACGTTCAGCTTCTACCAGTCGCTGCAGACCGTTCCGCGTGATCTCGATGAGGCTTCGCGCTCTTTTCGTCTGACGGCCTGGCAGCGGTTCTGGCGGCTCGAGGTTCCATTCTCGATGCCAGGGCTTGTCTGGAACACGATGATGTCCATGTCTGGCGGTTGGTTCTTCGTCGTTGCATCGGAGGCGATCTCTGTCGGCAACACGACGATTACCCTGCCGGGTATCGGCTCTTACGTGGCGCTCGCGATCGATCAGAAAAACCTTCCTGCCATCGGCTGGGCGGTTGCCGCGATGCTGGCGATCATCCTGATTTACGATCAGCTGCTCTTCCGCCCGCTCGTAGCTTGGAGCGACAAGTTCCGCGTGGAGCTCTCGGCGAGCGGTGATGCGCCACGGTCGTGGCTGCTGGACGCCATTCGCCGGACGCGCGTTTTCCAGATGGTCTTTTCACCCGTTGTCCGTCTGCTTGCGGCGGTTCCCCGTCAGCGGATGCGCATGCCCGTGCGTGCGCCTGCGATCGCGACATCGGTCTGGCGCAGCGTCTGGCTGGATCGCTTATGGTTCATTGTTGTGGCAGCAGCAACGCTCTACGCGCTGAAGCTTATCGCTGGCTTTGTTGCGACAGAATTGAGCGGGGCCGAAATCCTAAAGGTTGCCGGTCTCGGCTTCCTGACCATGCTGCGCGTCGTTGTCTTGATGGTGCTCGCGTCGCTCATCTGGGTGCCTGTCGGGGTGTGGATTGGTCTGAGGCCCAATGTGGCGCAGAAGGTTCAGCCGCTGGCGCAGTTCCTGGCGGCGTTCCCGGCCAATATCATCTTTCCGTTTGCGGTGGTGGTGATCGTTTACCTGCATCTCAACCCGGATATCTGGTTGTCACCGCTGATGGTCTTCGGCACGCAGTGGTACATCCTCTTCAACGTCATTGCCGGTGCGAGCGCGTTTCCCAATGACATGCGCGAGGCCAGCGCGATGTTCCACATCAAGGGATGGAACTGGTGGCGCAAGGTCATCCTGCCGGGAATATTTCCCTATTATGTGACGGGTGCGATCACCGCCAGCGGCGGTTCCTGGAACGCCTCGATCGTTGCCGAGGTCGCCAACTGGGGTGACACGAAACTGACGGCCGTCGGTCTGGGTTCATATATCGCGAACGCCACGACAGCCGCCGACTATCCGCGCATCGTGCTCGGCATCGCCGTGATGTCGGTCTACGTCATTCTCTTCAACCGCCTGCTTTGGCGCCCGCTTTATGCATTTGCGGGCCGCCGTCTTCGCATGAACTGACAAGGAGGCTTCCATGTCCATCGTTGAAATCAATCGTGCTTCCGTCTCGAACGAACATCCGGTCCTCGTCAACGTTGCCGGTATGCGGCAGGTCTATCACAAAGGCGACAATCCCGATCTCGTCGTGCTGGACGATGTGTCGCTCACCATCCGGGAAGGGGAGATCGTGGGGCTTCTTGGCCGTTCAGGCTCCGGCAAGTCGACACTTCTTCGCATCATCTCGGGCCTGATCCCCGCTTCCAGCGGGCAGGTCGACTGGTGTGGCAAGCAGGTCTCTGGCCCTTGCGACGGGCTGTCGATGGTGTTTCAGAGCTTTGCCCTGTTTCCCTGGCTGACCGTGCTTGAGAACGTTGAAATCGGTCTTGAGGCTCAGGGCGTTGCTGCTGCCGAGCGCCGCCAGCGCGCGCTTCAGGCCATCGACCTCATCGGTCTCGATGGATTTGAGAACGCTTATCCGAAGGAGCTGTCCGGCGGTATGCGCCAGCGTGTTGGCTTTGCCCGGGCGCTGGTCGTTCATCCGCGCCTAATGCTCATGGACGAGCCCTTCTCGGCGCTCGACGTGCTGACGGCAGAGACGCTTCGTACCGACATCATCGATCTCTGGATCGAAGGCCGTTTGCCTGCCAGGTCGATCCTGATGGTGACGCACAATATCGAGGAAGCGGTGCTCATGTGCGACCGTATCCTGATTTTCTCGTCCAACCCGGGAAGGGTGGCTGCGGAGATCAAGGTTGATCTGCTGCATCCGCGCAATCGCCTCGATCCTGAGTTTCGTGCGCTCGTCGACGACATCTATGCCCGCATGACCCAGAGGACGCCGGTGGACAAGGTGGAAAAGCGCGCGCAGGAAGGGTTCCCCGGCGTTGGCGTGGGCATGGCCTTGCCGCGGCTGTCGACGAACCTGCTATCTGGTCTGATGGAGGCATTGGCCGCTGAACCCTACGAGGGCAAGGCGGACCTGCCGGATATTGCCGGTACGCTTCAAATGGAGGTGGACGAACTCTTTCCAATCGCCGAGACGCTGCAATTGCTGCGCTTTGCCGAACTGGAAGAGGGCGACGTTCGTTTGACCGACGTCGGCAGCCGTTTTGTTCACAGCGATGTCGACACGCGCAAGCGTATCTTCGCCGAACATCTCGTCACCTACGTGCCTCTGGCGGCGCTCATCAAGCGTGTGCTTGACGAGCGGCCCTCGCATATCGCGCCCTATGCGCGTTTCAGCGAGGAGCTTGAGGATTATCTGTCGGAAGACATGGCCAACGAGACCATGAATGCCGTGATTTCCTGGGGCCGTTATGCCGAACTTTTCAGCTATGATGGCAATACGAGGCACTTCAGCATGGAAAACCCGAGTTGATCTGACAGCAAATTTGACTGACTTGTCAGCCGGGCGGAATTTGTCTACAGCGCCCCCGTTCCGTTGAATGCGACGACGTTGTCCCGCCCGGGCTGACCCATTGACCAGAAAGGTGGCGGATCGTGGATCCTGATATTGCAAGAACCATCCGCCGGATCGCATTCTGGGGCATCCCGCTTTCGTTCTTCGTGATGGGGCTCAAGGCGCTTGCCTGGTACCTAACGGGCTCGGTCGCGCTGCTGTCCGACGCGATGGAATCGACCGTCAACGTGATCGCCGCTGCCATCGCGTTTTTTGTCATCAACTATGCCCAGAAGCCTGCAGACGATGATCACCAGTTCGGTCATCACAAGGCCGAGTACCTGTCGGCCGTGGCCGAAGGCGTGCTGATCATTCTGGCTGCGATCATGATCGTCTGGGAGGCCGCCGGTCATATCGCCAATCCAACCCCGCTCGAGGCTCCGGGCCTTGGTCTTGCGATCAACACGGGTGCGGCCATCATCAACGCGGTCTGGGCCTGGCTGCTCATCAGCATTGGTACGAAGCATCATTCGGCGGCGCTGAAGGCCGATGGCCAGCACGTGTTTTCCGATGTCGTGACGTCGGCGGGGGTGCTGGTTGGCCTCGGTCTTGCCTATGTGACTGGCTACGCCATCCTCGATCCGCTGATGGCCATCGGCGTGGCGTTCAACATTCTCTTCCAGGGCTGGAAGGTCGTTTCCCAATCCGTCAGTGGCCTGATGGACAAGGCGGTCACGCCCGAGGAAGACGAGGCAATCAAGAAGGCAATCGCCGAAAATGCCGCCGGGTCTCTGGGCGTGCATGATCTGCGCAACCGTCGCGCCGGGCCTGCCGTCTTTATCGATTTCCACCTGGTTGTCCCGGAAAGCATGCCCGTCGGCGAAGCACACGATATCTGCGACCGGATCGAGAATGCCTTGCATGCGGTGATTTCGGGTGCCAGCATCGCCATCCATGTCGAGCCGGAGGGCGAAAAGCCCCATGGCGTCAGGGTGAATATCTCGGCACACAAGAGCATGAAGAAGCGGGTATAGACCGCGACCATTTCAGATACATCATCCCGTGCGCGCCCATGGGCGCATGACGAACCGGGACCGAAAGGGACAGAGAGATGAGCAAGACCGATGTTTCAGGCCTGACGCAGCTTGGCGCCAGCGTCGACGCCCCCAGCACGCCAGAAGAGGCCGTGCTTGAACGCGTGCCGAACGGCAATGAAGGCGCGAAATATGTGGTGCGCTTTACGGCACCGGAATTCACGTCACTGTGCCCGATGACGGGGCAGCCGGATTTTGCCCATATCGTGATCGACTATGTGCCGGGCAAATGGCTGGTCGAATCGAAGTCGCTGAAGCTCTTCCTGTTTGCGTTCCGCAACCACGGCGCATTTCACGAGGATTGTTCGGTCTATATCGCCAAGCGCATCATCGACCTGCTTGATCCCGAGTGGCTTCGCATCGGTGCCTACTGGTATCCGCGCGGCGGCATTCCGATCGATGTTTTCTGGCAGACGGGTGAGCCGCCAAAGGGCGTCTGGCTGCCGGATCAAGGTGTTCCGACCTATCGTGGTCGCGGCTGATACGCGACGGCTTGGCCGCCGCGTGATCGCAGAATACCGAACTCAGGCGTAGTTGCTGTCGTCGTAACCGCCGTCGTCGAAGCTCGAGTCATCATAGGACGCGTTGTCGACGTCGCCCGCGTTCTGTGTGGCGTCGCTGAGGTCGGAAAGTGCTGCCTGTTGCAGGGTGTCGTCCTGCGTTACCGATCCGTCGGACGCATTGCTATTGGCCCCGTTGTTGCCATCGAGGAAATAGTTGTTCACGACGGTTTCATCGACAACAGGCGCGCCGGTCAGGCCGCCGCCGCCAAACAGTCCGCCCACGCCGAAGTGTGGCGCAAAGAGCGATCGTACCGCGTCCGCCATCAGCATGCCACCGGCCACGCCCGCCGCTGTCGTCATCGCACCGGCCAGGAAGCCGCCGCCTCGCGAGGGTTGCTGGGTTGTGTATGCCTGTTGGCCCCATGGACCGGAGAGCGGTGGCGGCTCGCTCCGACCGGCACCCAGATAGCTTTGGCCCGTCTGCGGAACACTGTTGGCGCCGTTGCCACCAAAGATCGATCCGAGACTGTTGAGGAAGCCGCCTTGCTGCTGTGATTGCGGCTGAGGCTGGGCGCGATCCTCCAGATCCTTGATACGGCCTTCCAGTGCCTGGATGCGGGCTGCGGCCGCTTCCAATCCCTTTTCCTGCATGATAACGGCCTGTGCGAGATAATAGGCTGCATAGGGCTGAGCGCGTAGCTCGTCGTTGATCAGCGCTTCTGCATCGCGATCACGCGTCGTCGTGGACGCCTGCCGGACGCGGTCAAAAAGGGCCTTCAGCAGTTGGCTTTCTTCGGGTGACATGGTTCAGCTCTTCTCGGGTCTGGAGAGTTCAGATTGGGGTCAATCCTGAGCTAGGAAGACAAAAGCGGCCTTTCGAGGTCGCCGGAATTAAATTTCCGTAAGGTTTGTTTTGCGCAACGACGACCGTATGTGCCGAAACCGCGTGGATGATGCCCCAGTTTTAAGGGGGCTTTAATTGTTGCATTGTTTTCTCGTGACGAACGCCTTATCTCATGAGGCAAACATCGAAAGACCAACTGGAGTGCCGCGCATGCGCCTGGAAGACGAAGACGAAGACGACAAGAAGAAGGAAAGCCCGTTGGGCAAGGATGCGGAGGCGAATCTCTTCAAGTCGCGTTCGATCTTCATTTATGGCGGCATCACGCAGGAACTGGCACACAAGGTTTGCGCCCAGCTCGTGGCATTGGCTGCAGCCAGCGATGAAGACATCAAGATCTTCGTGAATTCGCCCGGCGGTCACGTGGAGTCTGGTGACTCGATCCACGACATGATCAAGTTCATCAAGCCGAAGGTCTGGATCATTGGTACGGGTTGGGTCGCTTCTGCTGGCGCACTCATCTACGTTTCGGTTCCCAAGGAACGTCGCCTTTGCCTGCCGAATACGCGCTTCCTGCTTCACCAACCGTCGGGCGGCACACGCGGCATGGCATCGGACATCGAAATCCAGGCGCGCGAAATCATCAAGATGAATGAGCGCCTCAACAAGATTTTCGCAGCCGCAACCGGCCAGCCGGTCGAAAAGATTGCCAAGGATACGGACCGCGACTACTGGCTTTCTGCTGAAGATGCCAAGGAATACGGTCTCGTTTCGAAGATCATTTCGTCGCAAAGCGAAATCGGCTGATAAAGCCTTCGAGATTTTCCAAAAGCCCGCCCGGTGGACAACCGGGCGGGCTTTCGTGTTGACAGCACCCTCGGCAGTTGATTTGCTCTGACCAGATGCTGGCGGCGCTGTTGGGGCGGCTGCAGCGGCAGGGGCGGCTGTGACGGAAGACCGAGAACCCAAGGACCTTCTGAGGGACGATCACAAGACCATGATCGTGACGTCCCTTTACGACGTCGCGCTTGATCCGTCTCGCTATGAAGCCTTGCTGGATCTATGGGAAGAGCGCATTGCGCCCTTGCGCGGCCGTGAAGGCCCGGCTGGCGACGAATTTGGTGACGCCATTCTTGAGGGTCACGTGCTGAGAGCCGATCAGGTTCTGGATCGCGAACCCCAAGGTGGAATGCGCGATCCGCTGGCGCACCTGATGACCTCGCTTCTGCCCACGGCAGCTTTTGTTCTCAACCGCCATGCCATGCTGGTGCATGTGAACACGGCGGCCAAGGCTGTCTTCACGATTGATGCCGGGCGCAAGGTGGGCGATCTGCCGTTCGATGATCTGCAATGCGACGCGCTGTCGACTGCCGCGCTCGAAATTGTCGCAGGGCGGACGACGCAGAAATATGTGCGATGCCTGATGCGTGATGGAGAGCGGCTGGTGGTGTTTCGCCTGACGCCCATGGATCCGGGTGAGTATGGCGCGGGGCTGGTGCTTGCGGTCTCCACCGAGCTTGCGTGGCCTGACGGTCTTTCCGATACGATCCGCGAAGCGTTCCAGCTGACGTCGGCTGAGATCGATATCGTGCGCGCACTGGTCGAGGGGCTGAGCGTCAACGAGATTGCCGAGGCGCGGGGGCGTTCGGTGGAGACCGTGCGCTCCCAGCTTCGGTCCATTCTGGCCAAGACGCAGACCAAGACGCAGGCCGAGCTAATCAGGATCACGCTGAACCTCATGGACGTGATCGGTGTCAGCCCGAAGCCGACTGGCCTCAAGGTGGCAGGCAATGGCCGCAACTCGCTCAAGCCGTTACCCTTTCACACTCTGTGGCGGCCGGACGGCCGGGGCATGGACTATGTGGTGCTCGGTGATCCCGCCGGCCGACCAATTCTCTTTCTGCCCGGCAACTATGGTTTGATCCGCTGGCCGGCGACCGCCGAAAGCCTGCTGGAGGCGAGGGGGCTTCGTGTGATCGTGCCGATCAAGCCCGGCTACGGAAACAGCACGCGGGTTCCGAGAAAGGCGAATCTTCCCAAGCTCGTAGCCGAGGATATTCTGGCCTTGATGGAACACCTGAATGTTCGTCGCGCGCCCCTGGTTGCGCAGGGGCTCGACGTCTATTTCGGCTACACGTTCGACCGGCTTTATCCGGGACGGCTGACGGCCATCGTTACCGGCGGACCGGCGTTTCCGGTTCTCTCAAAGGCGCAGTTCGACCGCATGGGCAAATGGCACCGGTTCATCCGGGCCAATGCACGGTATGCGCCGCGGCTTATTCCCTTCCTCGTGAAGGCAGGTTTTTCGCTGTCGCGGCGAATAGGCAAGCGCGGTTTTCTGCAGGCGGTTTACGGCAATTCGGCGGGCGACGTCGCGACATTTGAAGATCCGGAGATCTTCGAGGCGCTGGCGACCGGCTCCGAGGTGGCGGTTTCGGAAAGTCACAGCGCGCACGAAGCCTTCACGAATGAGGCGATCATCACCAATCGCGACTGGCGCGAACTCGTCCATGCCTGCAAGCTGCCGATCTTCGCATTCGTTGGCCATGAGGATCCGTCGCTGCCCGTCGAAACCATCGAGGAGTTGAAGACGGAATTTCCCGAAATCGTGTTCCTCGAGGATCATGAGGCGGGCGAGCTGATCCTCTTCCGCAACTGGCGCGCCATGCTCGATCGTGTCAGCGCGTTTGTTGAGCGGCAAATCTGAATTCCGACGCGGCTGTCTTCTGCGACCTGTATTGACCTTGCAAACGGCAACGCTTTTTGATCTTTCCTGCATCGACATTTTCCGGACGTGAGCGATGCAGATGATCAAGGATTTTTCGCCGCAGGCCTTTACCATGGGGCTGCTCGCCGCCTTCGTGGGTTTTGCGAGCTCTTTTGCGGTCATTCTGCATGGTCTTGCTGTCGTCGGCGCAACGCCGGGGCAGGCGGCTTCGGGTCTTGCTGCGCTCTCCGTGGCCATGGGTATCCTCGGGATTGCGCTCTCGACATGGACACGCATGCCGGTCTCCGTTGCCTGGTCGACGCCGGGTGCGGCGCTTCTGGCCGGTACGGGCGCCGTCGTCGGTGGTTTTCCGGTAGCCGTCGGCGCATTTCTTGCGGCCAGTGTGCTGGTGGTTCTTGCGGGGCTCGTCAAACCGATCGGCAATGCAGTGACCAAAATCCCGCAGGCAGTCGCGAGCGCCATGCTCGCCGGGGTTCTCATGGAGCTGTGCTTTGCGCCTGTGAAGGCCGTTGCGGCCTTTCCGGTCGCAGGTCTGCTGATTTTTGCGGCATGGACCGTTGCCGGTGCCTGGAACCGGCTGATGGCGGTCCCGGCCGCTTTGCTCGCATTCGCAGCGATCACGGTCTACCAGTTTCCGGTCGGGGCTTTTCAAAGCCTGCCGGCGAGCAGTCTCCCCTTCGAATGGGTCATGCCCGCATTCACATGGCAGTCGATGATCTCGATTGCCGTGCCGCTTTTTTTCGTGACGATGGCGTCGCAGAACATTCCCGGGATCACTGTGTTGAAGGTCAATGGGTTCGAGCCACCGCCGGGGCCGCTGCTTGCCGGTACCGGCGTGCTCTCGATCCTTTCGGCGCCATTCGGCGGACACGGCGTATGCCTTGCGGCAATCACGGCGTCCATGTGCGCAGGGCCGGATGCGCATCCTGAACCGCGCAGGCGCTACTGGTCGGCGATCATGGCGGGCATTTTCTACATCGCCTTCGGTCTTTTTACCGGGTTCATCACGTGGTTTGTTGCCCAGGCGCAGCCGATCCTGATCGAAGCGGTTGCCGGACTTGCCCTTTTTGGCGCGTTCTCTGCTTCTGCAAGTGCAGCGTTCAAGGATCCGGAGACGCGAGAGGCCGCTGCGGTTACCTTCATGGTCACCGCGTCAGGCCAAAGCTTTGCGGGTGTGTCAGGCGCCTTCTGGGGATTGCTGGCTGGGATTGCTGTTTTTGCACTCGGCAAAGGCATCAAGCGGAAAATTTGATCAGGGCCTTGCCAGTTTGGCGGGCAGCGGCTATATCGCGGGTCATGACTGAACAGCTGAAAAAAATCTCTGACGGTATCGCTCGCGGCCACGTGGCCTTGCGGGACCGTTCGGCTGTCGTCAAATCGCTTCTTCTTCTCGGCCTTACACGCGGTTGCCGGGTCCACTGAAGAAGCGCCCGGCGGCCGGTAAACCGCCTCGGGCTTTTCAAGCGCTTCTTCGCACTCCACAATCGAATTGAATTTCGGGCGTTTGCCCGCATTTGCGTATCGCCAAACCGGCACCTCTGCGTTATGAGCGATCGCAATTAGGACGAGATGAGAAGAAGACGATGATCAAGCAGACCTATCATCCGAAGGACGGCATGCCGAACGCGGCTGCCAAGTATCAGCCCTATCCGCAGATCGCACTGCCGGACCGCACATGGCCATCAAAGACGATCACGACGCCGCCGATCTGGTGTTCCGTCGACCTGCGCGACGGTAACCAGGCGCTGATCAACCCTATGGGCCATGACCGCAAGGCCCGCATGTTCAAGCTGCTGCTCGACATGGGCTTCAAGGAAATCGAGATCGGCTTCCCCTCTGCCTCGCAGACCGATTTCGACTTCGCGCGCTGGTGCGTTGAAGAGGGCGGTGTCCCGGCCGACGTGTCCCTGCAGGTTCTGGTGCAGTGCCGCCCCGAGCTGATTACGCGCACGTTCGAGGCCCTGGAAGGCGCTACGCGTCCGATCGTCCACTTCTATAACTCCACGTCCGAACTGCAGCGCCGCGTCGTGTTCGGCAAGGATGTCGCCGGCATCAAGCAGATCGCAGTCGACGCGGCCAAGATGATCCGCGACATGGCCGAAAAGGCCGGTGGTGGTTTCCGCTTCGAATATTCGCCGGAAAGCTTCACGGGCACCGAACTCGAAGTGGCTCTGGAAATTTCCAACGCCGTCATCGAAGTCATGCAGCCGACGGCTGACAACAAGCTGATCCTGAACCTGCCTGCAACCGTCGAAATGGCGACGCCGAACATCTATGCCGACCAGATCGAATGGATGTGCCGCAACATCGTCAACCGCGAAAACGTCATCGTGTCGCTGCATCCGCATAACGACCGTGGCACCGGCATTGCGGCGACCGAACTCGGCCTGATGGCCGGGGCTGACCGTGTTGAAGGCACGCTCTTCGGCAATGGCGAGCGCACCGGCAATGTGGATATCGTCACGCTGGCGCTGAACATGTTCACGCAAGGGGTCGATCCCAAGCTCGACTGCTCGGATATCGAGCGGATCAAGTCCGTCTACGAATATTCGAATGAGTTGAAGATTCCGGAACGCCATCCTTACGTTGGCGAGTTGGTCTACACGGCATTTTCGGGTTCGCACCAGGATGCGATCAACAAGGGCATGAAGGCGATCAAGGTTGCCAACAAGCCGCAATGGGAAGTGCCCTACCTGCCGATCGATCCACAGGATGTGGGCCGCACGTATGAGGCAATCATCCGCATCAATTCGCAGTCCGGCAAGGGCGGCATCGCCTACATCATGCAGGAAGACTACGGCATCAACCTGCCGCGCAACCTGCAGGTCGAATTCCGCGACGAGATCCAGCGGATCACCGACGAGGAAGGCGTGGAAGTGCCGCCGAAGCGGATCTACGAGCGTTTCATCGAGCGTTACGTCACGCAGCCCGGCGCCCGGCTGAAGTTTGTCGATCATCACTCCTATGTCGATCCGGCGCATCCGGGGATCCGGATTGTTGCGGCTGAAATCACCGACAACGGCGAGAAGAAGCGCATCGAAGGCAAGGGCACGGGTCCGATCGACGGGTTCGTCAATGCGCTCTCGGCCTATCTCGGCTTCGAGATGACCGTCGAGAACTACGCGGAGCATTCGCTCCAGCACGGTTCCAATGCGTCGGCGATTTCCTATGTCGAGGTGTCAGGCAAAGGTCGGCGTCTGCACGGCGCAGGGATCAACACAAACATTGTGACGTCTTCGCTCGAGGCGATCGTCTCGGCCGCTAACCGTCTGATTTCTGAATGATCTTGCCATGCCGCGTCCTGTTCAAGGGCGCGGCGTTCACATCCACCTGAAGAGGCTGATCACGGCTTCGATCAGTGTCGCACCGCCGATGGGTGCGACCAGCAACAGGATGATGTTGACGCCGAGGATCCAGAACAGCGCCTTTTCCTCCTTGACCGTGAGGCGGCGCTGACGGCTCGGTTGATTTTCTGGCGTTCCGCCGGGTCCAAATCCACCTGTATCCAAGAACATCGCTGAATCCCTCATTGCGTTCACCTGTTAACGCACGAAAACCTCATCTGGATCGTGTGTTTCCAATCCGGGCGCTGTTTTCCTGCGTAATTGCTGTTCATGAAACAGACGAAGCGTATGAAAAAGGGCTCGCTGCCCGAAAAGACCTGTTTGGTCTGCGGCAGGCCCTTCGAATGGCGCCGGAAGTGGGCACGGGATTGGGAAGAGGTTCGCTATTGCTCGGAACGTTGCCGTCGGCAAAAACAAGGCGCGTCTTCGGGAACGGCGCGACCCTGACCGCTTCCAGTTACGATGCAGTCTTCATCGCTTCCAGATAATACCGCACGGCATCGGTCACATGGCGAAACCTGTCTCCGCCAAGATGCTTGCCGCCATACCAGCGCGTAACGACGACGATATGGTCCCTTAGCCCCTCGCGCTCCAGCATCTTGAGAATGATGGCGCCTGCACCAGCTTCGCCGTCATCGTTCTTCAATGGCCCCTCGCTGGTGAGAAGCGCCCACGTGTTGTGCGTCGCCTTGGCGAACTTCTTTGTCTGCTTGAGTTCCGTGATGAAGGCGCGCGCATCATCGGTGGAGGCGCATGGCCCGCCCGAGACCGCATATTTGGAGCCGCGATCAGAAATGATGTTGTCGAAGACGCGCATTGCTCAAAGGCCGGATTGCCGGGATATGAAGGGCACGGTGATCACCCTTTTGGGATGTGGTCTGCAATAGGCGTTTGGAGCGTTGCGAACAAGTGTCAGCTTGACCGATGCCGCAGTGAACGCTGAGATAGCGCATGGATTCTGACCGCATTGCAGCCGGGAGGGCGTGATCATGACACTGTATGCCGAACTCTATGGCGAATACCGTTCGAACGGTGAACTGCCTCTGGTTTTTATCCACGGGTTCGGCTGCAACGCATCGGTCTGGACGCCAGTCCGGTCGCTTCTGTCTTCCGATTATCCCGTGATTGCCTACGATTTGCCGGGGCATCGCTTCTCGATCGACGCCGAGGGCCGAGGCGGGGCAGGGCGCATGGCGAAAGCTCTGCTGGCTGATCTGGAGAACCGTTTCCCCGGCGGGTTCCATGTCGCTGGTCACTCCATGGGTGGAGCCGTGGCCGCACTCATTGCCATGCGCGCGCCTGACAAGGTGCGCTCGCTCACTCTGATTGCGCCGGGCGGAATGGGTCCAGAGATCAATGCTGGCGCGCTCGAGCGGTTTGCGCGCGCGGTGAATGCGGAGGAGATCGAAGCCTCGCTTCGCGTGATGGTGAGTGGAGATTTCGAAATGCCGCGCGGCATTCTCAACGCGCTCGCCGCAGATCGTTTGCGGCCGGGTGCGCTGCAGGCGATCATGGAAACCTACAACGCGATGTTTACCGAGCACTCGTCGCCAGTGAAGGCGCAGGGCGTTCTTCCTCTGGAATTGCTGGAAACGCTTGGCATGCCCGTATCCGTTCTATGGGGCGAGGATGATGCCGTTCTGCCCTACCATCAGATGGACAGGTTGCCGCCGACATTCCGGAAAATCCACCTGAAGGATATGGGTCATATGTTGCTGGATGAATGTCCCGTTGCCGTTGCCGATCTGCTGAGGGAAACACTCGGCATACCCCATCCTAGGGTCAGCGTTTTCTGATCGTTCGCATGAGGACGAGGGGAATCGGGTCGTCCAAGAGCGCCTCGAACATGCGGTTTCCGGTCTCTGAGCCGAGTTTCAAGCGTTCGAGGATGGCGCGTGCCTTCGGGTCACTTGCGAGAAGCTCTTTCACTGCCCGCCGCTCCGTTTCCGGCAATTCGTCGTCAAGGAAGGCAGAGAGGCGATCGCTGATGGACATGGTATCCATTATAGCGTCCCCCTTGCGTGTTCGACTTCCCATTCCGATTCACTCCACCCCGACAAGCCGTTGATAATTCGTTTCTTTCTTTTGGCGCAATCATCTGGTGACCGACTACAGCACCATGCGCCAATTATTGCGCAGATAGGATGCCGTAGCGCTTCAAATCTGCTGCACAATTTTCTCCTTAGATCGCTTCCGATCTGAGGAATTATGCAGTGGTCACCAGATGCGCAACGTGATTGAAAATGGCTTGCTAAAATTTCGATTATCAAAGGTTTTTCAAGCGACCTTGCGGTTGAGGCCTGCCATGTCCGCCAGTCGTAGTCTGGCCGTCGACAGGCGGCTCATGACCGTACCGATCGGGATCTGAAGAATATCGGCGGCCTCGCGGTAGCTGTGGCCTTCGACATTGACCAGGACAAAGACCGATGCCAGTCCCTCGGGCATCGACTGGATCATGGCCTTCAGCTGCGTCGTGTAGACAGCATCTTCTCCCGCTGCAGGCATGGACAATTCGTCCAGTTCGCCCGCATCAACCAGACCCTTGCCGGTGCGAACCTTTCGCTTTCTGATTTCGTCGATCCAGATATTGCGCATCATCGTGTAAACCCAGCTGTCGAAGCGTGCCTGCGGAGGCCGCAGATGCGCTTTTGTCATGACCTTCTCACAGGTCTCCTGAACCAGGTCGTCTGCGTCTGCCGCGTTGCGCGTCAAAGTGACGGCGAAGCGGCGAAGGCGCGGCAACGCCCTGACAAGTTCAATTTCTTCTCTTGCGGCGGCGATCTCAGACATCGTTGATCCATCGGGCTGACGTTTCGGATAGCCGGATTATTCGTTGTCTTTTTCGTTATGGCTGTTCCCGGGGATACAGGACCCCGAATGCCACCTGCCGCGCATCCTCCATATTGGGTAATCGGCAAAAGAAACTTCGATGAATGCCAAAAAAAGAGCGGCGGCATTACTGCCGCCGCTGACGTCTCATCCCGTTATCAGAGGTCACTGGGGACTTTTAACGGCCCCAAAAGCAAATGAACCGCTCAGTAGCTAACCTTGTGGTCGATTGATTCTTTCAGCGCCTCGTAGGCCCAGGTGTTTGCGCCGCCGCGATTACGGATTTCCACGAGCTGCTGCGAGGCTTCCTTCAGGTTGCCCTGCTCGGCATAGGCCATGCCCATGTATGAGCGGGCGAGAATGAAGTTGGGGTCTTTTGCCAGTGCCTGATGATAGTAGTTCATGCCGACTTCAAAGCGACCGGCCTTGCGGTTTGCGTAGCCCTTGTAGTTCAGAACGCGAGCTTCGTCCTGATGCTTCATGGCGGCCAGAACCTTCAGGGCATTTTCGTATTGCTTGGCGTAGGCCATTTCGCGCGCAGCCTGATAGAGCGTATCGTCATCAAGGCTTGCACTCTTCGGATTGACGCACTTCTTCTTGTTCTTGTCCCAGACCTTGCCATCCTTGCACTTCGTCGTGTTTTCGGTCTTGGCAGGCGGGTTGGTGTTATCCGTCTGCGAGCCGACAGCGAAAGCTGAGACCGGCAGAGCGGCGGAGACGATCAGTGCAATCAGGGCAGGGCGCAGGTTCATGGTTCATCCTCCAGATGGTCTTTGTTCTGAGTCCGATGCTATCACAGTCTTCCATCTTGCAGACTGAAACACGATCACGCGCAGTTCAACATTTTGAGAGCTTGATTTAATCAATCGATTGATTAAAATGTCTTGCAAGGGGATGATCATGATCAAGCCAGTCACAGGTGCAGATGCGACGCGTCAGGCGCTGATCGATGCGGCGTTGCAGCTCTTTGGTGAACGCGGCTACGACGCCGTTTCGACGCGCGAACTTGCGGAGAGGGCATCGGCCAATATCGGCTCCATCGCCTACCATTTCGGGGGCAAGCCCGGATTGCGCCTCGCCTGCGCCGAACACGTGGCGACAAGGCTGCAGGCGCAGGCCGCACCCGCGATCGATTTCGCCAGCGTTCCAATCAGTCCTGCCGCCGCAGTAGCTCTGATGGAGGCCGGTATGGAGCGGTTCGGCCGGTTTGTCGTGTCGTCTCGTGAGGCGAGCATCTACGCTGCTTTCATCATCCGTGAGGTAATGCAGCCGGGCGAAATCGTCGATCATCTCTACGAGCGGCTGATCGGGACCGTTCATCAGCGGCTGTGTCATCTGTTTGGCACTGCGACGGGCAGAGGGGCTGAAACGCAGGAGGTCCGCGCAGCCGTGTTCTCGCTGCTTGGCCAGATGCTCTATTTCCGCATCGCGCAGCCCATCGTTCTTCGCCGCATGGATTGGCCGGAGGTTGGTCCAGCGCAGGCGGATTTTCTCGTTTCCATTTTCAAGACCAATCTCAAAGGCCTGATTGCCGCCTATCGGAAGGATGATGTGTGATGGCTGGATTTCTTTGCGCGCTGCCGCTTGTTGGCGCATTGCTCGGCTCCTGCGGCGGGACTGGCCCGCTCGCGACCGGCTATGTTGAAGGCGACTATGTTCTTTCTGCGCCGCTCGACGTTGCGCGCATCGAGACGATTGCGGTCAAGCGCGGCGACAGGGTGAAGTCCGGTGAGCCGATTGCCACGCTCGAAAGCGATGATGCCGTGATCGCGGTTGCCCAGGCGACGGCTGCACTGGGGCAGGCGCGCGCCCAACTTGCCAATCTTCAGGAGGGCAGGCGGCCTGAGGAAGTGGCGGTCATAGAGGCCAATCTGATTTCGGCCAACGCTCAGTCCGAGGATGCGCAGCGCACCTTTGACCGGCAGTCCGATCTGTTGAAGCGGGGCATTGCCGCACAGGCGGATTTTGACAAGGCCAAGACCGCCCTCGACCTTGCCAATGCGGCCGTCCGTCAGGCCAATGCCAACCTTGCTGTCGCCGAACTGCCGGCGCGCGCGCAGGAGATCGATGCTGCAAAGGATGCCGTCAAGGCGGCAGAGGCAGCACTTGATCAAGCAAACTGGCGGCTTCAGCGCCGCAAGCTTGTCGCGCCGTCCGATGGCGTCGTGCAGGATATCGTTCGCCGCGTAGGCGAAATGGCCGGGCCGTCCCAGCCGGTACTTTCGCTGCTTCCGGACGGCGCCGTGAAGCTGAAGATCTACATTCCCGAACAGGATGTCGCCCAGATCCATGTGGGAAGCGAGCTGGCGGTCCATTGCGATGGCTGTTCTGTCGATCTCCGGGCGCGGGTCAGCTATATCGCCGACGGTCCGGAGTTTACGCCGCCCGTGATCTACTCGCTCGATAACCGGCAGAAGCTCGTCTACATGATCGAAGCGCAGCCCGTGGGTTCAGCGACCGCGCTGAAGCCCGGCCAGATTGTCGACGTACGGCTCGCAGGATCGCAATCATGACAAACGCGATCGAAGTCCACGGGCTTTACAAGCGCTATGGCGGCAAGGCTGTCGTCAACAACGTGTCGATGAGCGTTGCACAGGGTGAGATTGTCGGCTTTCTCGGCCCGAACGGCTCGGGCAAGACGACCACCATCCGCATCATGTGCGGGCTGCTCACCCCGGATTCCGGGTCTGGCCGTGTGCTCGGATATGACCTCAACACCGAGAGCCTGAAGATCAAGAACGAAGTGGGCTACATGACCCAGAAGTTCTCCTTCTACGAGGACATGTCCATCGAGGAGAACCTGATGTTCGTGGCCCGGCTCTACCAATTGAGACCGGCGGCCGGGCATGTCGCACGCACGCTTGAAGATCTGGGACTGACGGCGCGGCGCAAGCAGCTGGCCGGCACGCTGTCGGGCGGCTGGAAGCAGCGTCTCGCGCTTGCCGCCTGCATCATGCACAATCCCAGGCTTCTGCTTCTGGACGAGCCGACGGCGGGCGTTGATCCCAAGGCGCGGCGCGAATTCTGGGATGAGATCCATCGTCTGGCGGGACGTGGTCTCACAGTACTCGTCTCAACCCATTACATGGATGAGGCCGAGCGCTGCCACCGCATTCACTACATTTCCTACGGAACGCTTCTGGCGAGTGGGACTGTCGACGAAGTTGTCGCAAATGCGGGCCTCACGACCTTCGTCGTTGATGCTCCGAACCCGGGCGACATTGCCGACGAGCTGCGTCAAAGCCCGCATGTCGATCAGGTGGCGCCATTCGGCAAGGCGCTGCATGTTGTCGGAAGCGACCGTGAAGGCCTGCTCGCCGCGCTCGAACCGTTACGGGCTCGTCCCGGCGTCACGATCAGCGAGGGACGCACGAGCCTTGAGGACGTGTTCATCCAGTTCATGGCAGGGTCGAAGGACAACATGGCATGATGGGCTCCTTCTTCTCTTTCCAGCGTCTGGCCGCACTGCTCATCAAGGAATTCATCCAGATGCGGCGCGACCGGGTGACCTTTGCCATGATGCTCGGCGTGCCGCTGATGCAATTGGTTCTCTTCGGCTATGCCATCAACAGCGATCCGAAGCATCTGCCTGCCGTTCTGGTCTCGTCAGGGACGGATCACTACGTCCGCGCCATGGTGTCATCGCTGGAGCTGACCGGCTACTACCGCTTCATCAAGGTCGGTGCGACGGCCGAGGAGGCGGAGAACATGATCGCGGACGGACGCGTGTCCTTCGTGGTGACCATTCCGTCCGATTTTGCCACGCGCGTCGATCGCAATGACCGGCCACAAATGCTGATCGAGGCTGACGCGACGGATCCTTCGGTCGCATCAGGCGCCATCTCGACGCTCTCTACGGTTGCCAGCCAGGCGCTTCTGCGGGAGCAGGGGATGCAGCAGCAGGCGCAGCAAAGTGCGGACAGCGCCCTGCAGGTCATCGTCCACCGGCGTTATAATCCGGATGGCGTCACCCAATACAACATCGTTCCGGGTCTTCTTGGCGTCATACTGCAGATGACCATGATGATGATGACTGCGATGGCCCTGACGCGCGAGGTCGAGCGCGGCACAATGGAAAACCTGCTGGCCATGCCCGCAAGCCCGGTCGAGATCATGCTGGGCAAGGTTCTGCCCTATTTCGGGGTCGGGCTGGTGCAGGTGACTGTGGTGCTGACGGCGGCAAAGCTGCTCTTCGGTGTGCCGTTTGTCGGATCGCTGTCGCTCCTGCTTGGCGCTATCCTCGCCTTCGTCTTTGCGCTGGTCATCCTCGGGTACACGATTTCCACCGTGGCGCGGACGCAGATGCAGGCAATGCAGCTGACCTTCTTCTTCTTCCTGCCCTCGATCCTGCTTTCGGGCTTCATGTTTCCGTTCGGGGGGATGCCGGTCTGGGCGCAATGGGTTGGCGAGGTTTTCCCGCTGACGCATTTCCTGCGGATCGTGCGCGCCATCATGCTGAAGGGAGCCGAATGGCATTCGGTGGCGACCGAAGTCTCCATCCTCGGCCTCTTTATCGTCATCTATGCGGGTGTGGCGCTGATGCGCTTCAAGCGAACACTCGATTGAGGCGGTCATCCGCCGTCAGCGAAAAGGTCAGGGCATTGTCATCCATGGAGAAGCGCTGGCGGCGGATCTCCCACCGTCCCGGTTCACCATCGATCGAGAACAGATTGAAGCTCGAGGCCGGCTTGCGGCCGCCCGGGCCCTGGGAGGCCGAGGCAATGCCGACGACGGGCACATCGCCATGACGTCCATCGAGCCGGTAAAGCGTATTGAGGTGTGTGTGGCCGTGCAGAACCAGTTCGGCGCCCGCCTCGCGCAGCACGGCGGCAAAACGACGTATACCGACCATGCGCTTGTAATCGGCCGTTGCGCCACGGATCGGCGGGTGATGGATCATCACCACGCGGCAAAGGCCTTGTTCACCGGCGGCAGCAAGCAGGTTCAGCGTTTCGCGGGCCTGCCGCCGGCCGAAATAGCCATTGGCCGAAAAGGGCGGTGTGGCAAGCGCGGTCGAGCACCCGATCAGCGCGACGTCGCCGCGACGACGCATATAGGGAAATCGCAGCGCTGTGGCATTGGGCTCGCCATCCGCCGACATATAAGGCCCCCAAGCACGCGCGGCGCGCCCCGCGGCGCCCGGCACATAAGCGTCGTGATTGCCAGGTACGACCGAGATATTGGCAGGTTCACCCAGCGCATCGAGCCAGCGCCCGGCGATGTCGATTTCCGTTTCCGTCGCCAGATTGACGAGATCGCCGGTGACGGCAAGATGGTCCGGCGCTTCCGCAGCGATGCGCTCGATCAGCAAATCCAGTGTATTTCCGAAGAGATGCTTGCGCCTGTTGCGGTGCCAGTTCACAAAGCCGGTAATGCGTTTGGAAAACAGCTGCCGAATCGGCACATGCGGCAGCGGGCCGAGATGGACATCGGAAATGTGGGCGAGCCTGAACATGACGACTGGTTATCAGCAGGATTGCAGCGGGAGCAAGTGAAATGAACCAGCGACGTGATCCCGAGCGCATGAACCCGATCCGCAAGGCGATCTTTTCCGTTGTCCATCTGTGGTATCGCTTCAAGCGTGGCCTGACGCTCGGCGTTCGCGCCGCTGCCTTTGACGACAAGGGGCGCGTCTTTCTCGTTCGCCATACCTATCTGCCGGGCTGGCACTTTCCGGGCGGCGGTGTCGAGATCGACGAGACGGCCTTCGAGGCACTTGAAAAGGAGTTGATGGAGGAGGGCAACGTGACTTTGGGTGCCGCACCGCAACTCTTCCAGGTCTATTTCAACACCCGCGTCACCAATCGCGACCATGTGTTGTTCTACGTCTGCCGCGATGTGCGCCAACAGGTGCCTAAGCAGCCCGACAAGGAAATTGCCGAAAGCGGCTTCTTTGCGCTCGATGCCCTGCCGGAGGGAACCACTGCCGCTACCCGCCAGCGTCTCAAGGAGATCGCCGGCGAGGAGGAAGTCCAGCAGCTCTGGTGAGCGCGATCAGCTGATGTGCTCGCGTCCATGCGGCACCCACAGATCCTGGTCGGGTCCGACGGGTACGATGCGCGTCGGATTGATCATGTGGTGGCTGCCATAATAGTGATGCTTGATATGATAGAAATCGACCGTGTCTGAGACGCCCGGGATCTGGTAAAGATCGCGCAGGTAGGCGCTAAGGTTCCGGTATTCCGCGATCTGGCGGATATTGCACTTGAAGTGGCCGACATAGACCGGATCGAAACGGATCAGGGTCGTGAAAAGACGCCAGTCGGCCTCCGTCACGTTTGCGCCAAGAAGATAACGGTTCTTCGAAAGGCGCTTCTCCAACTGGTCCAGCGTGTTGAAGAGCGGTCCGATATGGCTTTCATAGGCTTCCTGCGTCGTTGCGAAGCCGCACTTGTAGACGCCGTTGTTCACACTGTCGTAAATCTGCGCGTTCAGCATGTCGATTTCGGCGCGCAGATCGGCGGGGTAGAAATCGTCGTTCGATCCAGTCAGGTGATCGAAGGCCGAGTTGAACATCCGGATGATTTCCGAGCTCTCGTTTGAGACGATCGTCTCCAGCTTCTTGTCCCACAGCACAGGCACTGTCACGCGGCCCGAATAGGTGGGATCGGCGCGCGTGTAGACCTGCCAGAGATAATCATTGCCGAACAGGTGATCGACGGTGCCGCCACGGCGGTTTTTGAATTCCCAGCCGTTCTCAAGCATGTACGGGTCGACAATCGATACCGACACAAGATCTTCAAGGCCCTTCAGCTTGCGGAAGATCAGTGTTCTGTGCGCCCAAGGGCATGCCAGTGAAACATAGAGGTGGTAGCGGCCGGCCTCCGCCTTGAACCCGCCCACGCCTGTCGGGCCGGGTTCGCCGTCCACCGTCACGTAGTTGCGGAACTGTGCCTCGGACCGCTTGAAATGGCCGCGTGTTTCCTTGGTGTCGTACCAGACGTCATGCCAGACGCCATCAATCAGCATTCCCATGGCTCAAGTCCTTTGCCGGGGGTGAATTTCCCCGAAGATAGTCTGTCCTTGTGTCCGCGAGTACCTTGTATTTGATGAACGGTGTGTTTTTCAGTTTGTGTTATCTCAATTTCCTGCTATCGGGCTGTCCGCTGGCGATTTGCACAGCATCTTGGACTGGATACGGAACTTGCTCGGAAGAAACCCGCGACGACGCTGAAGATCGATGCAACGCACGATGAATCGTGCGGCCGACTTTTTGCGTTCCAGTTCGCGGTAGATTTCTCGACATGAAAAAGCATGATTTCCTGTATCTTACGGAAGACCCTTCCCACGACTCCATCATCGAATTGATCAATGACGAGGCCTTCGGTCCGGGGCGTTTTGCCAAGGCTGCACAGCGGATCCGCGAGCAGGGACCGCATGATCGGCAGCTATCCTATGTCGCCATCGATCATGGTGACGTGATTGCCTCCGTGAGGATGACAGCCGTCGCGAGCGGCAATTTTGCAGGCCATCTTCTAGGGCCTCTTGCGGTACGGCCTGCATACAAGAATCTCGGGATCGGGCGCGAACTGGTCCGGATCGCCATTGATGGCGCCCGGCGCAAGGGATCTGATGGCGTCATTCTAGTCGGCGATCCGCCCTATTACATGCCGCTCGGCTTTGAGAAAGTCGCTACCAACGCAATCGTGTTTCCGGGGCCGCTGGATCCTGGCCGGGTGCTTCTGTTTCCGCTTCGCGAAGGTGCGCACGGACTGGTTCCGGGCACGATTCACTGGCGCGCCGGGTAGGTTTTTCGACCGTCTTCAGGCGTTAGAGCACAGTCCGCTTTGATTTAATCAGAGCGGCGCTCTAAGTCTTTTTGTTTGGAGCATAATCTTGTCGATCCTCGTTTCACTCCGGTCGGATCATGCTTTAGCGGTTGCAAGCTCCGGCCGTTTTGCTGCGTAACGCTGGGCAATGACCGCACATGCCATCAACTGGACCTGATGGAAGATCATCAGCGGAAGCACGATGGCGCCGATAGGCTGGCCCGCAAAGATGGCATTTGCCATTGGTACGCCCGAGGCGAGGCTCTTTTTGGAGCCGCAGAAGGTGATCGCGATCTCGTCTTCGCGATTGAAGCCTAGCTTGCGGCTTCCGAACATGGTGATCGTCAGCATCGCGGCGAGCAGTCCAAGATCGATTGCCAGGATGATCAGCAGGTCTGCAATGCTGAAATTGTGCCAGATGCCTTCGATCATGGCTTCCGAGAATGCACCATAGACCACCATGAGGATCGAGCCGCGATCGATCGGCGTGAGGATCTTCTTGTGGGCGCGGACCCAGTTGCCGATGAGCGGCTGCAGGGCTTGACCGGCGATGAACGGCAAGAGCAGCTGCACGAAGATTTGCATCATTGCGTCCAGTGAAACACCGCCATGGCCTCCAGCCGAGAGAAGCACACCGCAGAGCAGCGGTGTCAGGAACATGCCGAATATGTTCGAGGCCGATGCGGCGCAAATCGCTGCCGGAACGTTGCCGCCTGCCATGGATGTGAATGCAATCGAGGACTGGACAGTCGAGGGCAGGGTGCAGAGGTAAAGGACGCCAATGAAAAGCTGCGGCGTCAGGATGCCGCGAAACACCTCGCCCAGCAGCAGTCCTGCGAGCGGGAAAAGGACGAAGGTGACAGAGACGATGACGAGGTGCAGCCGCCAATGCAGCAGACCTGCAATGACCACGTCCCGTGAAAGGCGCGCGCCGTGCAGGAAGAAGAGTGCCGCGATCGCGATCTTGGTGGCCAGGCTGAACCATTGCGCCGGCGCACCGCTGATCGGCAGTACTGATGCCGTCAGGACTGTCAGCACAAGGAGGATCGTGAATGTATCAGGCAGGAACCGCTTCATCGGAAAATCTCGTCAATCTTGAATGGCTTGACCCTAAGCCAGTAGAATTCATAATGAAAGAACTAACAGTTATCATGGATTGTGATAAACATGCTCAATCTCCAGCATTTGTCGAGCTTTGTGGCACTCCAGCAGACCGGCGGGTTTACGGCTGCGGCCGAACGACTTGGGCTCAGTCAGTCGACGGTCAGCCAGCATATTCAGAGGCTTGAGGAGCATCTGGGACGCCGGCTGATCTGGAGAACCACGCATGCCGTGCGGCTGACGCCTGATGGCGAGGCGTTGCTTGGCCACGCGCGCGAGATGCTGGCGCTGGACGGCAAGGTGGCTGCGCTCTTCAACCAGACGCGGCTCAGGGGCCGGTTGCGGCTTGGCGTGTCCGAGGATTTCGTGACATCGCGTCTGACGGCGGTGTTGGAAAGCTTCATCCGCCTCCATCCACTCGTTGATCTGGAGCTGACGGCAGATCTCAGCGGCGTGCTCTACGAGAAGCAGGAGCGCGGCGAGCTCGATCTGGTTCTCGCCAAGCGGTTGAAAAACGACGCCAGAGGTCGCTTCCTCCAGCGCGAGCCTCTGGTGTGGCTCGGTCGCGATTCCGTATGGACGGGTGAGGCGGGCGAGGCCCTGCCTCTGATCGCCTACCCGCAACCCAGTATCACGCGGCGCATTGCCGTGGAGGCGCTTGAGCGCAAGAACATCGCCTGGCGGATCGTCTGCACCTGCAACAGCCTGAGCGGATTGACTGCGGCGGCGGCGGCAGGCATGGGGGTTCTTGTGCAGCCACGCAGCATGCGGCCGCCGGGTCTCACCGAAATTACCTCTCCCCAATTGCCGGCATTGGAAGACGTCGAGTTCGTGCTGGTGCCGTCACGCGGTGCCGATGCCAAGATCGTCGAGGCGCTGTGGACCGAGGTGAAGGCCCGCATCAGTCAGGATATCTGACGTCTACCTGCCTTCGCGCCACCACATCGAGGAAACAGCAAAGAGCAGGGCAGCCAGTCCCATGATGCCGTTGAACAGCGGATAGGTATCAATGCCCTTGAGTGTGGTGTCGTTTGTCAACCGGAAGGCCATGCGGTCATTGCCTTCGATCTGAACCGTGCCATGAACAGGCAGTATCTGCGGCAGAGCGAGCGTGCTGCCGTCTGCATTGGCGACACGCGTGTCGACGCCATGGGTTTCGCTGGTCAGTGCTGCAAGCGGCGTCTGCGAGGAGATTTCGGCCTTGAATTCGGGCGCGTCCACTGCGCCGACATGCGCCAGCGCGGTGAATTTACTGTCGGTCACCTTGAAAAGCCCGGTTTCGGTTGTCGGGACGGACGCCGTGAAGAGCCCGGGTTCCTGTTGCGTGATACCGACGCTCTGTGTGGTTCCGGACGGAAAGGTCACGGTGACCTTTTCCGGCGGATCGCCGATGGTTTGCCGGGTGATCTCGAGACTGCGTCCGACGGCACGCGCGGTCAGTGCTTCTTCTTCGAGCGCAGGCTCCTTCATCAGCCAGTACGCGATGCGACGATAAAGCGAGGCGTGGGGGCCACCGCCTTCAAATCCGCGCGACCAAAGCCAGCCCTGATCGGAAAGCAGCATCGCGACACGGCCGTCGCCAGCCCTGTTCAGCACGAGCAGAGGGTTTTTGTCTGCGCCCGTCATGACCGTGTTGCCAGCGGGTGGTGAAACATTGACGGTCCTGAACCAGCGGCCCCATTGTGGAGGCTCACTTTGCGAGCCTTCAAGGCCCCGCGTTACAGGGTGTTTCTTGCCGATGTCGGAAAGGCGCGGAAAGAAGCCTTTTTCGTCTATGCCGCCACTCGGCAGGGCGGGCAGGATATCTGCCAGCGGCGTGTCGGCAATCGAATTGTCGCCCGCATATTCCGGACCTGCCGCAATGAGAAGTGCGCCGCCATTCTTCACATATTCGGCAATGTTGTCGTAGTAGAGGATCGGCAGAACGCCACGGTTCTGGTAGCGATCGAGAACTATGAGATCGAACTCCTTGATCTTCTCGACAAACAGTTCGCGGGTCGGGAATGCGATCAGCGACAGTTCGTTGATGGGCGTTCCATCCTGCTTTTCCGGTGGCCGAAGGATCGTGAAATGCACGAGATCCACCAGAGCATCCGACTTCAGAAGGTTTCTCCACGCCCGCTCGCCAGCATGGGGTTCGCCGGAGACGAGCAGAACGCGCAGGTTTTGCCTGATGCCGTCGATCAGCTGCACAGCCTGGTTATTGGATGTCGTTAGTTCACCCGGGACCTGCGCAACCTCGAAATCGACCACGTTGCTGCCGGCACGGTTCAGCTTGAAATCGAACTGGGTGTCCTTGCCGGGAATGGCTTGGAGTTCACCGACATTTTCACCGTTGATTCGGATCGTCACGGTCGCCGGTACGTTGATCGGACCGCCGTCGTCGATAACCCTGAAGGTCAGTTGCTGGTTTGTATTGACCAGACTGAAGCGCGGCGCGCGCACGACCTCGATGCGGCGGTCGAATTCATTCGGCCTGCCGGTGATCAGTGCGTGAACGGGAGCGCTGAAGCCGAGCGACTTCGCAGCCTCGGGTATGTCATGGACCTGTCCATCGGTAATCAGCACTGCGCCGCCGATGCGTGACGGCGGAACATCGGACAGCGCTTCAGACAGCGCCGCAAAGGCACGGGTTGAGGGTGCTTCGGTCTTGCCGTCGTCGTGTAAATCGACCACGCGCTGCTCAATCGAAGGAAACTTGGCTAGGCGTGCCTGCAGGTCGCGCAGTGTCGCATCGGTTTGCCGAATACGCTCCGGCATGAGCTGGCTCTGGCTGCGATCGACGACGATCGCCACGACCGTCGGCAAGGGTTCACGGTTTTCCGAAACGAAGGACGGGTTGCCAAGCGCCAAAAGAAGGAGAGCAAGCGACAAGGCCCTGAGCCAGGCTCCTCTCAGCCCCCGGTAAATGCCAAACACGGCAATGATGGCCGCGAGCGCGGCGAAGCCGAGCAGGACGGAGAGCGGAAACAGCGGGGAAAATGTAATGTCCATACTACTGGCCCAGCCTTTCCAGCAGGGCCGGCACATGTACCTGATCCAGCTTGTAGTTGCCGGTCAGCATGTACATCACGATGTTGACCCCGGCACGGAAGGCCAGTTCGCGTTGGCGGTCATCCGGCGGAACGGTCGGAAACAGCGGACTTCCAGCCTGGTCGGTTGCCCACGCACCGGCAAAGTCATTGCCGGTGATCAGGATGGGCGAGACGCCGTCGCCGCGCTGCGCCGTGCTGCCACTCTCCCGATCCGGATCGCCACTCGCCTCCACCCATAGAGGGCTTCCGTTGTAGCGGCCGGGAAAGTTCTGCATCAGATAGAAGGCTTTCGTCAGCACATGATTGTGCGGCACTGGCTCCAGCGCGGGCACATTGAGCCCGTCCAGAATGGCACGCAGGCGCTCCGTGTTCGGCGTCACGGTCTTGCCGTCGACATCGTCGATCTGGTCGCGCGTATCGAAAAGCACCGTTCCGCCGGAGCGCATGTAAGCGTCGATGCGGCTGATGGCGTCCTGTGACGGCATGGGCGCGTTCGCCGAAACCGGCCAGTAGATCAGCGGATAGAAGGACAGTTCGTCGTGTTCGATGTCGACGCCGCGCGGATCTCCCGGTTCAAGCGAGGTACGATAGCGCAGGAAGTCAGAGAGCCCGGCAAGCCCCGCCTTCGAAACTTTGTCCAACGCATCATCACCGGTCAGTACATAGGCGAGATGGGTGTTATCGAGTGCCGAAATGATGGCTGCATCACCGGGCTTGCTGTCATCGGCAAGGACATGCCCGGGAAGCGTCATCAGCCCGGGGATTGCTGCCATCAGCACGACCGCCGAGACAATGGCTGGTCGGCGCAGTCCCGAAAGTGCGCCACCAAGAAAGAATGCGGCAATGCTGTCGGCGACAAGAAGCAGGAATGCGACAAGCAGGAGGATCGGCTGCAGCTCAAGCGTTGTCGCACTCGACAGGTCGCCGCGCACCACATTCGCGCCCGACACATCGAGGCGAAGCGGTTTCAACGTGTCGCCCTGGCGAAACAGATTGAGGGCGACCAGTCCCTGCTCGGTGCCGTAAAAGCCCGGCGGATTGTCGAAACCCGGATTGGGAAGTTTGCCATTGACGAAGCGCAATGGCTTGGCGAAGGCAGTGTCGGCGGTCAGTGTGCCGGAGGCCGTCAGCAGCCTGTAGGGGCCCATCGTTTCGCCCGGAGCATCCGACGTCCCGCCTGCATAGGAGGGCTGGGCGATGCGTCTCAACATTTCGACGAAATGGCCTGAAAGGGGCAGGTTCGACCACGATGTGTTGGCGCTCGTATGGAACAGCACGATTTCGCCGGCATCCATTTTCTTCGCCGTGACCAGAGGTGTGCCGTCGGCAAGGCTTGCCCAGGTGTGGTCGGAAAGGGTGGGAGATGGTTCGGCCAGGACCTGCCGCTGGACAACGATGCCGTCCGGCTTCGGCAGTCCGGCGAACCGCCCGGTCTGGGGATAGGGTGCGAGCGGTTGCGGTTCGCTCCACGAAAGCGCGCCCCCCAATGAGCGTTCGCCCTCGCGCAACTGGACCGGCACCAGCGGATCGTTGGTTGATGAAGCGGCGAGCCGGGGGCCGGCAAAGCGCACCAGCGTGCCGCCGTTCTTGATCCACTCTTCCATCTGCGGGTAAAGGGCATCGGGCAGGCGGCCAATGTCGGCAAGGATGATGATCGAGGGCTTGCTGGCAAGGATTTCGGGAATCGACTTGGCAAGGTCGGCTTCGCCAGGTTCTTCGATGTCTGCATAGGGCTGCAGCGCGACGCGAATGTAGTAGAGAGGCGACAGCAGTGGCTGAGACTGCGTTCGGGAATCGCCGCTGACCAGCGCGATCCGCCGCCGCTTGAAGCCGTCATCCAGGAGGTAGGTGCCCCCGGCATGCGCCGTGTTCTCGAGCGTGACATGGGTAAAATCGTTGCGCAGCTCGACAGGTGCAGTGATCTTGCCGACTGCCGTGGTTTCGCTGGCGGTGAAATTGACATCGCCGCGCATAAGGATGCGCCCCTTGGTGTCGCGGGCCTCCAGGTTCAGCGTTTCGGCCGCACCCGCATTAAGCCTGGACACCTCAACCTCTGTCGTGCCGGCCACGTTGGTGACCGATGTGATGGCTGCATCGGTGCGCGGATCGCCCTCGACAAGCCGAATGACGCCAGCCTTGATCGAGGTGACCAAAGTTGTCAGATCATTGTCATCTGCAGCCGCCATGCCGCTTGAAATGTAGGCGAGCGTTCCGGCCGTTCGTCCAGCGAGCGCTTCTCGCAAGGCGGCGAATGCAGCATGGCGATTGGCCGGAAGGGGCCGGACGACAGCGGCGGCAATGCGCCGCTCCGCCTCGTCGGGAGAGACGGGTGTTGGGTCTGGTGTCTGGTCGGCGGTCAGTGTCAGAGAAACAGGGAGGCTGTTTTTCTTCGCCTCCGCAATCAGCGTTCTTGCCGTGGAAAGCCGTTCCTGCCAGTCGGGCGCCGCCGCCCAATCATTGTCCAGGACGAGCGCCAGAGGGCCAGACGTGTCGAACTTGCTTCCCGGCGGCTCAACAACCGGTCCTGCAATCGCAAGGATGACGCAAGCGGCCAGAAGCATGCGCAGCGCCGTCAGCCACCACGGGCTTGTCGCAGGCGTTTCCTCACGCTTCGTCAGGTTGATCAGGATGCGCAGAGGGGGGAAGATTTCCCTGTCGGGTCTGGGCGGCGTTGTTCTCAGCAGCCACCAGATCGCGGGCAATGCGACCAGCGCGACAAGAATGACGGGACTGGCAAAGGTCAAGCCACCCATCATCGAGACCCTGCCAGACCAGACAAATGGATATGGGCTGCAACCAGCGCCTCCGAGGCCGGACGCGCAGTCGTGTGCCGGATATAGCTCCAGCCGAGATGTCGCATGGCCTGGCCGAGGGCTTCTCGATGCGCCGTGTAAGCTGCCCGATAATCTGATGCCAGAGCCTCGGCGCGTCCGGCGGTCATGCGTGCGCCCGTTTCCGGATCGTGAAATTCGGTGCGGCCGACATAGGGGAAATCTTCCTCTGCCGGGTCGGCGATGGCAATCACATGGCCGCGCAGGCCGCGACGCGCCAGCGGCTCGATCCGGGCCATCACGGCATCCGGCGGGTCGAGAAAATCACCGATCAGAACGATGTCGCTCATGGAGCGTATCATCCCCGTCTCGGGAAGGCCGGAAGTGCTTTCCGAGTAGAGCAATGCGCCTGCAAGCCGTTCCGCGGCGTTGCGCGTGGCGACCGGTTCCAGCAGTCCGGGAGAACCTATGCGCTCACCGGAGCGCGCCAGAATTTCCGCCAGCGCCAGCATCAGCACCAGTGCCCTGCTTTCCTTCGATACGGTTCCCAATCGGGATTTATACGTCATCGACGGCGATAGATCCGCCCAGAGCCATACGGTGTGGGCCGCCTCCCATTCCTTGTCGCGAACATAGGTGTGATCGTCACGTGCGGAGCGGCGCCAATCGATCCGCGCCATGTCTTCGCCCTCCGCATAGGGCCGGAATTGCCAGAAGTTTTCTCCGATGCCGCGCCGTTTGCGTCCATGCCAGCCAGCGCTGACCGTATTGGCGATGCGGCGCGCCTCGATCAGGCAGTCGGGCACCAGAATGGCGCGCGCCTTGGCGCGGGCGAGCGCGTCAGCGCTGCCGGTGCGTTCAACTGTCTGTCCGATCACCGCCATGAATGCCCTTTCAAGTCGCTGAGACGATCGAAGCGATGACTGACTTGACCGTCATGCCCTCGGCGCGCGCGGCAAATGTCAGAGCCATGCGGTGCTGCAGCACCGCTTCGGCAATGGCGTTCACGTCGTCGATCGAAGGCGCAAGTCGCCCATCGTAGAGTGCGCGGGCGCGCGTCGCCAACATCAGCGCCTGCCCGGCGCGCGGGCCGGGGCCCCATGCGACCGTGCGGTCGGTGGTTTCGTTGCCGTGGCCGGGGCGGGCCGCACGCACGAGCTTGAGGATGGCTTCGACCACCTGCTCGCCAACCGGCATGCGGCGGATCAGGGATTGGATCTCAACGAGCCGCGCGCCATCGATCACGCGGCCTGCACTACGCTCGGCGACGCCAGTCGTTTCGAGCAGAATTTGGCGTTCCGCATCAAGCTCGGGATAGGGCACGTCCACCTGAAGCAGAAAGCGGTCGAGCTGCGCCTCAGGCAGTGGGTAGGTGCCTTCCTGTTCCAGCGGGTTCTGGGTCGCCAAAACGTGGAAGGGGCGTGGCAGATCAAGCCGCTTTCCGGCTATCGACACATGATATTCCTGCATGGACTGCAGAAGCGCGGACTGCGTGCGCGGCGATGCGCGGTTGATTTCATCGGCCATCAGGAGCTGGGTGAAGACAGGCCCCTGGATGAACCGGAACGAGCGCTTGCCGTGATCATCCTGGTCCATGACTTCAGAGCCTAGAATATCGGCAGGCATGAGATCCGGCGTGAACTGGATGCGGTTGGCATCGAGACCAAGCACGGTTCCAAGCGTCGTGACCAGTTTGGTCTTGGCAAGTCCCGGCACGCCAACCAGCAATGCGTGACCGCCGGAAAGGACCGCGAGCAATGTCTGTTCTACCACGGCCTCCTGACCGAAGATGACTTTCGAAACCTCCTGCCGGATCGCCGCGATATCGGCCAGCGCCTTTTCAGCCGCCTCGACCATGGCCGTCTCGCTCACAGGTTCGCTGATCGTCACGGCTGTCATGGCGTCGTCTCCTTTGCCCGGAAAACTTCGTTCGAATCGTCCGCTCCGGCTGGCGGTCCTGGATGCTTCTAACTTATAGCCCCATTGCGGGCTGACAAGCGACGCACGAGTGACTATTTGATTTCATGAAGGTAAACCGGGACCAAAGAATGGCCGATCAGGGCTTGGACAACGCAACGGATGCCGCGGGGCTCGCGGCCATGATCTCGCGTGCTGCAGTTTCGGCGCGCGGTCTGCCACCTGTCGAGCGCTGGAACCCGCCGTTTTGCGGCAATATCGACATGGAAATCCGTGCTGACGGCACCTGGTTCTACATGGGGACGCCGATCGGACGCGAGCCGCTGGTCCGGCTCTTCTCCACCGTCCTGCGCAAGGACGATGACGGACGGACCTACCTTGTCACGCCTGTGGAAAAAGTCGGCATCCGGGTCGTTGATGCGCCGTTTCTCGCGGTCGAGATGAACAGGTCCGAGAGCGACGGTGTTCCGACACTCACCTTCAGGACGAATGTCGGGGATATCGTTGCGGCTGGACCCGAACATGCTTTGCGGTTCGAGATTGCGGGCGAGAATGCAGAGTTGAAGCCCTATCTACATGTTCGAGGGCGGTTGGAGGCACTCGTCTCCCGCGCTCTGATGTACGATCTGGTCGAACTTGGAGAGATCGTGGAGATAGATGGCGTCGCGATGTTCTCGATTGCCTCGGGTGGCGTCTGGTTTCCGGTGATGCCGGCCAGCGATCTCGAAAGACTGTCGCTATGAATGCAGGCCTTTTTTCGGCGTCGGAGTTCAGGCGTCGTGCCATGCGCCAGATGGATGATCCGCCCGAACTCAACTGGATAGATCATGCCGATATCCTGATGAACCCTGGCTTTACCGATGCTTTGGCCCGGCTTGACTTGAGGGACGCGGCCGTGCTGATGCCGGTTGTCGATGACGGGGCGGACGCACGCGTGATCCTGACGCAGCGCACATCGCGCATGCGCAAGCATTCCGGGCAGGTGGCTTTTCCCGGCGGGGCGATTGATGCGGACGATGTTTCGCCCGAGGCAGCGGCATTGCGTGAGGCCGAGGAGGAGATTGGTCTCTCCCGTCACTTTGTGGAAACCGTGGCGCGCTTGCCGGAATACAGGACCATGACCGGCTTTCGCATCACGCCGGTTCTCGGGATCGTCAAGCCCGGCTTTGAACTCAGGATCAATCCGGACGAGGTGGATGCCGTGTTCGAGGTGCCTCTCTCATTTTTGATGGATGAGGCCAACCATCGGCGCGAAAGCCGGAACTGGAACGGCATCGAGCGATATTTTTACAGCATGCCCTATGGGGAATGGAATATCTGGGGCGTGACAGCAGGCATCCTGCGCACGGCCTTCGAAAGGTTATATGCATGGTAAGCGTCAAGCATCAGGACTGGTTCAACGCGCCGGATCTTCAGCAGGTTCTGGCCCTGCTGAACGCCGATGGCGGCGAAACACGCATCGTCGGTGGTGCCGTCCGCAACAGTCTGATGGGCATGCCGATCGCAGATGTGGATCTTGCAACGGATTTCCTGCCGGATGATGTGATGGCGCGCGCCAGGGCAGGTGGCATCAAGGCCGTTCCGACCGGCATCGACCACGGAACCGTCACGCTTGTCGTCAACGGTCGCGCGTTTGAAGTGACCACCCTGCGCCGCGATGTCAGCACGGATGGACGCCATGCCGAAGTCGCCTTCGGCAAGGACTGGAAGGTCGACGCGGAGCGGCGCGATCTCACCATGAACGCGCTCTATGCGACGATTGATGGCGATGTCGTCGATTTTGTCGGCGGGATTGCCGACATAGAGACGCGCACTGTTCGCTTCATCGGCAATGCCGCCGACCGGATCGCAGAGGACTATCTTCGTATCCTTCGCTATTTCAGGTTCTTCGCCCGGTATGGTGCGGGGCGGCCGGATGCAGATGCGCTTCGCGCCATGGCGCGCGGGCGCTACGGCCTGCTCCAGCTCTCGGCCGAACGCGTTTGGTCCGAAATTCGCAAGCTCCTTTCGGCGGATGATCCGGGGCGCGCGCTTCTATGGATGCGAACTTCCGGGGTCCTGACGCTCGTTCTGCCGGAGACCGAAAAATGGGGCATCGACGAAATACCCGGTCTGATCAGGGCCGGGGAGGCCTTTGGATGGTCGCCTGATCCTCTGCTGCGTCTTGCAGCAATGGTGCCGCCCGATGCCGCACGTCTGTTGGCGATGGTGCAGCGGCTGAAGATGTCAAAGGAGGAGGCTTCGTTCTTCACGGATTGGGCAAACGCCCCCGAGGTTCCGAAGCAGATTTCATCGCTTGCATTTCGAAGAATGCTCTATCGGTCGGGTTCTGCCGGGCTGATAACGCGATTGAAGCTTGCCCTGGCCATCGCTCACGCCAAGGCTCAGAATGATCCCGCGATGCTGGCAGAGGTCGCCCGGCTGCGTGGCCTGCTGGATGAGGCAACGTCCTGGCGCAAACCCGTCTTGCCAATCGGCGGTGCCGACGTCATTGCGCGCAGCATTCCGGCTGGTCCCGAAGTTGGGCGCATTCTGCGGGTCCTGGAAGACGAATGGGTCGAGAGCGGGTTCAGCACGGACAGGGATGCGTTGCTCGAACGCCTCGGGCAACTGACCTAACTTCTACTTTTTGCTGGATCACGCCTCTTTCAGGAGAGCCGTGCCTGTTTGTGGCTTCGCGTAGACCGGCGGCTGATGCGCTGATCGGCGAGCCCGATCCGCTTGGCGCTGTCGTTTTCCATGACCTTGTGAAGTCGTTGACCGGGTGAGAAACTCATCACCCTGTTGCGGCCCTGTTCCTTGGCAATGTAAAGCGCGCAGTCCGCGGCGGCGACCATGTGGTCGAAGTTCGTTCCGGCCTTTTCCACGGCGGCAAAGCCGATGCTGACAGTCAGCGGAATGCGAACACCGCTCGAGAAGATCGAAAGGTTTGCGACCTGACTGCGCAACTCGTTGAGCAGATTGGCCGCTTCGTAAGGGCCTTCCGGAAGGAAGACTGCAAACTCCTCGCCACCAATCCGGCCGAAAAGCGCTTCTGCAGGCAGCCTGCTGGAAATATGGCGGCTGAATTCGATCAGGACGCGGTCACCGGCCTGATGGCCGAACTGGTCGTTGATGGGTTTGAAGTGATCAAGGTCGATGATGGCGAGGACAGCATTGCTGCCGGTCGAGCGCAGCAGCGTTTCTGTCTGGCGCACGAATGCGCGCCGGTTCGCAATCCCGGTCAGGGAGTCGGTTTCCGAGGCGATACGGTGCTTTTCTTCCGAGCGCTCCTTGATGAGCATGAGGCAACCGGTCGACAGCACGATCACGTTGAGGAATGATTCCAGCATGAACGCCTTGTTCCACGTCGCGGTCATGCGGCCATCGACAACATCGGATGGGTGGAAGAGTGCGGCGTAGATGTGCGCGGCGTGGAAACCCGAATGGATGAACATGAAGATCGTCAGGGGCAGGGTCATGTTCAGCCGCTTGTTGCCATTGCCGTAATAGATCGCGTGCGCGCTTGCGAGCGAAAATACGATGACGACAGCGGATTGGAACGATGCGGCATAGTTGGGATTCGCGCGCAGGGGTTCAATCAGCGAATAGGCAATGATGTTCACCGCCGGTGCACCATAAAGGATCACCGGATCGACGCGCGTATCATTGAATGATTTGTATCCCGCCCAGAAATTCACATAGGCGACGGTGAAAAGTGTGGTCGATGCCAACAGGGCAGGCGTCACCATGGGGCCGAAGATCGCGATCAACAGGCCGGATGTGGCGCCCGAGAAGAATGCGACGCACCAGTGGAGCGCTGCCTGTTCGTTGCGGTTGGTGAACCAGACCAGCAACATAGCCAGACCGATCGCGAGCATCGATATAAAGATGCACAGGGCGATGGTTGGCGCACTCACGACTTCCATGGATTGGGTCTCCTTTGGTCACGTAACGTAAGGCCCCAAACCTAATTTTATGATAACGGCATATTTGTTCGGAAGAGACGGTTTTCGTCGGATGCGTCGCGCTATGCGCCACCGCTTGCGGCGACTTACGCACACACAAACCCTCGCGGGCACGATGCCGGTTCCTCAGGGTCGGCTTCGTGGGGTCCGGATAATTTTGGACGATGATGAAGCGGGGCAATTGCAGATCGACCCGCTTTGCTTCTGGTCCTGCGCTATTCCTGTCGCGCCCACGCATTGAAAACTTCGGACGATTGGACGCCGCGCTTGTCCTTCCAGTCGCGGGTCACATCGAGATCGGTCGAGCGACCCTCGATGACGATGATGTCGGCCCAATCGGGCCCGAATCGGATGACGTGCCGTTCGATCCCGGCTTTGCCTTCATCAATACGCGCTTGACTGAACTCACTCGGTTTTTCGGTTCCGTACTTGATCATTACCAAGTCCTCCTTCCAAGAGAGAAGCAAAGGATATCATGGACTTGGAAAATTTTCACTCAGCAGAATGACTGATGTGGTCCGAAGGCGTGCTGAGCCTAGGGCCAGCGCACCATGGGCGGGAGGGAAGACAGGATCGACTCCACATTGCCGCCCGTCTTCAGGCCGAAGATCGTGCCGCGGTCATAGAGCAGGTTGAATTCCACGTAGCGACCACGTCTTACCAATTGCTCCTCGCGGTCGGCTTCGGTCCAGGTCTTGTTGAAGTTGGCTTCGACGATTTTCGGATACACCATCGCAAACGTCTTGCCGACGTCCCGCGTGAAGGCGAAATCGGCATCCCAGCCACCCTTGTCCGTTGGCGAATGGAGCCAGTCGTAAAAGATGCCGCCGATGCCGCGTGGTTCATTCCGATGTTTCAGGAAGAAGTATTCGTCGCACCAGGCCTTGTACTTTTCATAGTCCGCGACGCCCTGATGGTGGCGGCAGGCAATCTCCATGGCACGGTGGAAGAGGCGGGTATCCGGGTCTTCCTGTGTGCGCCGCCGGTCAAGAACCGGCGTCAGATCCGCGCCGCCGCCGAACCAGTGCGAGGTGGTGACCACCATGCGGGTGTTCATGTGTACCGTCGGCACATTGGGATTCACAGGGTGTGCAATGAGCGAAATACCTGACGCCCAGAAGCGGGGGTCCTCGTCAGCGCCGGGGATCTGACCGCGAAATTCGGGCGAGAATTCACCGAATACGGTTGAGGTATGTACGCCAACCTTTTCGAAGACGCGTCCCTCCATCATGGACATGCGTCCGCCACCGCCGGCACCTTCATCGCGCTGCCAGTCCTTGCCGACGAAGCGCCCTGGGGTCCGATCCGACAGAGGCCCCGCCAATGCATCTTCCAGGCCTTCGAAGGCCGAGCAGATGTGGTCGCGCAGGCTTTCAAACCATGCCTTGGCCGCAGCCTTTCTGGCTTCGATGTCTTCAGGCAGGCCCTTGGGCAGGTCCGGTCTCTGCATTCCGAGAAATTCCGATTCCGATCAATATTTTACCGTCATGCTCTAACAGTACTGTTGAGCGACTTCCAGAGAGCCGCATTGACTCTCCAGCGTCAAATGCCCATTTTGCCTCCATATGTCGCGGTTTTTCCGACGGTGCATCATGACACGCGTACCCAAGCCTCCATCCATGGAGGGATTGAAGCGGCAGATTTCCAATCACCGGGCGCGCGCCAAGGCGTCCGGGGAGGGGCGTTTCGTGCGCGAGACCTTCTGCCTGCCGCGAGACGATGCGCGTGCGAAGGCACGGGAATGGTTCAACAGTTTTCCTAAGGCTGCCTACTGGACCGAAGTCGAGAGCTGGAGACAGATGCCCGATGGCGCGATCGAGTTTACGATGCGGCGCCTTCCAAGCGCTGATTGATCTGCTCGCGGATGGCAACCGCTAAATAGATTCTTTGTCCGCCCGCTTCAGCCTGCCTGACAAGTCGAGAGACCACGTCATTGACGGGACATGGGACCCCATGCCTGCGACCGAAATCCGCCACCATGCCGTTGATGAAATCGATCTCGGTCTTTCGACCGTTTTGAAAATCATCCGCCATTGATGAGCGGGCGTCGCGATCAATCCGCTGCAGCCGCAAGCCGGTTTGGTTGAAGAACCAGTCCGGTGTGTCAAGCAGGCGCGGAAGCGCGCGCGGCGGCAACGGGCCGAGCTTTGCGGGTTCGATCCCCTCAGCACCCATGACTTCGAGACATTCCCGCTGGGCATCGGCCAGCAGGTGCCGCCAAGACCGTTGTGACAGTTCCTCATGCAATGTGAGGCCTGAGAGCGCGTTCAGAGGATTGTTCAGGTTGAGGAGCAACTTGCTCCATTTGACTGCCCGCATGTCCGCGTGAAAGGCCGGCGCAACGAGGCTGTGCTGCACCTTCTCGAGCAATGACTGCACAAGGTGATGAGCTCCGATGACGACCTGGCCAGCACTTGTTTTCCGAAATGTTGCATGATCGGGGCGCACCACATTGAATGGGACCATGCCCTCGACGATCGTCATGCCGGGCAGTCTTGATGCAAGGCGCGCGGCATTGTCCACGCCGTTCTGCAGCGATATGACCAATGCCTGGGCGCGCGCGAATTGCCGGATGTCACGTGCCGCCTGTTTGTCATCGGTCAGTTTGACGGAAAGCACGATGACATCGGCTTCGGCCAGAACTGCGGGGTCTTCATAGAAGCGAATCTGGTTCGGCCCGACTATGGCCTTTCGCTTTCCATCGATGATCCGGCCGCCGTCCTCAGCGAGAGCGTCACCGACATGCCTTCTGCCGATGAATGTCACATCAAGACCTGCGGCAAGCCAGCCGAGCCCGACATAACAGCCGATAGAACCAGCGCCATAGACGACTATACGTGCCACGAAATTATTCTCCCGTGGCTTGATGTTAGCCTCCGGATCGACGGATGAGCAAGTATGCTTCCTGAGTTACCCTACGACTGTTTGCGGAGCAGTTCGCCGAAGGCAATGACCGCACCCAGAACCACGCCGGCCACGGCCATCGCTGTCCAACCGAAGTGCGCGTAAAGCACGGGGCCAAGCGCCGAGGCGATGGAGCCTGAGAGGAAGATGCTGGTCATATATGCCGAATTGATCCGCGCGCGCTCAGAATCTGAAAGTGCGAAGATCATGCGTTGACCAAGAACCTGATTGCCCTGAACGAAGGCGTCGAAGAAGACGGCAGAAAGCGCGAGGCCGACAACGGACCCCCAGGCGATCAACCCATCGGTCAGCGGCAGAATGATCATGGCGCCTATGCCGCAGCAGATCGTTGCGATCCGCGAAAGGCCTCTGTCCGCCAGTCTGCCGGCAATCGGCGCGGCGAGCGCACCGCCAGCGCCTGCCAGGGCAAAGAGCGCGATCTGTTGCTGGTCGAGGCCAAAATGGTCCACCAGCATCAAGGGGGCTGTGGTCCAGAATGCGGTGAACAAGCCGAACATGATCATCTGGTAGACCATGCGACGTCTCAGGATCGGATAGCGGCCGACTACGGCGACAATCGATCTCAGGGTTGCAAGATAGGCGGGTCGTGTCTTGGGGCGATGCTCCGGCAGGAACATGCGCAGGAGAATCCCGAACAGGAAGGTCACCACGCTTGCAACGATGAAGACGCCGCGCCAGCCGACAAAGCTTGCGAGGAAGCTCGAGGCGGGCCGCGCCAGCATGATGCCTGTTAGAAGCCCCGCCATGACGGTTCCGATCACGCGACCGCGTCGCTCGGGCGAGGCCATGCCTGCCACCATCGGAACCAGTACTTGCGCGCCGACGCAGGCAACGCCTGCGACCGTCGCCGGCACCAGAAAGCCCGGTTCGGATCTCGCAAAGGCAATTACGGCGAGGGAGGCGGCCGTCACCATAAGGCTGAGCGTCACCAGAAAGCGGTTCTCGAACCTGTCGGCCAGCGGAACGATCAACGCGAGGCCAAACCCATAGCCCACCTGCATGACCGTGACGATCAACCCGGCCGCCTGCCGGGAAAGGCCGATATCACGGCTGATTGGATCGATGAGCGGCTGGGCATAGTAGATCGTGGCAACCAGAATGCCTGTGCCGAACGCTGCTAGCCAGACCGTGAAGGCTGACGGTCCTGAACTCTCGATCGCTGTCGCTGCTGTCATCTCAATTCTCAGGCCGTGCGTAGGTGGCGCGCGTCATCTTCGATGTTGCGGATGGGGTGGCAGGGGAGGTCCTGCCGTGATTTGACGTTCGTCTATTTATGTTTCCTGCTCACGAGAGAACAGGGGCTTTATTGCGCAAAAATTGAAATAAATCCGAGTTCTCGCTTAAATTCTGCCGAAACGCGGCAATGTTATGGTTTCCCGAGATTTTGACTTCTCATTGGGGTATCAGGAGCCGTAACGCATGACTGCAGTGTCTTGGAATGCCGGAGCCGCAGGCGCGCTTGCGGTGCTGACCGGCTCGACGCAGGCGCTCGAACAGCAGCAGAAAGCCATGAGCACCGGACAGAAGGTTGCGACTGCGTCCGACAATCCCGCCTACTGGTCGATTGCCCAGGCGATGAAGTCGACCGGGATGACGATGTCGACGGCGGCAGACGCATCCGAACTTGGCGCCGCAACAGCAGATGCAGCAAGCCTCGGCATGGGCAAGGCGACTGAAATCGTTCAGGATATCCAGAGCAAGCTCATCATGGCGAAGGCCTCGGGGGCAGATAAATCTGCGCTGAATTCGGAAATCAGTTCGCTGAAGGATCAGCTCGGGACGGTACTCAAGGCGTCGGGTTTTGCAGGACAAAACTGGCTTTCCAGCGGTTCCACGCCACCCGCCAAGACGTCGCTTGTCGCCTCCGTTTCGACAGGCAGCAAGGGCGAAACTGCGGTTAACACTCTGGATTTCGACACCAGCAAAACCACCCTTGTTTCTACAGGCAATGCACAGGATGGCATTCTGACGAAATCCTACACCGGGGCGACCAAATCAGGATCAAGCTACGACTATCATCTGGTCGATGTCGGGTCGGCGTCGCCCGCAAGTGGAAAGGAAATTGCAATTTCCAGCGCCACGACAAACGATGATCTGGACGGAATGATTTCTGCCGTTGGCGACATGCTCAACAACATGTGGAGTGGTGCTGCCGCTATCGGGTCGGCGTCGAGCCGCCTGCAGGGCACATCCGATGTCATGCAGAAGCTGCAGGATTCTCTCGCCATTTCGACCGGGAAGCTGGTGGACGCCAACATGGAGCAGGTTGCGGCCAACATGGCGGCTGTCAAGGTTCAGTCCCAACTCCAGACAATCGGCCTGTCGTTGTTCAACAAACAATCGACGAACGCTCTTCAACTGTTTGCCTGACCGGCGCGCTCGTTCAGGCAAATCCGCCGGTCTGGCGCAGTGCCTCGCCCGAGATCATGGCGGCCGACAGCGCCACGTTGATCGATCTCTGGCCTTCGACCATCGGGATCAGGATGCGTGCGTCTGCCCTCTCATGAACATCGTCAGGCACGCCTGCACTTTCTCGTCCGAAAAGCAGAATGTCGTTCGGGCGAAATTCGAATGCCGTATAGGGCAGCGCAGCCTTTGTGCTTGCAAGCACGATGCGTCGGCCCTCCGTGCGTCGCCAGATTTCAAAAGCCTCGAAATTCACATGACGGTTCAAGGCGACGGAGGCCAGATAGTCCATTCCGGCGCGCTTCAGGTTCTTGTCCGACATGACGAAGCCAGCTGGCTCGATGATGTCGACGTCCATCCCCATGCAGGCTGCGAAGCGAAGCAGCGTGCCGGCGTTGCCCGGGATATCCGGCTGGTAGAGAGCAATTCTCAGGGCGGACATAGTGCGATCCTGTCGTTCACAATCTGATTCAGGCGCTTGGCATCCTGATTCCGTGTCTCCGTCCATATGTCTGAATTCAAAAGGTTTTAGAAGTGTCTGTTGGCGTTCTGTTGCGATGATGCCACATGGTGGAAGGTTTATCAGCGCTTACTTAATCTTGATCTTTTCGGTCTGGTCAATCGCCGTAAACCGGTTTACGTTCGCTCATCTTTCAACCCGTATGATGGAGGCGTAGATGGAAAATTCAGTTTTCTGGCGAATTCGCCCCCTTCCAGGCCTCAGGCTGTCCTAGCGGGTTAGCAGCTCTTTTCAGGTTTCTGGAACCGTCGCGGACCACAAGGCCCTTCGGCGATCTATTGTCCGCATTTTCTGTTTGGCATCATCGTTCGCGCTGTGTTTCTGCGCCGGACGACAAGAGGAGAAGGCCGTTATGTTCGGCTGGTTTGAAAAACGTATCAATCCCTATCCGCAGGAAGTGCCGGTGACGCCACCGTCAACCTTCCTGGCGTTTTGCCTGCACTATTCGAAGGGTGTGGGAGGATGGCTTGCATTGCTGGTTGTTCTGACGGCGTCGATTTCCGTCGGCGAGGTGATGCTGTTCAGCTTTCTGGGCAACATCGTCGACTGGCTGACCGCCGCCGACAAGTCGCATTTTCTGCAGAACGAGGGCTTCCGGCTCGGTCTGATGGGCTTCTTTGTGCTGATTGGTCTGCCGGCCATCGTGCTCGCGCAGTCTCTGATCGTGCATCAGGTCCTGCTCGGCAACTATCCGATGATCGCGCGCTGGCAGATGCATCGCTATCTCCTGCGCCAGAGCGTTGGCTTCTTTGCCAACGAGTTTGCCGGTCGCGTGGCGACGAAGGTCATGCAGACGTCGCTTGCGGTGCGCGAAGTGATGATGAAGGTCCTCGACGTGCTGGTTTACGTCTGCGTCTACTTCATCACCATGCTGGCGGTGGTGGCCGCCGCCGACTGGCGTCTTGCGCTTCCGCTGGTCTTTTGGCTTTGCGTTTACATCGGCCTGCTGGTGTTTTTCATTCCGCGTCTTCGCAAGGTGTCGGAAGAGCAGGCAGATGCGCGTTCAGTCATGACCGGACGTATCGTTGACAGTTATACCAACATCACGACGGTCAAGCTGTTTTCGCATGCCGGTCGCGAGGAAACCTATGCCCGTGAAGGCATGGATACGTTCCTGAAAACCGTGCACGGCCAGATGCGTTATGTGACGATGTATCACTCGCTCGTCTACTTCAACAATGCGGTGGCCCTTTTCCTCGTCGGCGGGCTGGGTCTGTGGTTCTGGCAGGCAGGCACTGTTGCGGTTGGTTCGGTTGCTGTCGCGATGTCGCTCACCATGCGTATCAACGGCATGTCGCAATGGATCATGTGGGAAGTGTCGGCGCTCTTCGAAAACGTGGGCACCGTCTATGACGGCATGGCGATGCTCGCCAAGAGCGTGGACGTCGTCGACAAGTCTGATGCGGTTTCCGCATCCCGCGTGATGGGCGCCATCAGCTTCGATGGTGCACGGTTCCATTATGGCAAGGCGAAGGGCGTCATCGAGCATCTCGACCTCGCCATCCAGCCGGGTGAAAAGCTCGGTCTGGTCGGCCGTTCAGGTGCGGGCAAGACGACACTGATGAACCTTCTCCTGCGGTTCTATGATGTCGAGGCCGGACGCATCACGCTCGATGGTGTCGATATCGCGACCATGACGCAGGACAGTCTGCGGTCGCAGATCGGCGTCGTGACGCAGGACACATCTCTGCTGCACCGCTCCGTGCGCGATAACATCGCCTACGGCAAGCCGGATGCGACGGATGAGGAAATCATCGCGGCTGCCAAGCGGGCGAATGCCTGGGATTTCATTTCAACGCTCGAGGACCAGAAGGGTCGCAAGGGCCTGGATGCCCAGGTTGGCGAGCGCGGGGTCAAGCTTTCGGGCGGCCAGCGTCAGCGTATCGCCATCGCACGCGTATTCCTGAAGGATGCGCCTGTGCTTATCCTCGATGAGGCGACATCAGCGCTCGATTCCGAAGTCGAGGCGGCGATCCAGGAAAACCTCTTCGCCCTTATGGAAGGCAAGACCGTCATCGCGATCGCGCATCGCCTGTCGACCCTGACGGAGATGGATCGGCTGGTCGTGCTCGAAAAGGGCGCGATTGCCGAGACCGGCACCCATGGAGCGCTGCTGGAGCAGGGCGGCCTTTACGCCAGCCTTTGGGCGCGCCAATCCGGCGGGTTCCTGGCGGATGAAGACGCGGAGCAGGGCGAAGTAGAACAGGCGGCGGAGTAATCCGCCGCCTCTTTTTCACTGCATGACGGACTTGTAACCGCTGGTTATTTCGTCGACGTGCTATGAGGGTCAGAATGAATGCTTGACGCTGTAAGAACTTGACATGCGTACGGTGTTCTATCTGGCGCATGAAGGATCACGGTGGCATGGCATTGCGGCGCATACTTGAACGTTTTGAAGGCTGGATCGATTCCTACGGGCGCACCGGTGACCTTACCCCTCCGGAAAACGTCTGGCAGTTCATCTGGTTCTATGTGCGCCAGGCCGGATGGCCTTTTGGGCTGATGATGATAACCGGCGGCCTTGTCGGTGTGCTTGAGGCTGCGCTGTTCTGGTTTGTCGGTCGACTGGTTGATATTTTTGCGACCGTGCCGAAAGGGGCAGGATGGTCGGAACTCCTGGCAACACATGGCGGCGAACTGGCAGCCATGCTCTTTATCGTTCTCGCCGTTCGACTGATCGTGACAGCGCTTGGTGCGCTGGTGGAAGAGCAGACCATTGTCGTCGGCTTCTTCAATCTTGTTCGCTGGCAGTCCTATCTGCATGTATCGCGCCAGCCTCTGGCCTTTTTCCAGAATGATCTCTCAGGGCGCATCGTCACAAAGGTCTGGCAGGCCGGGCAGTCGATGGGCGATTTCATCACCTCCATCCTGCAGGTCGCCTGGTTTGTCGTTATCTATACCGTCTCGACAATGGCGCTGGTCGCACGGCTTGACTGGCGGCTTGCGGCGCTTGTGGGGCTATGGATTGTCGCGTTTGTTGCGCTCGCGCGTTACTTCGTCCCGCAGATCCGGCGCCATTCGCGCGACACGGCCGAGGCTGGATCCATGCTGAATGGCAGGATCGTGGATGCCTATTCCAATATACAGACGCTGAAGCTGTTCGGTCGTTCGGAGGATCATGACAGCTTCATCCGTGAAGGCTTCACGCTGTTTCAGCGTTCGATCATCAAGTTCGCTCGGTTCATCACAGGCGTGCGATCATCGCTGGCCCTGCTTTCGGGCATAATGATTTCCTCTTTCGCGGCCCTCTGCATCGATCTATGGCTGTCTGGTCACATCTCTTCGGGCGGTGTCGCTTTCTCACTCGGCCTGGTGCTCAGGCTGAATTTCCTGCTCGGACGCCTGATGACGCAGCTCAACGCGATCATGCGCAACTTCGGCTCAATCCAGAATTCCGCCGAGCTGATTTCCAGGCCCATAACACTGCTCGACAAGCCGAACGCTGAGGTCCTTAAGGCTGAAGAGCCCGAAATTCGCTTTGAAAACATCCGGTTCCACTATGGCAAGGGATCGGGTGTGATCGATGATCTGTCGCTCACCATCCGTCCAGGTGAAAAGGTGGGTATTGTTGGCCGGTCGGGTGCCGGCAAATCGACGCTCGTCAATCTGCTTCTCCGTTTCTATGATCTGGAGGGCGGGCGCATCCTGATCGGTGGACAGGATATCGCTGCCGTCACACAGGAATCGCTGCGCGCGCGGATCGGCATGGTGACGCAGGACACCGCGCTGCTGCATCGCTCCATCCGCGACAACATCTTCATCGGCAAGCCGGATGCGACGATTTCCGAAATGGAGGCTGCAGCGGCCGAAGCGGAAGCGCTGGCGTTCATCGCAACGCTGCGTGACCAGCGCGGGCGCGGGGGTTTTGACGCTCATGTCGGCGAGCGCGGGGTCAAGCTCTCGGGTGGACAGCGGCAGCGTATCGCCATTGCCCGCGTCATGCTTAAGAACGCTCCCATTCTCGTTCTTGACGAAGCGACATCGGCGCTCGATTCGGAGGTGGAAGCTGCGATCCAGGACAATCTCTCGCGTCTGATGCAGGGCAAGACCGTGCTGGCGATTGCGCACCGTCTTTCCACCATCGCGGCACTTGATCGACTCGTCGTCATGGACCACGGCCGCATCATCGAAGACGGTACGCATGCCGAGCTGATTGGACGTGGCGGGCTTTATTCGGAGCTTTGGGCGCGCCAGTCCGGCGGGTTTATTGGCCATGATGACGCACATGGAGACGATGACGGCCGCAAGGCTGCCGAGTGATCTCGGTCTCCTGCTCGTGTCGACCGTAATTCATTGAAATTCCGTCTTGAATCATAGCTGAATAGAGCAAGAGCAAACTGACTCGCATTTCTTGAATAATGTCAACTTTATGCTGCGCTGCGGTACAAAATGTGGCGCAGCAATGCCTTTACTGTGCGGTTGCGAGATGTGAGGGGCCTTAACAATTGTCATACTTGGGGTTTTTCCCGCGACATTGTGCCCACATCCCCTTGTCAAGTCTGGACATAATTTGCGATGAAGCTTAGAACGCGGCGGGACTGAGGGGAATCTGCGATATGATCACCGCATATCGCCGAATCATTGGGATGAAATTCGCAATTCTGCGTGAGGGATGATTTAGCCGTGAGTGAGCACGACATGACTAGTGAATCCATGGGCGAGCCAACTCGCCGTGACTTCCTGTATCTGACAACCGGCATGGCCGGAGCCGTCGGGGCCGTTTCGGTCGCGTGGCCGTTTATTGACCAGATGCGGCCGGATGCATCGACGCTCGCCATGGCCTCGATCGAAGTCGACGTTGCTGCACTCCAGCCGGGCATGTCGCTGACGGTCAAGTGGCGCGGCAAGCCGGTCTTCATCCGCAACCGTACGGACAAGGAAGTCAAGGATGCCGCCGCGGTCAAGCTCGAAGAGCTGAAGGATCCGGTTGCGCGCAACGCCAACCTGCCGCCAGAAGCTCCGGCAACCGGCGACGATCGTTCGGCCGGCAAGGGCAAGGAAAACTGGATCGTCATGATCGGCTCGTGCACGCATCTTGGTTGCGTACCGCTCGGTCAGGCTGGTGAATATGGTGGCTGGTTCTGTCCCTGCCATGGTTCCGTATACGACACTGCAGGCCGTATCCGCCACGGGCCCGCTCCGCAAAACCTGGCGATGCCGATTTTCTCGTTCGTCAAAGACACGGTCATCAAGATCGGTTGAGGGGGATAACTGATTATGAGTGGTGGACATTCAACATACGAACCGACGACCGGTCTTGGCAAATGGGTAGACGCACGTCTGCCATTGCCGCGCATGGTCTACGATAGCTTTATTGCCTATCCGGTTCCACGTAACCTGAACTATGCCTACACGTTTGGCGCCATGCTGGCCGTGATGCTGATGGTGCAAATCCTGACGGGCGTCGTGCTCGCGATGCACTATGTGGCCAACATCGGCCTTGCCTTCGGCTCCGTCGAAGACATCATGCGCGACGTCAACCACGGCTGGCTCCTGCGCTACCTGCACTCCAACGGTGCATCCTTCTTCTTCATTGCGGTTTACCTGCACATTGCCCGTGGCCTTTACTACGGGTCATACAAGGCGCCGCGCGAAGTCCTCTGGATCCTCGGCGTCATCATCTACCTGTTGATGATGGCAACAGCATTCATGGGCTACGTTCTGCCCTGGGGTCAGATGTCCTTCTGGGGTGCGACGGTTATCACCGGCTTCTTCTCGGCCTTCCCCTATGTGGGTGACTGGATCCAGCAGTTCCTGCTGGGTGGTTTTGCCGTTGGTCAGCCGACGCTCAACCGCTTCTTCTCGCTGCACTATCTGCTGCCCTTCGTGATCGCGGGTGTTGTCATCCTGCACATCTGGGCACTGCACGTGACCGGCCAGACCAATCCTACGGGCGTGGAAGTGAAGTCGAAGACGGACACCGTTCCGTTTACGCCTTACGCCACGATCAAGGATGCGCTTGGCGTCGTGATCTTCCTGATCGCCTATGCATGGTTCGTGTTCTACCTGCCGAACTATCTGGGTCATCCGGACAACTACACAATGGCAAACGCGCTGAAGACGCCGTCTCACATCGTTCCTGAATGGTACTTCCTGCCATTCTACGCGATGCTGCGCGCCATCACGTTCAATATCGGTCCGATCGACTCCAAGCTCGGCGGCGTTCTGGTGATGTTCGGTTCGATCATCATCCTGTTCTTCCTGCCCTGGCTGGATACGTCCAAGGTGCGCTCGGCCGTCTATCGTCCGTGGTTCAAGCTGTTCTTCTGGCTCTTCGTGATCGATACGATCATGCTCGGCTGGCTGGGTTCGCGCCATCCGTCCGATCTCTACACCAACATGGCGCTCGGCGGGACGATCTACTACTTCGGCTTCTTCCTCGTGATCATGCCGCTTCTCGGTATTCTCGAAACTCCGCGACGTGTTCCGAATTCAATTACGGAATCGGTGCTGGAGAAGGGTGCCAAGGCGTGATTGGGTGGCGAAAGGAAGATAGATCCATGAAAAAGCTTGTTACAGCTATCGTAATGGCCGCCGCCCTCACGGGCGTTGGCCTCGCAGCCTCGGCACAGGAAAAGGGCCCGGGCTTCGAGGAAATGGTGAAGGAAAAGATCACCAACAACGAATATCCGATCCTTGAGCCACGGACCCAGAGCTGGAGCTTTTCAGGTCCGTTCGGCAAGTACGACAAGGGGCAGCTGCAGCGCGGCCTGAAGGTCTACAAGGAAGTCTGCTCGGCCTGTCACTCCATGAAGCTTGTCGCCTTCCGCAACCTGGAAGAACTCGGCTACTCGGATGCGCAGGTCAAGGCTTTCGCCGCCGGATATGACGTTCAGGACGGCCCGAATGATGCTGGTGACATGTACAGCCGCAAGGGTGTTCCCTCCGACCACTTCCCGTCGCCTTTCGCGAATGAGGAAGCAGCAGCTGCTGCCAATGGTGGTGCGGCTCCGCCGGACTTCTCGCTGCTGGCCAAGGCCCGTGGCGTCGAACGTGGCTTCCCGCGTTTCGTGTTCGACATCTTCACGCAGTACCAGGAAGGTGGCCCGGACTACATATACTCGCTGCTGACCGGCTTCCAGGACGCACCTGCTGGTGTGCAGGTGGCTGAAGGCACGCACTTCAACCCGTACTTCAATGCAGCTTCGGCGCTCAAGATGCCGCCGCCGTTGTCTGATGGCCAGGTTGAATACGATGACGGTAGCCCGAAGACGGTTGACCAGTATGCCCGTGACGTTGCTGCATTCATGATGTGGGCTTCCGAGCCGCATCTTGAAGAACGCAAGCGCACTGGCTTCATGGTTCTGGTCTTCCTCGTAATCTTTGCCGGTCTGGTCTATGTGACCAAGAAGTCGGTCTACGCGAACAAGGAACACTGAGCCTAACGAGGCTCGGTCAACATAAAGGCGGCCCTCGTGGCCGCCTTTTTTTGTGTCTGACAAGACAAACTGCGTTGCGCGGCATGCACCATGCTGTATCAAAGGGCGAAAGGAATCCTTCCATGACGCTGACTGAAGAACTCGTTGCAGCCATCCGAAACATTCCGGACTATCCAAAGCCCGGTATCATGTTCCGTGACATCACGACGCTGCTGGGAAATCCGCGTGCGTTTCGCCGCTCCGTTGACGAACTGGTGCATCCCTTTGCCGGGACCAAGATCGACAAGGTCGCCGGCATGGAAGCGCGTGGCTTCATTCTAGGCGGCGCTGTCGCGCATCAGCTTTCGGCCGGCTTCGTGCCGATCCGCAAGAAGGGCAAGCTGCCGCATGATACGGTTCGTGTGGCCTATAGCCTCGAATACGGCGTGGACGAGATGGAAATGCATCGCGATGCCGTGCAGCCGGGCGAGAAGGTCATTCTCGTTGACGATCTGATCGCAACAGGCGGCACGGCTGAAGGTGCTGTCAAGCTTCTGAGACAGATGGGCGCGGATATCGTTGCCGCCTGCTTCATCATTGACCTGCCAGCGCTCGGCGGTCGCAAGAAGCTGGAAGCGCTCGACGTTGAAGTGCGCACATTGGTGGAATTCGACGGTCATTGACCTGATAATATTGACACCCGCCGGGGAGGCCTGATGCCCGAGACGTTGCGAGAAAGCCTTGATGCGGCGGCAAAGGCGGGTCTCATTACCGACGCGCAGGTCGGCCCTCTGGCTGATTTCATCGATGCCCGCGCCCTGATCGTTCCCGCCTCGGAAGAGAACATCGAGGAAGACAGCGAAATCCCGCGCTTCCTTCGTGGCTACCACGACATCCTGATCACCATCGGCATTGTTGTCGCGTTGATCGGTCTGGGCGGCCTGGCGAGTATTTTCGCAGCTGCTGTTGCCGTCATCGTCCTTGCGGAAGTTTTCGTCCGTCGGCAGAGGCTGGCGCTGCCTTCATTTACGCTGACCATTGCCTTTGTCATCTGTGCAGGCTGGATCATTGTCACTTCCGACAACGCTGTCTTTCCGGCTGATACCGGGATCGTCGATTTCAGTGGATACCATATGGCTGCGCTGGCTGCGATTTTGTGCATGGCGCTTGGAGTTTTTTATTGGCGCTACCGAGTGCCTGTGGCGTTGGCGTCCATGCTTGCGGCCGCAGTGGTGACATTGTCGGCGCTCGTGCTCGGTGTTTTTTTGGCCCAAAGCCTCGGGGATCATATTGAGGTTTTGTTGGTGGTCTCGGGTGCCGTGCTGATCGGGATCGCGATGCGGTTTGATTTCATCGACCCCAGGCGCGTCTCGATCCGCTCCGACGTTGCTTTCTGGCTCTATCTCATCTCCGTGCCAGCGGTTCTCAAGGGCATATTCGACAGCATCCAGCCGGATACCAGCCGTGGCGCGGCGCTGATTGTCGGCATCGTCATCGTCATGATGCTCCTTGGTCTCCTGCTCGACCGACGCGCCTTCGTGACTGCAGGTCTTGTCTATCTGGGGATCGCCTTCGCTACCCTGATCCGCCAGAATGCCGACATTCTAGGTGTGCAGGAAGGTGATCAATCCTTCATGGGCATCCTTCTGACCGTTGGTCTCATCGTGCTTGCGGTCGGCTTTGGCTGGCGGTTTCTTCGGTCTCTCCTTGTTGGCATTTTGCCGGGCCCCTGGCGGGCCCGTCTTCCGGTGGTGCGATAGCGCGCTCGGATACGCGATCTTGTCAGCGCCGCGCGAGCGCGAGCTTTGTGGCCATGACCAGAAAAGCCAGGCCGAAGACCCGGTTTAGCCAAAGGGATATCGCCGGGCGTACGAGCACACGAAGGCGGATGCTCGCTGCAAACACCCCATAAAGTGCGAAGACCACGAAGGTCATGATCATGAAGATCAGGCTTGCCGTAACCATGGCCAGGAAGGCGTTTGCTGCTTCCGGATTGATGAACTGCGGCAGGAAGGCCAGAAAGAATAGTGACAACTTGGGATTGAGCAGGTTGATCAGGATGGCCTTGATGACAATCTTCCTGCCTGCGTCGGCTTCGGCTGTGGCGCTGCCCACCCTGACACCCTCGTTTGAGGTGATCAGGCCATAGGCCATATAGGCGAGATAGGCGACTCCACACGCCTTTACGATGTTGAAGGCGAGCGGACTGCCATGCAGAACTGCCGCGAGTCCCGTCAGCGCTGCCACCATGTGGGGCACAATGCCCAGCGTGCAGCCGAAGGCGGCGATGATGCTCCTGCGCGGGCCCTCCGACAGGCCGGTCGCGATGGTGTACAGCGCCCCGGTGCCCGGCGTGGCGACGACAATAAGGGCGGTAATATAGAATTCCACTGACATGGCTTGCGCTCCTGTTGTGAGGAGTTCTTTCTGCAGCCTTCTTCGTTTCGGGTCTTGAACGGAATTGCAGCGTTTCAAACTGCCCGGGCGGCGCGCTGTGCCGCTGCAGGCGTCAGGCCATAGCGGCTGCTAAACGCACGGGTCATGTGGCTCTGGTCGGCAAAGCCGCTTGCGAGCGCGGCATCTGCAATCGGGTGTCCGGCGAGGATCATGCGCCGCGCGGCCTGCAGCCGCTTCTCGACCATATAGGCGTGTGGTGTAAGACCCGTGGCGCGCGCGAAGGCGCGCAACGTCTGGAATCGGCTCAGCCCGGCCTCATGGGCAAGATCAGCCAGCGAGTGTTCAGCGCAAACGTCGTCGTCGATCATGGCGCGGAGACGTGTGATCTGGTGAGGCGTCCGTTCAGCTGAAGGCGGGATGCTGCGCTCGCCGATGAGGCCGCCCAGACTGTTGAGCAGGTGTTCCTCCTGCGCCAGCCTTCCGGTTGATGCCGGACTGCTTGTCAGAAAGGACCATGCGGTCATGAACTTTCGTGCAGCGGTGGCGTCACCCAAAACAGGATACTGGAATTCCAGGTTTTGCGAGGAGCCAGCACCGAGCCCTTCGCCGAGATCGTCCATCAGCCCAGGGCTGAGATAGAACATGTGCCACGTGCGCGCCCGGCCACCCAGCGGCATGCCGTCGTGAACCTCGCCCGGATTGACCGTGATGATCTGGCCGGGTCCGGCTTCCACCTGTCCTCGGCCGGAGGCCGAAATCTGTCCACCCGACACCATGACGCCGAAGCCGAAATCATCGTGCGTGTGGCGGGGAAAGCTGCGCGCGCTGCAGCCGGAAACGGCCTGAAGGCCCTCAATGCCAGTCGCATGCCCGCAGAACTCCGCCAATCCCTTATGCCTTGATGAGCTTGACGATATCGTCTTCCATCGCTGCGGGTTCCGTCGTGGGCGCATAGCGTTCGACAGGGTTGCCGTTGCGATCGATCAGGAACTTGGTGAAATTCCACTTGATCGCCTCGGTTCCGAGTACACCGGGGAGGGCGTCCTTGAGGTACTTGTAAAGCGGGTGGGCGCTGTCGCCGTTGACATCGATCTTTTCAAATAGCGGGAACTTCACGTTGAAACGGAGATCGCAGAAGGACTTGATCTCCTCGCTGTCGCCTTGCTCCTGCTCGCCGAACTGGTTGCAGGGGAAGGCCAGAATTTCGAGATCATCCTTGTATTTCTCGTAGAGCGACTGGAGACCGGCGTATTGGGGCGTCAGGCCGCAAGCACTTGCCGTGTTCACCACCAGGACGACCTTGCCTTTGAATTCGGACAGCGACCGCTTGCGGCCGTTGATGTCATTGGCCTCGAATTCGTAAATGCTCATCCAGTTCTCCTATCCAAAATCGATCACGGTAACAGTAAACGATACGACCGGCTTGCCGTGCTGGTTCACGCCTTCACAGAGAACCTCATTGAGGTAGCGGTCGTCGCGGTTCGGCGCCTTTATCGAGCGCAGAAGCGTGACGCTGTAGGTGACCGTGTCACCGGCATAGACCGGCGCTTTCCACTTCAATTCACGGAAGCCGAGTGCAGGGCCCATGACCGGCGGCTTGATGCCTGCCTCTGCCAACTTGCGAAAATGATTGCCCAGGAAGGCTACGTTCAACTGCATCCAGGCCGAGCAGATATGCCAGCCGGAGGCACAGAGGCCGCCCAGGACCGAGTCGGCGGCGCGGACAGGGTCGACGTGAAAATACTGCGGGTCGAACTTTTTCGCGAAGGCGATGATGCCGGCTTCGTCGAACGTGTAGCTGCCCATCGTCTGACTGACATTTGCAGGGAATGCGTCGGAGAACCTCATGCACGGACCTCCGTTGCGGGATTGCGCAGCTTGACCATGACAGGCCCCTGCATGCGCAGAATCGTCTCGTCGCGCTGATTGCTGAGTTCGTGGGCCATCACGACCATGCCAATCTCAGGCCTGGTGGATAGCGGTCGTTTCGACACGACAGTCACCTTCAGACGCAGCGTGTCGCCAGCCAGAAGGGGCTTGCGCCACTCCATGAGGTCAATTCCGGGCGCGCCCTGACCGGCGGAGCGGTGGACGACCGAATCGTAGAACAAGCGCATCGTGATCGAACTCGTGTGCCAGCCGGAAGCCGACAGGCCACCCAGAATGCTGGCCTTTCCTGCTTCCTCGCTCAAATGCATCGGCTGTGGATCGAACTCTTTTGCAAATTCGATGATCTCCTCGGCGGAGACGGTTCTCGGATCGGAGACAAACACACGTCCGTCCTCGAAATCCTCGAAATAGAGTGTTTCCTCATTCATGTGGCTGATTGCCCTCTTGGTATTCGTTCTAAGTTGAACAATGACGACGGCTTTGGGTGAGTTCAAGGCCGATCTGGGTTCGTGGCGTCCCATTTCGCATTCCGACATCAAAAAATTCGCGCAGCGTGCCTCTACCGGTGCGAACGAGGACTTACGGCAGGTCGGTGATCGGGATCTCATCGGCGGGGGTCAGCATGCCTCGCAACACTGCGAAGAGCTCGCCCGGCGTACGGGCTTCCCCCGCGTCCTCCCGGAAATGCAGCTTTCCATCGGTGCCTATGCCTGTCCATGGTGGACGGGCCGGTGAGCGCGGGGCAGACTGGAGTGCGGTTTCGCGACCCTTGAAGACCGGCGCGAAGAGCGCGGCATATCGGCCGTCCTGCCAGGTATCGACAATGGCCTGAAAGCGCTTTGTCATCAGCTCGAAGCCCTGCCGCGTCGGATATGTCTCGCAGCTTTTCGCAAGGGCACGGGTGAAGTTTTCCTCGTAGCCACCCATTTCGAAATTGTACTTTCGCGATAGCCAGTGCTGGATGACAAAGATGCTGGGTGTCACGCCATGGCAGACCCGAAACGGGGTATCGGTAATGAGCGGGTCGGCATCGATGTCATAGCCGAGTTCGCGGATAAAGCGCTGGTAGGCGCGATCCTCGGCTTCGGTGTCGCCCATTGCGGCCGAATTGCTCAAGGGGCAGACCCCGAGGATCGAGAAGGGACGCGTGACGTTGTAGAAGTCCTTGCCCGCAAGGATCACCTTGAAGGCCATCTCATAATCGATGATCGGGAATTCGAAGAAGCGGCCGCCGAACGCCGCGCGGATGCGATGCAGAAGTGTGCGGGAAATGGCCCCGTGGTAGATCGAATTACCGCAAAGCGGCACATGCATCGACCCCTCCCACTGGAATGCGCGGCGCATGAGATCGCGCTTGTCGAAGCGTGTGACGCGGGCGGAAAGGTCGGTCGTCAGCGGACGCGGCGGCGCGTCGCCATCGGGCCATATGTAGTTGAAGCCCGCCCACGTCAGTGCATCGACATTGCCGGTTGCCGCCTGCAGCCTCAGGAGAAATCCCGCAGCGTCTGGATCCAGATAATCGTCGTCGCCGATGGCCGCGACCCATTGGCCGGTCGCCGCCGCCACGGACCGTTCCCAGTTCTCCATCATTGAATAGGTGCGTTCGCCCGAGGAGAGATAGACAATGCGCCTGTCATCCTGCCGCGCAGCCATGAAGCCGTCCATGATGGACGGATCGTCGGAATTGTCGGCAAACACGAATTCGACGTCGTCGCGCGGGTTTTCGAGAAGCGCCTTGATCGTTTCCTGAAAATAGAGCTGCCGGTTGCGCGATGGTACGCAGATCGACAGAACCGGTTCAGTCCCCAAGGCGGCGGCTCCCTCGTTGTGAATGGGTCACGGTGTTAGCACACGCGCCACATTTAGGTCGATCCGCTTATGCGGGGCTGGATCAGACATGCAGGTCGAGTTCGCTCGGAAGCGGGATCAGCGACTGGATAAGGCCATAGACTTCACCTGCCGTTGCAACGCCTGCCGCATTTCCGGCAAAGGAGAGGACGCCAGCCTTCGGTCGCCAGCCATACCAAAGGACGCCGTTTGTCTGCGGGTCGAGGGGGCTGTCCGAATAGACGGGTCTGAAAAGATCGAAATAGCGTCCGTCCTGCCACCTGGCCAGCTGGCTGCGGGTGCGCTCCGCGACGATCTCGAAGCTTTGCCGGTCCCGGTTCAGGTTGCATTCGAAGGCCAGCGCTGCAACGAAGTTTGCTTCATAGCCTCGTTGATCGACCCCATATTTGGCTGCGATCCATTGCTGGACGAGGAGGATCGAGGCGGGAACCCCGGGGCGCTCCGAAAAGGCTGTGTCGCCAATCAGCGGATTGCGAAACCAGTTCTGCCGTTGCTCGGCCATGAACTCATCCAGCGCCTTGTCCTTGTCGCGAACGGTCTTGTATGAGGCTGAGTTCGACTTGGGACAGACGCCACCGATCGAAAAGGGACGTTCGGCCAGAAAGAAGGTCTCACCCGTGATGATGACCTTGCAGGCCATCTCGAAGTCCACGATGGGCGTCTCGAAATAGCGGCCGCCGCTGCGGTCCCGGATCGTCTCGAGCAGCGCGCGGGAGACTGCTCCGTGATAAACCGAACCGCCCGAACGGGGCAGGTGCGTTGCGCCCTGCCAGCCAAAGGATCTGGCCATAAGGTCCTGCTGGTGCATACGAGTCAACCGGTTGCCAAGGCCAAGCGAGACCGTGCGCGGGGGGCGGCCCACCTCCGGCCAGAAGTAGTTGACCGGGTTCCAAGAGAGAGAATCCACCCGGCCTGCACGCCGTTCAAGCTCGGGCAAAAGGCCTGCGAGTTCCGGGTCGGCATAGTCGTCGTCGCCGACGAAGGTGACCCAGCGGCCGGTCGCCCGCGCAATGGTTCGTTCCCAATTGTCCGTCATGGACAGGACTGTGTCTTCCGAAGGGAGGTATGTGACGCGCGGATCGTCTCGATGTTGCGCCATGAAGCGGTTCATCGGATCCGGATCGTCTGAATTGTCGGCGAACACGAATTCCACGTCGGTGCGTGGTGAGCGCAGCAGGTCGATGATCGTCGCCTCGAAATATTCCTGCCGATTCCGTGAGGGTACGCAGATCGACAGTACGGGCTGCGCCGCCATCAGCGTCTCCTTGAGATCGAATTCCTAGTGGAGTTAATTTGACATTTGATACCTATGTGCGGCGAGCGCTCAAATCAAATGTCAAATTCGAAAACTCCACTCGAATCATAAACTTGCTAGTGGTTTTACTGATTCCAACATTTGCCCGAGAGTTTGCAGAACCGGGATGCAAATGTTGGAATCAAACCACTAGCTGCCGGAAAGCTAACCAGCATCGCTTATGCGAGACTTTCCGCCGCGTTCTGAAGGAGCGGAAGCAACCGCCCGGGCCTGAACGCGTGCGGTGTGAAACTCAGGTGTTGAAGCGGAACAGAAGGACGTCTCCGTCCTGCACCACATATTCCTTGCCTTCGTCGCGCGCCTTGCCTGCTTCCTTCGCGCCCACTTCGCCGCCAAGTGCGATGTAGTCGTCATAGGCAATCGTCTGCGCGCGGATAAAGCCGCGTTCGAAGTCGGAGTGGATGACGCCGGCGGCCTGAGGCGCCTTGGTGCCGCGGACGATCGTCCAGGCGCGCGTTTCCTTCGGGCCGACGGTGAAATACGTGATCAGGTCAAGCAGGTGGTAGCCTGCGCGGATCAGGCGATCGAGGCCAGCTTCTTCGAGGCCGAGCGCCGACAGGAATTCGACGGCTTCCTCGTCGGGAAGTTGCGCAACCTCGGCTTCAATCGCGGCCGAGATGATGACGCATTCCGCGCCCTGTTCCTTGGCCATCCTGGCGACGGCTTCGGTGTGCGCGTTGCCGGTTGCTGCATCGCCTTCTGCGACGTTGCAAACATAGAGAACCGGATGTGAGGTCAGAAGGTTGAGGCCCTTGAGGATGGCGATGTCTTCCGGCGCCATGGTCTTCAGGAGAATACGGGCCGGCTTGCCCTCCTGCAGCAGCTTGACGACAGCTTCCATGACAGGAAGCAACGTCATCGATTCCTTGTCCTTGCTCGCCGCACGCTTGCGGGTCTGGTCCACGCGACGCTCGAGGCTCTCTAGGTCAGCGAGCATCAGTTCCGTTTCGATGGTCTCGGCATCGCCCACAGGATCGATGCGGCCTTCGACATGGGTGATGTCAGGATCTTCGAAGCAGCGCAGAACGTGCACGACGGCATCGACTTCGCGGATGTTGGCGAGGAACTTGTTGCCCAAACCTTCGCCCTTCGATGCGCCGCGAACCAGGCCGGCGATATCGACGAAGGAAATGCGGGTCGGGATGATTTCCTTCGACTTGGCGGTGCTCGCAAGCTTCTGCATGCGCTGATCAGGAACGGCCACTTCGCCCGTGTTCGGCTCGATCGTGCAGAACGGATAGTTCGCGGCCTGCGCCGCGGCAGTGCGGGTCAGCGCATTGAAGAGAGTGGACTTGCCGACATTGGGAAGCCCGACGATACCGCATTTAAAGCCCATGGTGGTGAGTGCTCGCTGTAGAGAAATTTTAGCGCAGCCTATGGGGCATGGGGGGGCGTGAGGTCAAGAGGGCGCAGCATCTGCCTGGCCGCTGTTTGATATTTCGACATCAAAAGTGAGGCCGATCGAGCCGTCGCACGCGCCGCTATTGGCATGGAACTTGAAATTCGACGCATACCGGTCCAATATTTTGGGGAACGGCCAACGGCGGTCGATCCATTTTCCCGACATTCTTGTCAACGCGCAGGGAGCGCCGTCGTCATGGGCGAAAACCAGATCGTACAAAAGCCGCGCACCAAGACCAAAACGGTCGTAGAGCGACCCAAGCTCTATAAGGTCATCCTTTTCAACGATGATTATACGCCGCGGGATTTTGTGGTCCTTGTGCTCAGTCTGGTGTTTCGGACCGGACCGGAGGCCGCGCAAAAAATAATGATCACGGCCCATATGAAAGGGTCATGCGTTGTTGCGGTCTACACCCGCGACATCGCGGAGACAAAGGTCAAGGAGGCGATGGATCTCGCCAAGGAGGCTGGTTTCCCCCTGATGTTCAAGGCGGAGCCCGAGGAGTAAAGGGCTAGTCAGTCCTTCTTGCCGAACATCCGTTTCAGCATATCCGCCATGGGTCCTGATGCGGGGAGGTTTGGCTGGTGGCCGCGCGCCTGATGGATGTGTGATTTTGCCTTGGGTGTGGGCGCGGTCTTTTCGGCGCTTTTCGGTTTGTCCGAGGGGGCAGGGGCGAATTTGTTCATGAACTTCGAGCCGTCGCCTTCGGTCAGCAGCCCGGCATGGATCGCGATGTCGTCGAGCAGGGGCTCGAGCCACGTGCGATCGCTCTTGGAGAAATCACCGAGCACGTGGCCATGCACAAGCTCCTTCGTTCCTGGATGGCCGATGCCCAGTCTCAGCCGCCGATAGTCCCTGCCGCAATGCGCGTCCAGCGACTTCAATCCATTATGCCCGCCATGACCTCCGCCGGTCTTGAGGCGCAATTTTCCGGCCGGAAGGTCGAGCTCGTCATGGATTGCGATTAGATCAGCGGCTGTCAGCTTGTAGAAGCGCATGGCCTCACCCACGGACTCGCCGGAAAGATTCATAAAAGTCAGTGGCTTGATCAGAAGCACCTTCTCGCCGTCGATCTCGCCTTCGGAAATCTCTGCCTTGAACTTCTTGTGCCATGGGCCGAACGGATGCTTGCGATGGATCGCATCCACCGCCATGAAGCCGATGTTGTGCCGGTTTCCGGCATATTGCGCGCCCGGATTGCCCAGGCCAGCGATGATAAGCATCGACGTCTTCCAGTGAGTGATCCTGCCTGAAAAAGGCAAATTGCTGCCGCTGTCAAGCGGTGGGGCAGGTTGGGTCATGAACTCATAAATAAGCTTGATTTTGGTATGGATGAATTTGTTCAGATACAAGGCGCAAAGGCGAAGGAAATGGTCCTCATTTTCGAGCCTTTGCAACGCAGTAGGTGGGCAAATTCACCATATCCTTTGGACGGCAGGCTGGCTGCAATCTACTTTGTCAGCACTCTCAACCGGGCCATAAAGCCCGCCTTTCGAGCGCTTCCTCGTATCTTTTTGCCAGGCCAGCCGCCAAAACAAGCTCATTTATGAGTCCATGACCTAGTGTCTGATCAAAAGAAAACGGCGCTCCGGGAGAGAACCGGATCCGTCATATTGGAAGAGGAAGAGACTTGAGCGACAAACTTGGTACCGGGGTGAAACCCTATGTCCTCATCATCCATGACGTTGAAGACTATCCGGCATGGAAAATGATTTTCGATGGCGCCGCAGACATCCGGTCTGAGGCTGGCGAAATCGAATACCGGCTCCTGTGTGCGGACAACAATCCGCAGCGTGTCGTGCACTTTTCACGATGGACGTCGCTTGATGCTGCAAGAGCCTTTTTCGAGTCGCCAAGGCTGGTCGAAATCCGCAAGCAGGCCGGCGTTCATGCGCCGGAATTCATCTACCTTCACGAACTGGAGGCAGGTCTGCTGGAGCACGCGCAGGGGTGACAGATGCAAAAACAAAAAAGCCGCTCCCGCGCGGTGCGGAAGCGGCTTTTTGAATGTGAATTCAGCTTACGCTGCGACGTCGTCGAGTTCCTTTTCGCGGAACATGCGCGCCAGGTTGAGGAAGCAGATCATGCCGTTTTCGCTGGCGATGATGCCTTCGCAGTAGCTCTTGTCGAAGGAAGCAGTGACTTCCGGAACCGGCTGGATCTGGTTGCCGGCAACCGTCAGAATGTCCGAAACGCGATCAACCAGCATGCCGATGACCATGTTGTGCACTTCAGCAACCACGATGGCCGAACGTTCGTTGGCCTCGGTGCTGCGCATGCCGAGCTTGTAGGCAAGGTCGATGATCGGGATCACGGAGCCGCGAAGGTTCATCACGCCGATCACTTCCGGCGGAGAATGCGGAATGGGGGTCGATGGCGCCCAGCCGCGGATTTCGCGGATCGTGGTCGTCTTCACGCAGAATTCCTGATCGTGAAGGCGGAAAGCGATGATCTCGAGCGTTTCGCCAGCAAAGTTGGTGGTGTGGACTGCGCTTGCCATTTTAAAACTCTTCCCAATTCTCGCTCGGCTGTGCCAGCGCTGTGTTCCCGGCGGTAACGGCGCGGGCGGTTTTTCTGTTCGTCGTGGCCACCTGCACCTGCCGGTGATCACGGGTCGACGTGGGCGCGGACTGTTGAACCAACCGCTTCTGCGAACCCGATGACTTGCCCGTCTTGAACCGGGAAATCAGCGAATAGAGCGCCTCCGCCTCATCAGCCAGCGACTGGGTCGCTGCGTTGGATTCTTCGACCATGGCCGCATTCTGCTGCGTACCCTGATCCATCAACCCTACCGCATGGTTAATTTCCCGCAGGCCTTCTGACTGTTCCCGTGAGGATTCCACGATTGCAGTTACATTCCTGTTAATTTCCTGCACCTGCGCGACAATTTCCTCGAGAGCCGCGCCTGTGCGCCCGACAAGCGCGACGCCGCTCTGCACCTGTTCGCTGGAATTGGTAATGAGATCCTTGATTTCCTTGGCCGCATTGGCCGAGCGCTGGGCAAGCGCGCGCACCTCCTGGGCGACCACCGCAAAGCCCTTGCCGGCGTCACCGGCGCGCGCAGCTTCCACACCGGCATTCAGGGCAAGAAGATTGGTCTGGAAGGCAATCTCGTCGATGACACCGATGATCTTGCTGATCTCGTGGGACGAACCCTCGATAGCACCCATGGCTGAAATTGCCTGACGAACGACATCTCCCGACTTTTCGGCACTCTGCCTCGTCTTGGCCACGAGTTCACCCGCCTCGCCGGCGCGTGCGGTGGAGTCGGCAATCGTTGTCGTCATCTGGGCAACCGCTGCAGCAGTCTCCTCGACCGAGGCGGCCTGCTGTTCCGTCCGCTTGGCAAGCGCATCAGCGGCGACACGGATTTCGGTCGTGCCGTCGAGGATGGCGTTGGCATTGCCGCCCACACTGCCGATCATTTCACGGAGCTGCTGGACGGACTGGTTGAAATCGTTGCGCAACCCTTCCAGATTGTCCGGGAAGCGGTTGTCGATGGTCTGTTCCAGATCGCCCTCGGCAAGCTGTTTCAAACCGCGCGCCAGACACTCGACCGCACGCACTCGATCCGTCACGTCAACGGCGAACTTCACAACCTTGAAGACCTTGCCGCTGGTGTCGAAGATGGGGTTGTAGGTCGCCTGGATATAGAGATCGCGACCGCCCTTGGTCACCCGCCGAACCTCGCCGGAGGATGATTTGCCATTCTTCAGGTCCTGCCAGAACTGGCGATAGGCTTGCGATTGCGCATAATCCGGGGTGCAGAACATTGCATGATGCTTGCCCGCGATTTCTTCAGCCCGGTAGCCCGTGGACGCAAGGAAGTTTTCATTGGCGGACAGGATGTGTCCATCCGGGTCGAACTCGATCACAGCCTGCGCCCGCGACAGGGCATCGAGCTTGCCGCGTTCTTCAAGTGATTTTAGTTTGGACGCCGTGACGTCCGATGCGATCTTCACGATCTTGACCGCACGGCCACCCTTCATGACGGCCGAATATGACGCCTCGATCCAGATTTCACGATGACCCTTGGCGAGGCGGCGATACTCGCGGCGCTCGCACTGGCCCTGCCGAAGCCGGTCCCAGAAGGCCTTGTAGTCTGGAGAGGCTGCATCGTTGGCGTCCAGGAACATCGAATGAGGCTGCCCGACGATTTCGCCCAGCGTATATCCCATCGTCTGGCAAAAATTGTCGTTCGCCCAGACGACACGTGCGTCGAGATCGAATTCGACGACGGCCTGTGCCCGACCTATAGCCTCGAGCACCGCCTTGGCGTCGCTCCCAAAGAGCCCTTCAAACATGGTAGCCACCCAACCCCGAATGACCGCGCGTCAAAAATTGACGAATGAACCTTGCATCTTCGATCGGTTGACGGACCTGAGCCGCTGCCGCATCGAACACACCCCGAGCGAACTATAGGCAACAATCGATTAACAGTTCATTTACGCTAAATTCGGATTGTAGCGACGACCTGATGTGGGTTGGAATGTACCGAAGAGCGGTGTCCCGAAGGCTCGGGCCTCAATATTCCTTCTCGTAGAATATGCCCGTCGCCGTTCCACCGCCGCTGTCCGCCTCGCCGCGAAGCTTCACGCCCTTGCCGACATCCAGATTGATGATCGCCTTGCCGGAACCGGACGTTGCACCCTGCTGGAGCTCGAGGTAGGTGCGGCTGTTGAGATACTTGCCGGCCGACACCTGAGAATTGCCGTTGGCGTCGGTGGAGACATCAAGGTCATCGATGCCGGTTCCCTTGCGCAGTTTTTCAAAGACGGATGTGCTTTGTCCCCCTGCCAGCTGCAGGGCCGCATCGGCAAGCTGGGCGATCTGTAAAGGCGAAAGGCTGGATGCAGAGCGTCCGAAGATCAGCTGTGCCAAAACCTCGTCCTGAGGGCGCGCAGGCGATGATGAAAAGCCGATTTCGGGATTGTTTGCCGCTCCTGCGACAGTCACCGTGACGGCAAGAGAGCCCGTGCTCGATGTCGCGATCAGGTTGAGTGTTGGAATGAGGTCGCCGCCAAAGCTGATCGTGCCGGAGGTGAAGTCCAGCCGTTTCCCGAGGATGGCGAGACGGCCGCGGACCATGTTGAAACTACCCGATATGATCGGCGCTGCGGTCGTACCGGTGACTTTCAATGTACCACCGAGTTCAGCATCCATCCCGCGCCCGCGCACGAACATCCGGTTCTCCGCGACAACAGCCATGTCGAGCCGGATGGCCGAAGACCCGCCGCCGCTGTCGCCTTTCGGAGCATCCGGCTTGAGTTCAGCGGCCTGCTTCTTCACATCTTTCGGGGCGTTGCGGTGCTGCAGGTTGATCGCTGCCAGCGAAGCAGGGATCTTTTCAGGGATCGTGATCGTCGTCTCGCCCAGATTGATCGTGCCGCCCAGAACGGCCCCGCCTGTCATCGGACCCTTGAGTGTCAGATCACCGCTGAGCTTCGACTGGACAAGGCTCCCGTCGGTATAGACGGCATTGGCAAGCTTCACCGCGAGATCGGCCGGAAAGCCTGATCCAGCCGCAATGCCGACTGTGCCGTTGACGGCGATCGTGCCGCCACTCGAAACCTTGGCGGTCAGACCCGAGATATTCGCCGTCTGGCCGTTGAGATCGATCGTGCCGGACATGCCGGTCAGGTTGAGGTTCTGGCGTGGCAGCGCAATGCCGGCAGAAGCGAGCGTGATGCGCCCGCCAATCCTGGGAGCGGTCAACGCGCCGCTGACCGAGATATCGAACGAGGCATTGCCCGAGAGACCGATGCCCTGGCTTGCGACAAACGACTGGCCGAGAGCAAGAGGTGCCGCACCCGTGACCTTGATGGCGAGGGACTTCGCGCCGCTGAGCTGCAGCTTGCCATTGGCATTGGCGGAAAGCCCTGCACCCTTGGCGGTGGCATCGATGGCAAGCTGGCCAGCACCGTAGTCGCCCTTGGCTGCCAGTGCGAGCCCGGGCAAGCCTGCCGAACGCGTCGCGGCGAGGCTGGCGGCGGGCCAGGAGAGCGAAAAACTTGCCTTGGGGTCCGCGGCCTTTCCGGTCACCGCGACATTGCCCGAGATCACACCGTCGGCACCGAGACCGGCTGAAAAATTGTTGGCAAGGGCTGCCGGCAGGTTGTCGATCTTGATTTGCAGGTCGAGTGCAGAACCAGCCTTTCCAGTCACCACGAGAGCGCCTGTTCCGGTCACGACCTTCAACCCGTTCAGCTGCACCACACCATTGGCCATGGTGACATCCGTAGGCGCGCCGAGCTTGACCGGGACCTTCTGCGCTGTGGCCGAAAAGCGATCGAGATGCAGGACCGTGGTGTCGCCTGAGGGCGCAACATTACCGGCCGCATCGACCGGCGCACCACCGTATTTTGCCGCCAGCGTGAAGTCGGTCTGGTTGCCGCTGCGCGAGAAGGTGAGGACAGGCGCATCGACCTTGTTGCTGCCACTGGTGATGGTCTTGGCGCTGACCTTGCCGGAGAGAGCCTTGGCCGCATAGTCGAGCGATATGCCGATGCCTGCAATATCGGTCGTGTCGTAGCGCAGCGAATTGCCCGAAAGCGCGACCCTGGCCGTCAGGTCGCCATTGGTGTTGCCGATATCGACCCCGCCAGTCAGCGCGCCGGATAGCGGCTGCCCTGCCATGGCGCCAATCAGCGAAAGGTCCTTCAGGTCGAATGCCAGCTTGCCCTGAGGCTGGAATGCGCTGTCCAGCACCATCTGCCCCGTGACCTTGTTGCTGCCGATCGTCGCGGCGATATCGGGGATATCCGTGCGGCCATTGGCCTGCTTCATCAGGGTCGAAACATCGATCGTCTGACCGGCAATGGACCCCGTTGCGTGGACCTTGCCGTCAATGCCGCCGTCCTTCAACGCGGCGGTTGCCTCGAGCGCAAATTTGTCCAGCGCCTTGCCGGAGAGCACAGCCTTGGGCACATCAAGCGACACGGCAACCGAGGGTGCCGACACGGTGCCACTTGCCGCGAGCTTGAATGTGCCCTGCCCTTGCGCCTTGTCGATGAACTTGCCGAGATCAGGCAGCGAACCTGAAAGATCGGCAATGAGCGCATCATCCTTCAGCGATACTGATCCTTCGGCCGAAACGAGCGTCGACGAAATCGCCAGGTCCTTGAGGTCGAGTGCGCCGGCGACGTATGTCAATGTCCCTGAAAGGCCAACGGGTTCGCTGATCTTGGCGCCAAGCGCAGGCGGCAGGACCGAGGGCGCGGCAAACAGCTTGAAGCCTGCCGCGGCGCCTTTCGTCTCCACCGTGTAAGTGACCTGGCCAGTGCCGCCGAAGCTTGCGCCTTCAAGACTGTAATCGGCCGCGATCGTATCCTGCGCGACTTTGACCGGCGCCTTCAGCTTGAAGGGCGCCTGTGCAAGCCTCTGCACAGCGTCATCCTTGAACGCCGTGGCAGCCACGGAAAGCTCCGTCTGGACAAGACCGGACTGCGCCTTGAGATTGAAGGCGTCGGATTGCGCATTGAGCACAATCCCCTTCAGTGTCCCCTGCGCAAGGGTCAACTGGTTCAGCTGGGCAGCCAACGCGATGCGCGCGCCCTGTGGCGGTCCTGCGACCTCGAGGGAGGCTCCGGCGACATCGACACCGATCGCATTGTCGCCCGACCCGAATGAAAAGACAGCACCGGCAGCTGCAGGCTGCACGCTGGCCTTGAAATCATTGTTGCCGGAAAGCGAGAGGTTTCCCGAGAGCGAGGCCTGCACGGCACCGGTTACGACCTTGCCCTGATCGATATGCAAGGAGCCGGCAGGATCGATGGCAAGCGCCAGATCCACATCCGTCTTGCCTTTCAGCAACATCGAAAGCGAGGGCGATGCAATCGCGTCCAGCGCGCCGCCGCCCTTGAGGCTGACAGCAAAGAGACCGCTCGCTGCCTTCTGGATCGAGGCGGCAAATTGTGCAACCGGAAGCCCCTCAACGGAGGCGGCGGCCGTTCCCTTCCAGTTTTCGAGAGGCCCGTCACCCTTGATCATGAAGCCGAGTGCCGGTTTGTCCGGAAGGCCAAGCAAGCCCGCGATCACGCCACCCTTGGCCTCGTCGGCCTTTGCATCGATGGCGAAGCTGCGCGCTGCGGGATTGTAGTTGAGGGAAAGGTCTGCCTTGGCCGCACTGCTCCCGAGGTCGGTAATCGCAACCTTGCCGCCCATATTGGCCGAGTTGATTGATGCGGCCCCGGTTACGGACAGCGCTTCTTTCTTGCCGGAGAAGCTGGAGCCCAGTTCTACGAGCGGCAGCCCGAGCCTGCCGATATTGATGGAAACCGGCAGACCGCTCGATGAACTTGACGACGATGCCGGTGCGTTGCTCTCCGGTATTTCAGGAGACCGTTCGACATGCACACGCGATGCCTCGATCGACACGATGTCCGCATTTAGCCGCAGGAGCGCCAAAGGATGCCAGTCAATCGAAAGGTCATCCACCTCCGCATAGGCGCCATTCTTGTCGGCGACCGTGATGCGGCCTGCCGTCAGATGTCCTGTCAGAAGTGGCCCGGCATCGGTGATTGTGACGGTCTGCCCGCTGAATGTCAGGAAAGGCTGCGCGAGCCTTAAAACCACGGATGTACCTGCACGGGAAAAGCCAAGGAAAATCGTGGCCAGGACCAGAAGCGAAACAACGGCCAGAACAGCGATCCCGAAACGCCGGCGAAAAATGCCTGTCTTTGCGTTTGCCTCAGCCATGAAATTCAATTTCCAGTCTCCATCGCCGTGCGGCCGCCGCTCTGGAAAGCAGCATTTTCCGCCCGGCTCACCCCAATGATTCCTGCAGTATACCCGAACACACAATCGAATCCCGAATGTGGCGCTCGTCAGGTAACGCTCGCGATAGTGTCTGGTTCCGGTCAGCCCGAAACGCAGCTTCAGTAATGATGCTGATCAGAAGGCCTGCCCCACCCCGGCATAGACGCCGAAAGTGCCCCCGCCCGGGTAACGTTTCAACGGAACGGCCACATCAAGCCTCAGTGGCCCGAAGGGCGTAGCATAACGCAGGCCAACACCCGCCCCGGCGCGAATGTCTGTGAAATCCGGCATGGACTTCGAGGACACCGTGCCGACATCGAGGAACGGGACGACCCCGATCTGCTCGGTCACCGGAATGCGCGCCTCAAACGAGGCCGTCACGTAGGAGCGGCCGCCGAGTTCCTGGTTCGCACCATTGCGCGGCGAAATGGCCTGATAGGAATACCCGCGGACGGAACCACCGCCACCTGAGAAGAAGCGGCGGGTTGCAGGGATTTCGCCGAGGTTTGAACCTCCGACAAGTGTACCCGCAGCCAGCCGGGCCGCGAGCACAGGCCCATTATCGCCAATCTGCTTGTAGCCGGAAAGCGTGCCTTCCGCGCTCGTGAAGACAAATTTGTTGTAATATTCGTAGCTTGGCTTGACCGTCACCGATGCCCGATAGCCGGTTGTCGGGTTCAGCTTGTCGTCCGTCATGTCGCGCACCCATGCAATGGGCAGCGACGCTGTCAGGTAGTGATTGTTGCCGTAGACATCGTTCGATTGCGTCCACTCCAGCGCCACGCCTGCCGACACGGTGTCGTAGTCGGTGATGTCATAGCTCGCACCCACGGCGCCGGAGAGCGTTCGTGACCGCGATCCGTCCGCAAGGTGGGTCATCGCGGCATTGATGTTGCTGGTGAATGTCGACGCAGGACCAAAGGCACCCGGCTTTGCGAACGCGATGCCGAGAGAATAATCGAGCTTGCCGAAATCCTTGGCCTGTCCGAGGCGGCTGACCGAGCCGGTGATCTTGAGCGACTCCGCATGGCCGAAGAGATTGCGGTGCCCCCAATAGCCCTGCAGGCCAACGCCATCAATGCTGGAAAACTGCACGCCCGCACCGAAATAGCGCTGCTTGCTTTCCGAAACCTCGATGTTGACCGGGATCGATCCGTCAGGCGCAAGCTGATTGGCTTCCGTAACCGTTACGGTCGAAAAGGTGCCGAGTTCGCGCAAGCGCTTGGCTGCCTTGGTCAGCCGGTCCGGCGAATAGGCTTCCCCGGGCTTGATGGCAGAATATTCGGCCACAAATCCAGGATCGACCGCCGCTGCACCCTTCACGCTGACCTGGCCCATGGGCGCGACAGGCCCCGACGAGGCGGCGATGGTCACATCTACGGTGTTCGTGTGATGGTCGGCGACGATTTCCTTGTCGGCGATCCGCGCCAGCGGCCGGCCTTCTGCCTTCAGGTCTGTCACGATCTTGTCCGTCGCGGCAAGGATCACCTTCGATCCGGCATTGCCGCCGCTGACCAGGCCATACTTGCCCGGATCTAGACGTCCGGCATCGCCGGTAAGCGCGACCTTGCCAAGCTTGAACTCCGGTCCCACGTCGATGCTGACGACGACCGGCACGGGTTTGCTGCGATCGAAAACCGGGGACGGTGGCAGCTTGTCGAGCGGCGTTCCGCCAACCATCACATTGACGACGGCGCCATACCTCGCCTTTTCATAGAGCGCTGCGATCAGCCGGTCGCGATCGTCACGCGCCTTGACGGCCAAACCGAAATCGCCATCCGCCGGATCACCCTGACCTGAAACCAGATTGGATTGATCCTTGAGGTAGCTCAGCAGCGCGGGGTCGCTGGATGTCAGGTTGGCAGTGTAGCGCACCGGGTCAACGACCTGCGACGCGGCATCATCACTGCCGAAAAGCTTGATCCCGAAAATCTCGAACGCCATCGCGCCTCGCGGAGCCACCGAGAGACTTGAGGCCAGAGCCACGGCTGCCAACAGGGCAGCTTTATGCCGGTACGCTTTACTCATGGGCCGGCCTGCTACTCAGCTTTCCACATCCGGTTTCATAAACGAGATTCCACCCTAATGCCTCAGCGTTACATTTCTGTTAGCCATAAGCAGTCTGGCCAACTATATACAATTGCACATCGATGAGAACCCATTGAAGGCCGATTAACCGCCGTCAAGGGTTCCGCTGCATTCCCTGGGAGGATCCTTTGAGCTTCACCGCACTCGTTGTAGACAAGTCAGCCGACGGAACGATAAGCCAGACAATTCAAACGCTTGAAGATGACCGGCTCCCAAGCGGCGACGTTACGGTTGCCGTCGAATACTCGACGCTGAACTACAAGGACGGTCTTTGCCTCACAGGTCAGGGTGGGCTTGTGCGCAACTATCCACATGTCCCCGGGATCGACTTTGCAGGAACCGTGACCGCTTCAAGCGACGCGCGCTACAAGGCTGGCGACAAGGTTGTACTCACCGGCTGGCGCGTTGGCGAGATGCATTGGGGCGGCTATGCGACACTGGCGCGCGTCAAGGCCGACTGGCTGGTACCTTTGCCGGAAGGCATCACCGCTCGACAGGCCATGGCCATAGGAACTGCGGGTCTTACCGCAATGCTCTCCGTCATCGCACTCGAGAAGATGGGCCTGAAGCCCGGTGCTGGCGAAGTTCTGGTCACGGGCGCTGCGGGTGGCGTTGGTTCCGTCGCGGTCGCGATCCTTTCGCGGCTGGGCTATGAGGTGGCGGCTGTCACGGGTCGCCCGGAAACGGAAGCCTATCTGCGCGGCCTCGGCGCGCAGACCATTATTGCACGCGATGAAATCTCCGCGGTATCAGCCAGACCACTGGAAAGCGAACGCTGGGCTGCAGCCATTGATGCCGTCGGCGGCGATATGCTCGGCCGCGTGCTCAAGCAGATGAAGTATGGAGGCAGCATTGCATCCGTCGGGCTTGCAGGCGGCGCCGGTGTCAGCGGCTTCACCGTGGTCCCCTTCCTGCTACGCGGCGTGAACCTGCTGGGGATCGATTCCGTGATGAAGCCCTATGCAGACCGCGTCGACGCATGGAAGCGGCTGGCGACTGATCTGCCCATGGAGAAGCTTGAGGAAACGATCTTCGACGCGAAACTCTCCGACCTTCCGCAGCTTGGTCATGACATTCTGGCGGGCAAGGTGCGCGGTCGCGCTGTGGTGTCCCTCACCTGAGTTTTGACCCAAGCCAGGCTGCAGACTATTTGCGCATGGTCGCGTCTGGCTTGCAGAACATCGAGTAGAGAGCATCAATGATGCCCGATACGTCGGGGTTGGCGATGCTGTAATAGATCTGGCGACCATCGCGCCGGGTCTCGACAACGTTTTCGTGGCGCAGACGTGCCAGCTGCTGTGAGACCACAGCCTGCTGCAGGCCAAGAATGGTCTCGATCTCGGTGACGGTCTTTTCGCCTTCCGAGAGGATGCAGAGGATCATCAGGCGCGATTCGTGCGAAATGGCCTTGAGGAAATCACTGGCCTGCGATGCCTTTTCCGAAAACGTCAGCAGTTCCTCACTGGATTCTCCGGACTTCAGCTTGAGCGACGGCATGACTTACCTTCCCTGAATGGCAAAGCGTTGCGCGGGGGCGCACGCAGGACACATATGGTATATAATATTCTTTGTTGAAATTTCATCAATATTAGCACGCGAAATATCTTGGCGGCATATTAACACTTCGTCCATGGATGCAGTCGCCCCCGCTCCGAAATGCAAAACACCCCGTTCCTGACGGAACGAGGTGTCTCAAAACTTGATGATCCGACTGAAATTGAGCCGATCAGCCGGAAACTGCGCCACGCAGTTCGCTGAGCTGGAAGATGAAATCTTCGAGCGCGCTGCGATGCTCATGATGCTCGGCATTGGCAAGGTCGGCCTTCGCAGCTTCAATACGCTCGTTGAGCGAAGCTTCGTTCAGGTCGTCCATGTGGATTGCCGATTCGGCAAGCAGCGTGCAGCCAGTCGGCAGGATATCGGCGAAACCGCCGAAAACGACGAACTTGTCATCAGCACCATCAGCCTTCGTCAGCTTGACGACACCAGCCTTGACAGTGGTCATGACCGGGGCGTGGTGTGCCATCACGGTCATCTCGCCATCCGTGCCCGGAATGACGACGGCCGTCACGTCGGCGGATACGAGGAGCCGCTCGGGCGAGACCAGTTCGAAATTGAAGCTATCAGCCATGGCTCTCACTTGTCCATTACGAAAGAAGACGCCCGGCAGGACCGCTCATACGGGCGATCCTGCCGGAGCATACATTGATTAGGCGGCCAGCTTCTTGGCCTTCTCGATGGCTTCGTCGATCGAACCAACCATGTAGAAGGCAGCTTCCGGCAGATGGTCGTATTCGCCGTTGACGAGACCCTTGAAGCCCTTGATCGTGTCTTCGAGGGCAACGAGCTTGCCCGGCGAACCGGTGAAGACTTCGGCCACGAAGAACGGCTGGGACAGGAAGCGCTCGATCTTGCGGGCGCGGGCAACGGTCATCTTGTCCTCTTCGGACAGTTCGTCCATGCCGAGGATGGCGATGATGTCCTGGAGCGACTTGTAGCGCTGCAGCGTGCCCTGAACCTTACGAGCCACTTCGTAGTGCTCTTCACCGACAACCATCGGGTCAAGCATGCGCGAGGTGGAGTCAAGCGGATCCACAGCCGGGTAGATACCCTTTTCAGCGATCGAACGCGACAGAACGGTCGTGGCGTCAAGGTGCGCGAACGAGGTCGCCGGTGCCGGGTCGGTCAAGTCGTCGGCAGGAACGTAGATGGCCTGAACCGAAGTGATCGAGCCCTTTGTCGTCGTGGTGATGCGTTCCTGCATCTGACCCATGTCGGTGGCGAGCGTCGGCTGATAACCCACGGCCGAAGGAATACGGCCGAGCAGAGCGGACACTTCCGAACCTGCCTGGGTGAAGCGGAAGATGTTGTCGACGAAGAACAGAACGTCCTGACCCTTGTCGCGGAAGTCTTCAGCGATCGTCAGACCGGTCAGAGCGACGCGTGCGCGTGCGCCCGGCGGTTCGTTCATCTGGCCGTAAACGAGGGCAGCCTTGGAACCTTCGCCGCCGCCGTGCTTGTTCACGCCCGACTCGATCATTTCGTGATAGAGGTCGTTGCCTTCGCGGGTACGTTCACCCACGCCAGCGAACACCGAGTAACCACCGTGCGCCTTGGCGACGTTGTTGATGAGTTCCATGATGAGAACGGTCTTGCCAACGCCTGCGCCGCCGAACAGACCGATCTTGCCGCCCTTTGCGTAGGGAGCGAGCAGGTCAACGACCTTGATGCCGGTGACGAGGATCTGTGCTTCGGTCGACTGTTCGACGTAGGCCGGTGCGTCCTGGTGGATGGCGCGCAGATGCGTGCGGTCCAGCGGGCCAGCTTCGTCAACCGGCTCGCCGATGACGTTCATGATGCGGCCGAGCGTGTGATCGCCAACCGGAACCGAGATCGGAGCGCCAGTGTCGACGACTTCCTGACCGCGAACCAGACCTTCCGTCGAGTCCATGGCGATCGTGCGCACGGCGTTTTCGCCGAGGTGCTGCGCGACTTCCAGAACCAGACGCGAACCGTTGTTGACGGTTTCAAGTGCATTCAGGATCGGCGGAAGGTTCCCGCCTGCAAACGATACGTCGACGACGGCGCCGATGACCTGCGTCACCTTGCCGGTTGAGCTCGAGGTAGCTGCCATTGTGATACCCTCTTTCCTTAACTCTTAGAGCGCTTCCGCGCCCGAAATGATTTCGATCAATTCCTTGGTGATCTGAGCCTGGCGCTGGCGGTTGTAGCTCAGCGTCAGCTTGTTGATCATCTCACCTGCGTTGCGCGTCGCGCTATCCATCGCGCTCATCTTGGCGCCCATTTCACCGGCGACGTTCTCGAGCAGTGCCCGGAAGATCTGAACCGAAATGTTGCGCGGAATGAGGTCGGCAAGGATGGCGCCGGCATCGGGCTCATATTCATAAACGGCCGAAGAACCGGACGATTGCGAAGCCTCCACGGCAGCAGGAACAAGCTGCAGGGCGGTCGGAACCTGGCTGATCACCGACTTAAACTCGGAATAGAACAGCGTGCAGATGTCAAATTCGCCCTTGTTGAAGAGACCGATGACCTTCTTGCCAATCGCATCGGCGTTTTCAAAGCCGATCTTCTTGACATCACGCATCTCGGTCCGCTCGACGATGAGCGAAGCGAAGTCGCGGCGAAGAATGTCGTAACCCTTCTTGCCAACGCAGTAGATCTTGACCGTCTTGCCTTCAGCCAACAGCTTGCGCGTATGGTCGCGGGCAAGGCGGGCGATCTGCGAATTGAAACCGCCGCAAAGGCCGCGTTCCGCCGTGCAGACGACCAGAAGATGGGTCTGGTCGCTGCCGGTGCCGGTCATCAGACGCGGCGCATCGGTGGTGCCGGCCTGCGCAATGTTGGCAAGCACGGCGCCCATGCGCTGCGAATAAGGCCGGGCGGCTTCGGCCGCCTCCTGCGCACGCCGAAGCTTCGCCGCGGCGACCATCTTCATCGCCTTGGTGATCTTCTGCGTCGCCTTGACGGAGGCGATCCGGTTTTTCAGATCCTTAAGTGAAGGCATCCGTTTTCCGTCCTAACTTATCAACCCTTGATCAGGCGAAAGACTTCGAGAACGAGTCAAGAGCTGCCTTGAGCTTGCCCTTGGTGTCGTCGCTGATCGCCTTTTCGGTGCGGATGGCGTCGAGGATCGCCTTGCCTTCCGAGCGAAGGTAGGAAAGGAAACCCTGTTCGAACTTGCCAACCTGAGCAAGCGCGAGCTTGTCGAGGTAGCCGTTCACACCAGCGAAGATCACTGCAACCTGTTCTTCCGTCTTCAGCGGCGAGAACTGCGGCTGCTTCAGGAGTTCGGTCAGGCGTGCACCGCGGTTCAGAAGGCGCTGGGTTGCAGCGTCAAGGTCCGAACCGAACTGTGCGAAGGCAGCCATTTCGCGATACTGGGCGAGTTCACCCTTGATCGAGCCGGCAACCTGCTTCATCGCCTTGATCTGAGCCGACGAGCCCACGCGGGAAACCGACAGACCGACGTTAACGGCCGGACGGATACCCTGGTAGAACAGGTCCGTTTCAAGGAAGATCTGGCCGTCGGTGATCGAGATCACGTTGGTCGGAATGAACGCCGAAACGTCGTTACCCTGGGTTTCGATAACCGGCAGAGCGGTCAGCGAACCGGCGCCACGCTCGTCAGAGAGCTTGGCAGCGCGCTCGAGAAGACGCGAGTGCAGGTAGAAAACGTCGCCCGGATACGCTTCGCGGCCCGGCGGGCGGCGCAGCAGCAGGGACATCTGGCGGTAGGAAACAGCCTGCTTGGAAAGGTCGTCGTAGCCGATGAGCGCGTGCTGGCCGTTGTCACGGAAGTATTCGCCCATGGCGCAGCCTGCGAACGGGGCCAGGAACTGCATCGGAGCCGGGTCCGAAGCGGTTGCGGCAACAACGATCGAGTACTGCAGAGCGCCACGCTCTTCGAGAACCTTCACGAACTGGGCAACCGTCGAACGCTTCTGGCCAACTGCGACGTACACGCAGTAGAGCTTTTCGCTGTCCGGGCCATTGTCGTGAATGGCCTTCTGGTTGAGGATCGTGTCGAGAATGATGGCGGTCTTGCCGGTCTGACGGTCGCCGATGACGAGCTCGCGCTGGCCACGACCAACCGGGATGAGTGCGTCGATGGCCTTGAGGCCGGTCGACATCGGCTCATGAACCGACTTGCGCGGGATGATGCCCGGAGCCTTCACGTCAACGCGCGAACGACGCGTTGCGTTGATCGGGCCCTTGCCGTCGATCGGGTTGCCAAGTGCGTCAACGACGCGGCCGAGCAGTTCCGGACCAACCGGGACGTCCACGATGGCGCCCGTACGCTTGACGGTATCGCCTTCCTTGATGTCGCGGTCGGCGCCGAAGATAACCACACCGACGTTGTCGGCTTCGAGGTTAAGGGCCATACCACGGATACCGCCGGGGAACTCGACCATTTCGCCGGCCTGAACGTTGTCCAGACCGTAAACGCGGGCAATACCGTCACCAACGGACAGAACCTGGCCGACTTCCGAGACCTGAGCCTCTTTGCCGAAGTTTTTGATTTGATCTTTCAGAATTGCGGAAATTTCCGCGGCGCGGATGTCCATCAGCCAACCTCTTTCAGTGCAAGCTTAAGAGTAGAGAGTTTGGTGCGAAGCGAGGTGTCGATCTGGCGCGAGCCAACCTTCACAATCAGGCCACCAAGGATAGAAGGATCGACAGTGACATTGATTGCCACGTCTTTGCCGGTGACGCCCTTGAGCGCCGCCTTCAATTCATTTTCCTGCGAAGCCGACAGAGCGTGTGCGCTCGTGACATCCGCAGAGATTTCGCCGCGGCTGCGCGCGACGATCTGGAAGTAGGATTTGATCATGCCGGGAACGGCGAAGAGGCGGCGGTTCTGCGCGGCAACCTTCACGAAGTTCGCTGCGAGACCGGAAATGCCAGCCTTGTCGAGCAGGGCCGAAACGGCGCGGGACTGATCTTCCGCCGAGAAGACCGGGCTTTCGATGAAGCGCTTGAGGTCTTCACTGTCTTCGATCATCGCCTGGAAGCGGCCAAGATCAGCGCCGACGGCATCAACGGAACCGGCTTCTGAGGCAAGCTCGTAGAGCGAGGAGGCATATCTTTCCGCAACGCCGGAAACAAGATTTGATGTGTCAGCCACGGGCACAAACTTCTCTTATTTGATGCACAAGGGCAAGCTTCGGCGAGGCCAACGCTAACCTTATGAATCTATTGCCAATTAACTCAGATTTCGCGGGTCGTGGACCCAATTCCCCCTGAAATTCGCGGACCCTGTAGCATACGCTGCCGGGACTCGCAACACGCGTTTGGCCGCTTATGAGCAGATAGTGTTGCGATTGGGACAAATTTCCCGATTTTTTTGTACGCGCCAGTTGGCCTCAGAAATAGCCGAAGACGTGACCCAGAAAGATACCCGCACCAGCCAGCAACAGGATCAGCGTCAACCCCTGAAAGACGTAGCGGCCGTGCTCGAAGGCCAGCGCCAGCAGACGCCCGAGAACTGCCAGTCCGAGAGCCGTTCCGAGCGCCAGTTCGCACATGGGATTGCCGGCGAGCATCTGCACCGCCCCTGCGCCGAGGAAAAGACCGCCGAAGGATCGGACCGAGGCAATCACACGGCTGCGCCCCTCGCCGATCGAAAGTCCGGCAAGCAGCATCGCCAACCCTGGCGCAAACATCACGAAAAAGCCTGCGGCAGCGACCACCGCAGCCGCCACGAAAACGATGTAGGCCGATTGATCTTCCGGCATCTGGAACGAGAAGTCGCCATTCCAGACATCAAAGAGCCAATAGAGCCCACCTGCGGCGAGCGCCACCTGAAGAAGGAGAAAGCCGAAGTTGAAGAGGCCGTTGGAGCGGTCAGATGCCGACATCATCGACAGCAGACGTCCGAAAGCGGCAAATGCCCAGGACGCGCCGATCATCACGTAAAGAACGGGCTGGTCGAACAGGAAGGCCGAAAGCCCAAGCCCTGCCATAAAGCCGCCAACGGGCCGCAATTCGCCAACCGCCCCTTCCCGGCCTTCGCGAGCAGCAAAGCCCCACCACGAGGCAATCGGTCGCGCAAGCGCAAGAAGCGCCACGCCGAAGATAAGGGTGAGTATTGCTGAAGCCATCGCCGCCTGCGCGCCGGGCTGGGTAGGAAATGGGGGAAGTGTCAATTCCATGATGCCGCCTGTCGGAAATTACCGGCGCACTTATGACACAATGGGGTCGCGCCGCAAATTGTCGGCTGGCCGCTTGCCCACAGGAAAGCCTGAAAATCCGGCATAGTGGAGTGAATTTGCCATCATTTTCAAAGGAAGCTTTGCGGATCGATATCCAGCTGCACGTGGATGGAGCCGCGCTCCCTGGGTCCGGCGACCAGCATGGCTTTGAGAAACCCTTGCATGTCCGACGTCCGCTGACCGTGGACGAGGAGCCGGAACCGATAGCGTCCGCGCACCAGCGCCAGCGGCGCCTCCGCAGGTCCAAGCACCGTGATACCCGCGGCCTGCGGGGCGGCGTTGCGAAGTCCGCGCGCATGAGCCTCCGTCGCGTGCCTGTCATCGCCCGAGATGATCACCGAAGCGAGCCGGCCGAAGGGCGGCAGGCCCGCCTTCTCCCTTTCGCTGATCTCGCGGTCGTAGAATGCTTCGGCATCGCCTGAAACGATGGCCTGCATCACCGGATGCCCCGGCTGATAGGTCTGGATAAGACCATGGCTCTTGAGACCCGTGCGCCCGGCGCGGCCCGTCACCTGATGTAGCAGCTGGAATGTACGTTCGGCCGCGCGCGGATCACCATTGGCAAGGCCAAGATCTGCATCGACAATGCCAACCAGCGTCATCAGCGGAAAGTTATGCCCCTTGGCGACCAGCTGCGTGCCGATAACGATGTCCGCCTCGCCCTTTGCGATGGCGTCGAGTTCCAGCCGCAGTCGCTTGACGCCGCCTGCGATGTCAGAAGACAACACGATCGTACGCGCCTCGGGGAAATGGCTGTCAACCTCCTCGGCAATACGTTCGACGCCGGGCCCGCAGGCCACGAGATGATCCAGCGTGCCGCATTCGGGGCAGGCTTCGGGTGTCTTTTCCTGATAGCCGCAATGGTGGCACTGGATCACGCCGCGAAAGCGGTGCTCAACCAGCCAGCTCGAGCAATCAGGGCATTGGAACCGGTGCCCGCAAACGCGGCAGAGCGTCAGCGGCGCATAGCCACGCCGGTTGAGGAAGAGCAGCGACTGCTCTCCCTTTTTAAGCGTTGCGTCGATGCCCCGCAGCATGACCGGCGAGAGGAAGCCGCCGCGCGCCGGCGCGTGACGGCGCATGTCGACCAGTCTCAGATCCGGCAGCGCCGCGTCGCCAAAACGCGTCGGCAGGTGGATTGCCTGATAGCGCCCCTGCTGGGCATTGACCTGGCTCTCAACCGATGGCGTCGCTGAAACGAGCACAGCGGGGAAATCGCCGATCCGCGCACGCACGACTGCCATGTCGCGGGCATTGTAGAAAACACGGTCTTCCTGCTTGTAGGCGGGGTCATGTTCTTCATCAACAACGATCAGGCCAAGTTCGGCAAACGGCAGGAAAAGCGCCGACCGCGCACCGGCAACCACGCGCACCTCGCCGGTCACCACCTGCCGCCAGACCTTCTCGCGCGTCTTCGGCGCGAGGTCGGAATGCCATTCGGCGGGCTTGGAGCCGAACCGGTCCTGGAAGCGTTCAAGGAAGCTTGCCGTCAGCGCGATTTCCGGCAGCAGGATCAGCACCTGCTTGCCGCGCCGCAAGGCCTCGGCGACCGCCTCGAAATAGACCTCCGTCTTGCCGGATCCTGTGACGCCATCGATGAGGGAGACATTGAAATGCCCCTTGTCGACACTCTTGATCAGGACGCGCGCGGCATCCTTCTGAACACCCTCGAGACGATCCGCCACATAATCCGGATCCGGCGGAGCCACCACCGGCGGGGGCGGCAGGAAGACCGTTTCGAAAACACCTTGCTTGATCAGCCCGTCCACGACGCTCGCCGAAACCCCGGCCGCATGCACAAGACCAAGCCGCGTCCAGGCAAAACCATCCGAGGCAAGCTCGATGACGCGTGAGCGCGCCGGCGTCATCCGGTCGATATCGCTGCGCTGCAGGCGCAGGCCCTCGACCATAGGCTCGGGATCAAAGGCCGTCGGCGCGCGCAGTGCCATGCGGGCAACCAGTCCGGGCGGCGAAACCGTGTAGGAGGCGACCCAGTCCAGAAATGTGCGCATGTCCCTGGCCAGCGGCGGACAATCGAAGACGTGGTCGATCGGCCGCAGCTTCTTAGGGTTGACGTCATCGGCCCCGCCAGCCTCGTCCCAGACGACCCCTACAACCTTGCGCGGCCCCAGAGGCACGACGACGATCGAGCCCGGCTCGACGCGCATATCCTCGGGCACAGCATAGGAATAGGGCTTCGGCGCAGGCATGGGGACCAGTACCGGCACGGAACGGACAGAAGCAGATGGGACTGGCGCTGACGGCAGATCGAACAGCGCGGGCGATTCCTCTTTCATGAGCCGGAACATGCCTCAAGGCCCTTCGAAAGAAAACCCGCCAGCAAAGCTTTCGTCGCGTCAAGACATCGAATGTGCTTGCTGCGGTCGGGGCCAAAGGCTAGGTCATGAACTCATAAATGAGCCCATGACCTGGGGCAGATCGTCTTGGAGGAAACATGCAAAAGCAGGTCAAGGGCATCGTTTTGATGGGGCTGGGTTCCTCCATCATTCCCATCTCGGATGGTTTCGCGAAGGTCCTGTCAGAGAGCCATTCCGCACTTCTGGTCAGTTCCGGTCGCTATTTCGCGGCAACGGCGCTGCTGGTGCCGTTTGCGTTGGCGCGCTTTGGTCGCAGCGCCCTTCCGCCGACCCACCGGCTGATGCCACATGTGCTTCGAACGCTCTTCATGGTCGGCTCCATGACTTTCTATTTCATGGCCATCGTCACCATCGATCTGGCGACAGCCGTCAGCGCGTTCTTTGTCGGACCGATCGTCGGCAGCCTGATGGCCGTCATCGTACTGGGTGAACGGCTGACGGCACCGAAAGTGACGGCACTTGCGCTCGGCTTTGCCGGTGCGGTGATCATCGCACGACCCGGAACGGCCATGTCGCCGGGCATTCTGCTGGCGCTTCTGGCAGGCGTCTGTTTCGGCTTCTATCTTGTCTCCACGCGCGCGGCCTCGGGGGAGGCGACCGCTCTGCAGGCACTTGTTTTTCAGAACATCTTCGGTTCACTGATCCTGCTGCCGCAGGCGATCGTCACGTGGCAGACGCCGAGCTTCAACGAACTCCTGATGTTTCTTGCCATGGGCGGCATCGCAATGCTCTGCCATGCACTGTCCATCAAGGCATTCAGCCACGCGGACGCCACGACGCTCGCACCGCTTTCCTACATGGAGCTGATCACATCAGCGGCGGTCGGCTATTTCTGGTTCGGCCAGCAGCCGGAACATGTCGTCTGGATCGGTGCGGCTCTCGTTGCCTCCGGCGGGCTGGTTCTGATCTTCACGCGCAATCGCAGCCGCGCTAGGTCATGAACTCATAAATGAGGTTGCTTTTGGTATGGATGAATTTGTTCAGCTACAAGGCGCAAAGGCGAAGGAAATGTTCCTCATTTTCAAGCCTTTGCAACGCAG
>ERZ1034385.3-NODE-3-length-192839-cov-5.331827_pt1 | contig 192839 bp, 180 predicted proteins | sample MGYA00520612_ERZ1034385 | MGnify/ENA primary metagenome ERZ1034385 (study PRJEB33736, sample SAMEA104288468) | Azolla filiculoides | biome: Urban; feature: water surface; material: ditch water | place: Netherlands | collected 2014 ... | reverse complement strand
CGAGGCAACGCGCATACAGGAGGAAATCCGCCACAAGGCCGAAGCTGAAGCCGATGAGAGACTTCGTTTGGCTACTGCCGGCCTTGCAACTGCGTTGGTCCATCTAGCACATGGTGATCTTTCCTGCGAAATCACAGAGAATTTCGCGCCGGAATTCGAACCTCTCCGGCAGGATTTCAATGCGTCGGTCAGGCAGCTGTCGGAGGCCATGACCGCCATTGCCTCAACAGCAGCTGCAATTGATCGCGATGCCCAGAAGATCAGCCACGAGGCAACAGAACTCTCTGCACGCACTAGTCAGCAGTCGTCGCTCATCGAGCAGACGTCTTTGACGTTCGAGGAAACAGTGAGCGCAGTCGCAATGTCGTATGGGCAGGTCGATGAAGCGCAAAAGGCAGCGGCGCGCGCCGACGAGAACGCACGCAAGTCCGGCTCGGTCGTCAACCAGGCAGTTGAAGCAATGGGCCGCATCGAAGCCTCATCCGGGAGGATTTCCTCCATCATCGGGGTGATCGACGAAATCGCTTTCCAGACCAATTTGCTGGCTCTGAATGCAGGTGTCGAGGCGGCTCGCGCGGGAGACGCTGGAAAGGGTTTTGCCGTTGTCGCGCAGGAAGTTCGGGCCCTGGCTCAGAGGACCGCTGGTGCGGCGCGCGAAATCAAGGAGCTGATTTCCAGCTCTTCTGTCGACGTCGAAAGCGGCGTCGTTCTCGTACGCGATACCGGCGAAGCTCTCACGCTTATCAGCCAGAATATCATCGAGATCCATCAGGGGATGGAAGCGATTACCCAATCCTCGCGTCAGCAAAGTCGCAATCTACAGGACGCGGGCCATGCGATCAAAGAGATCGACCACGCCACCGGCAAGAACGCAGCGATGGCACGGGACTCGTCGGAAGCCTCAAACAATCTGGCCGACGAAGCCAGACGGCTGCGTGAACTGGTTGCCCGGTTCACGCTTTCTGGCAACGACAAGCGCCTGAATGCCGCCTGACTACCTCTAAACCGGCTCACACGTCGACGACAACGCCCGGCTTGGGTGCCTCGACCTTGGTCTTCGTCCCTTCAAGCCCTGCGATGAACTTTTCGGGTGTCTGGTCGATGATCGGGAACGAGCCGTAGTGGCAGGGTATCGCGGTCTTGAAGTTGAAGTAGCGCTGCGTCGCCAGCGCGGCCACTGCGCCGCCCATGGTGAAGCGGTCGCCAATCGGCACGATGCCGATATCGGGCTGATGCAGTTCGTTGATCAGCGCCATGTCCGAGAAGATGTCGGTGTCGCCCATATGAAAGAGCGAGGCTTCGTCATCGAAGTGCAGCATCAATCCATTCGGATTGCCAAGCGCGTGCGATACGCCATCCTCGGTGATATGAGCCGACGAATGGAGCGCATTCGTGAACGTAACCGAGAAGCCATCCAGACCGATCGTCCCGCCGGTATTGCCGGGCGAGAACTTTTCCAGCCCCTTGCGAGCAAGCCACATGCACAAATCGAAATTGGTGACGACGGTGGCGCCGGTTTCCTTGGCAATGGCCAGCGTGTCGCCGACATGGTCCGAATGACCATGTGTGAGCAGGATATGGGTGACGCCGGCGGTCGCATCCTTCAGGTCAAGTCCCGAGAAACCCGGATTTCCAGTCAAGAACGGATCGATCAGGATGTTTGCCTTGGCCGTTTCGAGGCGAAAGGCCGAATGGCCGAGCCAGGTGATTTTCATGGATGTTCTCCTATCATTTTTTCCAGCAGGGCGGAGGGCTGAAGCCGCATGAGGCAGGTGCCGGTTGGACCCTGCTGCTTGGGGTAACGATAGGTGATTACGTCAAAATGACGCAACAGGATTTTGCCAATCGCGTTTCAAGAAACCGTGACAAATCACTTTCCTGCAGCGCCAAGCGCCCTATGATGGACGCTCATCAAAACGGGAGGAAAGCATGAGCCGCAAGATCATTCGCAGGATTGCGCATGTCTGCATCTTTTCAAGCGACATCGATCGCACGGCCGAATGGTATGGACGTGTGCTGGGCTTTGAAAAGGTCTTCAACTTCCTGCGGGACGGACGCGTATTCGGCTATTATCTCGATGCAGGCGGCGACACGCATGTCGAGGTGTTCGAAAACGCCGAGGCTGAATATTCAGGGCGCAACCAGATCAACCATATGTGCTTCGAAGTCATCGACATGGACGAAGCGATCGCGCACATCCGCAGTGTGGGCGTCGAGGCGACTGACAAGTCCAACGGCTGCGACGGAACGTGGCAATCCTGGATCACCGATCCCGATGGTGTTCGAATCGAACTTTTCCAATATACGCCTGACAGTGCCCAGTTCGTCGGGCGCGATCGCGTGGCGCATTGGTAGACCGCAGCCACGCCATGCCGTTTCCAGTGCAGGATTGCAGGTTCTCATGACCGTTCTGTCGATTGAAGCGTTTTTCGCGCAGCGTGCGCCCGGCCAGCCCCTCGCCGGGCTCGATCTCGGCACCAAGACGATCGGTCTTTCACTGTCCGATCTCGGCCTTCGCTTTGCGACGCCGAGGCCGGTGATCAAGCGCGTGAAATTCGGCGTCGACGCCGACGCCCTGCTGGCCTTCGCCGAGAAGGAAAAGGTTGCCGCGTTTGTCATCGGGCTGCCGATGAACATGGATGGCAGCGCCGGTCCGCGTGTTCAGGCAACGCGCGCATTTGTCCGGAACATGGAGGCCAAGACAGCCCTGCCCTTCATATACTGGGATGAGCGGCTATCGACGGTGGCGGCAGAACGCGCACTTCTGGAAATGGATGTATCACGGGCAAAGCGGGCGGAGCGGATCGATTCCGCCGCTGCGTCCTTCATTCTTCAGGGCGCGCTCGACAGGCTTTCGTCACTGGCCAGAGACGACTGAAGCGCCTTGCGCGCGTTCCACCAGGCCGCAATCCGCTTGCGCCTGCGATACAAGAGGATCGCAATCACAAACAGGCTATCCGTTGCTATGGCGCGCGCGACAAGGCCGGGAATTTTTTCCGGCGCGATCCCGAGCGTGTCGCCGTAGATCTGGAAGACAAGGTCGTGCGCCTGTCGGGTGAGCAGGAAGATGCCAAAATTGATATCGTAGTAGGACAGCCCGTACCAGCTGCCCAGAAAGACGATAGGCCCAAGCCAGAAGACCAGGAACCACTTCATGCAGTGGTCTCCCCTGCTTCCACAAGTTCGGAACCTGCCCCGAACCAGACACGCATGAGCACGCGATCGACAATCCCCATGACACCGATCACGGCGACGGGCACGGCCAGGTTCAGGGCAAGTGCAGCAAAGAACATTGCGAGACCCGCAATGCACGCTGCTCTGTCCAGTCCGTTGTCGAAACGCATGACAACCCTTTTCCGTCCGGCAGACATCATGTCGCCAGTCGCAAATACGCATGCCGCACCACCCGGCAATATCCGGATTGAGGGCGTTAACACTTTGGCAACCATTCCAGTTAACCGGGGCAAGCGCAACGTAAACCATTTGTTAAGGTTAACGGCGCGACCGAAGGATCGTTCGCCGATGCGGTTTGGGGACGCGCGGATAGCCGTCAGACCCTGCTTTTGAGGGCTATGGTATCGAATTGGAGGGGCAGATGGAGGATTGGGAGCGTTGGGGCCCACCTGTGGATAAAGCGAGACCTAGTCAGCCGAAGGCGGCACGCGCAATGCGAGATACGGCGCCAACCGCCCTCGCCCAGTCCTTGTCGGACTTGAGCGGAAGGCCGCAGAAGCTGCCGGGACCATCGGCGGCGAGCACCAGTTGCTGAACCGAACCGATGACGGCTGCCAGAAGCGCTGCAGTGTCCTGACCCTTCGCCGGTGCGAGCGAGCCGCGCATGCGCTCGATCCAGCTTGTCAGGCCCTTTGCCCTTGCATCCGCCATGCGGGCGATGTGCGGCGAGCTCTCCGAAAGCTCCCAGACGATAATCCGGCGAACAAGCGGATCAGAGCGCAACGCGTCGGCGTAGAGTTCAACCAGCCGCTCCATCAGATCGCCATAGGTCAGAAGAAAGCGACCGCCGTGATCCTGCGGCACAGCCTTGCTGACCCAGCCTGAAAGATCCTCGCCGATCGCGTCGACGAGACCGTCAAGCCCACCGAAATAGCGGTAGATCAGCTGCTTGTCGCAACCGGCGCGGCGCGCAATCGCGTTGATGCCGAAATTCTGGAAGCCAGCTTCCGCAAGCAGGCTCCGCGCAGCCTCGAAAATCCGCTGTTGCGTTGCGGCCCGGTCCCTGACCGGCAGGACCGGTTCGGCGATATCGGTGGCAATGGCAAGAGCAGTGGCATTCATGTTGAATCACTTCATGGATCGATTGGTCACCCCATGGTGATTATGGGTGCCAGCACCTCGCAGCAATGGATGCCTGCCCCGATCCACAGGAATGTGACCGCAGCCTCCATTTCGGACTGGCGGGATTGTCATCCGCACGCATAGTTTCATCTGGCAGGCAAGCGACCGCGCAACAAAGAAACGGAAAACCCATGGAAAAGGCATTCGACCCCAGCCAGCTTGAAATGGTGGTTCTGATGACGCCGGACATGGCCAACTTCTCTGGCAAGGTGCATGGCGGCGCGCTTCTCAATCTCCTGGATCGCGTGGCCTATTCCTGTGCGTCCCGCTTTTCAAAGCAATATGCGGTGACGCTCTCGGTCGATCAGGTTGTTTTCAGGCAACCGATCCATGTCGGAGAACTTGTGACCTTCAAGGCTTCTGTCAACTTCGCCGGTCGGACATCGATGGAGATTGGCGTTCGCGTGGAAGCGGAAAACATTCGCAGCGGCGAGCGGCGGCACACCAATTCCTGTTACTTCACCATGGTTGCGGTTGATAGCGACGGGCGACCGATCCAAGTCCCGGAACTGGTGACTGAAACAGCGACCAAGACGCGGCGCAAGCGGGCTGCCGAAAACCGCCGGATGCTGAGACGGGAATTTGAGGAACGTTTCCACGAGGCCGGCAAGGACGACGAAGACTGACGCTTACGCCGTCGCCGTTTGCGGGTCACATCGCGCTGACCTGCCTGGTTCCAGCGCTTGTTGACAGGAAGTCGGCCACATCCGAAGCCGCGAGAGGCTTGGAGTAGTAGTAGCCCTGAATGTTGCGACAGCCGAGTTCGGCGAGCGTGGAAAGCTGCCCTTCGGTTTCCACGCCTTCGACGACGCAGTCCATCTGCAGATCCTGGCAGAGTGCGATGACAGAGCGGACGATGTTGCGGCTGTTCGAATTGCTTTCGAGCTTCTTGACGAACGAAGCATCGACCTTGAGCTTGTCGAGCGGCAGCTTGTGGAGATGCCCAAGGCTCGAATAGCCTGTTCCAAAGTCGTCCAGAGCAATCTTGATACCAGCCGCCTTGATGATTTCGACGTGCTTGACCACCAGGTCGAAGTCGTTGATCAGCGCTGTCTCGGTAATTTCGAACGAGATGCGGCGAGGATCGATACCGCTGCGGCCAACAACCGCCAGCGCCTTCATGACCGCCGACGGCGACGAGATATCGTGCGATGACAGGTTGAACGAGAGGCCGATTTCCTTCGGCCAGGTCGCCATCTGAATCAGCGACTGTTCCAGCAGGGAAAGCGTGATCGGTGTGATAAGGCCAGCCTGCTCAGCCACCGGAATGAACTGCGAAGGCGAAATGTCGCCCAGAACCGGACTGCGCCAGCGTGCAAGCGCCTCGAATGCGATAACGCGCTCGGTGTGATGCTCGACGATCGGCTGGAAGACGGGGTGAAGTTCCTTCTGGAAATCGGCGACGCGCAATGCCTGTTCGATCGCGCCTTGTGCGGCCAGATGTTCGCGGTGTTCGCTCGAGAAGATCACGGTGCGTGCACGGCCGTTCCGCTTGGCGTGATAGAGGGCGTAGTCAGCCTTTTCGAAGAGCTGTTCGGTGGCCTCATCAAAATCCGACATCACGGCAAAGCCGACGGAACAGCCAACAGAGGTGCGCAACTCGCCGACAAAGATCGGTGCACTCACGCTCTCGATGATCTTGCGACCAACGTCATGCAGCATTTCGTCAGATGTGACGTAGCGGACGATAAAGGTGAATTCATCACCGCCGATCCGGCAGAATTCCACGGCGCGGGAATCGGCCTGAGAAAAGCGACGGGCGACCTGCGCGAGAACCATGTCCCCGACGCGGTGCCCATAGGTGTCGTTGACAGGCTTGAACCCGTCGAGGTCCACAATTCCGACAGCAAGCGGCTGGTGACCAGAGCGTGCAGAGTCTGCCTCCCGGGTCAGGACATCGAAGAAATAGCGCCGGTTGGGCAGGCCAGTCAGCATGTCGAGCACGGCAAGACGGGCATTCTCGCGACCGAGTTCGGCGACATGCAGCTTGGACTTGATCAGGCTGGTGAGGTCGTCATAGTAGCCTTGCGCTGCAACCAGCAAGGCAATCGAAACGGCAAACGAGAGTATGGCGGACGAATAGCCGACAAGATCCTGCGTCATCACCAGAAGCATGCCGCATGGAACGAGGGTCAGCATGATGACCGTGACGGCAACCCGTCGCATGTGGAGCACACAGATATAGAGCCCGACGCCCAGCGAGAACATGGTGAAGAGAGCGAAATAGCGGGAATAGTCGCTCGTCTGCACGAAGATGTAGGTGCACATAAGTGCCACGATGCCAGCGAAGAAGACGAGTTCCCTCGCCGTGTTGTCCATCAGCGAGCGAACGGCCTCTATACCCATCTGTTCATGCTGCCGCGCATACCAGCGTGGTCCGCGGATCAATGCGAGCGCTACGACGAGAGCGGGGACGAGGATTGCAATTGGCCAGGGAGCGCGATCACGAAACACCATGATCTGGACCGCCATCGTCAATGCTGCGCAAAGATAGAAGACGGGCATCTTGGCGGCGAAAGAGCGGAATTGTGCGAGCCGCAGTTCCGAGTCTTCGTCCGTCAGCGGATTCATTTTCTAAACTCCCCATAGTTTCATTCAAGCTGATATCATCGAAATTCTAATAAACCGTGGACAACGAGCAATTGAGAGCGCGAAACTTCAAGTCCATCGGCGGAATTCCACAAAATTTGACATTTGTCAGGAAAAACCTGGCAGAGGCGGCATGGTTGTTTCCTTGCTGGTGAGGTTTATTGTTGGTTATACATTGGGTGCGGTTGGTATTGGTTGCGCGTCGGTCGCCACCCACCACAGCGCGCTCGAAGGGGATTTTGCATGTACATGCCTCCGGCTTTTCGCCAGCAAGAAAGGTCAGCCATCGTTACGGCTATTCAGGCGTGCCACCTCGCCAACCTCGTGACAGCCACGGCCGACGGACCCATGGCCTCGCCACTACCCTTTCTCTATGATCCGGACGAAGGCGAATTCGGTACGCTCTATGCGCATCTGGCGCGTGCCAATCCGCAATGGAAGGCAGCCCCCTTCGGCGACGCGCTGGTGATCTTCATGGGGCCGGACGCGTATGTCAGCCCGTCCTACTACCCGTCGAAAGCCGAGCATGGAAAGGTCGTACCGACCTGGAACTATGTCAGCATCCACGCGCTTGGACCGGTCGAATTCTTCGAGGATCGTGATCGGCTGCATGCCGTTGTTGAACGACTGACAGCGCATCACGAAGCGGTGCGCGAAAAAGCCTGGCAGGTTTCCGACGCGCCGGAGGACTATATCGCCTCCCAACTCAAAGGCATTGTCGGCGTGCGTATCGAGGTCAGAGCCCTTGAGGGCAAGTGGAAGATGAGCCAGAACCGTAACGACGCCGACAAGGCAGGCGTGAAGGTTGGTCTTGCCACCAGTGAAGACCCGATGGAAAATCAGGTCTCCCGAATGATACCCGTTACCAACGAACCCGGCGCATAATACCAACGATCGTTGGCATAAGACCGCTCAATTCGCGGGATAGAGCAGTTCCACGATGAAGCGGGCGTCGAACCGCATGTCCAGCATGCCGTAGGTATAGCGCCAGCCCGTGCCCAAACGACTTTCGGCGAACGCATCAGCAATGCGACCTGCACCGATCCCCTTGAGTTCGGCCGCTGCAGCAGCCAGCGCCAGTTGCTCGATGAAGAAGCGAGAGGCCCCCTCGTCCCGCTCGCAGATCACTGCGGCGGCGCGAAGGACGTCGATCGTCTTCTGCCCGCTCGGACCGAGGTCACGGGCCAGCGTTGCGAAGACGGCCTCGAACAGGTCCTTGCCCTTGCGCAGGATGCGCATCATGTCGAGCGCCATCACGTTGCCCGAACCTTCCCAGATCGCGTTGACCGGGGCTTCGCGATAATGGCGGGCAATCGGCCGCTCTTCAATGTAGCCACTGCCGCCGATGCACTCCATCGCCTCGTAGATCAGCGACGGAGCCATCTTGCAGACCCAGTATTTGATGACCGGCGTCATGACACGGGCATAGGCTGCCTCTTCGACGCTCTCGCGCGCCTTATCGAAAGATGAGGCAAGGCGGAAGACCAGCGCTGTCACAGCAGCCACATCCAGCGCCATGTCGGCAAGAACTCGGGTCATCAGGGGTTGTTCGATCAGCGTCTTGCCGAAGGCATAGCGGCCGCGCGTATGATGAACCGCTTCTGCAAGCGACGCGCGCATGATGCCGGCGGAGGCGATCGCACAATCCAGTCGTGTCAACGTCACCATATCGAGGATCGTCCGGATCCCGGCATCCGGCGCTCCCAGAAGGAAGCCATAGCAACTGGTGAATTCGACTTCGGAGGACGCATTCGAACGGTTGCCGATCTTGTCCTTCAGACGCTGGAAATTGAGGCCGTTGGCGACCCCGTCTTCCAGAATGCGCGGCACGAGGAAGCAACCCATGCCCTCCTCGGTGTTGGCAAGCATGATGAAGGCATCGCTCATCGGCGCCGACATGAAATACTTGTGGCCGCTCAGCCGATAGATACCTTCGCCGACGCGCTCCGCGACCGAGTGATTGGCACGCACGTCCGTGCCGCCCTGCTTTTCGGTCATGCCCATCCCGAGCGTGACGCCGGTTTTCTGAGCCGCCGGGCGATTGGAGGAATCATACTTGCGCGAAAGGATGCGCGGTGCCCAGTCCTTCTGGACGGCCGGGTTTGCCGCAATCGCCGCCATCGACGCGCTGGTCATCGTAATGGGGCAGAGATGGCCGCTTTCAAGCTGTGCAGACAGGAAGAAGCGGGCGGCGCGGGCAGCATGTGCCCTGCCCTTCTCATCTTCGCTCGGCTCCCAGATGGAGCAATGCAGCCCACTCGACATGGAGCGACGCATCAGCGCGTGATAGGCCGGGTGAAAATCGACGACATCAAGGCGCTCGCCGCGCGGGCCATGGGTGCGCAATTGCGGCACGCCCTGGTTGGCCATGCGGGCGAATTCCTGGCTCTCCGGTGCAGTTGCATAGCGACCGATCGCGTCGAATTCCTCACGCAAACCACGCGGCATGGCGGACGTCAGGTCCACCAGGAGCGGATCGGATCGATAGGCGTTGATGCCGGACCAGAGAGAAGGCTGGTTCAGCTCGGCGAAGATGTCATCCTGAGTCTTGTCGTTCATGGCTGTCTTCTACCCGATTCGGCCTCAAAATCATGGGGACGATGTGTAACATCCCCCGATCATTCTCACACGCGCAGCTTGCCCGGCAAAGCCACACTCTTTATAGAGCGCGCAACGTCATCTGGCGCCGTCCGGCTTCGACAAATCCCGGATTTGCGCCGGGACACTATTTTCCTGCAATTCCGGGCAGAACGAGCCACGATTTTCCCGGTTTGCTTCAGCCGAGGGCGCGTTCATGGACTTCTTTCCCCATCGACATCTGCTCGGGATCAAGGGACTGCAACCGCAGGATATTACCTATCTTCTCGACAAGGCCGACGAGGCCGTGCAGATCAGCCGCCAGCGGGAAAAAAAGACCTCGACCTTACGCGGTCTGACGCAGATCAACCTCTTCTTTGAAGCCTCGACACGAACACAATCGTCATTCGAGCTTGCAGGCAAGCGCCTGGGCGCCGATGTCATGAACATGTCGGTCGCCAACTCGTCAGTGAAGAAGGGCGAGACACTCATCGACACCGCAATGACGCTGAATGCCATGCACCCGGATGTGCTGGTCATCCGCCACTCGTCCGCCGGCGCGGCCGCGCTGCTGTCGCAGAAGGTTTCCTGCGCCGTCATCAACGCCGGTGATGGCCAGCATGAACATCCGACGCAGGCCTTGCTCGATGCGCTGACTATTCGTCGTGCCAAGGGCCGTCTGTCGGGCCTGACGGTGGCGATCTGCGGTGACGTGCTGCATTCGCGCGTCGCGCGCTCCAACATCATTCTGCTGAATGCCATGGGTGTCCGGGTCAGGGTCGTTGCACCGCCAACGCTACTACCGTCCGGCATTGCTGACATGAGCGTCGAAGTCTTCCACGACATGGCGGAAGGCCTGAAGGATGCGGATGTGGTGATGATGCTGCGCCTGCAGCGCGAACGGATGTCGGGCTCCTTCGTTCCCTCGGTTCGCGAATACTATCGATACTATGGTCTCGACGCCGAGAAGCTCAAGGCTGCGCGTGACGACGCGCTGGTCATGCATCCTGGCCCCATGAACCGTGGGGTGGAAATTGCCTCGGACATCGCCGACGGACCGCAGAGCGTCATCGGCCAACAGGTGGAAATGGGTGTTGCCGTGCGCATGGCGGTGATGGAAGCCCTTCTTCTCTCGCAAAACCAGGGACCGCGCGCATGACTGTCACGGTACTCAAGAACCTCCGCATCATCGACCCGTCTCAGGGGCTGGATACGCAAGGTGCAATCGTCATCCGCGATGGCAAGATCGAGGCTTGCGGGGCAAACGCTGCATCGTCGCTGCCTTCCGACGCCGTTGTCCACGACATGCGCGGCCAGGTCGCCATGCCGGGTCTGGTCGACACGCATGTCTTCATCGGCGAACCCGGTGCCGAGCATCGCGAAACGATCTCGTCCGCCTCGCGCGCAGCCGCGGCCGGCGGTATCACCTCTATAGTCACCATGCCGGACACGGATCCGGTGATCGATGACATCGCTCTGGTAGAATTCGTCCGCAAGACCGCGCGCGACAAGGCTCTCGTCAACGTCTATCCTGCAGCAGCGCTCACAAAGGGCTTGCATGGGCAGGAAATGAGCGAGATCGGACTTTTGTCCGAGGCGGGCGCAGTGGCCTTTACGCAGGGTCGCCATGCCATTCCTGACAGCCAGGTCTTGCGCCGCGCCATGACCTATTCCCGTGAATTCGATGCCGTCGTCGCGCTCGAACCCCGCGACCCGTATCTTGCCGTCAACGGCGTGATGAACGAGGGCCTGTTTGCGAGCTGGCTTGGCCTTGCCGGCAGCCCGCGTGAGGCTGAAATCATACCGCTCGAGCGCGACCTGCGCATTGCAGGCCTGACCGGTGCAAAGCTGCATGCGGTCAAGATCTCGGTGCCGCAGTCGGTCGAAGCGATCCAGATCGCCAGGAAGCGCGGCGTGAAGGTCACCTCGGCCGTGTCCATCAACCACCTGACGCTCAACGAGAACGACATCGGGGAATACCGGACCTTCTTCAAGCTGACGCCGCCGCTGCGCACCGAAGTCGACCGTGTCGCGATGGTCGATGCGCTCGCAGCAGGCGACATCGACATCATCGTTTCGTCGCACGATCCGCAGGACGTCGATACGAAGCGTTTGCCATTTGCAGACGCTGCAGATGGCGCGATCGGGCTGGAAACGATGTTCGCAGCCGCCTTGCGACTCTATCACGCTGAGACAATCACGCTGGAGCGGCTGGTCGATGCCATGTCGACGCGCCCTGCCCGCATCTTCGGCCTGCCGGCCGGCACGTTAAAGCCCGGCGCGCCGGCAGATATCGCGATTGCCGATCTCGACATGCCCTGGATCGCCCGAACCGAAGCGCTTCAGTCACGCTCCAAGAACACGCCTTTCGAGGATGCGCGCTTTTCAGGTCGCATCACTGAAACGTGGGTTGCCGGTCGTCGCGTATACAAGCTCGCCGACTGAGTCGTTCATTCTGTCCCGCCAGGGCCGAAATTCAATATGTTACCGCGTCGTTGGTATTGCAGTTGACCTTTTGCATTCTTCAGCCATGCTGTGAGAAACAAAGGGGCAATTCGAAAGAATTCAACGCAGCGGCAGAATGAATACACAGGCGAGCATTTCACCGCAGTTTTACCTGACGGCGCCGGCCAAGTGCCCGTATCTCGACGGGCAGATGGAGCGAAAGGTTTTCACGCACCTCATCGGTCCCAAAGCGCCGGAAATCAACGATCTGCTGACACAAGGCGGCTTCCGCCGATCCCAGAATATCGCCTACCGCCCTGCCTGTGAACGCTGCCAGGCATGCGTGTCGGTGCGCATCCTCGTCAACGGATTCAAGCCAACGCGGGGCATGCGCCGCGTGCTTGCCACAAATCCCGATGTTGTTGCTACCGAAATGGACGCAGAGCCGTCATCCGAGCAGTTTGCGCTATTCCGGCGATATCTCGACCATCGCCATCGCAATGGCGGGATGTCCGAAATGACAGTCCTCGACTACGCGATGATGGTCGAAGATACGCATGTGAACACTCGTGTGATTGAGTATCGCGAACGGGTTGAAGGTTCGGGTGTGGGCGTTACCGGGCGACTGCTCGGTGCTGCGCTGACCGACATCATGTCCGACGGTGTATCGATGGTCTATTCGTTCTACGATCCCGACCTCGAGAAGCGCTCTTTCGGCACCTACATGATCCTCGATCATATCCGCCGCACCAAAGAACGCGGACTGCCGCATGTCTACCTCGGCTACTGGGTCAAGGGTTCGCCCAAGATGGGCTACAAGACGCGCTTCCTGCCGCAGGAGCACCTGCTGAGCACAGGCTGGACCCGTTTCGACACCCCCTCTCCCGATGAAATGTCAAGCGACGGCGAGAGCTGAATTGAAAAAGGGCGCCCAAGGCGCCCTTTCGGTTTTCGGTCACCACAGGTGATCAGAATTCCTGCCAGTCGTCGCCCGAAGAGGCAGCGCGGCCACCAGCAGCGGCGAACTTCATCGGCGCAGCGGCTCTCGTCGGTGCTGGCGTCGCTGCCGCGCGCATCGCGCCAGCAGTGGCCTTCAGGCCCTGTATTTCAGCCCCCAGACGGAAGTTCGACAGCAGCTCGCGAAGCCGTGCGCTTTCAGTCGAAAGCCCGGCGCCCGCCGCATTCATCTCCTCGACCATTGCTGCGTTCTGCTGCGTTGCCTGGTCCATGTGGTTGACCGCTGAATTGACTTCGGCAAGGCCGGTCGCCTGTTCCTGAGCAGCAACGGCAATCGCATCCATATGCTCGTTGATGTCCAGAACCAGTTTCTCGATTGCAGTCAGGCCAGAGCCGGTATCGTTGACGAGCTTGACGCCCTCACCCACAGCCTGTGACGAATTGGAGATCAGCTGCTTGATTTCCTTGGCCGCACTTGCCGAGCGCTGTGCCAGCTCGCGGACTTCCTGCGCAACGACCGCAAAGCCCTTGCCGGCATCGCCGGCGCGCGCGGCTTCAACGCCGGCATTCAGTGCCAGAAGGTTTGTCTGGAAGGCAATCTCGTCGATGACGCCAATGATCTGGTTGATCTGATGCGACGACGTTTCGATCTTCTGCATGGCCTCGACAGCATTGCGCACGACCAGTGCAGAAGCAGCAGCCTTTGACGAAGCATTGCGAACCACCTGCCGCGCATCCTGCGTGCGCTGGGTCGTGGCTTTCACGTTGGAGGTGATTTCCTCAAGTGCGGCTGCCGTCTCTTCAAGTGCGGCGGCCTGCTGTTCGGTGCGCTTGGCAAGGCTGGACGAGGCATCCGAAATCTCGCTGCTGCCGCCATCGACCTCGGAGGCCAGTTTGCCGACCGTCGACAGAGCATCGCGCAACTGCTGGACGGAGGCATTGAAATCGTGACGCAGAGTCTCGAATTCGTTGGAAAACTGTTCGTTGACCTCGCAAAGAAGATCGCCGGAGGCCAGACGTTTCATCGCGGCAGCGAGGCCACCTGTTGCCTGCGCCAGCTTGTGGGCGGCTTCCTCTTCCGCAATGCGCTGCAACTGGCTGCGCTCGGCCTCGGCCTGGGTACGCAGTTGATCGGCCTCCGCCTGGAGGCGTGCGTTCTCGATCGCACCCTGCCTGAAATATTCGACCGCATGGGCCATTTCGCCAATTTCGTCACGGCGGTCGGAATGCGGAACCTCCGATGCGGTTTCGCCATCGGCCAGATCCGTCATCCGCTTCTTGATGGCCCGCAGCGGCTGCGTGATGCCCGAGACGGCGGTCATCGAGATCAGGATGATCAGGATCGCAGCGCCGCCGGTAAGAGAGCCGAAAATCAGCAGGCTGCTCTTGGCGGCCGCGTAATTGGCGGTCGTCGCGGCATCGATATAGGTGCTCGTGCGCGACAGCATGTCACCGAAGATCGCACTGCGCGCATCGGTCGACTTTGTCCATCCGTCGGCGACGGCAGGGTCCACGTTCGTCGCCTTGTTGGAGGCGTACATGTTCGGGCGCTGGCCATCGATCAGCTTCTGGCCATCCGTCGACATGAAGTCGCTATACGGCTTGGTCAGGTCAGCCGGGAGGTTCTGCAACATGACCGGCGAATAGATTTCGAAATAGGTCTTGGACGTGATGAGCGCCGATTTCTGGATCGGCGTCAGTTCCTTGCCGGACAGGAAGGCTTCACCATTGATCTTTTCAATCGAGGAGGCATCGCCAACCTTGATCATGGCGTTATAGCCATTGATCAGGCGGGACACGCTGGAATCGTTGACATTCGCGCCGCTTAGACGCGTGATGTCGATGGCGGCATCCGAGACCGGCTTGAGGCCCATGCCGATGCTGAGCAGCATCTGGGTCATGACGCCCTTTTTCTTGTCGACCGCACCGCGGAAATCGAGCCAACGCTGCTGGTTGTCGTGAATGTATTTCATGTCCGCATCGACGGCGGGGTCCGTCGCGCCGGCGGCTGCATAGGCGTCATAGGCCTCATAGAGCGCGGCAAAGGCCGCATCGCTGCGCTTGCGCGCGTCGGGCAATTGCTCGGGCTTCACGAACATTTCAGCGGGCAAGGACTGGGCAAGTTCTGCACCGGCGTTTGACAGGCGCTGGACGAGCTTGACGCCGCCAGCATTCTGATAGTCCGTGTAAGATTTGGCGATCTGGACACCACCAAGACCAATCATGACAGCCGATGGCAGCAAGGTTGCCAAATACAAGAGGCTTCTTACGGAAAGCCTAGCGGTCAGTTTGGGCATTTGCTCCTCCTACAACGAAACTGAATCGTTACAGGACAATTTTATTAGTATGGATGACTTTCAATTCTCTTAAAGATCCGTGCCGTTTGATGCCAACCGTTCCAAAATGCGATGAGATGGCAGGTCTCTCCGAACAGACACATGTTTCGTGCGGCCGGAATCAGTCTTCGGGGTCCGGAATTGCTGGCCAGCGGTTGTCGCGGATCTCCAGCAACCGTCGCGGCTCCTGAAAGAACGAAGCGCCGTTGCGGCAGGCATAGAACATCTCGCACTGCCGACACGCCAGCAATTGCTCCGCCATCACCATCTCGTCATTCGAGAGGCTTGATATCATATGGACGATTGCACGCTTCATGCCCGGGGCTCCTTTGTCCTGAGGCCATTTTCTGTCAGCGCGCGTAGACAAAGCCTTGCGAAATCCGTGAGAAACACACGCAGTCCGCTAACCGGATATCAAGGTTTTGGAAAAGTCTAACCCCTGAATTTTTCAGGGTTTTTCGTTGACGGAACCAAAAGCGCGTCAAATCGTCGACGCGCTGAGGTTAACGAAGCGTTTTTCCGTTTCGAAACGAAACAGATCGGGCGTCCCACAATGTTGAATTGCGGTTAGCAGGACGTTAAGTCGCCACGGCCGACCCGGATTGGAGGCGGGTCAGCCCGAAAAACGCCCGGAGCGTGGGAAGCCGCGGGGTACGGGGCGGCCGGTCGATGCGCGGTCACCGATCCACTCGGCCAGCTCTTCCTTGTTGCGCGTGAAGTTGCGCCCGGCGCTGTCATCCCAGCTCAAGCCGGTCTCCAGTGCAAAGCAACGGATATCGGACACACCACCGTCCTTGTAGCGCTGCAGTCGAACGCCCTTGCCACGTGACATTTCAGGCATCTGCGACAACGGGAAGACGAGCATCTTGCGGTTCTCGCCGACGATGGCGACATGATCGCCCTCGACAGGAACGACCAGCCGCGCTTCATCCGGCATCGAGACGTTCATGATCTGCTTGCCCTTGCGGGTATTCGCCACCATTTCGGTCTCGGCGATGATGAAGCCGTTGCCCTGCTGCGAGGACAGAAGGAGCTTGCGGGACGGATCGTGCACGAAGGCTGTCAGCACGTCCTGATCGTTCTCCATGTCGATGATGATGCGCAGCGGTTCACCATGACCACGCCCGCCCGGCAACTTGTCGGCGCCAAGCGTGTAGGCCTTGCCGCCGGTGGTCAGCATCAGGAGCTTGTCGGTCGTCTGCGCTGTAAATGCGATCTTGAGCGCATCGCCCTCCTTGAACTGGAGGCTCGAGACATCCTGGATGTGGCCCTTGAGCGCGCGGATCCAGCCCTTCTCCGAGATGACGACCGTGATCGGTTCCTTTTCGATCATGGCCTGCTGGATGCTTTCGTCGTCGTGTTCCGGCGCTTCAGCAAACTGCGTACGCCGGCGACCGAGTTCGGTTGCCTTGGCGAAGGTCTTCTTGACCTCGCTGATTTCCCATCCGACGGTCTGCCACTGCTTCTCGTCAGAGCCGAGCAGCGCTTCGATTTGCGCCTTTTCGGCAGAGAGCGTATCGAACTCGGTCTTGATCTCGAACTCTTCCAGCTTGCGCAAGGAGCGCAGCCGCATGTTGAGGATCGATTCCGCCTGCGTATCGGTCAGGCCGAAGCGGCGCATCATGACCTGCTTGGGCTCATCCTCCTCGCGGATGATGCGGATAACCTCATCGATGTTGAGGTAGGCGATCAGATAGCCGCCGAGAATCTCGAGGCGCTTCTCGATCGCCGAGAGCCGGAAACGCGAACGGCGCAGAAGAACGTCGCGACGATGGTCAAGCCACTCCTTCAGCACCTCGTTGAGCGCCATCACCTTCGGCACCTTGCCGAGTGAAAGAACGTTCATGTTCAGCGAAATACGGCTTTCCAACTCAGTGAGCTTGAAGAGCGATTCCATCAGCAGCGCAGGCTCGACGCTGCGGCTCTTCGGAACCAGAACCAGCCGGATGTCTTCGGCAGACTCGTCGCGCACGTCTTCCAGCAACGGCAGCTTTCGGGCAATCAGCAGTTCAGCAATCTTTTCGACCAGCCGGGACTTCTGCACCATGTAGGGAATTTCGGTGACGATAATCTGATAGCCGCCACGGCCCAGATCTTCCGTTTCCCATTTTGCGCGGACGCGGAACCCACCACGCCCGGTTCGGTAAGCTTCGATGATCGTGCGGCGGTCATCGATGATGATGCCGCCAGTGGGAAAATCGGGTCCCTGGATAAACTCGGTCAGCTTCTCGACGCTGGCATCGCGATCCTTGATCAGATGAAGTGCGGCGTCACAGATTTCATGAACGTTGTGGGAAGGAATGGACGTCGCCATGCCGACCGCGATACCCGACGAGCCGTTGGCCAGAAGGTTCGGAAACGCGCCCGGAAGGACAACCGGTTCCTCATCTTCCTCATTGTAGGTCGGACGGAAATCGACTGCATCCTGCTCGATCCCCTCAAGCAGGAGCGAAGCTACCTCGGTCATGCGGGCTTCGGTGTATCGATAGGCTGCAGCGCTGTCGCCATCGATATTGCCGAAGTTGCCCTGCCCGTCTACCAGCGGATAGCGCTGGGAGAAATCCTGCGCCAGACGCACGAGCGCATCATAGACCGACTGGTCGCCATGCGGATGGAACTTACCGATAACGTCGCCGACGATACGCGCGCACTTCTTGTAGGCCTGACCGGGATCAAGCCGCAGAACACGCATTGCGTGAACGATGCGGCGATGGACCGGCTTAAGGCCGTCGCGGACATCCGGCAGAGCGCGATGCATGATGGTCGACAACGCATACGCGAGGTAGCGCTCCTCGAGCGCCGCCTTGAGGTCAACCGGCTCAATCTTGTCATCTTCGCCGCCGCCGGGCGGTACAACGCTTTTTCCCATGCCGACTCGTTACAAAAAAAGCCGCTTCAGCACAATGAAAGCGCCGCAATGCCCTGTGGATGAAGGGCTCCGGCGCAATAATAACGAACGGCAGAAGTGTCGCGGACACGCGTTTCGATGAACCAATGGTTGTTTGCCGCCACCGGGCATTGTATCCATGTCGCAGGTGGGTCGTCGCAGACCGCCTTCACCTTTTGCATTCTTGGGGATTATGCATGTTTCATAAGACGCTTACACATACGGCCTTCATCGCAGCGCTGATGACGGGCTCCAATTCCTATGCCGACCACATCAACAAGGACGTGCCGGCGAACAAGGCTTCATTGTTGAATTTTCTTTATATCATCAGCGAGTCTTCCAGCTGTTGGCAGCCAGGCAAGCCGAAGATGGATATCATTGATGCTCCCCAGCATGGTGAGATCCGCTTCCGCTGGTCGACGCAAAGATGGGCGGCCATGCGCGAGTCCTGCAAGAAGACTGGCATCAACGGCATGGAGATCATCTACATTCCGCAGCGCGGCTACCACGGGCCTGATCACGTGAGGATCGGGGCGCAGTTCTCCCAGTACGCCAACGGCCAGGGGAGCTCCTATTCGTCCGACACGTTCAATCTGACCGTGAAGTAATCGGCGAGCCGGCGGCTGCGAAGGCAGCCGCCACCCGGATTTGACGCTCGGTGCATAATTTCTTCATGATGTTATGATGCTTCCCGAAATGTCGGTGGCTCAGTTTGCGAATATATGGCAGACATCTGCCGTCATAGCACCGTATCGAGACACGTCCGGGGGACACAACCAATGACACTGCGTCAATATAAGAATCTTTTCCTCGCAGGCTTCACGCCGCTTCTGCTGTCGAGCCCGGCCTTCGCGCTGGATGGCGACGCGATGATGGGCAAGCTTGCCGCTGCCTATGCCATGTATGGCGCCAAGATTACCTCGGACTCGGTCACGACCGAGGGTACCACGGTCACCGCCAAGGGCGTCAAGCTGTCCGTGGATGCCAAGGACAAGCCGATGAACATTCCGCTGGGCGACGTAACGTTCAGTGATGTCGAAGAGTCCGATGACGGCGGCTACTATGCCGGCAACGTGACCTTCCAGGATGTCGATGTCACCAATGACGGTGTTCATCTGACCGCCAAGGACATCAACATCAAGGGCCTGACGATACCGGACACCCCGTCGACAGACAGCATTGACGGCATGGTGCTTTATGAAAGCGCGCATGTCGGTCCGGTTGTTGCCGAATCTAACGGTAAGCGCGTATTCGAGCTCGCCTCGACGGATGCAAACGTCAACGTGGCCGATGACAGCTCGAAGATGGATTTCGATGCGACCATGGCCGGCATCTGGGCCGATCTCTCGGACGTCAAGGATGCCAAGAGCCAGGAAGCCATCAACAAGCTTGGTCTGACCAACGTCAACGGTCAGCTCAAGATTGCGGGTTCCTGGGAAGCGGCGACGGGCAAGGTCGATGTGACGGAATACTCGGTTGATCTGCGCGACGTCGGCAAGATCAATCTGGCCTTCAGCCTTTCCGGCTACACCTCGGCATTCATGAAGGCCGTTCAGGAAGCCACCAAGGCCGCAGCTGAAAACCCGGACAAGAAGGCGGCTGACGCTGCGATGGGCATGACCATGATGGGTCTTCTGCAGCAGCTGACCTTCAATAGCGCGTCCATTCGTTTCGACGATGCGTCCATCACCAAGCGGGTTCTCGACTATGTCGCCGGCCAACAGGGTATTACCGGTGACGCGCTGGCCCAGCAGATCAAGGGCATGGTGCCGATCATGATGGCTCAGCTGAACACGCCTGACCTCCAAAACCAGGTATCCACTGCGGTCAACAAGTTCCTTGATGATCCGAAGAACCTCGAGATCAAGGCTGCCCCGGCAAGCCCGGTCGCCTTCCCGATGATCATGGGCGCGGCGATGGGCGCACCGCAGACGTTGCCTCAGGTTCTTGGCGTGGCGGTCAACGCCAACCAGTAAGCTCTGGTACAAGATCCGAATTGCGAACCCGGCGTTCAAAGCGCCGGGTTTTTTGTTTATCTCGCGTGAAACGCGATCGACTTATTCACTGGATATGTCTCAAGTTGCTAAAATTAGTAACAAAAATTCATTGCTTGTTTACCTTTATTTAATCGGCCTGATTTATCACTCTACGTGAGTAATAATCGCGTAAGAGCAGTCTTCGTCCAAACGGGTCGAAACTCACCAGACCATGAACGAATTGCATCACGCAGGAGTCGTACGCGATCCCTGTGGCGTGTTTCTTCGTCCTTGCGCCTGGGGTTTATCCCGATTGCGAATGTCCCGCTCACCAAAGGGAACAGTGCAATGCGGCTCACCATTTCAAAGCTCCTGACCGCCTTCGGGATTGTGGTTGCAACAGGACTTCTGACATCGACAGCAATCCAGTCCTACACGCTCTATGAACTGAAGATCGGCGGACCCGAGTTCCAGAAACTCAAGAACGGCAATGACCTGATCGCCGACGCACTGCCCCCGCCGCTTTACGAGATCAACGCCTATGCCATTGCAACCGAAGCCATGTATCACGATGAACGTCGTGAAAGCGCACCCGCACTGCTAAGCAAGCTTCGCAAGGATTATGAGGATCGCAAGGCCTATTGGGCCCAGACGGAAATTCCGGACAACCTTCGCAAGGACCTGACCGAGGGCGTGGAACCGACCGCAGAAAAGTTCTGGTCCGTGCTCGAAAGCAAGGTCATGCCTGCGTTTGCCAGCAAGGACGCAAACCTCCAGATGGCGGCTATGGATGAATTGAAGGACGCATTCTGGGATCATGATGCGAAGGTCAACAAGCTGATCGACGACGCAAACACATACGTCGGGACCGCCACTGCGCACTCCTCCGCCCTTTCAGTCAAGTGGTCGAACCTCGCCGTCGCTGGCGCAGCCGTTTCCATCCTGATGTTCGTCGCAGGCCTCTTCATCTTCCGCCGCCGCGCGATCGTTCCACTGTCTGGCATGGCGGACTATATGTCCAACCTCGCCACCGGCGATTATTCAAAGGACGTGCCCTACACTGAACGCAAAGACGAAATCGGCAATATGTCCAAGGCCGTCGACGTCTTTCGTTCGGCGGTTCTGGAGCGCCAGGCAAACCGCAAGGCCGATGAAGCGCGGCGCGCGACTGAACTCGAACATGAACGCCTGCAGGCCGCTGAAAAGGCTGCCGAAGACCAGCGTCGTCAGGAGGTCATCCGACTGCTTTCCGAAGGTCTCAAGCAACTCTCGGACGGTGATCTGACGGCCCATATCGATCAGCCTTTCGACAGCGCCTACGAGGCCTTGCGCGAGCGCTTCAACTTCAGCGCCCAGCGTCTTGCCGAATCCATGGGCAATATCGCGCATGGAACAACGACTGTGCGCAACGGATCGTCCGAGATCGCATCCGCAACCCAGGACCTCGCACGGCGGACCGAACAGCAGGCCGCAACGATCGAGGAAGCGGCTGCCGCACTGGAGCAAATCACGGCAACGGTCAAGAACTCCTCGGAGCGAGCATCGGAAGCCTCTCGCGTTATGGAAATGACCCGCGCTGGCGCCGAGCGGTCCGCAAGCGTTGTTGGCGACGCGATTGCGGCCATGGAGAAGATCGCGTCGTCGTCCGGCGAGATCGGCCAGATCATCAACGTCATCGACGAAATTGCCTTCCAGACCAACCTCCTGGCGCTGAACGCGGGCGTTGAAGCCGCACGCGCCGGTGACGCAGGCAAGGGTTTCGCTGTCGTTGCACAGGAAGTCCGCGAGCTTGCCAGCCGGTCCGCTCACGCCGCCAAGGACATCAAGGCACTGATCAGCACCTCGACCAACCAGGTTCAGTCCGGGGTGGCGCTTGTCAACAAGACCGGTCAGTCGCTGTCCGAAATCGAAAGCCAGATCCGCTCCGTCAGCCAGATGATCAACGACATTGTGGTCGCGTCTGCCGAGCAGTCTTCGGCTGTCGGCGAGGTCAACACCTCGATCAACCAGATGGATCAGGTAACGCAGAAGAACGCTGCCATGGCGGAGGAGACCAGCACGGCCTGCAACGGGCTGCGGCATGAGGCTGAAACGCTGGAGGGCGTTGTCGGACAGTTCCGTCTCGGCCATTCCTCGACCAGAACACCGTCCGTAAAAGCAAATGGCCCCGCCCCGCTTTCTGGCCAGCCGCGCCAACCGGTCGCGTCGCCAGCCCGCTCGCTCGGGCAAAAGCTCGCCAACGCCTTTGGTGGCGGCAATCGCGCAGCCGCCGGCAACGGAAGCTGGGAAGAATTCTGAAACCGCACTGAAAAAGCCCTACCGGTTGAACCTTTCAGGCCGGTAGGGCGCAAGCAGGTCATGCCGAGCGCCTTCCAGCATTTCCTGCACCGCTATTGCCCCAAGCGCCGGGGCGAGCGTTACGCCAGAATGCGTGACCGCCAGATAAAGTCCTTCGACACCGGGCGCATGCCCGACAATCGGAAAACCATCGACAGGCGTCGGGCGGCGTCCCACCGTGAAGAAATCCATTTCCAACCTGTCGACACCTTTCAGGAACGCCCTCACCTTCGCGAAGAGTTCGTCGGCCGCCTTTTGCGGGTGCTCGCCCGGATCGGTTCCGGCAAAGTCGCTACCGGCGATAATTCGGCCTTCAAGCGTCTGGCGTATGTGCAATTCGGGTGCGAGAACGAGACCGTTGAGGATCTTCGAAACCGGTTTGGAATGAACGATAAGACCCGGTGGCGTTTCGATTGGCACATTGACGCCAAGCGGCTCTGCCAGGGCGGGAACGCCGGTGCCACAGGCCAGCACGACCTGATCTGCCGACACGAAACCCTGTGACGTCCGTACGCCAGCCACTTTGCCGGCCTTATGTTCGACGGCATCGACCAAGACGCGCTCGATCACTGTCAAGCCGCGGGCCTGAGCGTCGCTGATCAGCAGGTCTGCCGCAACGGCCGGTTCAACTGCTCCCTCTTCCGCAACGTGATAGGCAAACGCAGGCGCGTTCCTGATGGTCGGTTCAATGCGCAAGGATTCGTCCGCCGTAACCGGCCGGAGGCCATAGCCCCAGTCACCATGTTGTCTGGCAAAGGCGTCCAGCTCCTCACGTGGCAAATCCCAGATGAGACTGCCACACCAGCGAAGCGGCAGTCCGGGAAGTTGACCTGACAGGCGGTTCCATTCCCGCATCGCATGCGTTCTTAGCCGGAAATAGGGCTCGGGGTTTCCCCAGCTTGCATTGATCCAGGCAAAGGATGTGGGCGTTGCAACGCCTGCGCGTTCCCCGGCCAACAGCGTCACGGCGGCGCCTGCCTGCGTCAGATGCCACGCGATGGAGGCACCGAGGATGCCGCCACCAACCACAACGATCCTTTGCCCCTTGCTCATTTTTGCCCCTCAACTCTCATTCGACGTTACGTTCACCAGACACCCGATCCTCCCTTCGAGGCAAGGTGTCGCAGGACTTTTCCGGCTGTTTTGAGCGAGGAAGGAGTTTGGCGTGGGTGCTTGAATTCAAGGAACACCAACCCCAATTGATGTAAGGTGGCCTTACGTTCGTATTCGGGCCACAGGTCCTTGTTTGCCACGCCTGACGCGCACACCGGCACCAGGGCCCAATCCTCACAATCTGATTCAGGGACTTTCTCTATGCGCTACAAGACATTGGGAAATACAGGCCTTGCCGTATCCGAAATCTGCCTCGGCACGATGACATTCGGCGGCAAAGGCTATTGGACCGCCATCGGCACGCTTGACCAGTCGGTTGCAGACGCGATCGTCGCACGTGCGCTCGATGCGGGTGTGAATTTTATCGATACCGCTGACGTCTATTCCGAAGGCGTGTCGGAAGAAATTACCGGCCGGGCCATGAAAAACTCCGGCAAGGCACGCTCGGACGTCGTTCTCGCCACAAAGGTTTTCGGCACTGTCGGCCCGGGCCGCAACGATCTGGGTGCATCGCGCGGCCATATCATGGACGGCGTCAAGGCAAGCCTTAAACGCCTCGGTACAGACTATATCGACCTCTACCAGATCCACGGCACCGACCCGATCACGCCGGTCGAGGAAACGGTCCGCGCCATGGAAGATCTCGTGCGGCAGGGCCATGTGCGCTACTGGGGCATTTCCAACTGGCAGGCCTGGCGCATTGCCAAGGCAATCGGCATCTCCGACAAGCACAACTGGGCAAAGCCCGTGACGCTGCAGGCCTATTACACGATTGCCGGGCGTGACCTGGAACGCGATATCGTGCCGCTTCTCAACGAAGAGAAGCTCGGCCTCATGGTCTGGAGCCCGCTTGCGGGCGGCTTCCTGTCGGGCAAGTACACACGCGATGGCGGCGGCCCGAACGATGCACGGCGCGTGACCTTCGACTTCCCGCCGATCAACAAGGACCGGGCCTATGACTGCATCGACGTCATGCGCGAAATCGCAGATTCCCGCGGTGTATCGGTTGCACGCATTGCGCTGGCCTATGTGCTGAACAAGCACTTCGTCATGTCGGTCATCATCGGTGCGAAGACCGTGGAGCAGCTGGACGACAATCTGGCGGCGGCCGGTCTCGAACTGACAGCCGATGAAATGGCCCGGCTGGACACTGTCAGCGCCCTGCCCGCCGAATATCCGGGCTGGATGCTGGAGCGCCAGCAGGAACAGCACTTTGCACGCCTGAGGACGAAGGCCTGAAGCCGTCTCAAGACTGGAGGGCCAGGATTGGCCCTCCATTCCCTCCAGTCCGCCTGGTCAAAACCACGGCAAGCCACGCGCAAGCGGCATGATTCACGCTCTGCGTGTAAAAAGATCGCTTTGGAGTGGGGCCATGCAGATCAAATCGACCCATGCGGATGCAATGGTGTTTTCAAGCACGCGCAGCACATCGAACGCCAGCGACAAGGAGTTTGCGCAAATGGTTGCGTCCGTCCTCAATGACGGCACGTCCGTCAACGAGGTTTCCGCACAGCTGGCCGGACCGGCAGGCGGCCAGACCCCCCGAACGGCGGGTACGTCCAGCAAGCCTTGAGATCGCTACCCCCAGACAGCAAAAAGCCGGTGGATCGCTCCACCGGCTTTCGTTTTTTCATCTCGTGAAAAAGGTCAGTCCTTCTTCTTCGGCATGACGCGAAGTTCAAGCTCCATGAGCTGCTTCGGCGAGGCCGGAGCCGGGGCATTCATCAGAAGGTCCTGCGCCTGCTGGTTCATCGGGAACAGCGTAATTTCACGCAGGTTCTTGGCGCCAACAAGCAACATGATCACGCGGTCGATGCCGAATGCGCAGCCGCCGTGCGGCGGTGCGCCATACTGGAAGGCGCGGTACATGCCGCCGAAGCGCTCTTCGACGTCTTCCTTCGACAGGCCGGCGATCTCGAAGGCCTTGACCATGGTTTCCGGCGACTGGTTACGGATCGAACCGGAAGCGATTTCGAAACCGTTGCAAACGGCGTCATACTGGTAGGCCTTGATGGTCAAGGGATCCTGATTTTCAAGGGCTTCCAGACCACCCTGCGGCATCGAGAAGGGGTTGTGAGAGAAATCGACCTTCTTTTCTTCCTCGTTATATTCGTAGAACGGGAAGTCGACGATCCAGCAAAGCTCGAAGCGGTCACGGTCGACGAGGTTCAGTTCCTCGCCGGCGCGGGTGCGGGCTTCGCCTGCGAACTTGTAGAACTTTTCCGGTTCGCCGGCGACGAAGAAGCAGGCGTCGCCGTCGCCAAGGCCGAGCTGTTGGGCAATGGCTGCGGTGCGCTCTGGACCGATGTTCTTGGCAAGCGGGCCAGCGCCTTCCATCACGTCGTTTTCCTTGCGCCAAAAGATATAGCCAAGGCCCGGCTGGCCGAGCGACTGCGCCCATGCGTTCATGCGGTCGCAGAAGGCGCGGGAGCCACCGGTCTTGGCCGGAATTGCCCAGACTTCAACCTTCGGGTTGGAGGCGATCATGTTGGCGAAAACCTTGAAGCCCGAACCGGCGAAATGCTCGGTCACGCTTTCCATGACGATCGGGTTACGCAGGTCCGGCTTGTCGGAGCCATACTTGCGGATCGCGACATCATAGGGAATGCGCGGCCAGTCCTTGGTCACCGGCTTGCCTTCAGCGAACTTTTCGAAGACTTCGGTGATCACCGGCTGCATCGTCGACCAGATGTCTTCCTGCGTCACGAAGCTCATCTCGACGTCAAGCTGATAGAATTCGCCCGGCAGGCGGTCGGCGCGTGGGTCTTCATCACGGAAGCACGGCGCGATCTGGAAGTAGCGGTCGAAACCGGCCACCATCAGCAGCTGCTTGTACTGCTGCGGCGCCTGTGGCAGCGCGAAGAACTTGCCGGGATGGATACGCGAGGGAACGAGAAAGTCGCGCGCGCCTTCCGGCGAGGAGGCCGTCAGGATCGGCGTCGTGTATTCGGTGAAACCGGCGCCCGCCATCTGATTGCGCATCTCGGAAATGATCTGCGTGCGCTTGACGATGTTCTTGTGGAGCGTCTCGCGACGCAGGTCGAGGAAGCGGTACTTCAGGCGCACGTCTTCCGGATAATCCGGCTCGCCGAAGATCGGCAGCGGCAGTTCCTTGGCTGCGGAGAGAACTTCGATCTCCGTCGCATAGAGCTCGATTTCACCGGTCGCCATGGTCTTGTTGATGGTGTCTCCCGAACGCGCCTTGACCTTGCCATCGATGCGGATGACCCATTCGCCACGCACTTTTTCAGCCATCGCGAAAGCCGGCGAATCGGGGTCGGCGACAACCTGCGTCATGCCGTAGTGGTCACGCAGGTCGATGAAGAGAACGCCGCCATGGTCACGCACGCGATGGACCCAACCGGAGATGCGGACTTCCGCGCCAACGTCGGATTTGCGAAGGGCTGCACAAGTGTGGCTGCGATAACGGTGCATTGTCTTATCCTGAAGCAAGTTGCGCGCGGGAAACCGGTTCGGTTATCGACCGGCGCAGTTCTGAAAATCGGGCGGACAAACGCATGGTGGCTCTGATTTGTCAAGGCCGGGGCGATTTCAGCGGCGGCAAATTGGGCCCTAGTGGTTTGATTCCAACATTTGCATCCCGGTTCTGCAATCTTCCGGGCAAATGTTGGAATCGGCTAAACCACTAGCAACTTTATGATTCTATTGGAATTTTCGAATTTGACATTTGATTTTATCGCTCGCTGCATGCGGGGATCAAATGTCAAATTCATTCCACTAGGATAATAATGAGTATTGCAGTCAAGTTTTGACGAGCTTATGAGTGCGGGTCAAAAAAGGAGTGCAGTCATGGCCCTGATCACACGCAGAAACCTGTTGAAGGCCAGCGCCGTCGCCGGGGCCTATGGTGCTGGGCTTACCGTCGCAGGCGGATACAGATCAGCGTTTGCCTCTCCCATGCAACTGACCGCGAAACAGGCCAGCGCCGAACTGATGCCCGGCAAGACCACCGCCAACATCATGACCTGGAACGACGGGCCCCTTCCTCCGGTTTTGAGAATGCAGAAGGGGCGCCCCTTTTCCGCAAGGCTGACCAACAGGCTCAACGAACCGACCACCATCCACTGGCATGGCCTGCGGATCGAGAACCGAATGGATGGCGTGCCGTTTCTGACGCAGCCTTATGTCTACACCAACGACAGCTTCGACTATGCCTTCACGCCGCCGGATGCCGGGACCTTCTGGTATCACCCGCATTGCAACACGCTGACGCAGATGGGTCAGGGCATGACGGGCATGCTGATTGTCGAAAACCCGGATGATCCGCAGTTCGATGGCGAGTTTCCGCTGAACGTACGCGACTGGCGGCTTGGTGGCGATGGCCAGTTCATTGCGCAGTTCAAGCCGCGGGACGCCGCCAAGGCCGGAACCTACGGGACCTTCCGGACAGCCAACTGGCAGCCTGCGCCCACCTACGACGCGCCCGCTGGCGGGCTTGTCAGACTGCGCATCGCGATCACCGATGTCACGCGCATCCATGGCTTTGGCATCGATGATGGGGATGCGCTTGTCATCGCGCTCGACGGCAATCCGGTTGCCGAACCTTTCCCGCTCGACCGGTTGATGGCAGGACCCGGCCAGCGGGTCGATCTCGCGCTGCGGATGCCGGAGGACGAGGGAAAAGTGGCAACGCTCATGAACTATCGGGCCACTCCGCCTTACCCGATCGCGCGCTTCCGCAGCCATGGCGCGTCGCTGAAGCGAAGCCTCAAGGACATTCGGCCCCTGCCCGCCAACCCCGTCAGTGCGCCCGCAACAGAAGTTGCCGAGACGATCCCGCTCGATCTGTCGGCGACAGCCGAGGGCGCACCTGCCAAGGAAAGCTTCTGCGGCTCGCTGGGATTCAATTTCTGGGCGATCAACAAGGTTCCATGGTCGGGCGATACCGATCCCACCGCGCCGTTGGCCGAACTGAAGCTTGGCAAGACCTATCATCTGCGGCTTGCCAACCTGACCCCGCATATCCATCCGATCCACCTGCATGGCATGAGCTTCAAGGTCATGGAGTCATCGCTCGGACCGGTTAGGCAGATCTTCACGGACACCTATCTGATTCAGCCGGACGAAGTGGCGACACTGGCGCTGGTGGCCGACAATCCGGGCGACTGGGTCATCCATTGCCACATCATCGAGCACCAGAAGAGCGGCATGACCGCGTTTTTCCGCGTGACCTGACGTCATCGACGGCAAGACAGACATCGACGGGCAGCACACCTTGGCAAAGCGATAAGGCAACCTATATATCCGGTGTTCCATTGCGCGTAATTCAATGACGCGCCTTACATTACCAAGATACCTGGAGACATCCGAATGCCGACATCGACGAGCAATGTGCTCTTCCAGCCCTTCAAACTGAAGTCACTCGAAATGAAGAACCGCATCGTCATGGCTCCGATGACGCGCAGTTTCTCGCCCGACGGCATTCCCGGACAGAATGTTGCAGACTACTACCGCCGACGCGCAGAGGCCGATGTGGGTCTCATTCTGTCTGAAGGCACGGGCATCGGTCGCGTGGCCTCTCGCAACGATCCCGACGTGCCGTTCTTTGCAGGTGAAAAGCCGCTCGCAGGCTGGCAGCACGTCATCGACACGGTTCATCAGGCAGGCGGCCGCATGGCGCCGCAGCTCTGGCACGTGGGCGCTGCCGCTTCGCACAAGCCCTGGAAGCCGGAAGGTGGGCTGGAAAGCCCGTCCGGTCTCGTTGGTCCGGGCAAGAATTCCGGCCATGCGATGACGGAAGAAGACATTGCCGACACGATCGTCGCCTATGGCAAGGCTGCGGCTGACGCCAAGCGGCTCGGCTTCGATGCCGCCGAAATTCACGGCGCGCACGGCTACCTGATCGACCAGTTCTTCTGGGGCCCGACCAACCAGCGCACCGATGGCTATGGTGGCAAGACGATCAAGGAACGCAACCGCTTTGCCATCGAAGTCATCAAGAGCATCCGCGCAGCGGTCGGCGAAGACTACCCGATCATCCTGCGGCTCAGCCAGTGGAAATCCGCCGACTACGCGGCCCGCATCGCAACGAGCCCGGATGAAATGGCGGAGTGGCTGGTGCCGCTGGTCGAGGCAGGCGTGGACATCCTCCACTGCTCGCAGCGCCGTTTCTGGGAGCCCGAATTCCGCGAGATCGACGGTGAAAACGGCCTGAACTTTGCCGGATGGGCGAAGAAGCTGACCGGCGCACCTACGATCTCCGTCGGCTCGGTCGGGCTGTCGGGCGAATTCATTGCCGCTTTCGGTGGCGAAACATCGCAGCCGACCTCGCTCGATGGCCTGATCCGGCGCATGGAAGCCGAGGAGTTCGACCTCATCGCGGTCGGCCGCGCGCTGATCAGCGATCCGGAATGGGTGAGCAAGCTGCAGTCGAACACGCCGACAGCGGGCTTCTCGCCAGCCGACCTTGGCACCCTCTACTGATCGCCACACCCTTCGCATTCGTCAAAAGCCGGACCTGTTCCGGCTTTTGTTTTGTTCTCTGTTCAACGATTCATGTTGACGGACGCATTGCGACCATGAATAGAAATGCGAGGGGGAGCGCTTGAACTTGCCGATACGGCGGGTTGGCCTCTTGTCATGGCCATTTCAAGCGTTAAAAATATATTGATGATCGAAACAACAGCAGACCTTATTAAAGCGTGCGAGATTTTCTCGCAAAACGAGTTTGTGACAGTCGACACGGAGTTCCTGAGAGAGAGCACGTTTTGGCCGCAGCTTTGTCTCATTCAGGTTGCCAGCACCAATCATGAAGCGCTGATCGATCCGCTCGCAAAAGGGCTGGATCTCAAGCCGTTCTTCGACCTGATGGCCAATCCGGCCGTGGTGAAGGTCTTTCACGCGGCGCGTCAGGATATCGAAATCATCCACCATCTCGGCGGGATCATCCCGCATCCGCTTTTCGACACGCAGGTGGCCGCCATGGTTTGCGGCTTCGGCGACTCCGTCTCCTATGACCAGCTGGTGCAGAAAATCAGCGGCAAGCACATCGACAAGTCGTCGCGCTTTACCGACTGGAGCCACCGTCCGCTGAGCGAAAAGCAGCTGGACTATGCGCTGGCCGACGTCACGCATCTGCGCGATGTCTACGCAACCCTGAAGGCCGAGCTTGAGCGCGAAGGTCGCGCCCATTGGCTGGAAGACGAAATGGCCGTTCTGGAACGGCCTGAAACCTACGACATTCACCCCGACGACGCCTGGGTTCGCATGAAGATGCGCGTGCGCAAGCCGTCGGAACTGGCCGTCCTGCAGAAGGTCACGGCATGGCGTGAGCGCGAAGCCCGTAGCCGCGACGTGCCGCGTGGCAGGATCATAAAAGACGAGGCGATCTACGAGATCGCCCAGCAACAGCCGAAGGACGCGGAAGCGCTCGGCAAGTTGCGCACGATCCCGCGCGGTTGGGAGCGCTCGACGGCGGGTGCGGCCATCGTTGCTGCCGTCAACGAGGCGCTGGCTCTTCCCAAGGAAGAGATGCCGAAAATCCCCAAGCCCTACCAGCCCAATGAAGGGGCCGCCTCGGCGGTCGAACTGCTGAAGGTTCTCCTGAAGTTGACGGCCGAGCGCGAGGGCGTGGCCGCCAAGATCGTGGCGAGCACGGATGATCTCGAAAAGATCGCCTCCGAAGGGGAAAAGGCCGATGTCCCTGCGCTCTATGGCTGGCGTCGCGAGCTTTTCGGCGACCGTGCACTGAAGCTGATTGACGGTGGACTGGCGCTCAAGTTCGTCAACCGCAAGATCGAAGCCGTCGATCTGGAATAGGCTCCGGAATTCACCAAATCTTTGCCAGTCTGACCGATGCCCGGTTTACAACCAACGGGCGTCGGGTGAAATGTGTTCGCGATTTCGGAATGAATGGATCATCCGAAAACATTTCGAGATTGAAAGCGTGACTTCATGAAGACGCTCGCGTACCGCGCCATAGTTGTTGTTGCCATCGGGCTCGCCGTTTGGGCGGGCGTTTGGGCAAACGGCGGGGTTTTCGGGTTTAGCTGGTGGTCATGGCACCAGAAACTGACGGTTGACGTGCAAACGCCTGCCGGTGTGAAAACAGCAAGCTCTGTTTCGGAAGGCAGTTGGGAGATTGCCCCGACTTGGTTCAAGATTGGCGACAGTGGTGGCGGTCACGGCGAAGGCTGGCTTAAGGGCGAAGCCGTGGTTCTGGAACTTGCGCCTCAAAAATATCTCTTCGCCCTCTTGAGCCATTACTCCGCGGAAACCGCCATTCAGGTTTTTGCGAATCCGCCATTGCGAACGGACAACCGAAGGGAATACATCCCTGCCCTAGAGCGCATCGCGTCGTCTTCAGACAGCAGCACACTTAGCGCGGAACACTATCCCCTCCTCGTGACTTTCGACGACATCAACGATCCGGCGAGCGTCAAACGCGTCGATCCCGCAAATCTTGAAGCTGCCTTCGGTGCAGGCTACCGGCTGAATTCCATCACGCTGAGCCTCACCGATGAGCCGGTGACAAAGGGTAAAGTGGAGAAGGTGTTGCCCATCGATTTCTTCAGGCGTTGGGCGGATTTGTATCACAACGCTTTGGCCCAAGGCGGTATTGCGAATTCATTCTTTAATACATTCGCGGCGTCTCTTGGGCGCGATGACTTTACAACGAAGTAAGGCAAAACGTCAGACACCATTTCTTCCGATCTCTTAATAGCCATCCTCTCTATGGATGCTTACAATAGGGAATATGGTGCGGGAATTGTTGGTTGAATTTCAAAGTGTTCCCGCGCCATCACCACGTAGCAACGTGCCCATTTTGCGCATCAGGCGCCAAATCGCGCCCTCAGCGCCGTGCCGGCAGCGCTGTCCTTGAGGCTGGCGGCAAAGATCTCGAAACGGGTGATGACCGGCATTTCCTCAAAATGCGCCAGGGTGTGGCGGCTCCAACCCTCTGCGGGCGCTAGGATTTCACGGAAGGCATCCACCTGCCCCCGCTCGGTTTCGCTCAAGGGGAGATTTTCGAGCACGGAAAGAAGCCTGAGATAATCGTGGACCTTCAAAAGCTTGCGGAAGGATTCAAACATTTCCGGCGCAATTGCCGGATCGTCGCGCCACGAGCGCCCGCCGAAAACCTCCTGCGTCAGGCGCTGGCCTGCACCATGACAGTCAAACAGTGTGCAACCCTTGAAGCCGTCTTCAAGCCGCGATGCATGGATTTTGCAGCCGTAGGAGGCATCGAGATTGGGACAGGCCTCATCCACCGCCTTGTCGATGGCGAACATGTCCGAGCGCTCGAAAGCGAACGCCGCGCAGCAGAGCCCGGCGCAGCGGCTGCAATCGGCCTTCATGTCCGGCATGCGGGTGGTGTTGCTGCTCATCGTTTGACTGTTTCCGGCCGCTGACACATTGATTCAGGAAAATGGCTCAAGTGCCTGAATGCGGATTCTATTTTACTCGTAGCGGAATGCCAGCCGCTTGCCCGTCAGCTTCGCCAGCTGCTGCAATCGACCTTCTACGCGTTCGCCCGCGAAATTGCGGCATTCCGGCGGAATGACAAGCTCCAGATCGATCTGCGCGCCAGAATCCCTCGGCTTTTCGAAGCGCAGGTTCGAGACGACGCCCGGCATGGCGGCAGAGAAGGAATAGACAACGCGCAGCAAGCCACCCAGAAGCTTCGCCAGTTCACGCAGCCGCGGCGTTGCAATTGCAAGCAGCGATGCCGTCGAACCATCGTCGCGCAGGCCCTCGTAGCGATAATAGTTGGCAAGCGCGATGTAGGCCCGGCCGGGATGCGTCACGCCCGCAAGAGAACTCTGTGCAATCACGTTCAGCGAGTGAATACCGCGGTAGTCGGGATGCGAACGCCAGCTGACATCGGCCAGGAAGCAGGCCGCCTGACGATAACGGCTTTCCTCTTCGGTCTCCTCGATACCGAAATGCGGCATGACCTCACCCGTCCAGGCTGCGAGTTCGCGCGCATGTTCCGGAGAACGCGCATTAAGGAGGGAAAGTTCTTCGGTCGCCGCCAGCAGCGGATCCTTGGCGCGCTCCTCCTCGTCCATGATCGAATAGAGGAAGCCCTCGCGCACACCGAGCACCGAGAAGACGATGGAGGCAGGCTTCATGACGCGCAGCGTCTCGGCCATGGCAATCGCGCCGTAGGGCAGCAGAGCGCGGCGGTTCTTGGAAATCGACTGCCAGGCAGGCTCGCGCACATCCTTGGTCTCGGAAATGTGGCTGAGCAGATCCATGACCTCGGCCATCGAAATCTCGTAGCCCTGCATCATGTGCAGCGGATAGTTCGTCAGTTCCATGTGCAGCTTGGCAAGCGCACGCCAAGTCCCGCCGACGGCGTAGAACGTGCGTCCCTCGCCCGCCGAGAGCCAACTCTGGTCCTTGAGGAGCTTTCGGGCAAAGGTGGTCGCCTTGTCGAGCGAATTGCCTGAAACGTCGGCAAGCCGCAATCCGCCGAGCGGTAGCGTGATGCCCGAGCCGTAGGAGCCGCCGCGCACATCGATCAGTTCGAGCGAGCCGCCGCCAAGGTCACCGACGATGCCATCGGGATTGTGGAAGCCACTGATGACGCCGAGAGCGGAGAACATCGCCTCCTCCTGCCCCGTCAGCACACGGATCGAGCAACCAACGATCGCTTCTGCCTCGTGAATGAACTTGGAACCGTTGGAGGCTTCGCGCGCGGCAGCCGTCGCCAGCACATAAAGCTTGCGTGCCCGCGCCTGATCCGACAGCGCCTTGAAACGGCGCAGCGTGTTCAGTGCCTTGGCAATGTTTTCCGGCTCCATGCGGCCCGTTGTCGCCACGCCACGGCCGAGGCCGCAGAGCATCTTTTCGTTGAACAGCACGGCCGGAGACCGGTTCATGCCTTCATAAACGACGAGGCGAATGGAATTCGAGCCAATATCGATGACCGAAACGGGGGCGATGCCGGGCAAGCGCCCCTGTGCGTCAGGTTCTACCATGCGGGTCCAGTTTTATTTCCGTGCCGGACTCCATCCGGCGATTAATTTCGGAGCCCCGGCACCCAGCGACTCTCCGCGCCCGGACAGGCTCGGATTGGTCATGAAGTACTGCTGCGCATTGAAGGGTTCTGCATCCTCGGGCACTTCAACCCGGCGGGATGTTCCGTCCTCCAGGATCTCGTAGCTCTGCTGGTTGTCTTTGAGATTAGCCAGCATGATCTGCGAGAGCACCTGTTCGTGCACAGTCCGGTTATGCAGTGGTACAAGCGTTTCCACGCGCCGGTCGAGGTTTCGCGGCATCAAGTCCGCAGAGCCGATATAGACCAGCGCCTTCTCGGAAGGCAACCCGTAACCATTCCCGAAACAGAAGATACGGCTGTGTTCGAGGAAACGACCCACAATTGATTTCACACGGATATTGTCCGACAGACCCGGCACCTGCGGGCGCAGGCAGCAGATCCCGCGGATGACGAGGTCGACCGGCACGCCAGCCTGGCTTGCCTTGTAAAGCGCATCGATGATTTCGGGATCGACCAGCGAATTCATCTTCATCCAGATCGCGGCCGGCCGGCCTGCCTTGGCATGCTCGATCTCGTCATTGATCAACTGCAGCATGCGCGGACGCAGCGTCGTCGGCGACATGGCAATCTTCATGCCCGCCTCAGGCTCGCCGTAACCGGTGATGAAGTTGAAGATGTTTGCAATATCGTGGCCGATAACCGGATTGCAGGTGAAGAAGGACAGGTCGGTATAAATCTTGGCGGTGACCGGATGGTAGTTGCCAGTGCCAAGATGGCAGTAGGTGCGCAGCTTGCCCTCCTCGCGGCGCACGACCATCGACATCTTGGAGTGTGTCTTGAGTTCGATGAAGCCGAAGACGACCTGCACGCCGGCGCGTTCAAGGTCGCGCGCCCAGCGGATGTTGGCCTCTTCGTCGAAACGCGCCTTCAGCTCGACAAGTGCCGTCACCGACTTGCCGGCCTCGGCGGCATCGACCAGCGCACGTACGATCGGGCTGTCATTGGATGTGCGGTAGAGCGTCTGCTTGATCGCGAGAACGTCCGGATCGCGCGCGGCCTGCAACAGAAACTGCACGACCACGTCGAACGATTCATACGGGTGGTGGACGACCATGTCCTTCTCGCGGATTGCAGCGAGGCAATCGCCGCCATGGTCGCGCACGCGTTCCGGAAAGCGCGGATTGTAGGGCTGGAAGAGCAGATCCTCACGCGGGGTCCTGCAGATTTCCGACATCGTGTTGAGGGCGAGAAGTCCGGGCAGGATCGCCACGCGATTATCCGGCACACCGAGTTCCTGCACCACGAACTTGCGCAGCGTGTCCGGCATTTCCGAGTCCGTCTCGATGCGGATCACAGATCCGCGGCGGCGACGCTTCAGCGCGGTCTCGAAGAAACGCACGAGATCTTCGGCTTCTTCCTCGACTTCGATATCGCTGTCGCGGATGATGCGGAATGTTCCGTAGCCGCGCACTGCATAGCCCGGAAAGAGCTTGCCAGTGTGCATGCTCACGACATCTTCGAGCGTGATATAGCGGATCGTACTCGCCGCATCCGGCAGACGGATGAAGCGGTTGAGGGCGACCGGCAGGCGCAGGAGCGCCGTCATCGGCTCACGGCCGGACTTGCTTTCCAGCTGCAGGCCAATCGAGAATCCAAGGTTCGGAATAAACGGGAACGGGTGCGCCGGATCGATGGAAAGCGGTGTCAGGACCGGGAAGATCGACTGTTCGAACTCCTCGCCGAGCCAGGCAATGTCTTCCTGCGAGAGCGTCGAGGGCCGCACGATCAGGATATCTTCGCGCGCCAGGTTCTGCTGCAGCACTGCGAGTGCTGCCTGCTGCTCCATCTGCAGATTGTCGATTTCCTTGAGGATGCTGTCGAGCTGTTCGCCCGGCGTCTTTCCATCCGGGGTTTTCATGGCAATGTTCTGGCGAACCTGGCCTTCGAGGCCGGCCACGCGCACCATGAAGAACTCATCCAGGTTGGTGGCCGAGATCGAGAGAAACCGCACCCGCTCCAGCAATGGATGTGCATTGTTCAGCGTTTCTTCCAGAACGCGGCGATTGAACTGCAGCCAAGAAAATTCGCGGTTGATGAAGCGTTCGGGGCGGTCGAACCAATCGCTCTCCGGCTCCGGCGATGCAGGAGCCATCACCGTCTCGTGGCTGACATTTTCATTCACCGCACTGCTGCTGTCCATAACCTTCGCGATCCTCGAGAATCCGGTCCATTCGATGCTTCCGCACTATGATAGTGTGATGACGGATTCGTGACAGTCAATCGCTTTCCATGCCGATCTGCATTCGGTCAAGAACTTCGGCGACAAGCGCACGGTTGATTTTCGTCCGACGGGCGAGCGCGAGCCTGTCAAGCGTGTCCACGAGCACACGCGCCGCTTCGGTCGAGCGCTCCATGCGCTCGGCAATGTAGGCAATCAGTTTTTCGTCCACGGCAAGCTGACGGTCGGCAAAGAGCTTCATCAGAACCTGAACGAGAAGCTCCTGATCCGGCTCGCCGATTTCGACGACGGTTGCGGCCTTGAGGCGGGATCTCAGGTCCGCAAGTTCGACCGGCCAATTGGCAGGAAACGTGCGGGCCGTCATCAACAGTGCGGTGCCATGACTGCGCACCGCATTGATCACGTGAAAGAGCTCGACTTCGCTGAACGGTGTCCGATCAGCGTCCTCGAACAGAACTGGCCCCTCCGCGGCGCGCTCGGATGCGCCGTTATCCGCTTCCGGAATGATGTCCCGGGCGCCAGATGTGTCGCGCCAGATGCTGGCGAGATGGGACTTTCCGCAGCCGGCAGGCCCGACCAGAACGACAACGGGGGAAGGCCAGTGCGGCCAGCCATCCACGATCCGGACCGCGGCATTGAGGGCCGTGGTCACAGCAAGGTCGTCGCGCGAAGTTTGTTCCTCGCGCGGAAATTCCAGCGGCAACTGTTCACTACCCGAATGACGCGGCATACACCTGACTCTATTCTGAAACGCTCAATGATCTTTCTTGGTCGGCTTGACGACAAGCCCGCTGCTGCGCCCCTTGTAGAGATCGCTGTCAAGATAGACGGAGATGGCGAAGCGCACGAGAACCCCAAGCGCCGCCGCAGCCGGTACTGCCACCAGAAGCCCGACGAAGCCGAACAGGAGGCCGAAGGCGAAAAGGGCAAACATGAGCCACACCGGGTGCAGGCCGACCTTCTCGCCGACCAGCTTCGGCTGCAGCACGTTGCCCTCGAGAAACTGTCCCGAGAGGAACACAAGAACGACGAGGCCGATCCAGATGTAATCGGGCCAGAACTGGACCAGCGCCAGTCCCACAGCCAGCACAAAGCCGATGCTCGATCCTGCATAGGGAATGAAACTGATGAGACCGGTAAACAGTCCGATCAGGAGACCGAAGTTCAGGCCCGTCAAGGTGAGGCCGGTGCCATAATAGACCCCCAGCACGATGCAAAGCGTGCCCTGCCCGCGCACAAAACCGGAAATCGTGTCGTTGATCTCGCCCGATAGCTTGCGCACGACATCGACATAGTCGCGCGGGACCAGACTGTCGAGGCGCGCCACCATGCGATCCCAATCGAGCAGGAGGTAGAAGGCGACGACGGGCGTCACCACCAGCAGGGATACCAGGTTGACCAGAGCAAGGCTCGAACTGAGGATCTGACCGAGAAGCGTGCCAATATAATTGGCGCCCTGACCGAGGACGTTGGAAAAGTTGTCCTTGATTTCGCTGAGATGCGAGCGGATCCATGTCGGCAGCATTTCGGGGCGGAACTTCGAAATCAGAGCTTCCAGCGAGGTGACATAGCCCGGAAGCTTTTCGACAAAACCGGCCGCCTGACCGCCCAGCAACGGGATGAGGATCGCCAACGAAACGACGACCACAACGACGAAGATGATGAGAATGGTCACCGTTGCTGCCAGTCGCGAAAAGCCGTGGCGCTCAAACCAGTCGGCCACCGGATCAAGGAAATAGGCTACCGCCATGCCTGCCACAAACGGCAGCAGGATGGAGCTGAAAACCATCAGGAATGCGATGAAAAAGGCAAGCGCGACCAACCAGAAAATAGCCTGGCGCTTCAGTCCGCTTGCGCTGAGGTGCGTCGTCATGACTTTCAGGCCCTTCTATCGTTGCGAACCGCTGAGGTGGCGCATCCAGATCAGCAAATAGGACGCGCCCGAAGCGATGGTCAAGAGCGCGCTGGTGTAGAGCAGCGCGGTCAGTGGTTCATCCATCCCGAGATTGAAGGCCATGTTGGCCATGACCGCAAAGGCATAGAGGATTTGCACAGCCGTGTTGGCTTTTGAAATGAATATCGGGGAAACCTTGAGCGGATTGTCCATCAGGCTGGAGACGACGACCGCTCCGACAATCAACGCATCCCGCGTAGCGGCCATGAAGACCAGCCAGTCGGGAATTGCTCCCATCCACGCCAGCATGACAAAAACACTGACCATCAGCAGTTTGTCGGCCAGCGGATCGAGCCATGCGCCCAGTTCGGAGCGCTGATTGAAGAACCGCGCGATGGCGCCGTCCACCGCGTCCGAAAGGCCCGCCACCGCAAAAACAAAGAACGCGATGCGCAGATCACCGTGAAGGAGTGCGTAAATGACGGCGGGAACCGCCAGAAGGCGGCCCACGGTGATCAGGTTGGGAATGTTCATGCCTGCCGGAAACTCGCCCTATTGATATTGCGATAATGTATGATCCCCTCGCCTGGTTCCAACCGGTGCGGGCGAAATCAGTGAAAATCAGCGGTCGATCCGGCTTACATCTTGCATATCCGGGTGGTCCGTGCCAATGGCGGGCAACAGCGGAATGCCAGCGGAGACGGCTCATGAGCACGAACGGACGCAACGGTCTGACCTATAGCGACGCAGGGGTCGATATCGACGCAGGAAACCTTCTGGTCGAGAAGATCAAGCCTGCCGTGCGCTCCACGCGCCGGCCGGGCGCCGATGGTGAAATCGGCGGTTTCGGCGGCCTGTTCGACCTCAAGGCCGCTGGCTTCAAGGATCCGGTTCTGGTCGCCGCAAACGACGGCGTCGGCACCAAGCTCAAGATCGCCATCGACGCGAACTATCATGACACGGTCGGCATCGATCTTGTTGCAATGTGCGTCAACGATCTCGTGGTACAGGGCGCCGAGCCGCTCTTCTTCCTCGACTACTTCGCCACCGGCAAGCTTGACCCGGATCAGGGTGCTGCGATCGTCAAGGGTATCGCGGACGGCTGCATCGAGGCAGGCTGCGCGCTGATCGGCGGAGAGACCGCTGAAATGCCGGGCATGTATTCCTCAGGCGACTATGACCTTGCCGGCTTTGCCGTGGGCGCTGCCGAGCGCGGTCAGCTCCTGCCCTCTGTTGCCATTGCCGAAGGCGACGTCATCCTGGGACTTGCCTCCTCTGGCGTCCATTCCAACGGTTTTTCTCTCGTGCGCAAGATCGTGGCACTGTCTGGTCTGAGCTATGACGCAGCCGCACCCTTCGCGCCCGACCGCAAGCTTGGTGAAGCCCTGCTGACGCCAACCCGCATCTACGTGAAGTCGCTTCTGAAGGCGATCCGCGAAACCGGCTCGATCAAGGCACTGGCGCATATCACGGGCGGCGGCTTCCCTGAAAACATTCCGCGCGTGCTGCCCAAGCATCTCGCCGCAGAAATCGATCTCGATGCCGTAAAGGCTCCGGCCGTGTTCTCCTGGCTTGCCAAGACCGGAGGCGTCGAGGCCAGGGAAATGCTGCGCACCTTTAATTGCGGTGTTGGCATGATCGTCGTTGTTCCTGCCGAGAAGGCTGATGATGTCGCATCCGTGCTGACCGGCGAAGGCGAAAGCGTTTTCCGTCTCGGCCGCATGGTTGGGCGCGCCGAGGGTGACGCCGGCACCGTCTACAAGGGTACGCTGAAGCTATGACCATCGGCATGCGCAAACGCGTCGCAGTGTTCATTTCCGGTGGCGGATCGAACATGGTCGCGCTTGCCGAAGCTGCCAAGGCAGCCGACTTTCCTGCCGAGATCGTCGCGGTCTTTTCCGACAAGGCAGATGCCGGCGGACTTTCGAAGGCACAAGCCATGGGCATCGCGACCCATGTCTTCGAGCGCAAGGCATTTCCAGACAAGGCTTCGCATGAGGCCGCCATTCTGGCGCGGCTTGCCGAAATCGCACCCGACCTCATCTGCCTTGCCGGATACATGCGTTTGCTGAGTGCGGATTTCATTCGCCCCTATGAAGGCCGCATCCTCAACATTCATCCGTCTCTGTTGCCACTCTTTCCGGGGCTGCATACGCATCAGCGGGCGATCGACGCCGGGATGCGCGTATCAGGCTGCACGGTTCATCTTGTGACCGCCGGCATGGATGAAGGCCCGATCCTCGCGCAAGCCGTCGTGCCGATCGTCGTTGACGATAGCGCCGACACGCTTGCAGCCCGTGTGCTCAGGCAGGAGCACCGTATCTACCGTCAGGTTCTGGCGCAATTTGCTGAAGGCTCGTTGCCGGGCGGGACAGACGCCGCTCAATCGGTCATTTCGTTCGGATAATTCAGACGACTGATTTCAGCCGCTCGCGGTTCAGCATCGCCCATTGCAGCAACATGATGGTCTTGGCGTCGTTGATCTCGTGCGAGGCGATCATGGCGTATGCTTCATCGAGGCCGAGTTCGACGATCTCGATGTCCTCGTGTTCTTCCTCAAGCCCGCCGCCGTGTGAAACGCGCTGCTCCGCATCGATGATGCCCAGATAGCAGTGAACCTCTTCGGTGAGTTGCCCAGCAGACGGAAACATCGACCAGATATATTCGACATGGCCGATTTCGTAACCCGTCTCTTCGGCCGTCTCGCGTCGAACGGCCTCTTCCGGGCTGTCGCCATCCGTCAGTCCGGCAGGCACTTCCAGCATGAAGGCGGGGCGACCGACAAAAAAAGCGGCCATTCGGAACTGGCGCACCAGAACAACCCTGTCGCACTTCGGGTCATAGAGAAGGATCGCGGTCGCGGGTCCATGGTCGACCACTTCGCGTGGCAGTTTGAATGTGCGTCCTTCCGAACTCGTATACTCGATCACGAGCTGATGAAACCGGCTCCAGCCATCGTGGATAATCTTGTTTTCAAGAATCCGCGCGCCCGCCTTGGCGAAGAAATTCATGCCTTTTTGATCCAGACCTTGTTGTCGTGAAGGCCTGCGCCGCCGTAGGGCGCAACGCAGTCGGCGCCAGTCAGCACATTGATCCCCTCACCGTCAAGGTGCGCCTTGTTCGGCCAAAGACCCTCGGCAATCAGAACACCTTCGCGCGCTTCAGCCGTGACGCGGGCATAGATGCGGATATCACCGCGCACACTGCCGATCTTCACGACATCGCCACCGGCAATGCCGAGGCGGGTTGCATCCTGCGGGTTTATCATGACCTCCGGCCGGCCTTCCTTTTCGCGCGAGGTCTTCGTCTCGGCAAAGGAAGAATTCAGGAAGTTGCGTGCCGGTGAGGTCGCGAGGCGGAAGGGATAGTCTTCATCCGTTTCCTCGATCACGGCGCAATAGTCTGGATAGACCGGCAGTTCGGCAACCGGGCCAAGGAGACCGACGCTGGCAGGCGGACGCGTGCCGGCAGGCTGGTCGCTCCAGTCCGGACGGAAACGGAACTTTCCATCGGGGTGGCCGAAGCCATCTAGGAAATGCGCACGCTCGAACGGCGGCTGCCTGTCGATCCACTTTTCCTCGTCAAGCTGTTCAAGCTCGCCGGAGCGCAGCACGGTGTCGATCAACTGCCGCTCGCTAAGGCCAAAACCTGCCTTGTCAGCCACGCCGAGACGCTTGGCCAGTTCCTCGATCACGAAGAGATTGGTGCGCACGGTTTCCGGCGGCTCAACAAGCTTCAGCCCGAGAAGAATGTGGCTCTGGCCGCCGCCGCGATAGATGTCGTCGTGCTCGACGAACATGGTCGCAGGCAGAACGATGTCGGCCATGTCGGCCGTTTCGGTCATGAAATGCTCGTGGACCGCGACGAAGAGATCGTCGCGTGCAAAGCCCTTGCGCACCAGCCGCTGTTCCGGTGCGATGTTCACCGGGTTGGTGTTCTGGATGATCATTGCCGTGACCGGCGGACCGTTCCGCAGGGCCTCCGCATCGCCTGTCAGAACGCGGCCGATCTGCGACTGATCGAGCACGCGCACAGATGGATCTATCAGGCTCGCCCCCTTGATAAGGCCCGTCGACAGACCGAAAATGTCGGAATTCGAGTGAAATGCGCCGCCTCCCTCGTGCTGCCATGAGCCCAGCACCGCGGGAAGCGATAGCGCGGCATGCATGGAGACGGCGCCATTGCGGCTGCGGGTGAAGCCATAGCCAAGACGAAAATACGTGCGCCTGGTTTCGCCGACCAGTTTTCCGAAGGCTTCGATCTCGGCGACGTCGAGACCGGTGATCCTGGCGGCCCATTCCGGCGAACGGTCTTTCAGATGCGCTTCGAGCCCCTTGGGATCATCGGTGTAGCGCTCCAGATAGGCGCGATCTGCATAGCCGTCGCGGAAGGCAATGTGCATCGCCGCACAGGCGAGCGCCGCATCCGTGCCGGGACGCAGGATCATCTTCACGTCCGCCTGCTTCATGGTCGGCGTGTCATAGACATCGATCGCCACGATCTTCGCGCCGCGTTCCTTGCGCGCCTTGATCGCGTGGGTCATGACATTGACCTGTGTCGAAACCGCATTGGTTCCCCAGATCACGATGCAGTCCGACTTCGCCATTTCGCGGGGATCGACGCCAGTGAGGCGACCGGCCCCCATGGTAAAGCCGGTCCAGGCTGGATTGACGCAAATTGTTCCGAAGAAACCGGAATAGCGCTTGGCGTGCCGCAGCCGTTCGATGGAATCGCGCTGCACGAGACCCATCGTGCCCGCATAGAAATACGGCCAGACCGCCTCCGACCCCAGTGCCGCCTCGGCCTTCACAAAGGCGTTCGCGATCTCATCCAGGGCATCGCCCCAGCTGATTTCAGACCAGATGCCCTCGCCCTTTGCACCCTTGCGGCGCATCGGCTTCAGCAGGCGATCGGGATGGTAGAGGCGCTCGGCGTAGCGCGCGACCTTGGCGCAGATCACGCCATCGGTGTAGGTGTTCGATTTGGCCCCATGCACGCGGCCAATGCGGCCATCCGCGCCGATGTCGATTTCCAGCGCGCAGGTGGACGGGCAATCATGCGGACAGGCAGAATGGCCTTTCCGCGCTTTGTCGAGTACGGGGGTCGCAATATTCATAGGGAAGGTATAGGACAAGCCAGAGAAGGCCGGAAGCCAAAAGCCGCGCTCATTCGAAGATTTCATCGAACCATCATGCGACCCTTATGAACTACAGACACATCTATCATGCGGGCAATTTTGCCGACGTCCTGAAGCATGCGGTTCTTGCGCGGCTGATCACCTATCTGAAGCAGAAGGACAAGGCGTTTCGCGTCATCGATACGCATGCCGGCATCGGCCTTTACGACCTCTCCTCCAGCGAAGCGCAGAAGACCGGCGAATGGCTGGGCGGCATCGGCAGGCTGATGGACGCGGATCTGCCCGCAGACGTGAAGATGTTGCTCGAACCCTATCTCGATGCGGTTCGCAGCTTGAATCCGGAAAAGGGTCTAACCCTTTATCCAGGCTCACCAAAATTGACCCGCATGCTGATGCGCGAACAGGATCGCCTGTCGGCGCTGGAACTGCATCCTGAGGACTGCGAAACGCTCCAGTCGCTGTTTGTCGGCGATTATCAGGTGCGCGTCACCGAGCTCGACGGCTGGCTGGCGCTTGGTGCGCATCTTCCTCCCAAGGAAAAGCGCGGCCTGGTTCTGGTTGATCCGCCCTTCGAGATCGAAGGCGAATACGACCGCCTGGTCGACGGGCTCGTCAAGGCATACAAACGCTTTCCGGGCGGCACATATTGTCTCTGGTATCCCATGAAGAAAGGCGCGCCGATAGCAGGATTCTACGAGGATCTGAAGGCAACCGGCATTGCGAAGATGCTCTGCGCCGAACTGACTGTGAAAAGCGATCGTGAAACCACCGGCCTCAATGGTTCAGGGCTGATCGTGGTCAACCCACCCTTCACGCTGAAGGACGAACTCAACGTGCTGCTCCCGACACTGAAGCAACTGCTTGCCGTTGATCGCTTCGCCTCGGCGCGCAGTTTCTGGCTGAGGGGCGAAGAGACCGCCTGACGGCCGCCCTTCCCGCACTCAAACACTGCGCGCAATTTGCAACCAAGGGTGCGCGCGGACGCTTGCAAAGGACAGGCAAAAATCGCATTGTCGGGGTCACGTTTGTGTTTATCTGGGGAGTGGATGCATGACGACGAAAACCCCTCTTGCCGTAGCGCTTGCTGCTATGTCGCTCGCAGCGACACCGCTCGTGCCCGCCTCGGCCGCCGATCAGGCCGGGCAGTTCGATTTCTACGTTCTCGCACTTTCGTGGTCGCCCAGCTGGTGCGCCGCGCATCCCGACAGGAACCAGAAGGGGCAATGCGATCCGCAGAAGAACTATGGCTACATCGTTCACGGCCTCTGGCCGCAGAACGAGCACGGCTTTCCGCAGTTCTGCGCGACACGAGAACCGGATCGCGTGCCCTTCGAGGTCGGCAAACCCTATCTCGACATCATCCCCTCGATCGGCCTCATCGGCCACGAATGGCGCAAGCATGGTGTCTGTTCCGGGCTGAAACAGGCCGACTATTTTGCGACGATCAAGAAGGCTTATCAGGCCGTGACGATCCCGCCTGCGCTCGCCCATGTCGACAAGGCAGAATCGGTCGCTCCCGCAGATATCGAGAAAGCGTTTCTCGCGGCCAATCCGGGCATGAAGGCAGAAGGCATTGCGGTGGCCTGCTCGGGCAAGATGCTGGAAGAGGTTCGCATCTGTCTCAACAAGGATCTTTCATTCCGTGATTGCGCGGAAGTTGACCGCAAGGCATGTTCGCTGAGTTCCATTCAGGTTCCGCCCGTCCCGTAACAACGCGAAAAGCACCATTCATGAAAATTCTTTATTCGCCCGCGTCGCCCTATTCGGCGAAGGTCCGCATGGCGGCCGTTTACAGCGGCCTTTCCGTCGAGAGTGAAATCGTCAAGACGGACGAAAAGCCTGAGCTTCTTGTCGGCAACAACCCGCTCGGCAAGATACCGGTGCTTCTCGCCGACGGTGGGGCCGTCTTTGACAGCCGCGCCATCATGCATTTCCTCGATCGTGCAAGCGGCGGCCGCCTCTATCCGTCCGAGCATACCGCCCGCACTGAAGCCGAAGTGATGGAAGCCTTGGGCGACGGGATCACCGACTGTCTTATTGCCTATATTTACGAGCAGCGCTTCCATCCGCCGGAAAAGGTGCACGAGCCCTGGCTGGAGCGGCAATGGGAAAAGGTCGAGCGCGGTCTCGATCATCTCCAGGCCCATCCGCCCGTGATCAACGGCGCATTGCATGGCGGGCATTTTTCGATTGCAGCAATGATCGGCTATCTTGCGCTTCGTTTCAACGGCCGCTGGGAAACACGCTGGCCTGCGCTGACAACATTTGCCGACGCGTTCCTGGTCGCCTTTCCTGCCTACGCAGAGATATCGCCGCGCTGACATCAAATCACGTAGCGCAGGCATTAACCCAAAAGGCCCGGTCTTTCGACCGGGCCTTTATCATTCCAATCAGGACTGATTAGAACTTGTAGCCGATGCCGACCTTGACGCTGTTGACGTCATAGCCGCGCGAAACGTTGGTGCCGCCGAGAACGTAGGTACGGTTGCCGAATGCCGAGTAGTCGTACTCGACGCGGGCCGTTACGTTGTCGGTGAGCTTGGTTTCAGCGCCGACGCCAGCGGTCCAGCCGATAACGCCACGGCTGTCAGAGGCAGAACCGTTGGAAACCTGAACATTCGAAGCAGCGATACCCGCTGCGCCGTAGATCAGGAAGGGGTTCATGTCCATACCAACGCGGCCACGGATTGCGCCGTTGACGCCTTCGGTGGTCTTTACGCCGTTGCTGATGTTCTGGGCGCCGTTGTAGTCGATGTTGCCTTCAGCACCGTATACGAGCTGACCATCCTGCCAGTTATAGCCGGCATAGCCGCCAAGGCCGAATGCGTTGGCATAGCCAGAGTTGTTGATGTGACCAGCGTTCCAGGAACCGGTCGCACCAACGTAGGCGCCAGACCAGTCACCAGCCGGTGCGGAGGTCTGAGCCGGTGCCGGCGGCTGCGGTACGGAATCAACTGCGTCAGCAGCGTGTACGGAAGCAAAAGAAACGATGGAAGCGGCAGAAGCCACCAGAGCTACGATCAGGTTACGCATGACATTCTCCTTTTCAATACGGCCGGGCTGTTTTCATGCTTGGGACCCGGCCGAAATCCGGTTAATCCCTCTCCGGTTGAGTCTCAAATTGATATCCAAATGAGGATTTCCAAGAGCCAGAATGTGAAATTGTTGTGTCAAAAGGAAGACACAAAAGTGATGTTGTCATTTTACAACACATAATTCATTAACCATAATCGTAAAAGACAGCAATTCTGAAAAGAAATACGTTTTTCTATTTACAATATATTTACCATCATAAAAATGAAACGAAGAAATTCTTGCTATCGAATTTCTTGTCTTTTCACCATTTTACACCGGCAATTGCCCCCTATATCTAGGGCTGGGCTCGAATCTGGAGATTTGAATGGCGCCAGGGCATGTAAAACCAAATAAGACGGTGCTTGTCACAGGCGGCGCTCGCCGCATTGGCAGAGCAATTGTGGAAGGTTTGGCCGATGCCAGGTTCTCTGTCGGCATTCACGCCAATGCCTCAATTGAAGACGCCGAGGCGCTCGCTGCTGAATTGCGCGCACGGGGAACCCGCGCCGTCGCATTCTGCGCGGACCTGAGGGATGAAAATGCGGCAAGAAATCTGATTCGGACGGCAAATGCCGAACTCGGCGGGCTCGGCTTGCTCATCAACAATGCCTCGATCTTCGAAAAGGATAGCCTGACCGATTTCAGCCGGGAACAGTGGGACAAGCATTTTGATATCCACGTTCGCGCGCCATCGATCCTGGTCAGCGAATTCGCAAACATGCTTCCCGCCGACCAGAGAGGGTTGGTCGTCAACATCATCGATCAGCGCGTCTGGGCACCCACGCCCGGCTTTTATACATACACGTTGTCCAAAGCGGCGCTCTATATGGCGACGAAAACCATGGCGATGTCTCTGGCGCCCCGGATCAGGGTGAATGGTATTGGCCCGGGGCCGACGCTTGCCAACGAGCGCCAATCGCCGGAAGACTTTGCGCGTCAATCCGGCGCGGTCATGCTGGGCAAGGGCCCCGATCTTGACGAATTTGCGCGCACCATCGTGTATTTCTATGAGACTCCGTCCGTGACAGGGCAGATGATTGCCATCGATGGCGGACAGCATCTGGCGTGGGAAACGCCCGACGTAACAGGTTTTGCAGAATGAGCGGCCCCAAGAAAGAAGACAACGACGATATTCTGGACGTCGAAATCGTGCCGGAAGAAGACGATAGCGACGACGAGGAGGTTGTCGCGGCCGCACCGTCGCTCGATATCGACTGGTCTGAAGGATCCGATGTTCCCTCTGGGCTGGTGGGCCAGGAACTGATCGGTGAATTCGTCAAGCGCTTGCCGAACAGCCCGGGCGTCTATCGCATGTTCAATCCGGCGGGTGATGTGCTTTATGTCGGCAAGGCGCGCTCGCTGAAAAAGCGCGTCAGCAATTATGCGCAGGGTCGCTTCCATTCGAACCGCATTGCCCGCATGGTCGCGGAAACGGCCAATATGGAATTCGTCACCACACGCACGGAGACCGAGGCGCTTCTTCTGGAAGCGAATCTCATCAAGCGCTTGCGGCCGCGCTTTAATGTCCTTCTGCGGGACGACAAGTCATTTCCCTATATCCTGTTGACGGGCGACCACCCGGCACCCTCGATCTACAAGCATCGCGGCGCGCGCATCCGCAAGGGTGATTACTTCGGTCCCTTTGCGTCCGCGACCGCAGTTTCCAGCACGATCAATTCGCTACAGCGCGCCTTTCTGCTGCGCACATGCACAGACAGCGCGTATGAAGGACGAACCCGTCCCTGCCTGCTCTACCAGATCAAGCGGTGCGCGGGTCCCTGCACGGGTGAAATCAGCTTGAACGACTACGCCGGCCTTGTATCGCAGGCCCGGGACTTCCTGTCCGGTCGCAGCAAACTGGTGAAGGAAGACATAGCAAGATCGATGGCACTGGCGGCCGACGACCTCGATTTCGAACGCGCGGCTGTGCTGCGAGACAGATTGTCGGGGCTCTCGCATGTCCAGAGTCATCAGGGCATCAACCCGGCCGGCGTCGAGGAGGCGGATGCATTTGCCATCCATCACGAAGGCGGGCTCACCTGCATTCAGGTCTTCTTTTTCCGCACCGGGCAGAACTGGGGCAACCGCGCCTATTTCCCGCGCGCCGATTCGGCATTGACCGGGGCGGAGGTGCTGAATGCGTTTCTGGCGCAGTTTTACGACGACAAGCCCTGCCCCCGTCTCATCCTTCTCTCCGAAGACATCGAGGAAATGGATCTCCTGTCCGACGCGCTCAGCGAAAAGACAGGCCGCAAGGTCGAAATCCTGGTACCGAAGCGCGGCGAGAAGCGCGATCTTATTGACCACGTTTTGGGCAACGCACGCGAAGCGCATGGCCGAAAGCTTGCCGAAACGTCATCGCAGGCGCGGCTCCTCAAGGGCTTTGCAGAGACATTTGCGCTTGAGCGCGTGCCAACCCGCATCGAGATCTACGACAACTCCCATATCATGGGCACCAACGCTGTCGGCGGCATGGTCGTTGCGGGACCCGAAGGGTTCGTCAAGAACCAGTACCGCAAGTTCAACATCAAGTCTGAAGAGATCACGCCCGGGGACGACTTCGGCATGATGCGGGAGGTCATGACCCGCCGCTTCTCGCGCCTGATCAAGGAAGAAGGCGTTCCGGACCGTTCTACGCCAGTGGAGGCAGATGCAGAGGACAGCGGGTTCCCGGCCTGGCCTGATGTGATCCTGATCGACGGTGGCCAGGGCCAGATGACGGCGGTGCGCGCCATCCTTGAAGAGCTCGGGATTACCAATGCCGTGACGGCCATTGGTGTTGCGAAAGGGGCAGATCGCGAGGCTGGCCGCGAGCGGTTCTTCGTCACTGGCAAGCCGGACTTCTCCCTGCCGCCGCGCGATCCGGTCCTCTATTTCATCCAGAGGCTTCGCGACGAGGCGCACCGCTTTGCAATTGGCTCACACCGGGCACGCCGCAAAAAGGAAATGGTCAAGAACCCGCTCGACGAGATCGCAGGCATTGGCCCTGCCCGCAAACGAGCACTGCTGACGCATTTCGGTACGGCCAAGGCCGTATCCCGCGCCGGCATCAACGACCTTATGTCGGTAGAAGGTATATCGGAGTCTGTCGCACGAATCGTCTACGGTCACTTTCATGAAGGTGGAACCGCATAAATTGGACAACATTCCTGCTGACAAGCGGACTTCATCGTTGACCTGAAGGCATCAAAGTTTTCTTCTGGTTTCGAACTCAAAAGGCAAGTCTCGATATCATGGCATCACGCGCCTACAACATTCCTAACCTGCTGACCTACGGCCGCATCGCGACCGTGCCTTTGATCGTGCTGTGCTTCTTTATCGAAGCGCGTGTCGATGGGAGACCTTTCGCCACTGATATTGAGCGCTGGATTGCCTTCTGGCTTTTCGCGGCCGCCTCGATTACCGATTTCCTGGATGGTTATCTGGCCCGGATATGGAAGCAGACTTCCAATATCGGTCGCATGCTGGACCCGATTGCCGACAAGCTTCTCGTGTCTTCCGTTCTGCTGCTGATGGCGGCTGACGGTACGATCGCTGGCTGGTCGCTGTGGGCCGCCATCATCATCCTTTGTCGCGAAATTCTCGTTTCAGGACTTCGCGAGTATCTCGCCGCGCTGAAGGTTTCGGTTCCGGTCACGCGGATTGCCAAGTGGAAGACGACGATCCAGATGATCGCCATCGGTTTCCTGATCGTTGGCCCGGCGGGCGACTCTATCGTGCCGCACACCGCGTTGGTCGGCATTGTTCTGCTGTGGGCTGCAGCACTCATCACCATCTATACCGGCTACGATTATTTCCGCGCCGGCCTCAAGCACATCGTGGATGACGAGTGATGACCAGGCTCGTCTATTTCGCCTGGGTCAGGGAGCGGATCGGCAAGGACGAGGAAGAGCTTGACCTGCCTGCGTCCGTGAAAACGGTGGATGATCTCCTTGCCTACCTGAAGACGCTGGGTGACGAATACGAATCAGCCCTGCTCTATCCGGACGCGATCCGCGTTGCGCTGAACCAGGAGCACGCGCACCATTCCGAACCTATTGCAGGTGCCAGCGAAATCGGCATCTTTCCGCCGATGACCGGAGGCTGAAAGGTCATGCCTCAGGCGCTGTCCTATGCCGTCCAGCGACAGGATTTCGACCCCGCGGCCGAAGCCGACAGATTGACGGCGGGGCGTACGGACATCGGAGCACTCGTGCAATTCACCGGCTATTGCCGCAGCGAAAACGGTGCACTTTCAGCGCTCGAACTGGAACACTATCCGGGAATGGCCGAAGCCGAAATGAAGCGGATCGGGCTTGAGGCCATTGAACGCTTTTCGCTGATGGGCCTCTCGATCATCCACCGGTTCGGAAAGATCGAACCGGGTGAACGCATTGTGCTCGTGAGTGCCGCCGCACCGCATCGGCAGGCCGCGTTCGATGGTGCGAACTTCGTGATGGATTTCCTCAAGACCGCAGCGCCCTTCTGGAAGAAGGAGCATAATGCCGACGGCACAGCAGGCGGCTGGGTTTCCGCCAAGGATGCCGATGACCGCGCGATGGAGCGCTGGACGAAATCATGAGCGACTCGATCCGTCTCGAAGACAGCTGGAAGTCCGCATTGTCGGCCGAATTTGCCAGCGACTACATGGCGCGCCTCAAGGACTTCCTGAAAGCGGAACGCGAGGCTGGAAAATGGATCTTTCCAAAGGGGTCGGAATATTTTCGCGCGCTGGATCTGACGCCGCGCGACAAAGTGAAGGTCGTCATTCTCGGCCAGGATCCCTATCATGGCGACGGCCAGGCGCATGGGCTTTGTTTCTCCGTCCAGCCAGGTGTCCGCACGCCGCCCTCACTCGTCAACATCTACAAGGAGATGCAGAGCGACCTTGGAATACCGCCTGCCCGCCACGGCTTTCTGGAAAGCTGGGCGAAACAGGGCGTACTGTTGCTGAACAGCGTGCTCACGGTCGAGCGTGGCCTTGCCGCATCGCATCAGGGTCAGGGATGGGAGCGGTTTACCGATGCCGTGATCCGCGAAGTGAACCAACTGGATCATCCGGTCGTCTTCATTCTCTGGGGCGCCTATGCGCAGCGCAAGGCTGCGTTTGTGGATACCTCGAAGCACCTCGTGCTCAAGGCCCCGCACCCCTCGCCGCTTTCGGCGCACAACGGCTTCTTCGGCAGCAAGCCCTTCTCAAAAGCCAACGCATTTCTGAAGGAACGCGGCCTTGGTGAGATCGACTGGCAACTTCCCGATCCGCCGCAATAAATTCGTCCATAACCCAAATGGGTCATGACGCCCCACAGTGGGCTCAGTAGTTTTCGGTCATGCGCGGCGGTCGATTGCGCCGAGGCATTGTCTTTCACACCGAAGCCTTTTCATCACCAAATCATTTTCTAAACTTTGAACCCATGCATGTTGCGCTCAGTTGAATCCACATGAGCGCGACATACATTCGGACAAGCGCAGGAAAAGTGGGAACCGGCTTTCCGTCCCGAATTGCGTGCAAAAAAAAGACAGAGCGTCGACGCGATCCAGTGAAACGCTGAAACGCGCTAGCTTTCCTGCGTGGTTGCCGACGAAATGGCCGCAACGATGCGCACCACTTCTGCCTGACGGCTCGCGTCCATCTTCGCCATGACCGATTTGATCTGGTTTCGCACGGTGTGGATGCTGCGTGCTTTCATTTGCGCGATCTCGGAAACGGACTGCCCCTCTGCGAGAAGCATCGCGATATCTGCCTCATGCTGTGTCAGCCCGAAGTCTTGGCAGAGGCGACTGCGCAGCCCCTCCGAAGCGTTTCTGCGGATGGTGATCAGCATCGCCGGCTCGCCTACACCTATCAACAGGCCGGCCTGTGAATAGTCGACACGACCCGGCTGAATGGGGGCAAGACGAAGGGTCCAGTTCTCGCCGGGACGCAAGGAGACGTCGGCAATCGTAACCGGTGAAACTGGTACGCCGCGGCGAAACTCCGACAACGCCGCGGAAATTCGCCTGTCGATCTCCGGGTGGGCGAATGTAAGTCGATGGCCCGAACGAATGATGGCCGCGTCAGTTTCCAGCATCTGGCGGGCTGCCGCATTGGCATGCACGAGACGGCGATCTGCGGTGACGACGATCATGGCCGCCTGAGGCCGGTCTCCCGGCAGATCGGTCGCCTCGTCCTCCAGAGCGCGACCTGCGAGGGCACGGGAGATCTCGAAAGCCTGACGCAGATGCGGTCCAAGCAGGCTCAGGTCGCGCAACCACCTGTCTTCAGTGCGGTCCACGTCCTTGCCACGAATATTGCTGCCAAATGTGATCAGGCGTCCATCTTCTTTGAACAGCAGAATGCTCCCGCCGCCAACAATATCCTCCTGCGGGCGCAGCCAATCGGCGTAGAACTCCGTCTTGCGAAGGGCGTCGGGCGGATACATCCAGCCGGTCCGAACCGGCACGCCGACCGGCGCACGATAGTAACGCTCCAGCATCACGTTGCGCTGGAAGTAATGGCGTCCATAGGAGGCCTCGAATTCCGGATCATAGCCCGCACCGATCTGGCCCAGATTGGTCCGGGTTTCGAGGTCGTAGCCGAAGATATGCGTCTTCATGCCTGCGTAGGTATCATGCACATGCTGGAGCACATCGCCCCAGAGCGTTGGCTGCAATGCAGCGGCATAGATCTTCGACGTCAGAAGGCTGAACGCTTCGATGTCCTGCATCGGCTGGTTTTGTCCCTGTCACTCTGGAGTGTTGTCGGGGTTGAGATCAGCACAGATGTGCCACCTCCACAACATTGCATTTTCTTATGTTTTTCTGATCTCTAACAAAAAGAAAATGTCACGAGTGTGTTTCCCGGCGGGTCATGGCCAGAATGAAGACAAGGCCTGAGAAGATCACCACGTCACGCATCGTTGCGGGTCCGAATGCGGTCCAGAGTGTCTCAGACATGCCAAGGGCTGCGCCGCCCGCCGCGGAGCGGAGCGGCGACGAATATCCACCCAGAGCGCCCAGCATGACGACCTTCAGACCAAACATCAGACCTGCGCCAAAATCCATCGTACCGTAATAGGACGTCAGCAAAATCCCTGCGATGGCGGATAGCAACGCCGCGCTACAAAAGGCTTCAATGAACAGGCGGCGACTGTCGGTTCCGCACAGTTCCGCGGCCAGCGGATCATCGCGCACTGCCATCCATCGTCGACCCCAGGCGGAACGGGCGAGCAAATATCCGCAGGCAACCAGCAGAACCGCAAGGATGACGGTGTTGATGATCTGAATAAGGGTCAGCGTAGCTCGCACGCCTTCCATGTCGATCAGTGCGACGGGCGTATTGAGAAATGGCGGCAACCAGATTGGCCGCGTTTGGGACGCGAGCCTTGCAACCTCCATCAGGACGATGAGGACGCCGTATCCGCCGACGATGACTGCATGCGCCTCGGATCGTTTCAAGGGCAGGAGAACATGGGCGGCGACCAGACGCGCAGCGATACCAGTGTAGGTGAGCGATGCGACCGCGCCGATGAGAAGGCAGAGCGGTAGGATCAACCAATAGCGCTGCCAGGCAATGTAGAAGAAGAGCGCAAAGACCTGGCCTGAAAAGGCGAACAATGCGCCAACGGTAATGTCGGCACGACGGGTCACTGCAAACGCGACCGCGTAGGCAAATGCGAGAATGGCGTAAAGCGCCGCGATCGGCACGCCATTGATCAGTTGTTGCAGAAAATAGCCCAAGCCTGTACTCCCTGCCCATACTATAACTGGTAAAATGCTTTTTACCAGTTATAATGTCATCATGAGCTTTTCATGGACCCCACATCGTTTTTCCGGAGGCGCGCTGGCGCTGGATGTCGCCAACAGCGTAATCCTGCGCTTCGATCCCGAGCGGTCGGTTGACAGGTTCGCTGTGCCTGAGCAACTGGAGGCCTTTCCAGAGGCTGCCATGACACATGGCGCGGAACGACTGGATCACGGCCTGAGGCCATTACCTGCATTGCGACTTCCTGGCCTGATTGAACTCAGGGAGCGGATCGACCGGCATTTCCGCGCAGCAATCGGCGGTGGCCGCTCCGCAGAAACACTTGCGGACATGCTGGAAGCGATTGCCCTGGCGCTGCGTGAAGGCAAGCCCGGCGATCTCGATTTCGAAACTGCGCAATCGGCGCTGCGCCTCACCGCACAGGCGGAGCTCGAGCGCATGAAAATCTGCCCGAACTGTGAATGGCTTTTTATCGACCGCTCCCGCAATCGCAGCCGGGCATGGTGCGACATGGCCGTTTGCGGCAATCGCGTGAAGGCGCGACTGCACTATCGCAAGAAAAAAGGAGATCAAAACTCATGAAGAGTTGGATATGGGCGCCTGTTGCCGCCCTTCTCGTCCTGACCGGTTGCCAGCGCGGCAGCGAAACGGAACCGTTGAAGCTCACCGGCAGACTGTTCAACTTCAATTACCGGGTATCGACAGCGCGCATCGAAATGAATTTCGATTTTCAGGGAAAGATCCCTGATGGCAGCTATGTCATCGCGGACTTTGAAAACCCGGCCGGTGGCGCGCCAGTGCAAGTGACCCAAAAGATCTTTCCGTTCTGGGACAAGCTATGGCTCGAAAGCCCACCGCTGACCTGCGTTGTTAAGGGTCGACCCTACAAGATCGAACTGACGCTATTCGGTCCGGATAACGGCAAGATCCAGACGGTCGAAACGTCTGTGACTTCAACGCTTGATCAGACGGTCCTCGCGGGTGCTCCACTTGTTGTCGGGCCCTCCTACGATCCCAACCCGAAGATCTTCGTCAAGGGTGGCGTGCCAGATTATCATTCAGACGACAACTGCCCGAAAACCTGAACAAAAAAGGGGCCCATCGGGCCCCTTTTCTCGATCTGATAATTTGGACTATGCCCAGCGTCTTATTCTGGTGCCCCAACGCTCTGGTCGTTCTCAAGCAGTTCCGGACAGAAAAGCGGCTTCCACTTTGCCCGGGAACTGCTCGAAACACTCAGAATTCTTCCCAGTCGGATTGAACTGCGGCTGCCTGCGCTGAAGAACCGAATGCTTTGGCAATCGCTGCCTGCTGGCGCGCCGGCATAGAAGCAGGTGCGCTGTGTGACACGACCGGGCGGGCTGCAGAACGTACAGGCGAAGGTGCGCGAACCGGGGCACTCGAGCGCGCGGAGACCGCAGCGTGCGCACCGTCACGCTTGCCGGTGCGGAAAGCATCGAGCATCGAGGCGATACGATTGACTTCATCCTCGAGCGCACGGCTTGCGGCGGAGGTCTGCTCCACCATCGCCGCATTCTGTTGTGTGCCCTGGTCCATCGTGTTGACGGCGTGGTTGATTTCCTTCAGGCCCGTCGCCTGTTCCTTGGCTGCGTCCACGATCGCGGTCACATTGGTATTGATGTCATTGACCTGCGACATGATCGTCTCAAGCGCCTTGCCGGTTTCCCCGACGAGATCCACACCACTCTTGACCTGCTCGGACGACTTGGTGATGAGCGCCTTGATTTCCTTGGCCGCAGCAGCCGAGCGCTGTGCCAGTTCGCGCACTTCCTGTGCAACTACGGCGAATCCCTTGCCGGCATCCCCTGCACGGGCAGCTTCCACGCCGGCGTTCAGCGCCAGCAGGTTGGTCTGGAATGCAATATTGTCGATCACGCCGATGATGTTGGAGATCTCGCCCGACGACTTTTCGATCTCGCCCATCGCACCGATCGCCTTTTCGACGATCTGGCCGGAACGCATCGCGTTTTCGCGGGTAGTCGTGACGAGCTTGCCGGCTTCTTCTGCGCGCATAGCCGATTCATTCACCGTGGTGGTGATCTCCTCCAGCGCAGCCGCGGTTTCTTCGATCGATGCAGCCTGCTGCTCCGTGCGTCGCGCCAGATCCTGCGTCGCATTCGAGATTTCGCCGGATCCTGCGCGAATATTGGCAGCACCACGGTCGATATCGGCAATCGTCGTCCCGAGCTGGTCGGCCGCATCATTCAGGTCATCGCGCATCTTGCCGAACAGACCGGGCAGTTCCTCTGCAATACGGTAGGTGAGATCGCGGTTTGCGAGTGCCGAGAGGCTCTTGGCAAAGGCGGCGCCGATCTCTTCCTGTTCGCGTGCAGCACTGGCGAGCGCTTCCTTCTGCGCGTCATCGCTGCGCTTGCGGTAAAGGTTGAGTACCATGTCGATGTCAACGAATGCGGCGCGCATGAGGGCTGCCAGCCCTTCGCCGACAAGCTCTGCGTCACCGCCCTGCTTGCCAAAGAGACCCTTGCGGCCAAAGCTTTCGGTCACCACGGTCTTGACGATGGACGCCAGAACATGCGCGTAACCGGCAATGTGGAACCGCGGATCGATACCCGTCGATGCCTTCGAATTGGAGGCTGCCAGGGTCATGTTGGTCAGTTCCTGACCAAAATCGGCATTCAGCACGAGTGCCCAGCGCTTGATGTGCTGGGCCCGGATCGCTTCGCGCACCTGCTCATTGCGCATCAGACCCGCCAGTTCCGGCACATCCATCGAAACCTTGTGTCCGTAGTCGATGCCTTCGGGCACGGCCTTGTTGGCCAGGGGCGCTATAGCCTTCAGTGCCGCAATTGCCTTGTCGTTGAGACCGATCTGGGATGTGGTCCGGGAGAGGTCCCCGGCAAGCGAGTCATTGAGCGCCGCGGCGGATTGATGTGCTGACATGAAGGTGGATTCCGTTGCGAGTGTTCAGTTGGCTGGAGCGAGACGCTCCCTAGTTCGCATTGAAATCAAATTCCGTTTAACGAAGACTTAAACATGATCGAACTTGTCGCAAAACAAATAAAAAGCCGGACTTTTCAGTCCGGCTTTTGCAAACTCCACCAAGGGAGCAGAATTACACTCTGGATATACCCAGAGGCTTCGGGTCAACCGACGATTTCAGTGCCCGAGAACCAATATGCGATTTCTTCAGCAGCGGTTTCCGGAGCATCCGAACCGTGAACGGAGTTTTCGCCGATCGACAGGGCGTGAACCTTGCGGATGGTGCCTTCAGCAGCGTTGGCCGGGTTGGTGGCGCCCATGACTTCGCGGTTCTTCAGGATAGCGCCTTCGCCTTCCAGAACCTGGACAACGGTCGGACCAGAGGTCATGCCTTCAACCAGTTCGCCGAAGAACGGACGGTCCTTGTGAACGGCGTAGAAGCCTTCAGCCTGGCGCTTGCTCATCCAGACGCGCTTGGATGCAACGACGCGCAGGCCTGCATCTTCGAGCATCTTGGTGATGGCGCCCGTCAGGTTGCGCTTGGTTGCGTCCGGCTTGATCATCGAGAAAGTACGTTCAATTGCCATAGGTCCAGTTCCTTGAATGTGGATGCGGGTTTTTGCGCGCTCAATACCTGCCCTTAAGGCACAAGACAAGGGGTTGATAAGGGGGATGGCCTTCAATCGGCCAAAGACCGGGCATTTTCAGGCCGCAGCGGTCACGCTGTGTCCGACACCGCCATGGAGATTGAGACAGCGCTCGAACCACTCCCTCACCGGATCGCCATCATGAAGAACAGGAACGGGTGAGGTAACGCGCAGCCACTGGAGGGCACCAAACAGGATATAGTCGGCAAATCGCGGCGCATCGCCTGAAAGCCAGGGCTGATGTTTCAGCGCGTGACGGATCGGCTCAAACCGCGCCTGCAGCACCGACACTTCAGCAAGCCGGCTGATGCTGACCTCCTCGATCGTCTGACCGATGCGTGGCTCGCGTGTCTTGCGGAAATAGACCCGATCCTGCGGGGCCAGAAGATTGTAGATGTCGGGAATGGCGATGCGCGAGATCAGCGGATGGATGTTGTTCTGCGAGAAGCCTTCGATGAGCCTTGCCATGCCCTTGCCGCCGTCTCCACCAAAGAGGCTCGGAGCGTCCGGGTAGCTGTCTTCGAGAAAAAGAGCGATGTCGAAACTGTCGCGCACCAACTGGTTACCATGCCGCAGAACAGGCACCGTAGGTGAAAATCCGTCTTCAATTTCCGGAATGTGCGTGAAAGACACGGGCTTGAAATCGAACGCAATCCCCTTGTGATGGAGAGCCATGATGACCTTCCAGACATGCGGAGAGAAGTGCCGGGAAGGATCGGCGCCGCTGAGGCCATAAAGTGTAACTTGCATTGGGTATCTCCATCGCCCCGGCTTGAGCCAATCCTCTCCCGCTTTCGCAGGCCTAGCGACGGCGCCGGTGTCATGTTCTGAAGAACTCAATTCATTCGCGATACAGGCGGAAGACAAGCGTCGAAAATGCAGGGGAGATATGCCGATATGCGGGAGCCAAAATCAGGCCGCTGAATGGAACCGGCTTGCGGCACATCACGCCCGGCGGGCATGCAGCAATCCCGGCAGTGCGTTGGTGACGGCATGGACAGCAAAGCCGATGAACATGATGCCGCTCAACCGGTTCACGAGGACTTCGTGGCGGCGATAACCGCGTCGGACTGCGGCGATGCCCACAAGCCCGACGAGAATGACGTAGGCGCAGAGCCCGCCGACAAGCGTCGCCAGCACGAGTGCCGGAAGCATGGCGAATGTGAGAAGACCAGCCTTTGCCGAGAGCAGTGCCGTCAGTGTGGCAACAGCGACCGGATAGGACTTCGGGTTGGTGAGGCCGAATGCCAGCCCGTGCAGCAGAGGCCTCTGCACTCGTGCCGTCGGCACGTCGTCATCCGTCCGCTTGCGAATGGTGATGGATTTCCAGCCCAGCCAGAAGAGATAGGCGCCACTGATCAGGCCAAGCACATCGAAGATGAAGCTGCCAATGACGGTCGCCCCCACAATGGAAATCAGCGCCAGTGTCGACCAGACGACGTCTCCCGCCAGATGCCCGGCAAGAAAGGCCATGGCCGGCCCTCTTCCCCTGTCGGCACCGATACCGAGTACTGCCAGAACGCCGGGACCCGGCGTGATCCCGTAGATGAAGCCTGCGAGAGCCGCCGCCGCCAGCACGAAAATATCCACAGTCGCCTCCCTGCTCCAGCTCTGGACAAATCACCGACAGACCATGGCAAAATCGACCAGTTGAGGCAATCCATGCGGACTTCGGGAACCAATTGAATTTCCGGTTGCCTTCATACCTGCCCGAAATCGTCCGGCGCAAAGTCGAGGCAGGTACCATCCAGCGTTCGGACCAGCGCGAATTCGGCGTGGACCTTTGGCAATTCGTACCGAAAGAAATATCGGCACGCGCCGAGCTTGCCGCGATAGAAGGCCGCATCGTCGCCTACTGCCCGCCCCTCGGCAATCGCGACCTCGGCGATCAGGGCTTGCTTGAGCCATAGCCAGGCGATGACGACGTGACCAAACGCATTGAGATAGAGGGTAGCATTGGCGAGCCCCTGATTTGCGTTCTCGGCGCCAAGTGCCGCTGCGGTCGCCGCAACGAGTGCTGACATCGCTTCACGAAGTTCCGCGGCCTCGCAATTCAGCGCGCCCTCTTCGGCAAGGCCGATCGTCTTTTCGATTTCGCGTCTCAGCACATCAAGTGCAGCGCCTGAGCGCATGCGCATCTTGCGTCCCAGCAAATCGAGGCCCTGGATGCCGTATGCGCCTTCATGGATCGGGTTGAGACGGTTATCGCGATAATAGCGTTCGACCGGATATTCGCGCGTGTAGCCATAGCCGCCTAGAATCTGGATCGCCAGCTTGTTGGCCTCGAGACAATGTTCGGACGGCCAGCTCTTGGCGACGGGTGTCAGAACCTCCAGAAGCAGGTCTGCAGCTTCGCGGGTTTCACGATCCGTTTCCACCTTCTGGACGTCGGTCAGGTGCGCGCAATAGGCGGTCAGCGCCATTGCGCCTTCCACAGCCGCCTTCTGCGCCAGAAGCATCCGGCGAATATCGGCATGCTCGATGATTGGAACCTGCGGCGACGCCGGGTTCTTGTCCTGCGGATGGCGACCCTGCAGACGCTGGCGCGCATAGTTCAGCGAAAACAGATATCCGCCAAGACCCGCCATGGCTGCGGTATGGCCAACACCCAGCCGTGCCTCGTTCATCATGTGGAACATGCAGGCCATGCCCTGTCCGGGTTCGCCCACCAATGTCCCGATCGTATCGCCGCCATCGGAGAAATTGAGAAGGCAATTGGTTGTGCCGCGCTGTCCCATTTTGTGGTTGAGACCGCCGAGCCCGATGTGGTTTGGCCCGATGATCTGGCCGTCTTCCCCGACACGATGTTTCGCCACCAGGAAAAGCGAGATGCCCTTGACGCCTGCAGGACTTCCCGGAATGCGGGCAAGCACCATGTGGACGATGTTTTCCGAGAGTTCGTGATCACCACCGGAGATCCACATCTTCGCGTCCGAGATGCGATAGGTGCCGTCGCCGAGCGGCTCGGCCTTGCAGGTGATATCGGAAAGAGATGAACCTGCCTGCGGTTCGGAAAGACACATCGTGCCAAACCAGCGCCCCTCCAGCATCGGCGCCATGTAGCGCGCGATCTGGTCGGTCGTGCCGAAGGCGCGCAGCATGTTGGCATTGCCGACCGTCAAGAAGGCGTAGTTGGCGATTGACTGGTTTGCGACCTGGAAAATGCCCCCCGCCAGCAAATGCACCGACATCGGCAATTGCAGGCCGCCATCCGCCTCGTCGAAGATCGTGGCGAAGAACCCTGCGTCGGCATAGGCGCGAAGTGCTTCGGCAACCCCATCGATGATCTCGACCTTGCCGCCCACCATCTTCGGCTCATTGGCGTCCAGCCGGGCGGCGAGCGGCTGAAAATACTTCTCGGCCAGCGCCTCGGCGCTATCGAGCATCGTGGTGACGGATGAGCGATCATGCGCCGCATAGCGCGCGAAAGCGAAAAGCCCTTCGACCCCCAGCAGTTCATAGAGCAGGAAATCGATATTGCGACGGTCAACGATCAGGGACATGCGGCCTCCTCCCGGCTTCCATACTCGAAAGTATGTCGGCGACTGGTATGCACCGGAATGCAAGATCGTTCAAGATTGTACGATCGGCGGCGTTATTTCAATCTGTCCATGACACGTTCGAGCGTGACAGGTTCAGCAGTCAACAGCGCAAGATCTGCCAGAACGGTTTCCTTGAGCCCCCGATAGTTCAAGGGCTCGCCCCAGAAAGATGCTTCGCCGAGGAACGCCGATACCATGGCTTCGCGACCGGCCGCTGTTCCGTCATCAAGGGCGGAGATCGCCTTCATCTTCTCCGTCACCGCCGGAATATCCCGCGGAGGTGTGCGCTCGGCCCCTGCGTAGCGCCCCGTGTAAAACACCAGCCAGGCAGAAAGCGACATAGCGGTCAGCGGAAGGACATGGCCAAAGTGTTCCACCTGCCCCTTCATGTTACCCGCAATACGCACCTGAAATTTCGCGATCGCATTGAGGCTGATGTCATGCCAGCGATGCCGGATATAGGGATTGGCAAAGCGCCGCAGCACGGCCTCGGCAAAGGCCTTCAATTCGTCTTCCGGCATATCGACGAACGGAATGACTTCCTTCTCGAGAAAGGCCTTGAGGAATGCCTGACCGGCCGGTGTGGTCACGGCCTCTCGCACGGTCTCGATCCCCGACAGGATCGCCAGCGGGCAGAGCGCCGTGTGCGCTCCGTTCAGGATCTTGACCTTACGAACCTTGTAGGGCGTGACGTCGGTCGTGACGAGCGTGCCATCATCATAGTCGGCCAGAGGTATCCGCAGCGGCGGCTGGTCCGGTTTGCGTTCGATGGCGAGGAAATGGAAGAGTTCCGCCGCCAGCATGAAGCGGTCTTCATAGCCGAATTGCGCCGACAGCGCGGCTACCTCATCGCGCGGGTAACCCGGCACGATGCGGTCGACCAGAGTGCCATAGAAAGCGTTGGCGCCGTTGAGCCAGTCAACGAATGTCGCCTCAAGCTTCCAGTCTGCGGCGTGCAGGAGAACGATGCGCAAGAGCTCATCGGCATTCCTGTCGATCAGTTCGCAGGGGATGACCTGCCAGCCCATGGCAGGATCGCCGGAAAAGTGCTTCCAGCGCTCGTGGAGCAGCCGCGTGAGCTTTGCGGGATAAGAGGCCGGAGGGTTATCACTATAGGCGCAGCCCGCGTCATAGACGATGCCGGTTTCGGTCGTGTTCGAGGTGACGACCGTGATATCCGGATCCCGCGCGAATCCCAGAATTGAATCCCATTCGGTGTTGGCGAACACTTCGCTGAGGACACTTGTGACCACGCGCGGTTCGGAAACAGCCTCCCCCGCTTCATCAATCCCGCGCGACACAACCGTGTAGAGACCTGCCTGAGCGTTGAGGCTCGACCCCGCGCCGTCGGCAATGGCTCGGACGATGACGATGCCCCAGTCGCTGCCTGTTGCCTCATTCAGACGGTCGATCTTCCAGTCGAGAAAACCACGCAAGAAGTTGCCGCCGCCAAACTGGAGAATGCGCGCCTTTGGCCGCGCACGGAGGGAGGTGAGTTCAGGGCCAAGCACTTGCATTGTCAAATCCTCAGCGCTCGATGACAATCTTCAACACGTTGTTGCGGTTCTCCACCCAATACGGCAGGGCCTCGGCCGCCTGATCAAATGGAAACACCTTGCTGATGAGGTCGTCCGGCGACGTTGTCAGCGTTTCGAGGTATGAGATGACAGCGCGGAAATCCTCGGCAGTTGCATTGCGCGACCCCATGATGTCGAGTTCCTTCAGATTGAAGAACTTGGTGTCATAGGAGACCAGCGCCTTGGAATAGCCTATATAGACGACACGCCCGGCAAAGCAGGCAAGATCGATGGCCTGCGTAAATGTGGCAGGCGAGCCGACCGCCTCGACCGTCACGTCAGCACCCTCACCATCCGTCAGATCCTGCACGCGGGCGACAACATCTTCCTTGCTGGCATCGATGACATGGGCCGCGCCATAACGTCGGGCGAGTTCCAGTTTTGCGGGACTGACATCAATCGCAATGATCCGGGAACCACGGGCAGCGGCACCGGCAATCGCGCCCATGCCGATCATGCCACAGCCGAGAACGGCCACCGTGTCGCTGGCGGTGATCCGGCCACGCGCGACGGCATGGAAGCCAACAGAGAGCGGCTCCACGAGCGCCAGATGACGGGGCGCCAGTGTATCGTTGAGGATCAGCTTCTCGGCAGGCAGCGCGATCATGTCGCCCAGGCCACCATCCTGCTGCACACCGAGCGTCCGGTTGTAACGGCATGCATTGAGGCGTCCCTTGCGGCAGGACGAGCATTTGCCGCACGTCGTATAGGGCACGACAATGACGCGGCGGCCCGGCGCGAAGTCTGACGAAACGCCAGCGCCGACAGCCTCGATCACCCCTCCGATTTCATGGCCCGGGATACGCGGAAGCGAGACGAGTGGATTGAGGCCGGTAAAGGTCGCCAGATCGCTGCCGCAGAGGCCCACATGCCGCACGGAGACAAGCACCTCGCCCGTTCCGGCGACAGGCGCAGGAACTTCGCGAATGGCGGAGCGACCCGCTTCCTCGATCATCAAAACTCGCATGCTAGTATTCCTCCGGTGTTACTTATGCTTATTGGCGTGGCGTCCCGATGGCAAGACCCAAGGGTCCCGTTCACGTCAATAATCGCTAAAATGCCACCGAAATCACGGCCTGCTGCGGAGCCAAGGCCCTTGCCTTCCGATGCGTCCTCGGTCATTAACCCGGAACCATGATCACGATTTCCGGCCTCACTGCCCGCATTGCCGGGCGACTCTTGATTGAAGATGCATCGCTGACGCTGCCGGCAGGTTTCAAGGCCGGCCTGGTGGGGCGCAACGGGGCTGGCAAGTCGACACTGTTCAGGATCATCACCGGTGACATGTCGCCGGAAGCCGGAACCGTGAGTTACCCACGCGGGGCACGGATCGGCCAGGTGGCGCAGGAAGCGCCCGGCACCGATGAACCGCTGATCGAGATCGTGCTTGCAGCCGACAAGGAGCGCGCGGCGCTTCTGGCGGAAGCAGAGACAGCGACCGATCCGCATCGCATCGCTGAAATCCAGATCCGCCTTGCCGATATCGGCGCTTATTCGGCAGAAGCCCGCGCAGCGTCTATCCTGGCAGGCCTCGGCTTTGACGACGACGCACAAAGGCGGCCCGCGAAAAGCTTCTCCGGCGGGTGGCGTATGCGTGTGGCGCTCGCGGCCGTTCTCTTTTCCGAACCGGATCTGCTGCTGCTTGACGAGCCGACCAACTATCTCGACCTGGAAGGCACGCTCTGGCTCGAGGATTATATCCGGCGCTATCCGCATACCGTCATCATCATCAGCCACGATCGGGACCTGCTGAACTCGGCTGTCAACTCCATCGTGCATCTCGACCAGCGCAAGCTGACCTTCTATCGCGGCCCTTATGACCAGTTCGAACGCCAGAAGGCCGAGGCGGAAGAATTGCAGATGAAGGCGCGTGCCAAGAACGAGGCAGCGCGCAAGCATCTGCAGAGCTTCATTGACCGTTTCAAGGCAAAGGCGACGAAGGCCAAGCAGGCGCAAAGCCGCGTCAAGGCGCTGGAGCGCATGGGCACGGTGGCCGCTGTTGTGCATGAGAATGTTGCGGGCTTCCGGTTTCCGGATCCGGAAAAGGAAGCGGCTTCACCGATCATCCACATTGAAAAGGGTGCCGTCGGCTACGAACCCGGCAAGCCGATTCTCAAGAACCTCAACCTGCGCATCGATACCGATGACCGGATTGCGTTGCTGGGATCGAACGGCAACGGCAAGTCCACCTTCGCGAAATTCATCTCCGGTCGGCTCACGGCAGAGAGCGGGCGCGTCACGCTTCCGCCGAACCTCAAGATCGGCTTCTTTGCCCAGCATCAGCTGGACGACCTTGTGCCCGAGCAAAGCGCAGTCGAGCATGTACGCAGGCTGATGGTCGGGGACCCGGAAGCCAAGGTGCGCGCCCGGGTTGCCCAGATGGGACTGCCGACGGAAAAGATGGATACTGCCGCACGTGACCTTTCGGGCGGCGAAAAGGCGCGCCTTCTGATGGGTCTGGCGGCGTTCCATGCCCCTAACCTGCTCATACTCGACGAACCGACAAACCACCTTGATATCGATAGTCGCCGCGCACTGATCGAGGCGCTGAACGACTATACCGGCGCCGTCATCCTGATCTCGCACGATCGCCACCTGATCGAGGCCACAGCCGATCGGCTCTGGCTGGTCAAAGATGGTACCGTGAAGGTCTTCGACGGCGACATGGAGGAATATCGCGACCTCGTGGTGAATGCCGGAAAGTCGACGCCCAAGAAGGAAGCGCCCCCTGCTGCCCAGCAGGCCGAAAAGGCTTCCCAGCCGAAGCGCGCCAATCCGATCGCGCTAAGGAAAAAGGTCGAGGAAATCCAGGGCTTGATCGACCGTATTGAGAGATTGATTCAAGGCATCGACACGGAGCTTTCGGACCCTGACATCTATGCCAGGAACCCTGCCCGCGCCGCCGATCTGACCACGGCCCGCGCCAACGCACAGAAGAAGCTCGAGCAAAGCGAAGAAGAATGGCTGGAACTCTCCAGCGAACTCGAGGCCATGGGCGAAGTTTAGTGGATATTTTCGCGCTGCAACGCTGCGTGGCAACTATCTGTTAACCATAAATCGAAAAAGTGATCCTCAACCTTTCCTCCTGTGTTGAGTGATTCATGCATCCGCGCTCCCTGCTCGCCTCCCTCTTCGTATGCCTTGCGATCACAGGCTGCGCGACCAAACCTGATCAATCCGCATCGCTCAAAAGCGCCTATGCGCCGATGACGGCACCTGAGCATGGACCTTTGACAGCAAATGAGCCGATCAAGATGGAACCGACCGCGTGGATAAAGCCCGAATCCCCTAATCGCGATGGTGGTCTTTTCGGCTCACGTTCTCTCGGCGGACGTACAATCTCGGTTGGATCCCTTACCGACATCCATCTCAACGACAAGGAAGTCGTACTGACGTTCGACGACGGCCCGATGCCTGGCAAAACCCGCCGCATCCTCGACATTCTCGACCGCTTTCACGTCAAGGCGAGCTTCATGATGATCGGTCAAATGGCCCAGAGCCATCCGGAGCTTGCCCGTGAGGTGCTGGCGCGTGGCCATGCGATTGGCAGCCACACTTACAGCCACCGCAATCTGGCTTCGATGAGCTTCGACATGGCCATGAACGAATTCGCGCGTGGCGAAAAGGCTGTGAGCGATGCGGTCGACACGCCCGTCGGCTTCTTCCGCTTTCCATATCTGTCGGATTCGAGGCGCTTGCGCGGCGCTCTGACCAATCGCGGTGTCGTCGTGATGGATGTCGATATCGATTCCAAGGACTATTTCAAGACCAGCCCGAATGCGGTTCTCAACAAGACCCTGAACGCGATCCACCGACGCGGCAAGGGCATCATCCTCATGCACGACATCCACAATCGTACGATCGCAATGCTGCCCATGCTGCTGACGCGTCTCGATGCAGAGGGCTACCATGTCGTCTCGCTCCGCTACAAGCGTAGCCGGTTGCCGCAGGGCAGCCTCGTCGCATCGATCTTCTGATTGACCGCGACATACTTGATCCTTTTCATGAAGGTCGGTGACGCCCAACAGCCGTGGTATGCCCTCTCGAATATCTGTAAATGCTGATAAATCATGAGCTTGCCTCGCTATAATTATGGGAAATAATTAATCCCCCAGAAACAAAATATCGGTATATCCGGAGCGTAAGGCGAGGACAGCCTTCCATTCCAGGGACTGATCATGAGACTAGCCAAGCTCCTTCTTGGCCGCATGCGTAACGGGTTGAAATCACTCTGCCAATCGCGTGACGGCAACATTGCCCTGGTATTCGCAATCGTTTGCGTTCCTGTCATCATTGCGGTTGGCACCGGGATCGACTTTGCCCGCGCCTACAATGTGCAGATCAAGATGCAATCGGACCTGGACGCTGCACTTATTGCGTCGGTCAAGTCTGTCAGCACTCTGGATGCTACCCAGTTGAGAACAAAGATCACGAACTGGTTCGCGGCTGAAGGCAATTTGACGACGACAGCCTATTCAATCGCGAGCGTTTCGGTTGACACCTCGAACCAAGCGGTTTCGGCGAATGTGACGGCTTCGGTTCCGACCATCTTCATGGGTCTTGCAGGGATTAAGACCGTTCCGATCAACGTGAAGTCCACCGCCAAGGGGCCGACAAGTTCCTATCTGCAGGTTTACATCGTGCTGGACAAGTCGGCCTCGATGCTGCTGCCGTCTTCCCAGACCGACAGAACCAACTTCCTCAACCTGCTCTACTCCAATTCATATTCCAATGCGGCTGCGACGACCCACAATTATATGAAATGCGAATTTGCATGCCATAATTACGACGGTCAATACTTCAAATACAACGGCACGATCTTCAATAATATCTATGACCTCGTAAAATCCTACAACAGCTCGAATAGTAGCTCTCCCATCACGCTTCGTACGGACACTGCGTTGACTGCAGCGAGCCAGGTTATCGACCTGATATCATCCGCAAATGCCACGTCGAGTCACATCACCGCAGGCCTCTATTACTTCGGCGCAGATCTTTACACATCAGTTGGGCAGACTTCGTCGACCACTACTTTGAAAAAAGCGCTCACAGACGACACATATGGCCTGACAAGCGCAACGTCCCAGTCGGTGAGCTACTTCAATACGATGCTTTCGACCCTGACCACACTCGTCGGGACCGCAGGCGATGGATCTTCGTCTGCAAAGCCCCTAAAACTTGTGCTTCTTCTTACGGATGGCGCCCAATCGAGCAGACCCTGGGTTCTTACAAGCGCAACCACCGAAACATACGTTGCACCATTGAATCCAGCCTGGTGCTCCAGCCTGAAAACGAACGGCGTTACAATCGGCATCCTGAATACAGACTACCTCGCGATCACCTATGACTGGGGATACAATGCGACACTCGGCATGAGCATGGCGAGCGCGAACTGGTACTCGGTTTGGGGAGGTGTCATGCGGACTGGTGTTTCCACGAGCACAACGCGACGCGATTATCTGCAGTACGCGCTTTCAGACTGCGCCAGCAATAGTGGCCTCTTCATCTCCGCAAGCAGCAAGACGGACATCGCGTCCGGCCTCTCCACCATCTTCAACAGCTACCTCTATTCCGTTCGCCTGACGCAATGATGAGACGACCCAACCTCACGCAGTGGTTTCGACTGACGCGGAGCACGGAAGGCGCGGCGGCCGTTGAGTTTGCGCTGCTGATCCTGCCGTTCTGCATCGTTATCTTTGCCATCATCGAAATCTCGCTGCTTTTTTTCGTCGATAGCGCGCTGGATGGCGCGCTGGTCAAGTCCGCACGCAAGGTCCGAGTCGGATATGCGTCCACAAACAGCTGGACCATCACGTCATTCAAGGCCGACGTCTGTGCAAACCTGTCACTTTCGTTCAGCTGCTCTTCCGGCCTCAAGGTCGTCGCAACCGTCGTCACCAACATGTCATCCGTGAGCTACACCACATCGACCACCAACGGCGTTCTTTCGGTAACGGAAGCGTACAACACCGGCTCAAGCGGCGACTATGTGCTCATCCAGGCCTTCCTGCCGTGGAAGCCCATTCTGCCGATGTATCAATTTGCCGGCTCGACCCTGAAGGACGGAACTTACATCCTTTCCGCAGCGACCCTGTTCAAAAACGAGCCATTCTGATGCCTGATCTGAAGCGCCCTCGATTCTTGAGTGCCTTGTACAAACTGTTTGGCGACAGGAAAGGCCTTTCCGGCGTGGAATTCGCGCTGATCCTGCCCATTATCATCACTATCCTGGCAGCATCCGAGGATCTCGGACAGGCTCTGATGGTCGATCGCCGTATGAACCAGATCGCGGCAACGGCGTCCGACATCGTCTCACAGCAGTCGAGCTGGGCGGGAACGTCGCTGGACGGCATTCTTACCGGAACCGCGACAATTATTCAGCCGTTTTCGACCAGCAACCTCACCATTCTGGTGGCGGTCGTAAACGTCGACAGTTCGCTCAATGCGACGGTTTCCTGGTCCCGAGGGTACAATACAACAGCACTGACAGCGGGCGCCGCCTCGCCCGTCACGCTTTCGAGCACCATCCTGCAAAGCGGTGTCCAGATGGTGGTGTCCAAGACCACCTACAGCCTGACGACGCCGTTTGCAGCTTTCCTCAAGCCGATTACCGGATTGAGCAGCTATACCTACACCCGCTATGGCATCAACAGGCCGCGCGTTTCCGACACGATCGCTCTTTCAAGCAGTTGATCAGGCCTTGCGTTCCCAACCGCCCTGCGTGGTCTGCTGCCAATAGGTCAGCTGATGTCCCTGGCCAGACAGGCGCTTCCATTGCCCGCGGGCCTTTTCAAGCTGGTCATTGTCGTGGCCATCAAACATGACCACGACGCGCTGATAGGGTGAGACATCATCGATGTCCGCTCCGCCTGCGAGAAAGCGGATGTTGGCGCCGTTCGGATTTCCCGTCCCCGTGGTCAGGAGGACCGGCTGCCGTTCATCGAACGGCCCGCCGTCGACGCCGTGGGGCAGAAAACTGGAATCGCGCCAGGTCCACAACTGGGCGTCCGCCGCGTCGCGCCGTTCCTCGCTGTCGAACTGAAGCACTGCCTTCCAGCCACGCGCGACCGTCTTGTCGACGAGAGGTGGCAACGCGTCTTCGAGCTTCGATTCAGTGAGGTGATAGAACAGCACTTCGGCCAACAGTTTACCCCCTTATCGCTCGTGATTTGCGGCGACAAACGCATCCAGCAGGCGCACGCCAAAGCCGGAACCCCAGGAGTGGTTGATTTCGCTGGTTGGCGAGCTGATGGCAGTCGACGCAACATCAAGATGCGCCCAAGGCGTATCGCCGACGAACCGCTTGAGAAACTGAGCAGCGGTGATCGATCCGGCCTGGCGTCCGCCCGTGTTCTTCATGTCGGCGACCTTGCTGTCAATCATCTTGTCATACTCCTTGCCGAGCGGCATGCGCCAAAGCTTTTCAGCCGTGACTATGCCGGAAGCCAGAAGCTGTTCGGCAAGACTGTCGTCGTTGCAGAAAAGTCCTGCATGATGGGGTCCGAGGGCCACGCCAATCGCGCCCGTCAGCGTCGCGAGATTGATCATCAGCGCGGGCTTGAAGCGATCGTTGCAGTAATGCAGGGCGTCGCACAGTACGAGACGGCCTTCGGCATCCGTATTCAGGACTTCGATCGTCTGACCGGACATGGACGTTACGACATCGCCGGGGCGGTAGGCATTGCCATCCGGCATGTTCTCGACCAACCCGATGATGCCGACTGCATTGACCTTGGCCTTGCGCGCGGCCAGCGCATGCATCAGGCCGGTCACCGCCGCAGCACCCGCCATGTCACCCTTCATCTCTTCCATGCCGCCTGCCGGCTTGATGGAAATCCCGCCCGTGTCAAAGACAACGCCCTTGCCTACGAAGGCGACGGGCGCATCCTTGGCGTGACCGCCGTTCCACTGCATGACCACAAGGCGCGGCGGCCGGACCGACCCTTGGGCAACCGCCAGAAGCGCACCCATGCCGAGCCTGGTCATTTCCTTTTCCGTGAGGATCTCGATGTCCACGCCGAGCTTTTCGAGAGCCTTGGCGCGCGCGGCAAACTCCAGCGGTCCCAAAATGTTGGCCGGTTCATTAACCAGATCACGCGCCAGCAGAACGCCCTCGCCGATCGCCTCAGCCCGGGCAAAGGCCTTCTTTGCAGCGGCCGCGGCTTCGGTGACCAGCGTGACACGTACTTTACGCGGTTCGGTTGCCTCATCATCCTTGTGCTTGGTGCGAACCTTGTAACGGTCAAACCGATAGGCGCGCAGCTGAATGCCCAATGCAAATTCGGCAATCGACGCAGCATCCGGCGCAAGACCCGGGACATCGAGAAAAATCGTAACCGCCTCAGCCGCACCGAAGCTTCCTGCAGCAGCGCCGCCGGCGATAAGCCAGTCGTTGCCCGTCATGGATGCGACGTCGCCAAGCCCGAGAACAACGATCCTGTCGACGGGCGAGCCATGCGGTGCGAGGATTGCACAGGTGGCGTTGCGGGCGCACTTGAAGGCGGCTGCCTTTTCCGCCTTGGCAATGACGCCCGAGGGATCGCAAATGTCGGCGCCTGCGGCGTTTTCGCCGCCCTTCGCCTTCAGAACGATCGCAGTGCCACCCGACAGTTCAGATGTTTTCTGGATCTTGATTTCAACCTGAATGGACATGTGCGCTTCCTCGACTGATGCAAAGTGCCATCGTTTCATCATGGTTTTGGTCTCGATTGCAAGCCTGACGGCAAGCCGGGTGCTCTCTGGCTGCTGAAATGTCGTCCATCGCATGCGGCTGGCCGCGCTTGATCGAAAAGCGCCCCGTTGCTAAACACGGTTGGCTGAAGAGAAGGAAACCAATGACGGATTACAGGCCATTCTGGTCACTCTGGGCCCTTGCAGCCGTCTGGTTTGCCTTGCTGATTCTCTTCTGGGCCTGGCCGGCCATCGATATCGGTTTTTCGCACCTCTTCTTCGCAGAACGCGCCTGTAACGCGGGCGAGCAGGCAGCGGTCTGTGGCAACTTTCCGCTTGCTGCCAACGGGCTCCTCAGCGCGTTGCGGATGGTTCTCTATTATCTTCCCGTTGTGGCTGCCATCGTTCTGATTGCCTCAATCACAGTGCCTGCCCTCGACAGCAAATTCACATGGCCGGAAGCCAGCCGCCGCAACCGCCTGATTGTGCTTGCCGTCTGGGTGATCGATGCAGGCCTGATCGTGAACTTCATCCTGAAGGCGCACTCCGGCCGACCACGACCTGACACCACGCTGTTTTTCGGCGGAAGTTTCCCGTTCGTGCCGGCAGGCGACTTTTCAGGCGCCTGCACAAGCAATTGTTCCTTCATTTCAGGCGAGGCAGCTAGTGCCGGTTGGCTGATTTGCCTATTGGCACTGGCCGCTCCATCGGTTCGGCGAAAGCTCTCTCTTCCGGTTTTCGTGCTTTCTATGGCAACCGCCCTGATGCGTGTGATGTTCGGTCGGCATTTCCTGTCTGATGCGGTCCTTGCTTGGCTCTCGGCACCCCTCGTCTTCGCGATAGCCGTCGCTTTGACGGGCTGGCAGCGCCGGAAAATAAATCCCTGAAATAACAATCAAATTCGGTTGCTGATGACAGAGTTTGTCAAACGTTCGCGCGCGCCTGTTGCAGGATGGCCAATCAATCGTGGATATTTTCCCGGCGGACGACAGGCGGGAAAGAATCCATTTGATGCAAATCTATCCCCATGTCATACCGCCGCTTGCGGGGGCGCAGTCGAATTAACAGACACAGACGGTTTGACCGCTGAAACTGGACGAGCATGACGCTGATCGAAAGATACATAGCGCTCCGCGTGGTCAAGCTGGCGATCGCCTCGATCCTGCCTGTGCTTGCGGTCATATGGATCGTTCAGGTTCTGGCGAGGGTCAATCTTGTGACCGATAGCGGCCAGTCGATCGGCTCCTTCTTCAAGCTCGCAGGACTGATCCTGCCGACCATCGTCCCGATGGTTATCCCGTTCGGCATCGTGATCGGCGTTGCCCAGACGATGGCGGCGATGAATACCGATTCGGAACTAGCGGTCATCGATGCTGCCGGAACGTCGCGCTGGAGACTGCTGCGCCCCGTAGTCATCGTCGGTCTCGGAGCCTGCCTTGTCTCTTTTACCGTTGACAATCTGGTGGAGCCGGTCGTTCGCGTCCAGGCTCGCAAGATGGTCGCGGCGGTTTACGCCGACCTGCTTTCGACAGTCATCGAGGAAAAGACATTTCGAAAGATCGAGGATGGGCTGTACCTGCAGATATCCAAGCGCCTGCAGGGCCGCACGCTTTCGGGTCTGTTCGTGGCCGACTATCGCAACCCGGACTCCGAACTGGTCTACTATGCCAAGGAAGGTGCCGTCGACGAAAACGGCGCCACGCTGGTCATGCGCGATGGCGAAGTTGACCGACGCACGCCCGACGGCAACATTTCCGTGGTGAAATTCGATTCCTACGCCTTTGACCTGTCGCAGCTGACTCAGACGCGGGGACAAACGCAGCTCAAGGCTATCGATCGCGGCCTTCCGTTCCTGCTAAACCCGGACCCCAAGGACAGCGATTTCGAGGCGCACCCCGGAGACTACACAGCCGAAATGCATCGCAGGCTGACCGAGTGGAGCTTTCCGCTGGTCTACGGCCTGATTGCATTCGTCTTTTCGGGTCAGGCAAGGACGCAGCGCGAGATCCGCAGCCATCCGGTGATCGTCGGCCTGACTGTGGCCTTCATCCTGCGTTGGATATCCTATTACCTCTCCGACAAGATCTCAGGCTCTAACGCCTTCATCGCGCCGCTCTATGCACTGCCCATCATGCTGACGATCGGCTGCATGATTCTCATTCTTCGCTCACGATCCTTGCGGTTGCCGGTCTGGATGCTCATCCCCTCGCCGGCTGAGATCGGCAGGATGCTGAGCGGGAAGGCACGCTCCTGATGGTCGCCTTTCCGCTGACTCTCTGCCTCTACTACCTACGCCGTTATATGGTCACCACCGGGTGGTTCTTCCTCGGTGTTGCCGCGATCATCTTTCTCGTGGACTTCAGCGAGAATTCCAGCCGCCTGTCATCAGCCGATGCAGGTCTGATGCAGGTGTTCTACCTGACGGCGGTTCGAGTCCCCCTGCTTTTGCAGCAGACGGTTCCGTTCGTGGTGCTGTTCTCGTCTATCATCGCGCTGGTGACCCTGAACCGGAAGAACGAACTTGTCGTTACCCGCGCGGCCGGCATTTCCGTCTGGCAATTCATGACGCCGTTTGTCGCGGGCGCATTCATCATCGGTGCGCTGGTGGTGGCGGCTTTGAACCCGCTCGCCGCATTCGGCATGCGCAGCGCTCTCAACATCGAAACCTCATTGGGCGCTAGCGGTAGCAGCCAGTCTGGCAACATCCCGTGGCTCCGTCAGATTACTGGAGACGATGACACGATCATGGGGGCGAAGAACGTCAGCGAAAACGGAACGATGCTTTCCGGCGTCGTCGTTTTCCACTTCGACCCGAAGGGCAACATTGTCCTGCGACAGGACGCGTCCACTGCAAAGTTGGAACGTGGTTACTGGTTGCTTAATGGTGTCACCGAGACCCGTCCGGGCGAACCGCCCAAGCGTCTCGAAACGGCGCAAGTGAGCACCAACCTGAAACAAGAATTCATTCAGCAGCGGCTATCGCAGCCGGAAACCATTGGTTTCTTTGACCTTCCCGAGAAGATCAGGGCGACCCGCGCACTGGGTATCTCGACGGCACCCCTGAAGACGCAATTCAATTCGCTTCTGGCGATGCCTTTCGTCCTGATTGCCATGTCGATGATTGCCGGGACGGTTTCACTCAAGTTCAGCCGTCTAAGCCAGTCCCCAGGCATGATTCTGGGTGGAATCCTTTCCGGCTTCATGCTTTATGTAGTGACGATGCTTGCAAAAGCATTTGGAAGCAGCGGTGTAGTACCTCCGTTCGTTGCGGCCTGGATACCTGCCATTGTGGCGTTGTCTATAGGTGCAACCGTACTGCTCCACCAAGAGGATGGTTAGTGGCAGTAATGAACGGAAAGATAGTACTGACGTTCAGGACCGTATTGTGCGCGGTCGCGGCTGCTTGTCTTTTGGGCGGGCCGGCTGTTGCGCTTGCCCAGACTGCGGATAATGCACTGACTCCGAAGATTTCGGACGATGCCAAGCTCTTCCTGTCATCCGATACGCTTGTTTATGACCGTGACAACAAGAAGGTTACGGCCAACGGTGCCGTACGCATCAACTATTCGGGTTACAAGCTCGTCGCCAATCAGGTCACATACGATCAGGGAAGCGGACGTCTCGTTGCCAATGGAAAGATCGAACTCGTGGAGCCGGATGGCAACAAGGTCTATGCCGATTCGATGGATGTGACGGACGATTTCGGCCAGGGCTTTGTGAATGCCCTGCGCGTCGAAACGACCGACGACACGCATATGGCCGCAGAGAGCGGCGAGCGCATCAATTCAGACGTATTTATTCTCAACAACGGCGTCTACACGGCCTGCAAACCCTGCGCCGACCATCCTGAGCGGGCGCCGGTCTGGCAGGTCAAGGCCAAGAAGGTCATCGAGAACGGCAAGACGCATACCGTGCGTCTCGAGTCGGCAAAGTTCGAGCTTTTCGGGCAGCCGATTGCCTACCTGCCCTATATCGAAGTTCCCGACCACACCGTGAAGCGCAAGTCCGGCTTCCTGTTTCCGACATTCGTTTCGGCACAAAAGCTCGGCTTCGGCGGCGGCATACCCTATTACTATGTCATCAATCCCAGTACGGATCTGACCGTCACGCCGACCTATTATTCCAAGCAAGGTCTTCTGATGGCTGCAGAACTGCGCCAGCAGTTCGACAATGGCGAGCACACGCTACGCCTTGCAGGGATCAGCCAGCAGGATCGTACCCTGTTCAGCTCGGGCACCAGCGATTCGCAGGTGACACGTCGTGGAATGGTGCAGACCAAGGGCGAATTCAGGATCAACCCGCGCTGGACCTTCGGCTGGGATGTTCTCGTACAGAGCGACAACAACTTCTCGCGCACCTATTCGCTATGGGATGCCAACAGCGAATACCACACCAACCAGATCTATCTGACCGGGCTTGGCAAGCGGAACTACTTCGACCTGCGCTCCTTCTATTTCAATGACCAGGACGCCGATCCGTTCAGCACCGCCGAATGGAAGCAGGCTTTCGTCCACCCTGTGATGGACTATCACGCCGTCGCGCCGAAGTCGTTCCTTGGCGGCGAGCTGACGCTGGATGCCAACTTTACGAACCTCACCCATCGCGGCTTTGACGTCTTTTCATACGGAACGACGAACCGGTTCCTCGGACTACGCGGCGAATCGAGCCGGTTCACAGCGAATGTTCAATGGAAGCGTCAGTTCATCACCGACGGCGGTCTGGTTGTCACGCCGATCCTTGCTGCGCGCGGCGACGCTTTCCAGCTTGGCATGCAGAATCCATCAGCCTCCGGCTACAGTTACGCAGGCAGCTACTACGGCGGCGCTGGCGCGACCCGCACCATGCTGACTGCCGGAACCGAGGTTCGCTATCCCTTCCTGATCACGATGCCGGGCAGCGAACACGTGATCGAACCCGTTGGCCAGATCTTCGTTCGCCCCAACGAGCAGCTTGCCGGCCGCCTGCCGAACGACGATGCGCAGAGCTTTGTCTTCGATGCGACCAACCTGTTTGAAATGGACAAGTTCTCCGGCTACGACCGTGTTGAAGGCGGCACGCGCGCCAATCTCGGCCTGCGCTACACCGGCACTTTCGACAGCGGTTATCGTGTGAACGCGATTGCAGGTGAATCGTTCCAGGTCGCAGGATTGAATTCGTTCGCAACCGGTGACCTCACCTATGCCGGTGCCAATTCCGGCCTCGACAAGAAGGCATCGGATTACGTTGGCATGGTAAGCATGCAGGCGCCGAACGGCATCGGCCTGATGGAAAGCGCCCGCTTCGACCATGATACCTTGAAGCTCGCGCGTCTCGCTTCCACCGTGTCCTATACGAATTCGTTCTCGACCAGTTCGCTCACCTACAACAAGGTTGGTGCGCAGCCGCAATACGGCACGCCGACCGATCGCGACGAACTGATTGCGACCACAAGCCTGAAGATCAAGGACTACTGGAAGCTTTACACCAGCATCACCTGGGACCTGAACAGTCATGTCCTCAATGCTGGGACGGTTGGCGTCGCCTATGACGATGGCTGCACGTTTGTTTCGGTCGGATTCTCCGAGGCGCGCGACTTCACCAACTCTGTTGCAAACGACTGGTCGATCGGCGCACGCATCTCGTTCAGGACGCTGGGTGACATCCGCGTCGGCGATACGACCGCAACCTCATCATTCTGATGGAAAAACCGTCCGCATCCTGTTCATCCATCGCAAAATTGCTTGATTGATGCGTTCAATTTGAATGAATTGAACGGCCATGCTATGGACCGGAAAACTGGAGACAGGAGCGCCGGTTGCGCGCCCCGAACGCAAGGAAATTCGATATGATGAGGCTGAAGGCGGCGGCGGCTGTTTTTTCGCTTGCTCTCACCACCCTGACAGTTGCGCCCGGTGTCATGCCGGCTGTTTTCGAGGCGCAGGCAGCCAGTGGCGTTGCAGCGGTCGTGAACGGAACACCGATCACGACCGTCGATGTTCAGCACCGCGTAAACTTCCTCAAGCTTCAGCGCACTGGCGGCAACCTTGGGAAGCTCGCCAAGGAGCAGCTGATCAACGAAGCTCTGGAACGCCAGGCCGTGCTCGATACCCGCACCTCCGTGAGCGCGGCTGAAGTCGATGCCGCTTTCGCGCGCTTTGCGGCAGGCAACAAGCTGACGACGGAAAAGCTGACTGGCATCCTCAATCAGGCTGGTGTCGGCGTCGATCACTTCAAGTCCTTCATCGCCATCTCCATGAGCTGGCCGCGCGCGGTTCAGGCGCGCTTTGGTGCAGCCAACCAGATGAATCCCGGTGACGTCGGCGCGCGCATCGCTGCTGCCGGCGCAAACCGCCCGAAGGTCAACGAATATATCCTCAAGCAGGTCATCTTCGTCGTGCCGGAGAAGCGTCGCAATGCGATCCTCGGCAAGCGCAAGGCCGAAGCCGAAGCATCCCGCAAGAAGTTCCCCGGTTGCGAACAGGCCAAGGCGTTTGCGGCGACCATGCATGACGTCGCGGTCAAGGATCTTGGACGCTTCCTCGAGCCTGAACTGCCCGAACTCTGGAAGCCGCTGATCTCCAAGGCACAGGCCGGTGGGACGACCGGAACGCAGGCAACGCCGAACGGCGTCGAATATATCGCGATCTGCAGCAAGCGCGAAGTGTCCGACGATGCGGCCGCGGCGGCCGTCTTCCGCGAGGAAGACCTGAAGAAGCCCGGCAAGGACAATGTCGACCCGAACGCGAAGAAGTATCTCGAAGAGCTTCGCGCCAAGGCGCAGATTTCAAGCAAGTAAGATGTCAGAGCCCACACGCCCGCTTTCCAGACCTCTGGCGCTCAGCCAGGGGGATCCGGCGGGCATAGGCCCGGATATTGCGATTGCTGCATGGCTGCAGCGCAGCACTGCCGACATCACGCCCTTCATCTACCTCGGCGACCCCGACATCCTGATGCAGCGTGCTGCGCAGCTTGGCGTGGCTGTGAAAATCGAGGCCGCCTCCCCCGAAGAAGCAATCGGCGTCTTCGGTCGCGCCATTCCGGTGCTGCCTGTCGCTGCAGGGACTGTGATTGCGGCTGGCCTGCCGGATAGTGCTTCGGCGGGCGGAACGATCGAAGCGATCCGTCGCGCTGTCGAGGAGACGGTAGCTGGCAGAACAGCGGCCTTGGTTACCTGCCCGATTGCAAAGTCTGTGCTCTATCAGGCAGGCTTCAGGTTCCCCGGTCACACGGAGTATCTGGCCGATCTTGCATCCGAGCACCTGGGGCAGTCGGTGACGCCCGTCATGATGATTGCGAGCCCGCATCTGCGAACCGTTCCCGTGACCATCCACATTCCGTTGGCTGATGTGTCGCGGCAATTGACCACCGAGTTGATCATGGAAACGTGCCGCATCGCGGCGCGTGATCTACAGACCCGTTTCGGCATTGCCGAGCCGCGCCTTGCTGTCAGCGGACTCAATCCGCACGCGGGCGAGAACGGTGCGCTCGGCAAGGAAGACGATGCAATCGTGCGTCCAGCCATCGAGGGGCTGCGGCTCGAGGGTATAAACGCGTTTGGTCCCCTGCCCGCCGATACGATGTTTCATGCGGCGGCGCGCGCGACCTATGACGTAGCGATCTGCATGTATCATGATCAGGCACTGATCCCCGCCAAGACGCTCGCCTTCGACGATGGTGTCAACGTAACGCTTGGCCTGCCCTTCATCCGCACCTCGCCCGATCACGGCACGGCGTTCGGGATCGCTGGCACGGGCAAGGCAAAGCCCGACAGCCTGATTGCCGCGCTCAGGATGGCTGCCGCCATGGCTGCCGCAAAGGAACTCTGAATGGCCACCATCGACGGGCTGCCGAAACTTTCGGATGTCATTGCCAGGCATGGACTGGACGCCAAGAAGTCGCTTGGCCAGAACTTCCTCTTTGACCTCAATCTGACGCAGAAGATTGCACGCACCGCGGGTAAGCTTGATGACGTGACAGTCTTCGAGGTCGGTCCCGGCCCGGGCGGACTGACGCGCGCGATCCTGTCGCTGAACGCAAAAAAAGTCATCGCCGTGGAGCGTGACGAGCGCGCGCTGCCCGTTCTCGCTGAAATCTCGGATCACTACCCCGGCAGGCTCGATGTGATCAGTGGCGATGCACTGAAGGTGGATTTCGCGGCGCTCGCCCCCAAGGACGGCCCGTCGACGATCATCGCCAACCTTCCCTATAATGTCGGGACCCAGCTGCTCCTCAACTGGCTCCTGCCGCCGGTCTGGCCGCCGTTCTGGCAATCGCTGACGCTGATGTTCCAGAAGGAAGTGGGCCAGCGCATCGTGGCTGGACCGGATGACGATCACTATGGCCGCCTCGGCGTGCTCGCGGGCTGGCGAACTGAGGCGCGCATGGCCTTTGACGTGCCGCCACAAGCTTTCTCGCCGCCGCCCAAGGTGACCTCGACCGTCGTTCACCTGGAGCCGCGCGCCAACCCCATTCCCTGCGACGCCAGAAAGCTTGGACAGGTGACGGAAGCGGCCTTCGGCCAGCGCCGCAAGATGCTGCGTCAGAGCCTCAAGAGCATCGGCGGCGAAGCCTTGCTCACGAAGGCTGACATCGACCCGCAACGAAGAGCCGAAACTCTTTCAGTCGAAGAATTCTGCCGACTGGCGAATCTGATTTGAGAGCCTCCCCTAAACGGGAACGTTGGACAGCCCTCTGACGACTGTCCAACACCATTCGGTTTAGATCACTGGTTCCGGCAGAGGGTTCTGGCCGATGACCATGGCGCCGTTTTTGGCAGCCCCGCGCACGACTTCGAACCCGTAACGGATCATGTCGTCTTCGTACTCGCGGAGCGCATCGGCAAGTGGCAGATCGTCGTCGGCAACCCGGATGATCTGCCTGCCCAGATTGGCTGCATCCCTCAGCGCTACATTCGCGCCACGGCCGAGGCTCGGGGACATCGCGTGCGCCGCATCGCCAAGCAGTGTCACATGCGGATGCGGCTCAAGCTCATAGGGTACACTGCTGTACATTTCCACGTAGAAGAACGAACCGGGTTCCCCGGCTTCAAGGACCGCCCGCGGCGCATCCGGCCAATCCCTGATCAGATCGCAGGCCAGTTCCTGCAGATCGTCGCTGCTGGCACGCCTGAGCTCTTCATCCGATTTCCCGATATAGCGCGGACGTGCTGCAACGATACACGCAACATAATCGTCACGCGCAGGAAGGACTGCCGTTGTCGGCAGGCTTGCCGATGCCGCGGATGGCTCCATCGGAAACAGGACACCGCCCATTCCCAGCAGGACTTTCCGCTCATCCGAGCAGAATGTGAAGACATCGGCCACAATGTGCGCCGGCAACAATTGGCGCGCGACAGACGCCTTGAGACGGCCGTAAATGCAACGCACCCCGGTATCCATCGTTTCAGCATGCGGCGCACGTTTCTGGCGAACCGCAGAGCGTATGCCATCGGCTCCGACCAGTATATCGCCCTCGATCTCCTTGCCATCTGCAAGTTTCACTGTGACGCCCCCGGCGCGGGTCTCATAGGACACAACCGGGTTACCATAGTGGCAGATGTCATCGAGGCCTGTCAGGAGGATCTGGCGAAGGATCGCGCGATCGACGTTGACATGCGTCGCCAGACCTTCGGCAATATGGTGTTCGGTGTGGCTGTATGTATCGATCGGTATTCGCTTTTGCAACTTGAGGTCCGCATCCACCATGGTCGTGTAGGGTAACGCTCGCATCGCAGTCGCTTCAAACAGCGCAAGAAGTTCGGCAGGCAGCGCAGCACTCAAACCACCGACCCCGTCGGCATCGATGTGCAGGCGATAACCCTGCGCGCGTACCCATGGGCTGGCGTCACGCTCAAAAACCTGGACGGCGATACCGGCCTTCTTGAGCATTTGTGCGAGCGCAAGGCCGCCGAGCCCCGCGCCGGCGATGATAACTTTCAAATCAGGTCGCATGTGTTCTCCAAAAGCTGACAGCATTCGGCACATGGAGAATGGGGGCTTTCGCGAAAAAGAAACCCAAACAACACCATGCCCGAAATGCCTTCGGGTTGATGCCGTGGGTATCGCCAATGCGATGCGGACCTGAGACAGGGACCGGGAATACCAACCGGTCGTTTCCTTTTCGACATCGGTGGAATAAATTCTGCTCAGAAATTCGTCAAGCTGATTTTGATTTGTTGGTTACGCGGACACGCGCTGCCGGTGCGTCGAACGCATGTGAATGAAAGGCGATCTTTGCGATCTCCATTTCACAGAGCCCGGGTAACGCCTACGGCCTGATATCAATCGTCGCACCATCAGGCACAAGCCGCCAGATTTCTTCGATCTCGGCATCCGTCACGGCGACACAGCCGCGGGTCCAGTCAAGCCTGCGGTGGAGAGATCCGATCCAGCCGAAGCCCTTGCGGATCCCGTGGATCATGACATCTCCACCCGGATCGACATGAGCCTGGGTTGCGGCGAGCCTCTGAGCTTCCGTCGGATAGCCGATGTGCAGGGCGAGATGAAACGCGCTGCGCGGCAAGCGACCGGTGATCTGATAGACGCCTTCAGGAACCTTGTTATCGCCTTCGAGCGTCTTGGGACCCGGCCCTCCGCGCCCGAGCGCAACCTGATAGGATTTCACGAGCTTTCCGTGGTCAAACAACTGCATCAGGTGCTGCTGTTTTTCGACGACGACGAGGTCAACCGAAGGTGTCTGCGCCGGAGAGACCACGGGTTGGAAGAAAGAGTCCGCAACCGTCACAGCCAGCAGTATCAAGAGAGCAGAAACGCCACCGGCTACAGCCTTGATGATGGTATTTCGCTTCACTCGCCGAGCAGTCCCGACACGAAGCCGAACAGGCCCGGGCGGCGGTCGCGACGCAGGCGCTCGGCCTCAACAATCGCCTTGACCGACTGGAAGGCGCGCTCAAGATCGTCGTTGACGACGACATAGTCATATTCGCGCCAGTGTTCGATCTCAGCCTTGGAGTTGGCGAGCCGCGTGGCGATCACGGCTTCGGAATCTTCCGCGCGGCGATGAAGGCGCGAACGAAGCTCGGCCATCGACGGTGGCAGGATGAAGATGGAAACGACATCGCCGCGCATCTTTTCCTGCAGCTGCAGCGCACCCTGCCAGTCGATATCGAACAGCATGTCGCGGCCTTCGCCCATGGCCTTTTCGACCTCGGCGCGCGGCGTACCATAGAAGTTGCCGTGAACCTCTGCCCATTCCAACAGAGCATCACCATCGCGCATGAGTTCGAACTCGCGCTGGGTCTTGAAGTGGTAGTGGATCCCATCAATCTCGCTGCCGCGTTTGGCACGCGTGGTCACCGATACCGAAAGGGACAGGTCGCGATCCGTTTCGAGCAGGTTGCGCGATATGGTGGACTTGCCTGCGCCAGAAGGCGAGGAAATCACGACCATGAGGCCGCGCCGTTCGATGTTGATCTTTTGAGAGGCGGTCGTCGCCATCGTTCACTCCAGATTCTGGACCTGTTCGCGGAACTGATCGATCACCACCTTCAGTTCGAGGCCGTGCCCCGTCACTGCCGTAGCATTCGATTTGGAACAGATCGTATTCGTTTCCCGGTTAAATTCCTGTGCAAGGAAATCGAGCTTTCGCCCCACTGGCGCGCCAGACGCCAAAAGCTCCCTTGCTGCAGAGACATGTGCCTTGAGACGGTCAATCTCCTCGCGCAGATCCGCCTTGGTGGCGAGCAGGGCTGCCTCAGCATAAAGGCGGTCGCGATCGAGCGACTGTGCAGCGCTCAGCAAGGCCTCGACCTGCGCCTGTAGCCGCCGGGCAATCTCGGCAGGAGAACGCGACGGATCGGCCTCGACCTTCAGCGTCAGGTCCTCGATCGTATCTACATGCCCGCCGAGCACGGCGGCGAGCGACTGGCCTTCGCGCTCGCGCATGACATTGAGTTGCTCCACGGCGCTGCGAAAGGTTTGAAGAATTGCGGCGTAGCGCGCTTCAACCGCGCGCTCCTCTTCTACCGGCTCACGGAATTCGATGATGCCGCGCATCGCCATCAGGGCGCTCAACGACAACGGCGCAGGGTCGATCGCGTCACCAAGACGCGCCTTCAGCGCCATCAGAGCGTTCAGCGCATCTTCGTTTACGACAGCCTCGACGCGCTCCTCCGTCGTCGAAATGGTCAAGCCGATCTGGATGTTGCCACGGGAGAATGCCGACGCGGCAATCGCCTTGCATTCCGGCTCCAGGGCCTCCGTACCCGACGGCAGGCGGAAGCGCAAATCAAGGCCTTTGCCATTCACCGAGCGCAGCTCCCAAACCCAGCGGAAACGACCCACTGCGCCCTCGGCGCGCGAAAACCCGGTCATAGACTGCAATGCCATCGAACGCTTCCCCCTCACTTATTATCCGCATTCAGGCCGGCATCCTTGAAAAGGACGTGCCCTCCCGCCCCACCTTTTTCACGGCCGCACCCGGCGCATTATTGTACCGGCGGCTTCTGATCCGTGGCGGCCGGTGCCTGCGTGTCGGTCTGGCTCGCAGCCGGCTTTGTAGCATCGGACTGCCCCGTCGGCTGGTCGGCCGCAGGCTTGTCCGCTGCGGGCTTCGCCGGCTGGCTGGCATCGGCAGGTGCCTGCGCCGGCTGATCCTGCGGCGTCGCATCCTGCTGGTCCTGCAACTGACGCCACTTCTTCACGTTGGCATTGTGCTCTTCGAGCGTTGCCGCAAAGACGTGTCCGCCCGTCCCATCTGCCACGAAATACAGGTCGTCGGTCTTCGACGGATTGGCAACCGCCTCCAGTGCCGCACGGCCCGGATTGCAGATCGGACCCGGCGGCAAGCCATCGATGACATAGGTGTTGTAAGGCGTATTCTTCTTCAGGTCCGACTGGTAGATCGGACGGTCCGCAGGTTTGCCCGCGCCGCCGAAAATTCCATAGATCACGGTCGGATCGGACTGAAGGCGCATGTTCTTCTGCAGACGATTGAGGAAGACCGAGGCAACCAGCGAACGCTCGTCGGTCTTGCCGGTTTCCTTTTCGACGATCGACGCGAGCGTCACGAAGGCGTTTTCGTCCTTCAGCTTCAGGTCGGGGCTACGCTTTTCCCAGATATCGTGCACCAGCTTCTTCTGCGCGGAGGTCATCTGCGCGACGATGTCGCTGCGCTTGGTGCCGCGGGTGAACTTGTAGGTATCCGGGCGCAGCGTACCTTCTGCAGGCAGGCTGGACGGCAGGTCGCCCTCGAGGATCGGATCGAGGCGCAGCTTGTCGAAGACCTGCTGTACGGTCAGGCCCTCCGGCAGAGAGATCGAATAAAGGATGGACTTGCCGGAAATCAGCAGGTCCATGATTTCCCGCATCGAGGCTCCGGCCTTGATTTCATATTCGCCGGCCTTCAGCGTCTTGCCGTGCAGATAGCTCTTCGTCACGTACTGGAAGACACGGGCATCGCTAATGATGCCGTCACGCTCCAGACCGCGCGCGATATCTCCGACGCCCGTGCCCGGCTTGATGATGAAGTTGCTGTTGACCGCAAGCGGCCCCTGCTCCGAGAAGGTGGAGAGTGCGTAGTAGACAATTCCGCCAATTGCCAGCGTGAGGAAGACCAGCACCGTCATGACGAAGTTCATGAACAGCACGATCTGGCTGCGCGAGCCGCGCGACTTTCGGGTCCTCGGCGGCGGCGGCGGAGCGGCGACTGGGCGCAACGCTTCCTTGGCGGAAACGGGAATGATGGGGCCTGAGGCAGCCGGCTTCTGCTCAGCCTCGGGACGTGGTTCCTGGTTCGGGTTTGTCTCGTTCACAGGCATTCCTCGAATTTCGGGCCGGCGGCTGGCGGCACATTCCGTGCCGACAGCATTTTCCGGGCGTTTGGGTCAGGTCTAGCCTGGCCCCTCATTGGCCACTCATTGCGGCAAAAACGGGATTTCATCGCGAAAACCCGATCTCAGCCGCCCGGAGGCTATTTCTCAATCGGCATAACGTTTCAGCACCAGCGATGCATTTGTGCCGCCGAAGCCGAAGGAATTGGACAGCGCGACGTCAATCTTGCGCTTGCGTGCCTTGTGCGGCACCAGGTCGATCGCCGTTTCCACGTCGGGATTGTCGAGGTTCAGCGTCGGCGGCGCGACGTTGTCGCGGATCGCCAGCGTTGCAAAGATCGCCTCGATCGCACCGGCAGCACCGAGAAGATGACCGGTCGCGGACTTGGTCGACGACATTGAAACGTTGGCCGCATGATTGCCGAGCAGTCGCTCGACGGCGCCCAGCTCGATCGTGTCCGCCATCGTCGAGGTGCCGTGGGCGTTGATGTAGTCAACGTCGGACGCCGTCAGGCCGGCGCGCTTCAGCGCCATGGTCATGCAGCGGAATGCACCTTCGCCATCTTCCGACGGTGCAGTGATGTGATATGCGTCGCCCGAAAGGCCATAGCCGACCACTTCCGCATAGATCTTGGCGCCGCGCGCCTTGGCGTGTTCCAGCTCTTCGAGAACAACAATGCCGGAGCCCTCACCCATGACGAAACCGTCGCGGTCGCGGTCATAGGGGCGCGAGGCCTTCTGCGGATCGTCATTGTGCTGCGTCGAGAGCGCCTTGCAGGCGGCAAAACCGGCAAGCGAAATGCGGCTGACCGGGCTTTCCGTTCCACCGGCCACCATGACGTCGGCGTCGCCCAACGCAATCAGGCGCGATGCATCGCCGATGGCATGCGCGCCGGTCGAACAGGCAGTGACAACCGAGTGGTTGGGGCCGCGCAGCTTGTGCTTGATCGAAACCTGGCCGGAGGCAAGGTTGATCAGGCGGCCAGGAATGAAGAAGGGCGAAATACGGCGTGGGCCCTTGTCGCGTAGCGTATAGCCCGCCTCGACAATGCCCTCGATACCACCGATGCCAGAACCGATGAGAACGCCGGTCGCGCACTGGTCTTCATCCGTTTCGGGATGCCAGTTGGCGTCGGCGAGAGCCATGTCGGCAGCGGCCACAGCGTAGATGATGAAGGGATCGACCTTGCGCTGTTCCTTCGGCTCCATCCAGTCGTCGGCATTGAACGTGCCATCCGAACCGTCGCCAAATGGAATACGGCAGGCGATCTTTGCAGGAAGATCCTCGACCTCGAATTCGGTGACCTTGCGGGCGCCATTCTGGCCAGCCAGCAGGCGCTCCCAGGTGACTTCGGCCCCACAGCCCAGTGGCGTCAACATCCCCAGACCGGTGATTACAACACGTCTCATCGCCCGCATGCTCCCCATCGATCGCTGGTTCCCCTGCCCTGCGAGGCCGCCAGGAACCACTCTGCCGGATGTTCCCGGCCGTTTCACGGCTTTTGGAACGGGTTTCCGGTTTCGCTTCCATCATTAAAAAAGGCCCGGAAAACCGGACCTGAGCGGGCCGGTAAGCCCGCCCGTGTCTCGAAAGACAAAGCCTTGATCAGGCCTGTGCCTTCTCGATGAACTTGACGGCGTCGCCGACGGTCAGGATCGAGTCAGCAGCGTCATCCGGGATTTCGATGCCGAATTCTTCTTCGAAAGCCATCACGAGCTCGACGGTGTCGAGAGAGTCGGCGCCCAGATCGTCGATGAAGCTTGCGCCTTCAACAACCTTGTCGGCATCAACGCCAAGATGATCAATAACAATTTTCTTTACGCGTTCTGCGATATCGCTCATGTCGGTATCCTCGACCCTTGTCTTTTTCAAAGATGCCTTGCGGCTTCCTATTTATCGTACCAGCCATGGCAGGCGCCATGAAAGGCATCTCATCAATCCCCGGTACGGCTCAAAAAACTTCGATTGCCGCCGGTTGACTGCTCTCAGTCATGGCCCGCTTAACACGGTTTATGTCCGCCGCAAAGCCATAAATATGTTTGGTCGCCGCTCTCAACACCAATTCACGGCTTCCAACCAATCGATTTAAAAGGCTCGCGCCTCAGATCATTGCCATGCCGCCATTGACGTGGATCGTCTGGCCCGTGACATAGCCCGCCTCGTTGGAGGCAAGATAGGCAACGGCAGACGCAACCTCGGCGCCCGAGCCCATGCGGCGCATCGGGATCGCGCCCATGATGGCGTCTTTCTGCTTGTCGTTGAGCTTGTGGGTCATCGCGCTTTCGATAAAGCCCGGAGCGACGCAATTGACCGTCACGTTGCGGGTTGCGATCTCCTGCGCCAGCGACTTGGAGAAGCCGATCATGCCGGCCTTGGAGGCGCAGTAGTTCGCCTGCCCCGGATTGCCGGTCACGCCGACGACGGACGTGATGTTGATGATGCGGCCGAAACGGCGGCGCATCATCGGATGGGTAAGCTCACGCGTCAGGCGAAAAACGGAGGTCAGGTTGACTTCCAGAACCGCATCCCAATCGTCGTCGCTCATGCGCACGAAGAGACCATCCTTGGTGATGCCGGCATTGTTGACCAGAATGTCGACGCCGCCGAGATCGGCTTCCGCCTTTTCGCCAAGTGCCTTGACGGCATCGCGGTCCGAAAGGTTTGCCGGAAAGATGAAGGTCCGTTCGCCGAGTTCGTTGGCGAGCTGTTCAAGCTTCTCGGCGCGCGTGCCATGCAGGCCGACAATGGCGCCCTGGGCATGAAGGATTTTTGCGATTTCCTCGCCGATACCGCCGGATGCGCCGGTGACGAGTGCCTTGCGGCCAGAAAGATCAAACATAACAAGTAGTCCCTGATGAAATGGGTGCTCAGGCGAGCAAGGTTTCGAGCGCCTTGGCGATGTCGTCCGGCGTGTTGACGGCGATGCCGTTGACAGCCTTGTCGATGCGGCGCGCCAGACCCGTCAGCACCTTGCCGGAGCCAACTTCATAAAGCGTCGTCACGTCATTCTTGCCGAACCATTCGACTGTTTCGCGCCAGCGAACCTGGCCGGTCACCTGCTCGACGAGAAGATCCGCAATCAGTGCCGCATCCGAAACGGGAGCAGCGCGCACGTTGGCGATAACCGGCACGATCGGATTGCGCTTCTCAACCTTGGCCAGCGCCTCGCGCATCGCGTCGGCGGCGGGCGTCATGAGTGCGGAATGGAAAGGTGCGGAGACCGAAAGCATCAATGCGCGCTTGGCACCCTTGGCGGTCGCAAGTTCTGCCGCCTTTTCAACGGCGGCCTTCTCGCCGGAAATCACCAGCTGGCCACCACCATTGTCATTGGCAATCTGGACGGAGCCAAGAGCTGAAGCTTCGGCACAGACGGCTTCGACGTCACCATGCTCAAGACCGATGATGGCCGCCATCGCGCCCTTGCCTGCCGGGACTGCTGCCTGCATGGCGTTGCCACGGATGCGCAAAAGGCGTGCTGTATCGGCAATCGAAAACGTCCCTGCTGCGCAAAGGGCCGAATATTCACCCAGCGAATGGCCGGCGACGTAGGCCACCTTGTCGTTGAGCACGAGGCCACGCGCTTCCATGACGCGGATCGCGGCCATCGAGACAGCCATCAGTGCCGGCTGTGCGTTGGCTGTCAGGATGAGCGTCTCTTCGGGGCCCTCCCACATGACGCTCGACAGCTTCTCGCCCAATGCCTCGTCGACTTCCTGAAAGACGGCGCGCGCCTCCGCAAACTGCTCGGCGAGGTTCTTGCCCATGCCCACGGTCTGGCTGCCCTGACCGGGAAAAGTGAATGCGATTGCCATGGATGTTTCCCTGAAAGCCTTGTTCTTGGGAGTTTCCATTCACATTCTTGACGCTCGAGTCAAGTGAATAGCCCATTTCGACACAGCAGTGACGCGAATTGCCGTTGAAATATCCAAACGAATATTGTTTGTTTGCGCGCAACTCATCCCCCATGAACCCGCCTGGCCCGTTCGGTGCCATTGCTGGCGGGCCCGCCCGTGAAGGACTTCCTGTTCATGAAATACAACAAACTCGGCGCAAGCGATCTCAATGTTTCCGAAATCTGCCTCGGCACCATGACCTGGGGCACCCAGAACACCGAGGCTGAAGCACACGAGCAAATGGACTACGCCGTCGAGCACGGCGTCAACTTCTTCGATACGGCCGAGCTTTACCCGACCACGCCCGTGGGCGCAAAAACACAGGGCGATACCGAACGCTTCATCGGCACATGGTTCCAGGCGCGCCGCAACCGTGACAAGATCATTCTTGCGACGAAGATCTCCGGGCGCGGGCGCGAATACATCCGTGGTGGCGTACCGATCAGCGGGCCGGAAATCATCAAGGCCGTGGAACTCAACCTGCAGCGGCTCGGCACAGACTACATCGATGTCTATCAGCTGCATTGGCCCAACCGTGGCGGCTATGCCTTTCGGTCGAACTGGAGCTTCAATCCGTTCAAGCAGGACACGGCTGCCTCGACCGCTGAGCTCCTCGACGCCCTCGAGGCCCTTGGCAGGCTGACAAAGGAAGGCAAGATCCGCACATGGGGCGTTTCCAACGAAACCTCCTGGGGCGTGATGAAGTACCAGCAGCTTGCCGATGCCCATGGCCTTCCACGCATGGTGTCGATCCAGAACGAATACAATTTGCTCGACCGCAAGTTCGATACCGATCTTGCCGAAGTCTGCCACCACGAACAGGTTGGGCTGCTCGCCTATTCACCGCTGGCAGCCGGACTTCTGACTGGCAAGTATCTTGACGGCGCGCGTCCATCCGGCTCACGCGGGCTCATCAACCCGGATCTCGGCGGTCGTTTTGGCGGCTACGAGGATGCAGCGGTTCGCGCCTATGTGGAGCTGGCACGCAAGCACGGCGTTGATCCTGCCCAGCTGGCACTCGCCTTCTGCCTGACGCGCCCGTTCATGGCATCTGTCATCATTGGCGCAACGACCATGGAGCAGCTGAAGACCGACATTGATGCCAAGGACGTGAAATTGTCCGATGACATCATGCGGGAAATCCGCCACATTCACCGTCAATATCCGCTACCCATCTGATAAAACGGATAAATCCGGAGGAGAAGGACATGGCCAAAAAGACGTTGGGGCTCGCCTTTGCTCTGCTCGCCACGCTGGTTCTTGCCTCCCTCGGGCCGCTCGCGCCGTCTGCTGCGCGCGCGGCCACGTCGGACGGGCCGAGTTTCGATTGCGCGAAGGCCACCCAGCCGGTTGAAAAGGCCATATGCGGCGATCCGCGCCTGGCCTCAGCCGACCGTTTGATGGCGCAACTCTATCCGGCAGCCTCTAAGACGAGCGCCTACGGCAACGGACCGAGCAATGAAGTCAAGGCGCAGCGTGCCTGGCTGAAGGAACGTGACGTCTGCTTCACGGGTGAAGCGGCCGATGTAAACACCTGCATTCTCAATGCCTATAACCGCCGCAATGGCGACCTGGCAGTTGCCCTGCTGGTGAGCGATCCGAAAACCGCCCTCGATACCCTGAAAACCCTGTCGCCCGCGATGTCCCCGCTCTACGAAGCGCTGACCATCTCGCTGGCACTTCCATCGGGTAAGGACTGGGCGGACCCGTCCCATGACACCGATCGCGCCGCGCTCGTAAAGGTAGCCACACCTTTCATGGAGGCATTCAAAACCGATGAGGCCCGTTCCTATGGCCGTGATATCCTGAAGGATGCTGGCATTGTCACCGCAGACGACGTCGGTAAGAGTGAAAAGGCGTTTGTCAGCTTCCTCAACGTCACGCCGGCTTTTGTATCAGACGGATCAGAAAGTCTTACAATTCCATGTGCAGCCATTCTCAAGCGCCCCGCTCTGGTCGACGCCACCGCATCCGTCTTTGGCAGTTCGCTCGACAATTTCGTGCCGTCGACGGATTGCGAACAAACGCTACCGCCCCTGCCCAAGCTTGATGAACTGGATGCCCGCCTCCTGAAGACCTGGCCGGATTGCGAAGGCACCATCCGGTTCGCAGCCTACAGATCATACCAGCAGAGCGTCGATCTCGCCCGGCTGGGAATTTCGGATGCCAGTGGAACGGAGCAAGAGCCTGCCAAGCGGCCAAAATCGGTGTCGGCTGCTCTTGTCACGGCAGCCCAGGGCGAACTGGCAACCTATTACGCCACCTACCGCAACCTGTCCGCCGACAAGGCTTCGGCACTCGCCGAGCAGATGATTGGCAAGATCATTGCCAACGCCCACCAATGCGGCGGTTGAAACGCTGATATCTGTTCCTTCCGCTCATTGGATTGAGATAAGCGGAACGAACATGCATAGCTGCGAAGCGCTTTCACGTCGTTCGAGCGTTTCATCGAACGCGTCGCGCTGCAAAACCTGACGACCCGCCATTAATCTTTCGTTTACGTGTTGCGTCCACCATGACTTACGAAACGGGCATTTTGCCAGGCTGATTTCGGAGGTCTTGTTGGGGGGCCCTCATGATAGATGCTTCTTCGCATATCTCGGGCGCATTCCGGAACACATCCGTCCTGCAGCTTTTCCAGTCGGCTTCGATCGACAAGGTTGACCAGAACGGTGCTTTTCATGCTGCGGCGGAAGTGGAAGGCACGTTTGGCAATGCGGCAAGCAAGGCCATCGACTCGATCATCCAGATCGTAATGGCGGCCAACGGTGATACCTCGACATCCATCGACACGCAGGGTCAGGTCAGCAATGCCTCGACCGGCGACGGCAATGATACGATCAACATCAACGCGGCCCGCGCCTATGCGGTGACGTCCGGCGCCGGCAACGATGTGGTCAACATCACTGTTGGCGGCGGTAGCGACAGGCAGCATGGCACTGACGGCGACCATGGGCACCATGGCGATCATGGACACGGCAATGCGATGCTGCCGACCGTCATGGGCGTCGGAACCGGTGACGGCAACGACACGCTCAATATCGATGCGCACGGCGTCGTGATGGCTGTCAGTGGCGAAGCAGGAAACGATACCGTCAATGTGAAGACAAATTCGCTCGCGTTCGGCGTCTATGGCGGCGAAGGCAATGACACGGTGAATGTCGATGCGAAGTTCGCAACGCTGGTGGACGGCGGCGACGGCAATGACGTGGTCAATGTCAAGGCAAGCTCAATGTTCGGCATTTCCGGTGGCAAGGGCGATGACGTCATCAACCTGGACAATACCGGTAGCGAGGCGGCTCAGTATTTTTACTCGCAGGGCGACGGCAAGGATATCATCAATTCCAACGGCGCGGTTTCGATCAACCTGTTCTCCGCCGACGGGACGGCCAAGCTCGACATGTCGGCTGCAACCTGGAGCCAGTCCGGCAACACTGTCACGATTGCCTTCGGCAACACGGGCGACGCGATCACCGTCAACCTGACCGGGGATGCCGCAACAGGCAAGGCAAGCGTGTCTTATGACGACAAGACGGGCAACCTTGTGATCGGCCCCGGCACGCCCGACGACGTTGCCAGCCAGACATCCGTCTCCGTCAGCGCATCGGCCAGCATTTCCGTCAGCGGCTAGCGTCCTCCCAAGCACCCTGACATGAAAAAGGCGACCTTTCGGTCGCCTTTCCTTTGTTGTTCCGTGCGTGACCTTGAGATCAGGCGCCAGCCTTGATCTTCGCGGTGCAAAGGCTCCAGAAGCCGCCGCCCTTCTGAATCCACTTCAGGCCACCGAGCGTGCCGGCGTCCTTGTTGGCATGGTAGGCGTCAACACAGGTGTGCAGACGGCCCTTGCCGGGCGTTTCAGAGGCATACTTCTTGTCGACTGCGGTCGGGAAGGTCACGCCCTTCGGGGCAGCCGCGGTTGGCTTTTCCGGTTCCTTGGCTTCCGTGGTCTTGGCGACGTCAGCTTCGTCGGCCTTGTCGGCAGCGGCAGCATCAGAGCCGCAGAACTTGGCGCGGAAATCGTTCCACTTCATGTCCTTGGCGGATCCATCGGCCTTGGCCGCCTGATACTTGACGCCGCACTCCTTCATCGAAAGCGCGCTGGCCGGAGAGGAAAATGCGATGGCTGCCAGCAATGCGCCGGCTGCGGTAAAGATCAGTTTGTCATACATTCTGTGTCAGCTCCAAGGTTCGCCAATGGGTATCGTAAGTGCGGGCCTTCCGGCATCACGACGGAAGTGCCCCGTTCGGGCTCGCTGCATCGACCGCCTTGGGCAGATGTTCGGCCAGAAGTTCGGGAAGGTGATTGATATCGATGCCGAGGGCGTTGGCCATGCTCGACATCTGATCAGGCGAGAGAGCAGACCGGATCTGGTCTGCCGAAACCGGAATATTGGTGCCGGTGCTGACCCAGGAGGCAACCTGATCGCTCAGGCCCGACTGTTGCAACTGTGCAAGAATGCCGTTCACACCGCCAGCATTGGCGAAGACCTGTTCTGCGACCGACAGCAGGTTTACCTGCTTGCCGCTCAGAACGTCGCTGACGATCGAACCCAGTCCATCGAACAAACCCATGAAATGTCCCCCTCAAAGCGTCATGCCAAGACTTTCAAAGGCATAACAGCTTAACGTTTCATTGTCACCGGTCGATCGCACACGTAATCTCGGGTTGCTACTGGAGTTTGCGTTTGCGATGCATGTGACTCGGTGTTTATACCAAAGAGACGTTCGGGAAGAATCATGGCGTTTGTTCGGCGAGAATTTCAACTGTTGTTTGCGGCGATCGTAGCTCTCTTGGGCTTTTACGCTGAGCATTCCGTGATTGACGCCGGCAAGGGTCCTGCCCTTTTCGCGGCAGCGGGACTCGTCGTTGTCATCATCATGGTTTCGCAGCGCGTCGCCCACCATGCAGAAGTGCTCGCGGCAAAGGTGCCTGACCCCTATGGCTCGATGATCCTGACCCTTTCGGCGGTGCTGGTCGAAGTGGTGGTGCTGGGTATCGTCATGCAGGGTGAGGAATCCTCCCCAACCCTCGTTCGAGACACAATCTATTCAGCGGTGATGCTGGACATCAATGGCCTGATCGGTCTGGCGGCCCTGCTCGGAGGCCTGCGTCACGGCGAACAGCGCTACAATGACGACTCAGGCCGGACCTATGCTGTCATGATCCTGACGGCCATGGGGATTTCCATGATCGTTCCCGAATTCATCCCCGCGGCCGAGTGGCATGTCTATTCGGTTTTCACCATCGGCGCGATGATCGTGCTCTACACGCTTTTCCTGCGTATGCAGACCGGCAAGCACAGCTATTTCTTTTCCTACACGTATCCGCGCGGAACGCGGTCACGCGAGGAAGAACATGAGATGCAGGGTTCGACTGCGGTCTCCTCCGTCACCGTTGCGATCGGTGTCGTCCTCATCGGCATCCTCGCCGAACTGATGACACCGATGATGAATCACGGCCTCAAAGGGAGCGGCGCGCCAGCTGGCCTTGTCGCCGTTGTCGTTGCTGCAATATCCGCCGCGCCTGAAATCCTGACTGCCCTGCGAGCGGCTCTCTCCAACCGGATGCAGGTTGTCGTCAATATTGCCATGGGCGCGTCACTTTCGACAGTCATCCTGACTGTGCCGGTCATGGAGGCCATAGCCCTTTACACGGGGCAGCCCTTCATCATGGCGATGTCGCCGTCGCAGACAACCATGGTCGCCATCACCATCGTGGTGGCCGCCATCAACTTCTCGGACGGCGAGACGAATGCAATCGAAGGCATGACGCATTTTGTGCTGTTCGCCACATTCGCGATGCTGACCGTGCTTGGCCTTTGAGGTCATTCGGGCAGTCACAAATAATAAGACTGCCTTTGTAACAACATTACAGCATTGTTAGGTGACAGCGTTGCAGTGCAGCACTAAGACGAATTGAATTCATCTATTGATACGGTTGTCGATATGCGAACTTTTTGGGCTCTGATCATTCTCGTGGCGCTCGGTGGAGCTGCCTATGTATACCGGGCGCAGCTTGCTCCATACCTCCCAGCGCAAGTTGCGGCCTATATCCAGCCTTCTGGCGCCGCATCGGGTCAGGCTGGGGATCAGGCATCGGCCGACAAGGGTCAATCAGCGGGCAAGCGTGGTGATGCGAGCGGGAAGCGCGCAAACACGGCCGTAACCGTGAAGGTGGTCGAGGCGAAGGCCGGCGATCTGCCGGTTCTGCGTGACAGTTTCGGTTTCATTTCCGCGCGTGACACCACGTCCCTCTCGAGCCCCGTTGCCGGCGTGGTGACGGATATCAAGGTGGAAAATGGTGCCGAAGTGAAGGCCGGCCAGGTTCTGGTGGCCTATGATACGCGGGCGCTGGAAGCGACGCTCGCCAAGGACCAGGCAACGCTTGCCAAGGACCAGGCAACCTACGAGAATGCTGTCGTGACCATGAAGCGCACGGCGGATCTCGGCGTTCAGGGTGCATCGACCCAGCAGGCGACCGACAATGCCAAGGCTGCACTGCAGCAGGCCGAGGCCGCGCTGACACTCGACAAGGCCCAGATCGAAGCCGACAAGGTCGCGCTGTCGAATGCGCAGGTCGTCGCACCTTACGACGGCAAGCTCGGTATCATTTCCGTATCCAAGGGCGCTTACGTCGCCGCCGGTGCGGCCGTCGGCACGATCGTCGATATCAACCACGTCTATGCCCAGTTCACGCTTTCGGAAGCCGATCTGCGATCGGTTCGTGAAGCCTTCGCCAAAGGCGAACTGACGGTCGCGGTTCAGCCGACAAACGCCAATGACGGTACGCAATCGGTGACGGGCGCCGTTACCTTTATCGACAACCAGGTCGACCAGTCGTCCGGGACATTCCGGCTCTGGGCGCTACTGGACAATTCTTCCCGCGTTTTCTGGCCAGGCGAATCTATCAATGCACGGGCAACGATCGGCGTCGTTCACAACATCGTTCTGGTGCCGAACGCAGCGATCTCGCCGCAACAGAAGGGCATGGCTGCCTTCGTGATCGGCGATGACGGAAAGGCCCAGATGCGCACCGTGACTGTTGCGCTGCGCTCTGATGGAACTGCCGGCGTGTCCGACGGCATCAAGGCTGGGGAAAAGGTTGTCGTTGAAGGGCAGCAGTCGCTGACAGACGGTGCCGCAGTGAAGATCGACGATGGCAGCAAGAAACCGGATGGCAAGGCCGATGGCGGGAAGTCCGGCGGCAAGAAGAAACCGGACGTCGCCAGCGCCGATGAACCGGGTGCCGCCGCGTCCTCCGGCGGCCAAACTGTGAAGAAGGCGGACTGAGCCGTGAACATTTCAGAAGTCTTTATCCGGCGCCCCGTCGCTACAATTCTCCTGATTGTCGGCCTCATTGCCGGCGGTGTCGCGGCCTTCCGGCAGTTGCCGGTCGCCGCACTTCCGCAGGCCGACTTTCCGACCATCAGCGTCTCCGCCCAGCTTGCAGGCGCCTCTCCCGATACAATGGCATCAGCCGTCGCCACACCACTGATCAAGCAGTTCCAGACGATTGCGGGCATTGATTCCATCACGGCGAGTTCTTCGCTTGGCAGTACGCGCATCACACTTCAGTTCGATCTCAGCCGAAACATCGATGCGGCAGCCGCCGACGTTCAGGCCGCAATCGCGCGCAGCCAGCGGGCACTGCCGAGCAACCTGACCAGCACGCCGAGCTACCGAAAGGTCAACCCTGCCGATAGCCCGATCATCTTCCTTGCGCTGACCAGTGAAACGGCGCCCCTGACGCAGATGGACGACATCGCGCAGAACGTCCTCTCACCTGCATTGTCCACCATCGAAGGCGTGGCGCAGGCTCAGGTATTCGGTTCCAAGACCTATGCAGTCAGAGTCGAGGCTGATGCGAACAAGCTGAATGCGCGCGGCATAAGCCTGGTCGACGTCGCCAACGCCCTGAAAGCGGCAAACGACCAGACGCCGCTTGGCACGCTGCAGAACAGTTCGCAGGCGCTATCGCTGAACGCGAATACGCAGCGCACCAATGCAGACGAATTCCGGACCCTGATCATTTCAACCAACAACGGTCGCGTCATCCGACTTGGCGATGTCGCCAACGTCGTCGACAGCATCGACAATACGACCCAGGGCAGCTGGCTTGACGGCAAGCCGACGATCGCGCTCGCCGTCTACCGGCAGCCGGACGCCAACACGGTCGACGTTGTTGACCGCGTCAATTCCGAAATTCCCCAGCTGGAAGCCGACCTGCCTTCAGGCATGCATCTTAAGGTCGTCAACGATGCCTCCAACTCGATCCGCGAAGCCGTCTGGGACGTTCAGAAGACGCTCGCGATCACCATCGCACTTGTTGTGCTTGTCATCTACCTGTTCCTACGCCGCTTCTGGGCGACCATGATCCCCGCGCTCGCGGTGCCTTTGTCGATCGTTGCGACTTTCGGCGCGATGTACTGGCTGAACCTGTCGATCGATAACATCTCGCTGCTCGGCCTCACGCTCGCCGTCGGCCTGGTGGTGGACGACGCCATCGTGATGCTCGAGAACATCGTTCGCTATGTCGAAGAGGGCATGGCGCCCTTCGAGGCGGCGATCAAGGGCAGCCGCGAGGTGATGGCAACCATTATCTCCATGTCGCTTTCGCTGGTGGCTGTGTTCCTGCCGATCCTGCTGATGGGCGGCGTCGTGGGTCGCGTTCTCAACGAATTCGGCGTCGTGGTTTCGTTGTCGATCCTGGCGTCCGCCGTTGTATCGCTGACGGTCACCCCGATGCTGACAGCACGTCTGCCCAACATGCATGAGGACCACGGTGGCAAGAAGACGCTGTTTGACCGTGTCAATGACGGATACGACCGCTCCGTCGGCTGGTGTCTGCAGAACAAGACAATCATCACGGTAATCTTCCTGCTGTCCTTCGTGGGATCGGCCTGGCTGTTCACCACCCTGCCCCGCAGCTTCTTCCCCAGCGAAGACAATGGACTGCTGACCGTTTCGACACAGGCACGCCAGGATATTTCCTATCAGGCCATGGTGGACCTTCAGTCTCGCGCTGCTGCGATCATTGCTGAAAACCCTGCCGTCCTGCATGTCACATCATCACTGGGTTCCGGTCCCAACGGCGCGACCTTCAACTCCGGCTCGATGTTCGTTCAGCTAAAGGACCGGACGGAGCGCCCGGCACTAGAAACCACGCTGGCACAAATGCGCCGGGGGCTTTCAGCCATTGCAGGCATCAAGACCTTTATCGTTCCCGTGCAGAGCCTTCGCTTCGGCGGCCGCTCGACGCAGAGCCAGTATCAGGTTGTCTTGAAGTCGCTGAATGCCGACGACACGCGCCAGTGGTCTGCGAAATTGCAGGACGCAATGACGGCAGATCCAGCCCATTTCATCGATGTGGCCACGGACTTGCAGAACAACGCGCTCCAGGCCGACATCAAGATCGACAACGATCGCGCCAATTCGCTCGGTATTACGCCTGCCTCGATCCGCAATACGCTTGAGGCGGCTTTCGGGACGCTGACGGCAACGCAGATCCAGACCACCGGCAATAGCTACGACGTGATTCTGGAGCTCGACCAGAGCCGCCCCTGGGACGAGACGGATCTCGGTGCGCTCAGGGTGCCGACGACCGCTGGCGTCCTTGTGCCGTTCAGCAGCTTTGCAACCATCACCCGGACATCGGGGCCTGTTACGGTCAACCAGACCGGCCAGCTGACCGCCGTCACGCTATCCTTCAACCTTCCGGATGGCGTTTCACTGGGGACCGCGACCGACCAGATCAGCACGCTTCGCCAACAGATCGGAATGCCGGAAACCGTAACCACGGAGCTCGCGGGTACGGCGCAGATCTTCCAGCAGTCGACCGGCAATACCGGGCTCCTGATTGCGACCGCGATCCTCACGATCTACGTGGTGCTCGGCGTGCTCTACGAAAGCTTCGCCCATCCATTGACGATCCTGTCCGGTCTGCCGTCGGCGGCGCTTGGCGCACTGCTCGCGCTGAAGCTTTGGGGCCTCGACTTCTCGATTGTCGCACTCATCGGCTTGCTGATGCTGATCGGCATCGTGAAGAAGAATGCGATCATGATGATCGACGTTGCGCTGACGCTAATGCGAGAGGACAAGCTGGAACCCGGAAAGGCCATGCATATTGCAGCCGTACGCCGCTTCCGCCCGATAATGATGACAACGTTCTGCGCGCTTCTGGCGGCCGTTCCGGTGGCACTCGGTACGGGTCCCGGATCGGAACTTCGCCAACCACTCGGCGTCGCCGTTGTGGGCGGCCTGCTGATCTCTCAGGTTCTGACGCTGTTTATCACGCCGGTGATCTTTACACAGATCGAATGGATTTCCAGAAAGCTGTCCTTCCGCGGGGATCCCGAAATGGAAGCGGCGCCTGCCGAATAATGCGCTGCTGGTCACCTCAGGAGCGCGGTCGGGGTTTAGATTTTGGCGCAGGTTTCGATCAGGCGCGGCGGAGTTCAGCGTCGGGCGCGGATAGGATTTCCGTGATCTGATCCGACGTCATCGGCCTTCCGAGAAGGTAGCCCTGCATCAGGTCGCAACCGGCGTCACGCACGAGAAGCGCCTGCTCGGCGTTCTCGATGCCTTCGGCAGTGACCGGGATACGAAGCGCAACCGCCAGCGATATCGTGGCGCGCAGGAGCGCCAGATCGGTTTCATTGTTGTCTGCCGCATGGACGAGCGAACGATCGATCTTCATGCAGTCAAAGCCAAATTCACGCAGCGCGCCGATGCTGGCGTAGCCGCAGCCGAAATCGTCCAGCGCAAAGCGAATGCCCTTGGCCTTGAGCGCAACGATTGAACGCCGCGCGAGTTCGGGATTGGAGATCAATACCCCTTCCGTTACTTCCAGGATCAGCCGGCGCGGTTCGAAACCACTCTCTTCGAGAACATCCAGCACCGTCGAAACGTAATTTGGATTGCAGAGCTGAATGGGCGACACATTCACGGATATCGAAAGATCCGGCCAGCTGGACGCGGCGGCAATCGACTTCTTGAGGACAAGCAGGCCAAGCTGATCGATAAGGCCCGACTTTTCGGCGAGCGGCACGAAGATCGCGGGGCTGATGGCGCCGGTTTCCGTCTGCCAGCGTGCAAGGGCCTCGACACCTTGGATCCTGTTGGTTTCTGCCTGGAAGAGCGGCTGGAAGGCGACGTCGATGGCCTCGCTGGAGATTGCGGCCCGAAGCTTGCCTTCAAGATGCTGGACCTGCTCGCGCTCTGCATCCAGATCGGGGGTGTAAGCGACAACGCGACCACGGCCAGTTTCTTTGGCACGATAAAGCGCCATGTCGGCGCGGCGCATCAACTCAAGCGCATCGAGCCCCTCGCCCGCATGGACGTAACCGATGCTGGCACCGACTTCGCATACGCGACCTTCAACGTCGATCGGCTCGTCGAACAAGCCAAGGATCATCGATCCGATGTCTGCGGCGGCTATCCCACCGCGATGCACGAGGGCAAATTCATCGCCACCCAGGCGCGCGACCCCGATGATTTCGGGGCTGCAATGGGCCAGCTTCTCAGCAACCGTCTTGATGACGGCATCGCCAACTGCGTGACCCCAGGCGTCATTGATTGCCTTGAACCCGTCAAGGTCGACAAACAGCAATGTCAGCGGGCTCGGCTGATCAACCTCATGCGTGGCAAGGCACCGGGACATGAACTCGAGAATGCCGCGACGGTTCTGAAGACCGCTGAGACTGTCATGATTGGCATCAAAGACGGCATTTTCGGTCTGCCGGATCAGCCGCCTGGTTTCCACGTTGCCGGCCAGAAGCACGGCGAGAAGGAAAAGTCCGAGTACAACGCCCGAGGAAATGATGTAGGCATCGAGCTCGCTGTAGACCCGCGACCCCGGTCGCTGCGACGGCATCTCGAGATAGGCAATGTCGCGGCCGTCTGCGCCCTTGATCCGTGTGACGAGCTCATCACCGGAAAGACGCTCGGTCAGGCGCAGGCCTTCGAGCTTGTATTCGTGCGCAATGTTGCCGACCTTGCGGTCGTCCAGTTGCTTTGCGAGCGTCAGGACGTCATAGACGCCCGGCTTGCGATTGGCTTCCTTGTAAGGCTGGATCGCCTGCGAGGCGACCAGATAGATGGCGTCACCGACGCGGAAGAAGTTCGCCACAGGCGGCAGGTTGGGCGCGCTGGCAAAGCGCACCTGACGGGCAAATCCGGGTCCGAAGAAGCGTAACGCGTCAAACTGCTTGCCCTTCAGATAGGCCATCGCGGACGAGCCGTCCGGCGCACTCACCACGGCGGCATCGTAAAGCTCATAATCTGTCGTGGTCGATCCCCAGTTGGAGAATCCCCAGTCCGCAATCGTGCCACCGGTGACCGCCGCATAAGCGTCATCCCAGACAGCATTGTCCCGCACCGTCGAAGACAGTCTGTTCTTGAAGGCATCGACGGCGGCATCGGCTGCCTGGACCGCTCGCGCATCGTCAATGGCGTTTGTCCTGTCCCGCATGGTCCAGACGACGTGCATCATCATGAAGGTCAGTGCCACTGCAACCAGCAAGAAGAAACCGGTTGCCAGAATGACATTCCGGACCTGCGCGCGAGAATTTGCCCTGTTGCTGTAGACCATGCAAAAATACCCAAATATATCGACCCGAATGCCCATTCGTGCCGATCAGGGCGCGCCAGGCCTTCAGTGCCTCGGTGAGCAGCGGATTTCGACACCCGCCCCGCCGCTCAATCCAGCAGGAGAATCTCCTACTTTTTCTATCATATTCTGTACTTGATCTTTATAATATTTTCGCGAACAATCATCGTGAAGAAAATACTAATATATTAGATCTTCATGAAGTTGGTTATGCTACGCGGAGCGCGTGCAACACTTATACTGGACAAGCGTTTCGAGGTAGGGCGACATTTTCGGGTCACCTCGCCGACAAAAGCAGCCCGCCCCTTGCATTCTCGTCAAAACCGCGTATAAGCCGCCTCATCGTTTGACCCGGTCTAATGGCTGGTGGCTGAACGGAGGGGCCGGATGGGAAACCATTCGACATGGAACCACAGGGTTTCCGGCCTCCCGTGTTTCCGCTCTCGACCGTATCTCGAAACGCTTTTCTTGCTGCTCTTCGTTGAGCAAATTGAACAGTCGTTGAGGCTTGGCGCCATGCCCGGGTTTGATCGAAACGCAAGAAAGGCAAGCCAATGGCACTTTACGAACACGTATTTCTCGCCCGTCAGGACGTGACGCCGCAGCAGGTCGATGCCCTCGTAGAATCCTACAAGAGTGTTATCGAGACCAATGGTGGCAAGATCGGCCGCGTCGAGAACTGGGGCCTCAAGTCCCTCACCTACCGCATCAAGAAGAACCGCAAGGCTCACTACGTTCTCATGGACATCACGGCTCCGGCCGCTGCAATCCAGGAAATGGAACGCCAGATGCGCATTTCCGAAGACGTCCTGCGCTACATGACCGTTGCCGTCGAAGCCCACGAAGAGGGCCCGTCTGCAATGATGCAGAAGCGTGACCGTGACGACCGTCCGCGCCGCGATGGCGATGACCGTCCGCGCCGTGACGGTGACCGTCCCGAGCGTTCTGACCGCGGCCCGCGCCGTGACCGTGCATAAAGGAGACTAAGACAATGGCTGATACTTCTTCCTCTCCGGCACGTCGCCCGTTCAACCGCCGTCGCAAGACGTGCCCCTTCTCCGGCGCCAACGCTCCGAAGATCGACTACAAGGACGTTCGTCTCCTGCAGCGCTACATTTCCGAGCGCGGCAAGATCGTTCCGTCCCGCATCACGGCTGTTTCGCAGAAGAAGCAGCGCGAACTGGCCAAGGCCATCAAGCGCGCCCGCTTCCTCGGCCTGCTGCCTTACGTCGTTGCCTGATCAGGCCTGACGGTTCATGACTTCGGACGAAGGCCCACGGGCCTTCGTCACATTTCACAGGCTGGAATGCCTGTCGTTCCTTCCGCGTTGGGCGCGGATCGAATGTAACTACCCAAAACCTTGAAATCCCATGTTGGGGAACAGGCAATGCCTTCCCCTAACTGCCAGGCCTGATGACGGGCCGCAGGACAGCGAGTAGACATGCAACTGGACCCGCGATCGATAGCGACCGGCGCCTTGGCCGGACTGGCATCCGCCCTGCTTGTGCAGGTGGCGGTTGCGCATATGTCCACGTCTGCATTCTTTATCGTTCTGGCGGGCATGCCTGTGTTCATCGCAGGACTGGGTTTCGGGATTGCCGCCGGCATTGCGGGCCTGGTGGCAAGTTTCGCGCTGCTGAGCCTCATGGTCTCGCCTTTGTTCGCCCTCTCCATTCTCGCGCTGCCGCAGCTGCCGGCTCTCTGGATGTCGCGACTTGCCAACATGGCGCGCCCGGCAGCCGAACTTGGCGGACCCGACAATGTGATGGCCTGGTACCCGCTGTCCGACATGCTCGGGCAGCTTTGCAACATGACGGCCGTGCTCTGCGCTGGAAGCCTGCTGCTTTCGGGCTATGACCGCCCGATGGCGGCGTCGCTTGCACAAATGTTGTCGGATGCGATGAGCAAGCAGGATCCGTCGTTTGTCGCCAACCCCGGTCTCGTAGACCAGATCGCATCGCTCTACTACTTCATGCTGCCGACTGTTCAGGCATCGCAGTGGGTTTTGGCCATTTTTGCAGCCTATTACTTTTCGGCCATCATCGTGCGCATCGCCACCAAAACGCTGCGCCCGCGCGAAGACATGCCGTCTGCCCTGCGCATGACGCGCTCCAGCATCTATTCCTTCGGCGCAGGCATGGCCGTGCTGATCCTCGGCACCGCAGTCAACAACAACGCGCTCATCGTCGCCGGTGCATCCTTCGCAGGCGCATTCGGCCTGGGCTTCATGCTTTCGGGGCTTGCCGCATTTCACATGCGCACCCGCGGCAAGTCATGGCGCACGCCTGCGCTGGTCCTTGCCTATCTGACGCTTTCCATTTCCGGCATCGCATTCGTGATTGCCGGCCTCTTCGACACCCGCCGCGCAATCGCATTGACACCGGTTGGCGGTGCTCCAAAAGACAACCAGGAACACTGAAAGGAACATACCATGGAAGTCATTCTCCTCGAGCGTATCGCCAAGCTTGGCCAGATGGGCGAAACCGTCAAGGTTCGCGACGGCTATGCACGCAACTACCTCCTGCCGCTCGGCAAGGCACTGCGCGCCAACGACGCCAACAAGAAGCGCTTCGAATCCGAGCGCGCCGTTCTCGAAGCTCGTAACCTCGAGCGCAAGAGCGAAGCCCAGACGGTCGCCGAGAAGCTCGATGGCAAGTCCTTCATCATGGTCCGTTCGGCTGGCGAAACCGGCCAGATGTACGGCTCGGTTGCCGCACGCGACATCATTGCCGTTCTGGCCGAAGAAGGCTTCACGGTCGGCCGCAGCCAGGTCGAACTGAACAACCCGATCAAGTCTATCGGCCTCCACACGGTTGAACTGCACCTGCATTCGGAAGTCACCGTTTCGATCCAGCTCAACGTTGCCCGTTCGGCCGAAGAAGCCGAGCGTCAGGCCAAGGGTGAAGACCTCACCTCGGCTGAAGCCATCTACGGCGTTGACGAAGACGCACTGCGTCCGGAAGACTTCTTCAACCCGGAAGCTCTGGAAGACGGCGAAGAAATCTGATCCAGCGCAAGCTGTTGCGAAAGCCCGGGCTCACGCCCGGGCTTTTTGCGTTTCGGAGCCCTGTAACACAGGCGTTTACCGGAAATTTACCAAGGCAACCTTATTTTTAATCATTTGTTAATATAGCTTATTGATTAACGCGTTCAAATTTGTAATCCTGATCCTCGATACCGGTGAAGTTTGGGATTGCGTACATTTGATCCGCGCTGGTTTGGGCTGTTTCCGCAGCACGCGGCGACCTTACCAGCGCTACAACGGCCGACACCGTTGCAAAAGGACCGATTTGTGCGGACCGGTATGCCGGGCCGCATTCGCGACCGGCTCCCACCCCCACAGGAGGTTGAGGATGTACGGTTTACTTGACAGATTCCTTGCGAAAACAATCTTGAAAGGCAACCTGACCGTGACCGCGGCAAGCGGCAAGACATATCGCTATGGCGACGGTTCGGGTGAGGCAGTGCATGTGAAATTCAAGGACGGGGCGACGGAGCGGCAACTTCTGATCGACCCGGCGCTGAAGCTTGGCGAATGCTACATGAGTGGCACGATCGAGATGATCGAAGGCAGCATCTATGACCTTCTCAAGGTCACACTGGTCAACATGCCAGGCAGTGTCGAAACGAAGAACAACTTCGCACGGTTTGCCCTTGCCATGCGCAATTTCAGTTATCAGATCGGCCGCGGCAACAATTTCCTGCGTGCCCGGCGCAATGTCCAGCATCACTACGACCTTTCAGGCGAGCTTTACGATCTGTTCCTGGATGAGGACCGGCAGTATTCGTGTGCGTATTTCCCGACGCCCGAAACGACGCTGGACGAGGCGCAGCTTGCCAAGAAACAGCATATTACATCCAAGCTTAATCTGAACCGTCCAGACCTTTCGGTCCTCGATATCGGGTGTGGCTGGGGCGGCATGGGGCTTTTCATCGCGCGGACCTTTGGTGCGCATGTGACGGGCGTTACGCTCTCGGACGAGCAACTGGCAATCGCGCAGCGCCGGGCTGCATCAGGCGGGCTGGGGTCGCGTGCAGAGTTCCTGCTCAAGGACTACCGCCATCTCGATCGCAAGTTCGATCGCATCGTTTCCGTCGGGATGTTCGAGCACGTGGGCAAGAAGAATTTCAACGAGTTCTTCGAAAAGTCTGCCGCTTTGCTGGCTGATGACGGTGTGATGCTCATGCACACGATAGGTCAGGCTTCGCCACCGTCTGCCACCAATCCCTTTATCGAGAAGTATATTTTCCCGGGTGGATACATTCCCTCGATGTCGGAGGTTCTGCCGGCGATCGAGCGCTCCGGGCTGATGCTGACCGATGTCGAGGTGCTGCGCTACCACTATGCCGAAACACTGCGGCATTGGCGAGCCCGGTTCACCGCGCGCTGGGCCGATGCGGCAAAGCTTTATGACGAAGCCTTCTGTCGCATGTGGGACTTCTATCTCGCATCGTCTGAAGCTGCCTTCCGCTATCTCGACCTCAACGTCTTCCAGTTCCAGTTGGTCAAACGCCGCGATGCTCTGCCAATGACACGCGACTACATGGTCGACACCGAACGGGACCTCGTTGCCAGAGAGCAGCTGCCCATGTGCGCGGCGGCAGAGTGAGGCCGAGTGAGGCGAAGCTTAGAGCGCCGTTTGCTCTGATTGAACCAGAGCGAACTGCGCTCTAAGTCTTCTTGTTTGACGCATAATCGTGTCGATCCTCGTTTCACTCCGGTCGGATCATGCTCTGGGCTACACCCGTTCCGCTCAATTGAAACCAGTTGAGCGGAACGCCCGTTATTGTGCCGATTCAGGCAGGCCGAAGATCGTGTCGAAGCCGAGATTGAAGAGATAGGTGTAGCAGAGGAAATAGAGGGCGAAAGACACCTGGTAAACCAGCGCTTCCGCAAGTCCGATCGACAGCCACCAGCTCATGAACGGGATGAAGATCATCATCAGGCCCAGTTCAAAACCGATCGCATGCGCGGCACGACGGCGTTTCGAGCGTCCCTTGACGGTTTGGCGTGATTCCCAGAACTCAAATCCCGTGGTGTAGACATAATTCCATCCCACGGCGATGAGCGACGTCAGCATCGCGAAGCTTCCCGTATCGAGGATCGGTTTTCCAAGCAGCACCGACAGCGCCACGCCCACCGACAGGATCGCGAAAAACTCATAGGACGTGACATAGACGATGCGTCTGACTTTCGGCGTCATGGGCCTGCTGCTCCGGGCTTCTTCAGGTTGTGTCTACACGACGCCGCCACAATCGGGGAACCCTGCGGGGGAGATTTTATCGCCTTGCCGCAAAAAGAATAGAAACATAGGCGGATAGAACCTATGATCGTGGACAGTTTTCAAAGGCAGATCTGCCCTATCCCGATTCTCCGGAGTAATCATGTATCTCGGCATTCTTGCGGGTTTGTTGACCTGCGTGCTGTGGGGCCTGACATTTGTGGCGCCGCGTGCCGTCATCCCGTTTTCGGCGTTTGATCTGGCAGCCGGCCGATATGGTGTGTTCGGTTTTACCTGCCTGGCCCTGATGCTGTTTCCGCGCTTCCGTCCGCGTGGGCTGCCTCTGAGCCTATGGGCATTCGGCATACTTCTGGGCAGCGTCGGCTACGCCGGATATTTTCTTCTGGCCTCCTTTGCCGTACGCGACGCTGGCGCTGTGATACCGCCCCTGATCATCGGCCTGATGCCGGTGCTTCTGCCAATCATCGCCAACTTTCGCGAAAACGCCCTGCCCTGGCGCGAGCTGGCCCTGCCGCTTGGTCTGATCGTCATCGGGATCGTGGTCGCAAATGTCTCTGGCCTCCAGCATCTTGATCACGAGGCATCGTGGACCATGCTTCGCGGCACACTCTGGGCCATCGCAGCACTTGTCGTCTGGATCGGCTACGGCATCGGCAATGCCTGGGTGATGCGCCGCCCGGATGCGCCAGACGCTCTGCACTGGACAGGCATGCAGGGTCTCGGCTCCGTCGTTGCCTCGACAATGCTCATTCCAACCTTGTCCTACGGGACGTTTGCGAGCGCGAGTCCGGATGAGATCCAGAACTTCGCGATATGGGTCATCGCGCTGGGGCTTGCCGGGTCCTGGGTTGCCACCTGGTGCTGGGTCTATGCCTCCAAGCGCCTGCCGCTTTCGCTGACCTCGCAGCTGGTCATCGCGGAAACCGTATTCGGTGTGGCATTCGGTCTGCTTTACGAAAAGCGGCTGCCGACAATGTCAGAAGGCTCCGGCGCCTTGCTGCAGGTTCTGGGTGTTGCCATGGCCGTTTACGTGTTCGGTCGACAGAGACAGCCGCTGGTGGCGGCTTAGCCACAGTCAACGAAAAGCACGGCTCAACGGGTTATGCTTTCAACAACCTGTGTGAATCGGTTAAAAGCAGTTCCTTCACGAACAAGATCGCGGACTCTGTGTCTTACGAAGCGTAAGAGATAAGGATTCCGCTGAAAAGACGAGCATTGGATACCAATGATGAACGAAGCCGCGCGCAAGCTTGAAATGGTCAAACCGGGAGAACCGCAATTTCGCGAAGCGCCTAACAACGTGGAAGCCGAACAGGCTCTTCTTGGTGCGATCCTTGTCAACAATGACGCCTTCTACCGCGTCTCGGACTTTCTCAAGCCCGATCATTTCTACGAAGCCCTGCATCGCAAGATCTTCGACGTGGCTGGCGACATCATCCGCATGGGCAAGACCGCCAATCCGGTGACGATCAAGACCTTCCTGCCGTCCGACGACAAGGTGGGCGACATGACGGTTGCGCAATATGTCGCGCGTCTGGCCGTCGAAGCCGTGTCGATCATCAACGCTGAAGATTACGGCCGCGCGATCTACGATCTGGCGCTGCGCCGCGCGCTGATCGGCATCGGCGAGGATATCGTCAACACTGCCTATGATGCGCCGCTCGACATGCCGCCGCAGGTGCAGATTGAAGACACCGAGCGCCGCCTCTTTGCGCTTGCCGAAACCGGCCGCTACGATGGCGGCTTCCAGTCATTCCAGGACGCCGTCTCGCTCGCCATCGACATGGCAGGCGCCGCCTTCGAACGCGACGGCCATCTCTCCGGAATTTCGACCGGCATCCAGGCGCTGGATGGAAAGATGGGGGGCTTGCAGCGCTCCGACTTGATCATCCTTGCCGGACGTCCAGGCATGGGCAAGACCTCGCTTGCGACCAACATCGCCTACAACATCGCCGCCGCCTATGAGCCCGAAGTTCTGCCCGATGGTTCCTTCAAGGCCAAGAATGGCGGCGTCGTCGGCTTCTACTCGCTCGAAATGTCGTCCGAACAGCTGGCGACCCGTATCATCTCAGAGCAGACCGAGGTCTCGTCGTCCAAGATCCGTCGCGGTGACATCACCGAGGCCGATTTCGAAAAGCTGGTTGCCTGCTCCCAGATGATGCAGAAGGTTCCGCTCTTCATCGACCAGACCGGTGGTATCTCGATTGCCCAGCTTGCCGCGCGGGCGCGGCGTCTGAAGCGCCAGCGCGGCCTCGATGTTCTGGTCGTCGACTACGTACAGCTGATGACGGGCTCGAAAAAGGCCGGCGACAACCGCGTGCAGGAAGTGACCGAAATCACCACCGGCCTCAAGGCGCTCGGCAAGGAACTGAACGTTCCGATTATCGCCCTTTCACAGCTCTCGCGTCAGGTTGAAAGCCGCGAAGACAAGCGCCCGCAGCTCTCCGACCTTCGTGAATCGGGCTCGATCGAACAGGACGCCGACGTAGTGCTCTTCGTGTTCCGCGAGGAATACTATGTGAAGAATGCCGAACCCCGCGATCCTGATGATCCGAAATATGCGGAATGGGAAGCGCAGATGGAAAAGGTGAAGGGCACCGCCGACGTGATCATCGCCAAGCAGCGTCACGGGCCTACAGGCACGGTGAAGCTCGCCTTCCAGGCCGAGTTCACCCGCTTTACCGATCTCGCCGATCCGAGCTTCATGCAATACGAGGAGCACTGACCGCAAAGGGGTTCGACGCGCCGAGCGCGCGAAGCACCTCGACCGTCGGGCGCGGCGTGAGCACATCGTAAATCTGGTCCCCCGCGGCTTCGCGGGGTGGCCCATAGCCCTCGTGCGACCATGGATGGAGCGCGTTTGCATACTTTAGCAGTGCTCGGCCCGTGTCTTTCGGGTCGACCACGAACACGCCGTCCGGAAGCTCAGCAAAGCGCGCTTTGAATGTGAGCTTGTTTCCGGCGGCGTCCATGCGGGCCTCATGCAAGGCCTTGTCCAAATCCTCCGCCTTCGGCGTGACACCGAACGCGAGACGCCACCCTTCCCGATAGGCCTCATAATCGGCCCGACGGCACTCGGAACAGGGACGGTGCCCTGCGGCAAAGGCCGTCGCCTCGTCAGCGAAAAAGAGCGGCGTATACCGACCTGGCTTATCGAAGACGACCCTTGAACCGGAGGGATGAACGAGCGCGCACGAAATCCAGCGCCTCACCTTCCAGCTGCGCGCGATATTGCCATGGCCGTCATGCAGGTCGCCACGGTTGCCCATGAGCTTCCCCTTGGCGGCACTTGCTTCAAAGACGCCAAAGGGCGTGACGCGGTTTCTGCGGGGATGCTTCTCCATGGCAGATCGCCTCCAGTTCTGAGATCATGAAGATAGGCGCCTCAACACCTTCCGGCAATCCGCCAGAGCCTTCAGCTCCAGCCCAGCGCCCGGGCAATTGCGACCGTCACCACCCCGAGGGCGGTGGCGCCAAGCAGCGGAAGACGCATGGCGGCAAGTGCCGTCACGATTGCCGCTGCAGTTTCAGCAATACCTGTCGCCAGCGCCACAGGAGCGACAAGCGTCATCAGCACCGCTGGCGGCACTGCACCCAGTACCTTGCGGCCACGCTCGCCGAGCCTAAGACGGTTCATCAGATAAAGGCCGGAGAGCCGCGTGAAAATGGTGGCGCAAGCCATGGCGAGAATGGCCGCAAGTGCGGAAGGATCGACCGTCATAGCGCGTCCCCTTCTGGCCAGAGAAATTCCTGCAAGGCCGCAGCGGCAATCCCTGCCGTTGCACCGGCGGCGATATACCATGCACCCGGAACAAGCCTGTGTGCCACGATCGCAGCGAGGCCGCTGGCGGCGAGGATCAGGCCGGTTTCCCTGCCCTTCCAGAAGCCGACAACGAGCACGATGAAGACAGCCGTGAAGGCGAAGTCGAGGCCGAGCGCACGAGGATCGCCGATCGCTGTACCGGCCAGAGCTCCAGCAAGGGTCGCCATTAGCCAGACGATATAGAACGGAATGGCGATGCCGGCATACCAGGCCGGTGTCAGCGGTGCCGCCATCGCACGCTTTTCCGCCATGGCCCACACCTCGTCGGCCAGCAGCAACATGGAAAGATAGCGTAGCGGAACCGGAAAGCCGCCCAACTTGCCGCCAAGAGACATCGAAAGCAGCACGTGGCGGATATTGACCAGAAGCGCCGCCAGCCCCAGCGCCAGCCATGGTGCCGGTTGCCGCCAAAGGTCCAGCGCGACGAATTGCGAGCCACCGGCGAACACCAGCGCGCTCATCAGGGCGGCCTCCACCACGGAAAGACCCTTGGCCACGGCGCCCACGCCAAAAATCATGCCGATCGGAGCGACCGCCACCGTCAACGGCAGCGTCGCAATCGCCCCGCCGCGAAAATCATCCAACCAGATCTGCCGCATCATGCCTCCGCGCGTCACTCAGCCAGGTCATAAGCGGACGGATCAGAGTGATCTTGAAGAAAAGTGCTCGTAGGCTTCAGGGACGTGCGCTTTCCGATAAACAGCGGGCGTGACGCCTGTTCGCGCCTTGAACTGACGCGTCAGATGCGCCTGATCGGCAAAGCCGCAATCGAAAGCAGTGTCTGCAATCGGCGCTCCCTTTTCCAGAAGTGCGCGTGCGGCGCGGATGCGGCGATCGGTCAGCCATCCATGCGGCGGCATGCCGAATTCCTTCTTGAATGCGCGGATCAGATGCGCCCGCGAAAGGCCAACGGCATCGGCGACTTCAGTCAGGCTCAGATCGTCGCGAAAACGCGCGGCAATAAGATCCCGCGCCTGCCGGACAGCATGTCCCGCCGTCAGGCCTGAAACCTCGATCGCCTTGCCTGCGAAGACATTCATCAGGTTGAGCATCAGCGCGTGAAAGCGCGATTCGATTTCCAGACGCGTGCCGTCCGCCTCCACCTGGCGGTGAAGCGAGAGAAAGGCTTCCGCAAGCGGCGGCGCCAGCACCGTCTCGTCCGGAAAGGCAAGGCTTCCAGGCATGGCGCGCCCGGCGGCGTCATCGGCAATCGCGCGCAATGCATCGACACCCGGATACATCATGCGATAGCGATAGCCATCTTCCGCGGGTCTGCCCTCATGTATGACATCCGGATTGATCAGGTAGATGGTTCCCGCCCCGGCATTGACCGACGAACCCTTGATGCGCGACTTCTGCACGCCTGCCTCGATGACGCCGATGCAGAATGTCTCGTGCGTATGCGGTGCGAACTCCAGCGTGCGGAAGGTCGCGGAGAGGCATTCAAGACCGTTCAACGCGTCTGCCCGCCAGAAGCGCGCGCGGTCGCGGCTTTCCAGCGGCCCTGATGAACCTTCGATCTCGTGGCAGTCACTCATGCTGGCAGGATAGCGCCCCTGCCCTCCAGCGTCTTGAAGAAAATGCGCATTGTGACGGAAGACGCATGAACACCTCTGACATGGCGGCGTTATTTTCTCTTGATATCCCTTGGCTGCGTGTGAGCACGCGCGGTGCGGCAGTTGCGTCCCCTGAGGCGAGCAGATAATCGTGAGACATGACCGACGATCTTGATGAAGACCTGAATTTCACGCCGTTCGAGGCAGCGCCCGCACGCCTGACTATCAACCTTGAGGCGCTCGCCGAAAACTGGCGCATGCTGCAAAGGGCCTCCGGCAAGGCGCGAACCGGCGCCGCAGTTAAGGGCGATGGATATGGACTGTGCATCGAAGCCGTTGTCCCCGTACTCTACGATGCGGGCTGCCGGGATCTCTTCGTCGCAACGCCGGACGAGGGCATGCTCGCGCGGATGAATGCGCCAGAGGCGCGAATCTTTGTGCTTGCCGGGGTCTGGCCGGGCGTGGAACAGCAGTTCTTCGATCACGATCTGGTTCCGGTTCTGGTCTCGGAGGAACAGATCGCATGCTGGACGAATGCGATTGCTTTCGGTGATGAACGCCCTTGCGCGCTTATGGTCGATACAGGCATGAACCGTCTCGGTCTTTCCGTCGATGAGGCCATGGCGCTCGCCGATGACCCGACGCGACCTGCGAGCTTCTCGCCTGTTCTGCTCATGAGCCATCTGGCGGCGGCAAGTGATCCCACGCATGCGCTCAACAGGCAACAACTTGAGTCGTTCCAGAGGCTTGCAGCAGCCTATGAAGGCATTGATTCAAGCCTTGCCAACTCTCCCGGCATCTTTCTCGGTTCAGACTATCACTTCGATGTGACGCGCCCGGGTATTGCGCTCTATGGCGGAGAAGCCGTTGATGGCGCTACGAACCGGAGCCTTCCCGTCGTCACGGCAGAGGCCCGGATCCTGCAGATCCGTGATGCCAAAGCCGGTTCAACGGTGTCCTACGGCGCCACGCACCGGCTGACTCGCGACAGCCGCCTCGCGATCGTGGCGGTCGGCTATGCAGACGGTTATCACCGCGCGCTATCGGGTTCCGGCGTGCCGCTGAGGCAGGCGGTTGGCGCCGGTGGCTATGGCTTCTTTGATGGATATCGTTTGCCTGTGGCCGGGCGCATCACGATGGATCTGACGATTTTTGACGTGACCGATGTGCCTGCTGCCGCAATCCGCCCTGGCGACTATATCGAGCTCTTTGGCCAGAACATCCTGCTGGACGATGCTGCTCGGGCGGCAGGCACAATCGGTTATGAGTTGCTGACAAGCCTGGGCAACAGATACCAGCGCCTTTACCTCGGCTGAGCCGGACTTCATGATGCTGAGCGAGATTTGCTTGGTCCGAAATTGCGTTTCGTCAAATCAAGCAGTCGACATCTCAAGAAAGATTGCAATTTCAAACAGATACGCCTCAATCTAGCTATCTTATAAACCTTTCCTCAACCAGCATCTGCTAATGTCCTTCCAAACTAGCGAAGGCAGGTCCCTCTCTCGGGGTTTGAGAATGTCGATCGAGGACGAGAAACAGGTTGAGGCAGCCGCGCAGGAAAGAGCGCATCGCACACGTGTGCTCAAGGGTGCGCAGGCGGCATTCAACCAGCAGCACAGCGCCGTGCCGTGTGTCGTCCGGGACCTCAGCGAGTCGGGCGCGAAGATCGAGTTTGACCTCGGCTGGATCGTACCGTCGCATTTCACGCTGTTTGTATCGCTCGACGGTTTCAAGGTCGAATGCGAGAAGGTCTGGCATCGCGGCAATCTCTATGGCGTCCGCTTCATCGGCCCACGGCTTCCGACCGAACAGACGCGCCGTCAGAGCATCAATCTCTATGATATGAAAACCAGCGCCGAGCCCGAAGATACAACCTGCTCCAATCAGCAGACCTCGACCGTTCGCAGGCCACAACGGCCGACTTTCGGCAAGTTCCGGTAACGATACTCGGGCGTCTATTCGGCGGCGTCGATCTGCATGGCCGAGGCCGCACGCAGCGAAACCGCCACACCATTCAACACGGCATTGCCCGACAGCGGATCGCGCGCCCCGCCGTCCATCAACGCGTTGATGTTGACCCCCGGATTGCGGGCGGCAAGGCTCATCCGCGCATCCGTCTGATCGTGCCCCCAGCCATGCGGAAGGCTGACGACACCGGGCATCAGGTCGTCGGTGATTTCGACCGGGACCAGCATGTCATGTCCGTTGCCGCTGATTTCGGCGAATTCACCGTTGGCCAGACCATAACGCTGGGCATCAACGGGGTGAACGAGCAGCTTGCAGCGGTTCGGACCCTTCGCCAGCGTCGGCAGGTTATGCATCCAGCTGTTGTTGGTGCGGACATCGCGCCGGCCAATCAGCACTAGTTCGGGCGGCAGTTCGGAGAGCGCCTTCTCGACACGCGCAAGATCGGCCACAAAATCCGGTGGAGCAAGTTCGATCCTGCCGGATGGGGTACGCAGGATATCCGGCATGCGCGGTTCATGCGGGCCGAGATCTATGCCCTGACCCGATGCACGAACTTTAGCCAGTGTCAGACCATCGGGATTGCGGCCAAAGCCGTCTCCATAGGGACCTGCTCGCAGTTCCAGCTCGACCAAGCGGTCCGGACCGCTCAAGCCGGAGGTGGCTGACATGACCTGTGGCGCAAGCGCGCCTGCGACCTTCTCGACCTCCACCAGCGTGATTGCGTGATCGAGCGCTTCGGCATCCGCATTTGGCCCCTGCCCCTGCAGAAGGCCGATGAGGCGCATGAAGACCTGCCATTCTGCGAGCTGATCGCCCGGGCGATCAAATACCGGGGCGGAATAGCGCGCCGCATTGCGCCAGGCGAACTGGTTGAAGACAACGTCCCAATGGCTGTCTTCGAGCGGTGAAAGACCCGGCAGAATGACATCGGCATGCCGCGTCGTTTCGTTCAGATAGATGTCGAGGCTCAGCATGAAGTCCAGCTGCCCAAGTGCGTTCGACAGCCTTTCACCATTCGGCGCCGAAAGCACCGGGTTGGCAGCAATCGAGATCATGGCGCGGATGCCGTCCTCTCCCGCGTCTGTGATTTCGTCTGCGATCGTGGTGACGGGGTATTCGCTCATGATTTCCGGCACCGGCGCGGATTTCATCATGCGGCGCGCAACCTTGACCCCACGTCCCTCGCCCGGCTTGCCCCTGGTATTTGTTGCAAAGGCGGCTGCCTTCGGAAACATCATGCCACCCGGCTCGTCGAAGTGGCCGGTCAGGATGTTGACGACATCGACCAACCAGTTGTTGAGCGTGCCGAATGCCTGCAGGCATGTGCCGATGCGGCCATAAAGGGCTGCACGCTCTGAGTTTGCGAGGTCTCGGGCGAGCTGACGGATGATATGAGCGTCCATGCCGCAACGCGGGGCCACGCGATCGGCATCATAGGGCGCAACGGCAGCTTCCAGTTCCGATAGTCCATTAATGTGGGCAGCCAGTCGTCCGGGGCGCACCAGCCCTTCTGCAAAAAGCGTATGGACCAGCCCCAGAAGCAGGAAGACATCACCGCCGGGGCGAATGAAATGATGGTCGTCGGAAACCTTGGCCGTCTCAGTCCGTCGCGGGTCGATGGTGACCAGGCGTCCGCCGCGGGCACGCAGCGCGCGTGCCTTGCCGCGAAAATCCGGCACGGTCCAGAGGCTGCCATTCGAGGCCATCGGATTGCCGCCGAGGATCACCAGAAGGTCTGTCCGCGCAATATCCGGCACGGCAATGGTCATCCACTGGCCATACATTTCGCCCACAGCGCGATGCTTCGGCATCTGGTCGACAGTCGAGGCCGAGAAGACATTGGGCGAACCGAGCGTGCGCAGGAAACGCTGCGCATAAAGCGTCAGCCCGTGGCGGTGGGATACGGGATTGCCGAGAACGGTGCCAACGGCCGCAGCGCCATGTCTCTCGATCACCGGCAGCAGGCGACGCTCGATTTCCGCGAACGCTTCATCCCACGTGGCCTCGACAAATCGCCCGTCGCGCTTGATCAGCGGTTGGCGCAGGCGGTCGGGATCATTGTGGAGATCGGCGATCGCCACGCCCTTGGGACAGATATAGCCTCGCGAAAACGGATCGCTTTCCGCGCCGCGCACGGCAACGACCTTGCCGCTCTCGTGAGTGACTTCAAGACCGCAACAGGCCTCGCAAAGCGGACATATCCGGTAACTGGTCTCGGCCGACATTGCATTCCTCCCATCGTCTCCCGTTAGGAGTATCGACCAAGTTTCGAGTTTGTACAAGACTGAACAAAGTGACCTCGCTTGAAACAAGTGGGCAAGTGACCGACATGAATTGCGGCCCAGTCTTCATGACGGTATGAAGACGTTCGATTCACCCACGACGACTGCGGATATCCCAAGGCATGGCCAAAGCACGGACCCAATTCATTTGCCAGAATTGCGGCACCGTACACTCACGCTGGGCTGGCAAATGCGATGGCTGCGGCGAATGGAACACCATCGTCGAAGAAGATCCGATGGGCGGCATCGGTGGCGGCCCGGGCAAAGTGCCGAAAAAGGGCCGTGCGGTTGCGCTGACCTCTCTTTCCGGCGACATCGAGGAAGCTCCGCGCATCGAGACCGGCATTTCCGAGCTTGACCGCGTAACCGGCGGCGGCTTTGTCCGTGGCTCGGCGGTTTTGGTCGGCGGCGACCCAGGCATCGGCAAGTCCACGCTACTCATGCAGGCGGCTGCCGCCCTTTCGCGCAAGGGCCAGAAGGTCATATATGTTTCGGGCGAAGAGGCCGTCGCGCAGATCCGGCTGCGGGCGCAGCGGCTGCATGCAGACAAGACTGATGTGCTGCTGGCTGCTGAAACCAATGTCGAGGATATTCTGGCGACGCTCGCTGAAAGCGGCAAGCGGCCTGACCTCGCGATCATCGATTCCATCCAGACGCTGTGGTCGGATACGGCCGATTCCGCGCCGGGCACGGTGACACAGGTGCGCGTCGGCGCGCAGGCGATGATCCGCTTTGCCAAGCAGACCGGCGCCGCCATCGTGCTTGTCGGTCATGTGACTAAGGACGGGCAGATCGCCGGTCCCCGCGTCGTCGAGCACATGGTTGACGCCGTTCTCTACTTCGAGGGCGATCGCGGCCATCACTACCGGATCCTGCGCACCGTCAAGAACCGTTTCGGACCGACCGACGAGATCGGCGTCTTCGAAATGTCGGACAAGGGACTGCGCGAGGTTGCCAACCCGTCCGAGCTTTTCCTCAGCGAACGGAACGCGAAATCGCCGGGTGCTGCGGTCTTTGCAGGCATGGAAGGGACGCGGCCGGTTCTGGTCGAGGTGCAGTCGCTGGTCGCGCCCACGTCGCTTGGCACGCCACGCCGCGCGGTCGTGGGCTGGGATTCGGCCCGCCTCTCCATGATCCTTGCCGTGCTGGAAGCGCATTGCGGGGTCCGTCTCGGCCAGCACGATGTCTATCTCAACATTGCCGGTGGCTACAGGATTTCCGAGCCTGCAGCGGATCTTGCCGTGGCTTCTGCCCTTGTTTCCTCGCTTGCCGGTATTGCCCTTCCAGCCGATTGCGTCTATTTCGGCGAGGTAAGTCTTTCGGGTGCCGTCAGGCCGGTTGCGCAGACCGCGCAGCGCCTCAAAGAAGCCGAGAAGTTGGGTTTTACGAAAGCCGTCATGCCGTCTCAGGGCGAGGCCTCCAAGGGCGCGAACGGACAGTGGACGGAAGTCGATAACCTGCCCGATCTGGTGGCGCGCATTGCGGGTTCCCGCGCAGCGCTGGCCCGGCGCGAGGACGATGATTGAATCGCCGTGGAGCGCGGCAACGGACCAGTCCGGACCTGAGCGTCGGCTGAATTTGGATTTGGAGTGAGGTGACATGCCCATAACGTTACTGGACGGCATCGTGCTCGGAGTGGCGCTGTTTTCAGCGGTACTGGCGATGGTCCGGGGCTTTTCCCGCGAGGTTCTGTCAGTGGCAAGCTGGGCAGGCTCGGCCTATGCTGCCTACAAGCTCTATCCGTTCGTTTTGACCTATGCGCAGCAGTACACCACTTCGAAGACGGTTGCGCTCGCCGGATCAGCCGGTGCGGTCTTCCTCATTGCACTGATCGTGCTTTCCTACATCACCATGAAGATCGCCGACTTCATTATCGACAGCCGTATCGGTGCGCTGGATCGCACGCTCGGTTTCGTTTTCGGCGCAGCACGTGGTATCCTCATCGTTGTCGTCGCCATGATGTTCTTCAACTGGCTCGTTGAGCCGACGAAGCGGCCGGACTGGATCAACAATGCCAAGTCCAAGCCGATGATCGACAATCTGGGTGCGCGGCTCATCGCCATGCTGCCTGACAATATCGATGCAACCTTGCTTGACCGCCTGAAGGGCATCATGCCCCAGAAGGGCGGCGAAACAACCACCGCTCCCGCCCCTGCGGACGATGGTTCGCAACCGGCCGACGAAGCGCCGCCGAGCAACACGAATGGCTGATGCTTCCGGCCGCAAGATCGAGCGCCCGGTAAAGCCTGGAGTAAAGACATGACGAACTTCGAACCCGTTGCAGACCTCGATGATGCACCGGAGGGTGACGCCTTTCACGACGAATGCGGCGTGTTCGGCATCTATGGCAAGCCGGAGGCTGCCTCCATTGTGACGCTCGGGCTCCACGCTCTGCAGCATCGCGGACAGGAAGCGGCCGGTATCGTCTCCTTCGACGGCAAGCAGTTCTATGTCGAGCGCCACGCAGGGCTGATCGGCGACACGTTCACCAAGAGCTCGGTTCTAGAGCGCCTGCCCGGCAACCGCGCCATCGGCCACAACCGCTACGCCACGACGGGCGGCGGCGGCATGCGCAACGTCCAGCCCTTTTATGCCGAGTATGATGGTGGTGGTTTTGCAATTGCCCACAACGGCAACCTGACGAACGCGCTGACCGTGCAGAAGGCGCTGCAGAAGCGCGGCGCCATCTTCTCCTCGACGTCGGACACCGAAACCTTCCTCCACCTCATCGCCATGAGCGAGGGCAAGGACTTTCTTGATCGCTTCATCGATGCCCTGAAGCAGGTCGAAGGCGCATACTCGCTCGTCGGCCTTTCAGAAAAGAAGCTGATTGGCGCCCGCGACCCGCTGGGCATCCGCCCGCTGGTTCTCGGCGACCTCGACGGCTCCTACATCCTCGCGTCCGAAACCTGCGCGCTCGACATCATCAGCGCGCGCTACGTGCGCGACATCAAGCCCGGAGAAGTCGTCGTCATCACCGACAAGGGGATCGAAAGCCACTTCCCGTTCCAGGAAGTTTCGAACCGCTTCTGCATTTTCGAATATGTCTATTTCGCCCGGCCGGATTCGACGCTCGAAGGCCGCAACGTCTATGACGTGCGCAAGCGCATCGGCGAAGAGCTGGCAGCCGAAAACCCCTGTGAGGCCGACATCGTCGTACCGGTTCCGGATTCCGGCGTTCCGGCTGCCATCGGCTTTGCGCAAGCGTCAGGCATTCCGTTCGAACTCGGCATCATCCGCAATCACTATGTCGGCCGCACCTTCATCCAGCCGACACAGTCGATCCGCAACATGGGCGTCAAGCTCAAGCACAACCCGAACCGCAAGATGATCGAAGGCAAGCGCGTCGTGCTCGTCGACGACAGCATCGTGCGTGGCACGACCTCGCAGAAGATCGTCCAGCTCGTACGGGACGCAGGGGCAAAGGAAGTGCACATGCGCATCGCATCGCCGCCAACAATGTCACCCTGCTTCTACGGCGTCGACACGCCGGAAAAGGCAAAGCTTCTGGCGTCGCGCATGTCGATCGAGGACATGGCCGATTTCATCAAGGTGGACTCGCTCGGCTTCCTGTCGATCGACGGGCTTTACCGCGCGGTGCGGGAGCCTGCCCGTAACAGCGAATGTCCGCAGTTCTGCGATGCATGCTTCACCGGCGAATATCCGACCCGTCTTGTCGACCAGGAAGGGCTTTCCAACATTCGCAGCCTGTCGCTGCTCGCAAGCAACGGATAATCGATTATGGGGGGAATTCTGGACGGCAAGGTTGCGCTGGTCACCGGCGCATCGCGCGGCATCGGATATTTCACGGCGCTGGAACTGGCGCGCGCGGGCGCGCATGTGATTGCCTGCGCACGAACCACCGGCGGCCTTGAAGAGCTGGACGACGCCATCAAGACGCAAACCGGGGCTTCGGCCACGCTGGTGCCCTTCGATCTGGCGGATATGAACGCGATTGACGCGCTGGGACAGGCCATCTTCGACCGCTGGGGCAAGCTTGACGTGCTGGTGGCAAATGCCGGCATCCTGGGCGTCATATCGCCGGTCGGCCACGTCGAGGCCAAGGTGTTCGACAAGGTGATGTTGCTGAACGTCACGGCCACGTGGCGGTTGATCCGCTCGGTTGAACCGCTCATGGTCCGGGCTGAGGGCGGACGTGCTGTCATCCTGTCATCGGGCGCTGCGCACAAGTGCCGCCCGTTCTGGGGCCCCTACTCGGCTTCCAAGGCCGCCGTCGAGGCGCTCGCGCGAACATGGGCAGGCGAACAGGCGAATTCGTCCCTGCGCATCAATTCCGTCGATCCCGGCGCGACCCGCACAGCCATGCGCGCGCTCGCCATGCCCGGCGAAGACCCGGAAACGCTACCGCATCCATCCGAGGTTGCTGCAAAGCTGATGGCGCTGGTGCAGCCGGACCTGACCGAGACCGGCAAACTCTTCTCTGTGCGCGAAAACCGATTCCTCAGCTATCACATGCCGGACTGAGCTGAATTGCCCCGCAACCAGTGGGGCGCTGCTCATCTGATGCATTTCCGGACGGAAAACCGGTTCAAGCTGTTCCTGGAAGTTGGTTATTCCTTGCCGTCTTCCTGATTGAAGTAGAGGTGGATATCGCCCTCTTCCGGCGCTGAGAACGCGCCATCGCCATATTTGCGCTGCCATGCGCGTGCGCCGAATGGCAGGCTGATCAGATAGGCCACCACGGCCGCTGAGAGCGTCTGCCAAGGATAGACGCTGAGTGTTGCCACCGCCAGAACCACGCCGAGGATGATCGGCATCATGTAGTTGCGCGGCACGCGGCCACCGGATTTGCCGGACCAGACCGGCACGCGGCTGATCAGCAACGCTGCGATGACCAGCGTGTAGAGCGCCGAGAACAGCCCCATGATGTTACTGGGTGCGAGGCCGAGAAAGCTCAGATAGACCGGCAGCAGAACGAGGAAGGCGCCTGCGGGTGCCGGCACGCCGACGAAATAGGACGACTGCCACGGCGCCTTGATATCGCGCTCGGACATGACGTTGAAGCGCGCAAGGCGAAGACCGGCGGCGATCGTGTAGATCAGAGCCGCGATCCAGCCAAGCGAATGCGCCTGATCCAGCACGAAGATATAAAGCACCATCGCGGGTGCGACACCGAAGTTGATGATGTCGGCCAGCGAATCCATCTGTGCGCCGAACTTGGAGGTTGCCTTCATCAGGCGGGCGATGCGCCCGTCAATGCCATCGAGGAAGGCGGCAATCAGAACCATCTGCACGGCGAGTTCATAACGAAACTCGATGGCGTAGCGAATGCCAGTGAGACCGGCGCAGATCGCCAGAACCGTGATAAGGTTCGGCACCATCAGGCGCAGCGGAATTTCCTTCAGCCGCGGGCCACGCGCCGCGTCGGTGCTCTTGATGTGTGCTTCCGGATTTTCGGCCATCGATCAGCCCTTACGTGCGACGGCTGACAACCGGGCCACGGCCGGAGCCGAATTCCGCCAGAACCGTTTCGCCCGCAATGGCCGTCTGACCAAGGCTGACGCGCGCAGCGGCACCCTCTGGCAGGAAAACGTCAAGTCGCGAACCAAAGCGAATGAGGCCGAAGCGCTCGCCTGCCTCCAGCGTTTCGCCCGGATGCGACCAGCAGACGATGCGGCGTGCGACGAGACCCGCGATCTGCACGACGCCGATCTCGCCATGTTTCGTGTCGATCACCAGACCGTTGCGCTCGTTGTCGTCGCTGGCCTTGTCGAGTTCCGCGTTGAGGAACATGCCCTCGCGATAGGCCACATCGCGGATGCGACCACGAACCGGCGCGCGGTTCACATGGCAGTTGAAAACGTTCATGAAAACGGTGATGCGCAGCATCGGCGCAGAGCCAAGGCCGAGTTCTGCGGGCGGTGTGAACATGCCGATCGATGAAACGCGGCCATCGGCCGGCGAAATCACCAGATCATCATCCTGCGGGGTCACACGCTCCGGATCGCGGAAGAAATAGGCGCACCACAGCGTGAACACGAGCCCGATCCAGAACAGCGGATCCCAGAAGTAGCCGAGGACGACGGAGACCACGAAAAAGGCGGCGACGAATGGGTAGCCTTCCTTGTGCACCGGAACAATCGTGTTTCGAACCGTATCGAACAGGCTCATGGCTCTACCTCAGCGTCTCTTATGTTTCTCATTTCAGATTGCCGTGCGACACGTAACATCGTGCCAGCGACAATCTCACTGATTGATGACCGCGCGTTCTGCATTAACGACAACCCGGCCAAAGGGCAACTGCCGGGCAGCGATCATGCACCGTTTGCTCCATTCAACCAGTGTGGTAGTTCGTGTCGAGCCGTGCCTGAACAGGCAGCTTCCACGCAGCCCTCAAGGCTTCCGAACCGGAAAGAGCGGCCCGTCAACCCCGGGCCGTAATGGGCGTATTTTCCCGAATTGGTCATGATGGTGCGGGCCTGAGGCGGAATGATCGGCTCGGTAATCATGCACCAGCAGATATCGGTCAGGAAGCGAACGCCGAAAGTATCAAGCCTTGCGACAGTGCCGCTGTCGGCTGCGCGCTGATATTCGGCTCGTCCGCAGGTCACGATCACCGCGACATTCGCGTTTTTCTTGCGGCCTTCAAGCCGGTCCGCAAGCGCGGCAATTTCGCGGTGGGAAAAATGTGGATTGCCGAAAGACACGAGGTCGACATCAGTCCCCTCGCCGGCGTCCAGTTCACGCCAGCTCTTCGCCAGTTCCGCGCGGCCGATCCGCATAGCAGGCAAATCGCCTGCCAGACCGTTGCCTGCCTCCGGCGTGATACCTGCAATGTGGAACATGGGCGCTGCCGAGACGGTCGCAAAGGCAGCGCCGAAGGCCTTGAGATCATCAATGGAGGGGGCGAGTTGCTCCAGCCCGTGGACGATCGGGATCTGGCTGGGCGACCGCGCGCCGATGCAATAACCAAGCAACGGATAAAGCGCGTCGTCAGCAGCTTCGATATCGGTGACATCGAAGCGCAGTTCCGGCATGCGAAGTTCCGCCAGATGCGGACCGGAGCGCGGCGCACGACCAGTCAGCGCAATGCAGATATCGAGGAAATCCGGATATTTGTTGGTGCGCGCACCGATCACGCTGTTTGCAAAGACCACCGCATTGGACTCCGCCCAGGCGATCTGCTCGCCAAACTGCGGTACGCGATCGAGAAGATAGGGTGCGCAGGTGAAGGTCTGTTCCGCCCCCATGGCCACATAGGCATCGGCCAGTGCTGCGGCAGGCTCACCAAAGGCCGGATCAACTGAGAGCGACCGCCATTGGCGATGATCGACCGAAATGGCGTTCAGCGTGGTGGGCACGGCAACGCGCCCGCCCAGGTCACGCAGTTTTTCAGCGAAGGCAAGTGATCCCGGCCCGGTGTAGATGCAGCCATCGACGTGAACGCGGCTGATATCCATCAGCGCTTCAGCCCCCTGCAGCTTTGCCATCCGGACGATGATGCGCATGGCGGCGGCGGCGGCTTCGCCGCGTCCGCCGTTCAGGATATCGCGATCGACCGCCGCCAGCGTCAGAGTGTCCGGCGAGACATTGGCCGGAGTTTCAAGATCGGGGAAGGCTGGCAGTTGATCTTCCGAAGACGCGAAGGCGACCCGACCGCCATCGATGCGAACAATGCGCGCCGCCGAAACGCGCGCGAAATCCTCGTGCGACAGCATGACGACAGGAATGGATTTGCCGAACGTCTCCTCGGCGATGACGACACCCAGCGTAATGATGTCATCGGCGCGCTCGATTATCATGGCCTTGGGCGCAGTGCCGCCGAGAATAAGTTCCAGAATGACGGCGCTTCCCGTGCAAGAACCGCGCCCGCCGGGAATCGCGAGCACCCGATCGCGAATGGAGTGACCGCTCAAAGGGTGATGCCGGTCGATGATCTCGCCGGTCAGCGGATCAGCGCCACCCCAGAAGCTCAACTCCGTTGCGGATGCGATCACCTCGCCCGTGCAGCGGCCCGAAACGAAGGCGGTGCCGATGGCGAGACCAGCCTCTTGCGTTTCAAGAGCCGTTGCCGTTTCGGTGATCAACGGGCAGGCTCCTTGCGGATGACGATGCCGAGATCGTCTGCAGCCTGAACCTCCTTCAGCTTCTCTTCGGCCTTCGTGGCTTCGCTCTGGCGGTTCCACATCTGCTCGTAGAGGCCCTTCTTTGCAAGAAGCTCGGCATGCGTACCGCGTTCGGCGATTTCGCCACCTTTGAGCACGATGATCTCGTCGGCATTGATGACCGTCGACAGGCGATGCGCGATGATGAGCGTCGTGCGGTTCTTCGAAACCTCATCGAGCGCAGACTGGATTTCGTGCTCCGTTCCCGTATCGAGCGCCGAGGTCGCCTCGTCCAGCATCAGGATCGGTGGCGCCTTGAGGATCGTGCGGGCAATCGCCACGCGCTGCTTCTCGCCACCTGAAAGCTTGAGGCCACGCTCGCCGACCATAGTGTCATACCCTTCAGGCAGGGCACGAATGAAACGACCAACCTGCGCGATATCGGCTGCGGTCTCGACCTCCTGCATGGAGGCTTCCGGCCTGCCGTAGCGAATGTTGTAGGCAATCGTGTCGTTGAAAAGCACGGTGTCCTGCGGCACCATGCCGATGGCTGCGCGCAAGCTGCGCTGCGTGATGTCGCGCACGTCCTGACCATCGATGCGCACGGCACCGCCCTGAACATCGTAGAAGCGATAGAGGAGACGCGACAATGTCGACTTGCCGGCGCCAGAGGGGCCGACGACGGCGACCGTCTTGCCAGCGGGCACCTTGAAGGAAATGCCCTTGAGGATCGGGCGCGCCGGATCATACGAAAACTGCACGTTGTCGAACTCAACCTCACCCCTGGTGATCACGAGATCGCTGGCGCCCGCCTTGTCGGTGACTTCGGCCTTCACATCGAGAAGCTCGAACATCTGCTCGATGTCGGTCAGGCCCTGGCGGATTTCCCGGTAGAGCATGCCGATGAAGTTGAGCGGAACGGACAGCTGCATCAGCATGGCGTTGATAAACACAAAATCCCCAAGCGTCTGCTCGCCGCGCTGCACCTGGATGGCGGACATCACCATCATGATCGCAGTGCCGACGCCGAAGATGGCCGCCTGGCCAAAGTTCAGCCAGCCGAGTGAGGTCCAGACCTCGGTCGCGGCCTTTTCATAGCGCGCCATCGACGCATCGAAGCGCCTGGCCTCCATGGCTTCGTTGCCGAAATACTTGACCGTTTCGAAATTCAGCAGCGAGTCGATCGCCTTGGTATTGGCCTCGGTGTCCGAGCTGTTCATGGCGCGGCGGATGCCGATGCGCCAGTCGCTGGCCTTGACCGTGAACCAGACGTAGATCCACACGGTCACAGCCGTGACCAAGAGATAGGAAATGCCGTAGCCCATCCAGAAGATGATGGCTGTCAGCAAGAACTCGAGGATGGTCGGCAGCGTGTTGAGAATGGTGAAGCGGACGATCGTCTCGATGCCCTTGGTGCCACGCTCGATGATACGCGAGAGGCCGCCGGTCTTGCGCTCCAGATGGAACCGCAGCGAAAGATTGTGCATGTGGACGAAGGTCCGGTAGGCAAGCTGTCGCACGGCATACTGCCCGACACTGGCAAACAGCGCGTCGCGCAACTGGTTCAGCCCCGCCTGCACCATGCGCGCGACGTTATAAGCCACCACCAGCATGATCGCGCCGAGCATGATCTTGGGGAAATAGCCGGGCGCCGTGTTGTGCCCGTTCAGCGCATCGGTCGTCCACTTGTAGAGATAGGGCACCACGGCCAGAACAAGCTTGGCGACCACGAGAAAGACTGTCGCCCAGACCACGCGCATCTTCAGATCCGGCCGGCTGGATGGCCACATGTAGGGCCACAGATTGCGGATCGTCTCCATCGGATTGCTGTCGTCCGCCGAAACGGTTTTCTTCTCGCCCGCCATAAAGCGTTCCGCCCTGATTTTCTGGATTGTCGAAATTGCCTCGAATGAGGAAAGGCGCGGCCGTCCCCAGCCACACCTTTCTCAAATAGACATCTCTCTATCCAACCGCAATGGCGGCTGCGGAAGAGTCAGCCGGGAATTACCGCTTCCGGTGATATTTCCGGTTTTCCTTCTCGGCATCCTCGTCCGACTGCAGTGTCTTGTCCGGAACGCCGAACACCTGACCCGGCGTGATCATGTTCGGGTTGTCGATCTGCTCCTGGTTGGCGATGTAGATCGTGGTGTAGCGCACGCCACGGCCATAAACGCGACGGGAAATCTGCCAAAGCGTATCACCCTTGCGGATGATGACCGTGTTCTTGCTTTCCTTGAGCGGCGCCTGTTCGATCGACTTCGGCTGATCCTGTGTCGCGCTTGACGCTGCAGGTGCAGCCGGTTCTGTCGCGGCGGGCTTTGCCTCGGTTGTCGCCGGTTGCGCAGTCTCGGCAGGTGCAGCAGCTGTTGCCGGAGCAGCAGCAGGAGCAGCCGGCTCGGCAGGCTGGGCAGCGGCGGCAGGCAGAGCATCCCTGGCGGCCGCCTCGATGGCGGGCACAGCAGCCCCGACGGCTGCGGGATCTTCCCCGGCAGCTTCCAGAAGCTTCAGAGCCTCGGCAGCGGACTTTGCAGCCTTGGCGGCATCAGCAACGACATCGGCGCTGGCTTCAGGCGCGGGCTTGAAGTTGGCAAGCGCCTTCAGCGCAATCTGGCTTGCGGACTTTGCTGCCGCCAGCTGATCCTTGGCCGGTGTCTTGCCATCGGCAAACAGGCCCTTCAGCAGCACGAGCGCCTTGGCGGCCTCTTCACGCGCCTGCTGAAGCTGACCCTGCCCAACCGAATTGGCCTGATCCGTAGGCTTCGGCGCATTCGTGTCGGCCACGACGGCCACCTGGCCACCTGCCGGACGGTTGAACGGCACGGACGCACGAACGACGACCTTGGCGCCGGTGGCATCCATCACGTCAGCGCGAATGATATGATTGCCGGTTGCGAGTTCCATGACGCCTTCTGCAACGAAATGCCCATCATCGGCCGACTTCGTGGTCTCAACGAGCTTGTCATCGGCATAGACCTGAACGGTCGTTTGCGGGCGTGTCGTGCCGGCGACAAACATCTTGTTGTCTTCGATCTCGACGGCATCGATGCGAATTTCAACAGCCTCAGGCGCGGCAGCAGGCTTGGCGGGCGCGGCAGCTTCCTGCGTGGCGGCAGGGGCTGCCGGCTTCGGAGCCTCTGCGGAAGCAGCCGCGGGCGGTGTCGTCTGCGCAGTTACGTCCGGAGCCTTGGGCTCGGAGGTCTTCGGGGCTGCGGGCTCGGATGCGGCAGGTGCCGCAGGCTCGACCTTCGCGGTTTCGGCGGGTTTTGCCGTTTCAGCCGGCTTGGCAGCAGCGGCCTGATCCTCGGGCTTTGCCAGGATGCGGCTCGCTTCGCCGGGCTTGGTCACCATGGCCAGCAACTGACCCTGACCGTTGGCCGGAACGGAAACGGTGGCTACTTCGGTGGAAACCGTCTGCTTGCCGTCCTTGCCGGTCTGCTGCAGAACCAGTGTATGGTCGCCTGCGGAAAGCGGCGCATCGAGCACGATGGCGAAATCGCCAGCTGCGCCAACAGTTGCCGAACCGATGACCTTGTCACCATCAAGAACGGCAATCTTGGCGCCTGGCTCGGCATTGCCTGCGATGACGGTGGAGCCATCCTTCTCGACACGCAGGATATCGAAGCCGGGAACCTTCGCGGTTTCTGCTGCTGGCGCGGCCGGTTCGGCGGGCTTGGCAGGCTCTGCCGGCTTGGCGGCCTGCGCAGACGCATCAGCGTTTCCGAACAGAGAGGTGATCTGGGACACCGTCTGCCCTGCCTGTGCGGCATTGTCAGGCATGCCCTTCAGGGCTTCCAGAGCCTTAGATGCGCTGGCGGACATTCCGGTGAAAACGGAGTTGATCGAAGCATCGGCACCGGCGGGAACCTTGAAGTCAGCAATCGACTGGAGTGCGGCCTGCAACTTTGTCTTGGCGTCTGCCAGCTCGGCATCCGTCGGAACCTTGCCATTGGCGAAGAGCGCCTGCAGGCTTGCAGATGCTGCACCTGCATCAGCCTTGAGCCTGTTCATCTTCTGGAGGAGGTCGGAGCCCGAAACCGCATCTGGCGTCACTGCCTTGACAGCATCGCTGGTGGCCTTCGTCGCAGTATCAGCGGCCGTCTTTGCAGCCTCCGTGACGGCGGTCTTTGAGCCGCTGATCTGCGGCAGAACAAAAAACACCATGATCGCGGCAGCAATCGCCAGAACTGCAATTGCCAACAAGGCTGCTCGATTTCTCAACATTCTTTGTCTCCAATGGCATAAATGGCCATCCATGCCCCAAGAAAGAGCTAGCGTTTTATCCCGAATTTCACAAGCAGGATCAATGAAATCCGGTTAACACGCGAGTCTCGGGCCAGAACCGGATGCAGACTGCGCCCCGATACCTTCCCCGACCTTGCGTGCCATTCCGGCTTCGTCCCCACGCGCCGTTACATGCTTGACTATGCTGCACCTGCACAGCCACATTGGCAACATGAATGACACATCCTCCACGATTCGAAGCATCTGCGTCTATTGCGGCTCCCAGCCGGGACGCGACCCATCCTACATGAATGCCGGGCGCACTCTCGGCAAATCAATCGCCGATCATGGCCTGCGACTGGTTTATGGCGGCGGCATGCGCGGCATCATGGGCGCAGTAGCGTCGGGCGTCATGTCCAGTGGCGGCAAGGTTCTGGGCATCATCCCGGAATTCCTGATGGACAAGGAAGCCTCGAAACACGAACTGCAATCGCTGACCGATGTGGTGGTGACAACCGACATGCACCAGCGCAAGCACCGCATGTTCGAGGAGGCTGACGCCTTCGTCACGCTGCCTGGCGGGATCGGCACGCTAGAAGAAATCGTGGAAATCATGACCTGGGGCCAGCTTGGCCGTCACCGCAAGCCGATGGTTTTTGCCAACATCAATGGCTTCTGGAACCCGATGCTGAGCCTCATCCAGCACATGCGCGATGAAGGCTTCATCCATACTGCGCATCTGGTGCAGCCACTCGTGGTTGACCGCGCCGAAGACATCGTTCCCGCGATCCTCGCGGCCGGCTCCGGCAATGGGTCCGACCCGAAGATCATCGACAAGATGTGATCAGCATCGCGTTCACGCCCGCCTGATCTCAAGTCCCGCCTGATCGAATGGCTCCAGCGCGCCTTCCTCGGTTTGCGTGGCGACAACAATGCCCGTTGCTGATGCCAATGGCATGATGGTGACAGGAGAGCGCGCGCCGAGCTTCTCCTCCGTGAGCAGCACCCAGGTGGCGCGTGCCTGCCCAGCGATCTGGCGCTTGATCGTCGCCTCCTCGACATCACCCGTCGCAAAGCCCGAAAGCGCGCCTGCGGCCGTGACACCCATCAGGAACAGGTCCGGCCAGATCCGCCCGATTGCCTGCGAGGCTTCGGCCCCGACCGCGACCATGGAGTGACGGTAGATGCGGCCACCCACGAGCACGATCTCGACGCGTTCGAAACGCTCAAGCTCGGCGACGATCGTCGGACTGTGGGTCATGACCGTCAACGCGATATCCTTCGGCAAGACTTTCACGACCTCGGCATTCGTCGTGCCCCCATCGATGAAGACGGTCATGCCGGGCTCGATCAATTGAGCTCCTGCCCTGCCAAGCGCCCGCTTCTGACTGGTGGCCACGGACTTGCGCGTGGAGAAATCCGGCAGGGCAGCAGAGACCGGCAACGCCCCACCATGCACGCGGGCCAGCAGACCTTCCGATGCAAGCTCGCGCAGATCCTTGCGGATCGTGTCTTCCGACAGATCAAGCTCAAACGCGAAGTCCTTGGCAACGAGGCGCCCGTCGCGGCGCAGGCGCTCGATGATCAGTTGCTTTCTTTCGGATGTCAGCACGGCTCTTGACTCTTCACGAAATATCACGTTCTGAATTGAATATTCCTGAAATGACTCGATTTCAAGAATTTTCACGATACTTCATGAAGAAGGAGACAATGATCATGATGATCCTGATTGCAGGCCCCTACCGTTCCGGCACCGGCGACGACCCGCAGCGCATGGCAGAAAACCTGAAGCGGCTCGAAGCGCCGTCCTACGCGCTGTTCAAGGCGGGACATGTGCCGATGATTGGAGAATGGGTGGCGCTGCCGGTATGGGGCGCGGCTGGTGGTGAGACTGTCGGCGACGAACTCTACGAGGAAATCTTTCACCCGGTCGCACATCGGCTGCTTGCGATGTGCGACGGCGTGTTGCGCCTGCCCGGTGCATCAAAGGGCGCGGACAACGATGTTAGGATTGCACGCGAGCGCGGCATTCCGGTCTGGACAGATCTGAAAGACGTCCCTGGGGTTAGCGCATAAAGATCATGGCGCTGCCGAGAACGACAAGGGCAGCACCAAACCACGCGCCGGGGGCCGGCGCTTCACGTGTTTTCAGCCAGATCATCGGCAGCTGAAGCGCCGGGGACGTGGCGGCAAGGGTCGAAACGATGCCAACCTTGCCGCCCGCAAGGCCAAACAGGATCAGCGTCATGCCAAGCAGCATCCCGACGATGCCGACGACAACGACATAAACACCGATCCTCAGATCGAGCTTTCCTTTGGGAACAACCATCTGAAGGGGCGCGAGGCGAAACAGGTTGAAGGCGACGATTGAGATCGCGATGCGATAGAACGAGACAAGAAACGGATCGATGCCCGTTTCCATGACCGGCCGCGCGAGGATCGACCCCGTGGCCTGCCCCAGCGCCGCAAAGAGGCCGAGTGCGACGCCCTGCCAGAGCGGGCCCTTGATGCTTTCCCATTGATGCAGCTGCGCGCGGCGTTTGCCGAAGACGATGGCGAGAATGACGCCCGCAAAGGCACAGCCGGCACCCGCCATGGTAAGCGGCGACAGCGTCTCGCCGAGAAAAATCCAGCCGAGCAGGATCGAAAGCGGCGCATGCATGGCAAACAGGATCGAGGTGCGGCGCGGACCCATGCGGGCAAGTGTGGCGAAAAGCACGACATCGCCGATGAAGATGCCCGCCAGGCCGGACAGCAGGACGGGCGCGACCTGATCCGGGGCGAGCCAGTGCCACTTGCCGGAAATCGTGAGATAGACGACCAGGATGATCAGAACCGCGCTCATGCGGTAGCGCGAAAACGTGTAAGGCCCGAGATGCGCCACTGGCACGGTTGCCAGTAGCCCGGTGACCGCCCAGAGGAAGGCTCCCGTCAGCGCCGCTATCTCATGGATGGGCATGATTATCTCGCGCTCCGCGCCTTGAGCGCCGCCATCACCATCGGCCATGTGTAAATCAGCAGGGCCGCCCAGATGAACCCGAAGGCGACGCCGGTCGAGGTTGTGAAGGGCTCCTTGAAGACGAAGATCGCAATGACAAAAATCATCGTCGGGGCAATGTATTGCATGATCCCGATGGTCGAGAGGCGCAGCAGCTTGGCGCCGTTGGCATAAAGCATCAGCGGCACGGCCGTCACGAAGCCACAGGCAATCAGCCATAGCATGTCAGCCAGGCGCGTCGTGCCAAAATGTCCCTGCCCGGTCGACTGCAGATAGATGATGTAGCCGATGGCCGGGACAGAAAGAATGAGCACCTCAAGGAGGAAACCCTGGTTGGGACCCACCGGCAGCGTCTTGCGGAAGAACGCGTAGAAGCCCCAACTGACGGCGAGGCCAATCGAAACCCATGGCATGCCACCCGCTTCAATGGACAGGATGATCACGGCGCAGGCGGCGAGCCCGATCGCTACCCATTGCTGGACGGACAGCTTCTCACGCAAGAGGACTGCTGCCAGGAAGATCGAAAACAGCGGATTGATATAATAGCCCAACGCCGATTCCAGCGCACGCCCTGCTCCGATCGACCAGACATATATGCCCCAGTTGATCGTGATGATCGAGGCTGTCAGGGCCGCCATGGCGATGATGCGCGGCGAACGGATGGCGAGTTTCAGATCATCCGTACGACCCAGCGCAATCAGTACGGCGCCTGCAATCGGCACCGACCAGACGATGCGGTGGGCGATGATTTCCGGCGCGGGCATGTAGGAAATCGCCTTCATGAACAGCGGCAGGAAGCCCCAGAGGAGATAGGCGGAAAGCGCGAATGCAAACCCCTTGGGGCTATCGCCGCCCTGCACGGAGGGGATGGAAGAATCGGACATTGGAAAACCTGAAATCGATCGATCCAGACATCTAGATCGATGCAAAACGATCCACCAATTCATATTCGTGAAGTGTGCGATGCAGCAGCAAATGCATTGTACGATGAACTGACATTTTGGTCGCCAAGCTGATCCATGATCGTTGAAGCGCCATATTTCCAAGGTCAATCTTTGGACGATATCCACTCAGGAGGATGCCTGTGAAAACGTTCAGCCCGATCTTTCTCCTGGCGATCGCCACGCCGGCGCTCGCGCAGACAAACGCCGGTGGGCTTTCCGACACGCCCAAGGCACCCTTCCGAGTCTCGCAGGTCGCCGAGTTCACCTATCCGTGGCGCATCGCCTTCCTTCCCGATGGCCGGATGCTGATCACTGAGAAGCCGGGCAAGCTCTGGCTGGTAACGCAGAAGGGCGACAAGACAGAAGTTGGCGGCATTCCGCCGGTGGAGTTCAAGGGCCAGGCCGGTTTGCTCGGCGTCTTCACCGCGCCAACCTTCAGCACGGACAAGGGCGTCTACATCACCTATTCCGAGCCGGGCGACGGCGGATCGGGCCTGGCGCTGGCGCATGCGACGCTTGCCGGCGGCGATGGAAAGGCCAAGCTTGAGGGTTTCAAGGTGATCTGGCGGGATATCCCGCGCGGCAAGGGTGGCCAGTTTGGCGGCGCGGTCGCCTTTTCGCCCGATGGCAAATACCTGTTTCTCGCGGTGGGCGACCGCCAGCGCATGACGCCCGCGCAGGACCCCAACCTGCCGCTGGGCAAGATCCTGCGGCTAACGCTGGATGGGAAGCCTGCGCCCGGCAATCCATTAGCAGACCGGAAGGGCGATAAGACCGTGACCGTCATCGACCCACCCAAGGACACGGAGGCTGCGAAGACCGCACCCGTCGTCGCACGCTACACCTACAAGGGTGACAACCTCGCGCCCGCCGAAACCTGGTCCATCGGGCATCGCACGCCTTATGGTCTTGCCTTCGCGCCTGATGGCCGCCTGTGGGAACTGGAGCATGGACCGAAAGGCGGCGACGAGCTGAACCTCATTCAGCCGGGCAAGAACTATGGCTGGCCGCTCGTGTCCTACGCGGAGAACTACAACGGCGTGCCGATCCCCAGCCCAGACACGCGACCCGATCTCGAAAAGCCGGTCATCTACTGGACGCCGGTGATAGCACCCGGCAGCCTGATGTTTTATTCCGGCAAGATGTTCCCTGCGTGGAAAGGTTCGGCGCTGGCGGGCGGCCTTGGCAGCATGACCCTCAACCGCATAACCTTCGACGGCAAGGGTGGAGCAAAGCCTGCCGAGCGCTGGGACATAGGCATGCGGGTGCGCGACGTCGAACAGGCCCCGGATGGCGCGCTTTGGATCATCGCCGACGACGACCCGGGCGGGCTCTATCGGCTGACGCCGAAGTGAGAGATTTCGGGGCCGGAAGTTACGTTGATCCAGCAGCTTTCGAAAGACAATCCATTATGTCTGATCGCGACTTGAGGCTCCGCAAGGTGTCCGCAACGAGGTTCTTCTCAGGGTCCGGTATGAACTTCACATATTTCGGCAGCACGTCTTTCCCGACCGCCTTGAGTTCATTTTCTATTGCAGCGTCGTTCTGCAGTTCCGGGTGTTTGCTAAAATCACGGTTGATCTGCAAATCCATGAGAAGAATTTGCTCAATGTAGAAGCGGCTTCCTTGCGAAAGGCCGAGGCGCTCGAAGTCAGGCGCACATCGATGGGTGACCGTGTAGTAGCCCGCGTGTCCTGAAGCTGCTGGCGTCCGGCCATGCCAAACACCGGCATAGTCCATAAGCTTCCAGGTGATGTTGATGGCGATCAGACCCGCAAAAACTGCAACGATGGTACGCAAAACCACTCACCTTTAAACTGCAAATAAACCTGATTGATAACGCTACTTTGTTAATCTGCAATTTCAGCGTGTAGACAATTTTGAATGAATGATGCTTAGAAAGCGATTCTGGGTATATTTAGAGCGCTCGCCCTATCTAACCCGCTATCTTCGATCATGGAGCTCCCGATGCGTTCAACCAAGGCCATCCATGTCGTCAGCTGCCATGCCGAGGGCGAAGTCGGCGATGTGATCGTTGGTGGCGTTGCGCCGCCGCCGGGCGAGACGCTGTGGGAACAGTCGCGCTTCATTGCGCGCGACGAGACCTTGCGCAATTTCGTGTTGAACGAGCCTCGCGGCGGCGTCTTCCGGCATGTGAACCTGCTTGTGCCGCCCAAGGACACACGCGCGCAGATGGGCTTCATCATCATGGAGCCCGCCGACACGCCGCCCATGTCCGGGTCCAATTCGATCTGTGTGTCGACCGTGCTGCTGGACAGCGGCATCATCCCGATGCAGGAGCCGATCACGACGCTCACGCTCGAGGCTCCCGGAGGGCTGGTGGACGTGACCGCCGAATGCCGCAATGGCAAGGCTGAGCGGATCAGCGTCCGCAATGTCGCCTCCTTCGCTGACAGGCTGGATGTGAAGCTGGAGGTCGAAGGGCTTGGTACGCTGACCGTCGATACGGCCTATGGCGGCGACAGCTTCGTCATCGTGGATGCCGAGGCGTTGGGGTTTGCGCTTGTTCCGGACGAGGCGCGAGAGCTTGCCGAAACCGGCATCCGCATCACCCGCGCCGCCAACGAACAGCTCGGTTTCGTCCACCCGGAAAATCCGGGCTGGGACCACTTCTCTTTCTGCCAGATCGCAGGGCCTCTCACGCGGGAGGGCCATGTCGTGACCGGGTCGAACACGGTTGTCATCCAGCCCGGCAAGCTTGATCGATCGCCGACCGGGACGGGATGTTCGGCGCGCATGGCCGTGATGCGGGCACGCGGAACCTTCGGGATCAACGATGTCTATATTGCGAAATCAATCATCGGCTCGGAATTCCGCTGCCGCATCGATAGCGAGACGACCGTAGGTGACAAACCCGCCATCCGTCCGATCATTTCCGGCCGCGCGTGGATCACCGGCACGCACCAGCTGATGCTGGATCCAGGCGACCCTTGGCCAGCCGGCTACCGGCTTTCCGATACATGGCCCAAGATCGGGTAGGTACCGCAAGAACTTGTACCTTCGTGAGCGCAGAAAAGAAGAAGCAGGGCATCCTAGAGTCGATCCGCCAACAAAACGGGCGTCACATTCCGGCCTTTGGCGAAAACGCCAAGGATGAGAACCGTGTTGCCCTCAACGGCAAACCCGATACTGACGCGGCGGCTATAGCCAATGATCCGCAGCCCTTCGATTTTGCTCTCGCGGATTGTACCACGCATCGGAAAGGCTTCCAGGCTTTCAATAAATTCAAGCAAGCCTTCGATATAGCGCTCAGCAACCATCGGCCCGGCCGTCGATGCAATCATGTCAAAAAGGTCATCGATTTCTTGGGTCGCGGCAGGGTGAAAGACGACCCGGAACACCATCAGCGCGCCTTGGAAACCGCCATCTGTGCTCTGCCTTTCAGGCGCGCGCGCACGTCTTCCAGGCTGACAGCCAGAGCAGGATTGGCGGAAAGCTCCGCATGGCGAGCCGGCAGAGCAACATCTGCCCAATCCTCAAAGCTCCGTAGGTCTTCATCAAGAAGCCTGAGTGCCGCCTCGACCACATCCTGCGCATCTGAGAACAGACCGCCTTCAAGCTGGCGACGCACAATCTCTTCGAATTCCTTGCTTAGCGTAATTTCCGACATGGTCTGCCTCAGGATTTTCCAACGAGATTATGTGTCGAAAACGCTTTTGCGGCAAGCCTAGTGGAATGAATTTGACATTTGATCCCCGCATGCAGCGAGTGTCAAAATCAAATGTCAAATTCGAGAATTCCACTAGAATCATAGAGTTGCTAGTGGTTTGACCGATTCCAACATTTGCCCGGGAGTTTGCAGAACCGGGATGCAAATGTTGGAGTAAAACCACTAGACCAGATCATCCAGATCGAAGCGGAGTGCCTTACTCCGCCGCGACCTTGCCTGCGAGTGCACGGTTCTTCATCAGCTTGTAGACAATCGAGTCCATCAGGGCCTGGAACGATGCGTCGATGATGTTGTCGGAGACGCCGACCGTCCACCAGCGCGTGCCGGTATCGTCGGAGGATTCGATCAGAACGCGGGTGATGGCTTCAGTGCCGCCGTTGAGGATACGCACCTTGTAGTCCACCAGTTCGAGATCGGCGATTTCGGGCTGGAAGCGACCGAGATCCTTGCGGATCGCGATATCGAGCGCGTTGACGGGACCATGACCTTCGGCAACCGACATCACCGGCTCACCATCGACCTCGACCTTCACGACGGCTTCCGACACGGTCTTCAGATTGCCGTTGGCATCGAAGCGGCGCTCCACCATCACGCGGAAGCTCTCGACCCGGAAGAAGTCCGGGACGGAACCCAGCGTCCGGCGCGCCAGAAGCTCGAAGCTCGCATCCGCGCCTTCATAGGCATAGCCCGTCGCCTCGCGTTCCTTGACGATGGAGATCAGCGTATCGAGGCGCGGATCGTCCTTGGCAACATCGATGCCGCGGCGCTTGAGCGCATTGATGAAGTTGGACTTGCCGCCCTGGTCCGAGACCATGACCTTGCGCAGGTTGCCAACCGATTCCGGCTCGACATGCTCATAGGTGCGCGGGTCTTTCAAAAGCGCTGAAGCATGGATGCCCGCCTTCGTGGCGAAAGCAGACGAGCCGACATAGGGCGCCTGCGTTTCCGGCGAGCGGTTCAGAAGCTCATCGAAGTCGTGGCTGAGCTTGGTGAGGCCCTGCAGCGCCTCGCGGTCGATGCCCGTCTCGAAGCGCTCGGCAAAGGCCGGCTTCAGGATGAGCGTCGGGATGATCGTCACCAGATTGGCATTGCCGCAGCGCTCGCCGATGCCGTTCAGCGTGCCCTGCACCTGCCGCACGCCTGCCTCGATGGCTGCGAGCGAATTGGCAACCGCCTGCCCCGTATCATTGTGTGCATGGATGCCCAAATGATCACCGGGAACGCCCGCCGCGATGACGGCCTTGACGATATCCCGCACCTCGGAGGGCTGCGTTCCGCCATTGGTGTCGCAGAGCACAACCCAGCGCGCGCCAGCGTCGTAGGCCGTCCTGGCGCAGGCCAGCGCGTAAGACGGATTGGCCTTGTAGCCGTCGAAGAAATGCTCGCAATCGATCATCGCGCCCTTGCCGGCATCAAGCGCAGCCTTGACGGTCAGGTCGATGCATTCAAGGTTTTCCTCGTTCGTGCAGCCGAGTGCGACCCTGACATGATAGTCCCAACTCTTGGCGACGAAACAGATGTGGTCGGCCTTGGCGCGTAGTAGATCGTTGAGCCCGGGATCGTTGGACACGGAAACACCAGCGCGCTTGGTCATGCCGAAGGCGACGAAACCGGCGCGGCCGGTGCGCTTCTTCTGGAAGAATGCCGTATCGGTCGGATTGGCGCCCGGATATCCGCCCTCGACATAGTCCATGCCGAAGGCGTCGAGCATGTTGGCAATGGCAATCTTGTCATCGACGGAGAAGTCCACGCCGGGCGTCTGCTGCCCGTCGCGAAGGGTCGTGTCGAAGAGGTAGATGCGTTCTTTTGCCATTGTCATTGTCCCGAAATTTCGGGCTCCTTACTCTTTTCCTGCAAACTTGTCAGTAGCGCGCACCAGCCGATCGACGATGCCGGGCTCGGATGCGGCATGGCCAGCACCCTCCACGATGTGAAAATCCGCCCGCGGCCAAGCCTTGTGGAGATTCCACGCATATTTCAGCGGGCACGGCATGTCGTAGCGGCCATGAACAATAGCACCGGGAATATCCGCAAGGCGTCCGGCGTCGCGCTGCAATTGTCCTTCGTCCAGCCAGCAGTGGTGCGTGAAGAAGTGGTTTTCAATGCGGGCGAAGGCAAGCGCGAAATGCCCGTCATCAAAGCCAGCGACCAGTTCGCGGTCGGGCAGCAGTGTGATCGTCTGGCCTTCCCACGTCGACCAGGCTCGCGCGCAGGCGAGCTTTTCGGCCTCGTCATGGCCGGTGAGGCGCTTGCGATAGGCGGCGACCAGATCGCCGCGCTCGGCTTCCGGGATGGGGGCGATGAAGCCTTCCCACTTGTCGGGGAACATTTCCGAGACCCCGAACTGGTAATACCAGTCCAGCTCTGCTTTCGTCACCGTGTACACGCCGCGAACGACGAGTTCGCTGACATGTTCGGGATGCGTTTCCGAATAGGCCAGCGCCAGTGTGGAGCCCCATGACCCGCCAAAGACCAGCCACTTGTCGACGCCCATGATCTCGGTGCGCAGCCGCTCGATATCGGCAACCAGATGCCAGGTCGTGTTGTTATCAAGGCTCGCATGCGGGGTCGAACGCCCGCAACCGCGCTGATCGAAGAGAAGCACATCATAAAGCGCCGGATCGAAAAACCGCCGGTGGCTCGGCGAGCATCCCCCACCCGGTCCGCCATGCAGGAAGACCGCCGGCTTGGCGCCCTTGGTGCCAACGCGCTCCCAATAGACGCGGTGACCATCGCCGGTGTCGAGAAACCCGGTCTCGTAAGGGGTAATTTCGGGATAGTAGCTGCGCAGAGTGGTCATTCGATTGTCCCCTCCGGCCAACGATCCGTATCGTGGTCGGGATGCTGGTGATTGGTCAGGCGGATGGCTTCAAGCCCATCCTTCAAATCAGGCCGTGCGCTTAGCCTTCCTGGCTTGTCCGCGAGCGCGGCAAAGAAGGCAACGCGCGATTCCACGCCATCATTGCTCTCCGGCTCGATCGCAGAAGGATCGTCAAGCGACCCCAACGTGACAGCTATCGTTTCAGAGCCGACCGTCTTGAAGAAAAGCGGTGTGCCGCAGCGGCTGCAGAAGCCGCGCCGAACAGGTCCGGACGACTGGAACCAGCCAGGCTCGCCCCGTGTCACGCTGAACTCTGTCTCCCTCGCGCTTGCCAGCGGCATGAAATAGTTGCCGGCGGCCTTCTGGCACATGCGGCAATGACAGAGATGCGCGCCTTCCAGCGCACCCGCGATGCGGTAGCGAACGTGTCCGCATTGGCAACCACCGGAAAGGCTCATGCATGCGCCTCCGGCCAATGCTCCGTATCGTGATCCGGATGCTGATAGGAGATGATGTCCACCAAAAATGGCGCAGCTTCCAGATCATCCTCCGTCGGGTGGCCAGGCAACTCGGGTATATGATCTGCGTACGGGAGCTTGGCTTCGGTCCCGTATTGCAGGGTGGGCGCGATGCGCTGCGGCTCATCGAAGGCGCCGATGGCGACGGCCATGCCATCGGGTGCCTCGTAGGTAAGCGGCGTTCCACATTCCGCACAAAAGCCGCGCTGGACGAAATTCGACGACTGGAAGCGTTTGGGCTCGCCGCGCGTCCAGCGGAAATTCAATCCTCGGACCGAAGCCAGCGGCGCGTAGAAACCCCCAAATGCCTTCTGGCACATACGGCAATGACAGACCGAAGCGTCTTTCAGATCGCCCTCGACGCGGAACCGCACCGCGCCGCACTGGCACCCGCCTGTGTACATGGTGTCAGACATGGCTTCCTCCCTCAATCCTCCGGCCATTTCTCCGTGTCATGATCCGGGTGCTGCCAGCTTTCGATACTGGCAAAGAACTCGGTCATCGCCGGGCTTTCAAACGGAGGCTTGTCGAACAGCGTATCGATCCAGGGCAGGCGCTTGTCGTGATTGACCTGGATCTGCGGTTCGAAATGCTGCGGTTCGTCAAAGGCGCCGATCGCAAGCTCAATGCCGCCCGGATGGCGATAGGCGAGCGGGGTCCCGCAATGAGAGCAGAAGCCGCGATGCACCTGCTTCGACGAGCGGAACCATGCCGGCTGGCCGCGTGTCCACTCGAGATGCGCCTGGTCGGCCGTCACCAGCGCTCCAAAGAACGAGCCGAAGGCCTTCTGGCACATGCGGCAATGACAGATCGACGGACGGCCGAGATGGCTGGCGCGAAACCGCACCGCGCCACATTGGCATCCGCCAGAAAACTGGCCTACCTCTTGAGTTCCCATGTCGTCACCCGTTCTCCGGTTGCAGGATCCTTGCCGTCCTTCAAGAGCACGCCCCTTTCGCCAAGATCATTGCGGATCTTGTCTGCTTCAGCGAAGTTCTTGGCCTTGAGCATCTCCAGCCGAAGCTGAATGATCGATTCAATTCCTTCGGCCAAGTCCTTTGAAATCTCTGCCTTCTTGGGCAAAACGCCCAGCAGGGCAGCGCTCGCCGCAAACTCAGGCGCATTGGCCGTGGCAAGCGCATGTAGCGCCTGGATGGCGGCGACCGTGTTCAAATCATCGGTCAGCGCATCGAGTACAGACGCGTGAACGTCTCCCGAAGGCTCTTCGCCGGCCGGCCACTTCTTCAGCAGGCTTTCGGCCTCCTCCAACCTTTTCACGCTGAAGTCGATCGGCTCGCGATAATGCGTCATCAGCATGGCGAGGCGCAGCACCTCGCCCGGCCACCTCCGGCCACCGAACTTTTCCGTTTCCAGGAGTTCGTTGATGGTGACGAAGTTGCCCTCGGACTTGGACATCTTCTTGCCCTCGACCTGCAGGAAGCCATTGTGCATCCAGACATTTGCCATCACGCCCGTCTCGAACGCGCAGCAGGACTGGGCAATCTCGTTCTCATGGTGCGGGAAGATGAGGTCCAGCCCGCCACCATGGATGTCGAACTGATGCGGTCGCTTCTTCGCCTTGGGTGAAAGGCTATCCTTGATCTCCTCCCACAGGAAGCGATCGGACATGGCCGAGCACTCGATATGCCAGCCCGGACGGCCGAAGATCGAGATGGCCTTCCCGTCCACGGTAAACGTCGCATCCCAACCCGGCTGGTCGGCAGCGCTTTCCTTCCACAGGACGAAATCGGCGGGGCTCTTCTTGTGGGCCTCGACGGCGATACGCGCACCGGCCTGCTGGTCTTCCAGCCTGCGCTTGGAAAGCTCGCCATAGTTTTCCATCGACGGCACGGAGAAAAGAACCTCCCTGCCCTCGGAACCGGTCGCCACATAGGCATGGCCGCGATCGAGAAGGCTCTGCGCGATCGCAATCATGCCCGCGATGTTTTCGGTCGCGCGCGGCTGAACGGTTGGCGGGAGGCAACCGAGTGTCGCGACATCCGAAACATACTGTGTCTCGGTTTTTTCGGTGACCCGGCGAATCGCATCGTTCAGCGCCAATTCCGGGAAGTCTCGGAGGGCGCGGGCGTTGATCTTGTCATCGACGTCGGTGATGTTGCGGACATAGGTGACATGATCCCCGCCATAGACATGGCGCAGCAGTCGGTAGAGCACGTCGAAGACGATGGCGGGACGTGCATTGCCGATATGGGCGTAGTCGTAAACCGTCGGCCCGCAGACATAGAGGCGAACGTTCTTCTCATCGATCGGCTCGAAGACCTGCTTCTCGCGCGACAAGGTATTGTAGAATTTCAAGGTCGGCGTATCCGCCATGTCCCTCTCCCAAAAGGCAAAATTGCATATTCACCCGTTGGACCGGGCGTTTTGAGCTCTTTTGTTTCGAGAGACGAAAACGGCCGGACCAGCGAGGCGCTAGTCAGTAATCTTTCCGCAAATGATGCAGCGAACCGTTTTCATGGCGCCTGTTATTGCCGCTTGCCTTCATTCCGTCAAGCTGCCGCCGGGATCGAATTGTAGCATTGATCTCGGTCAGTTTACTTAAGTCAAAACTGACGTAGAATACCTGCCGTCTTTCCGCCGTATTTTGCGGCGAGAGGGCGCACGACAAAAAAACAATACGCCGACAGGCAAGAGGAAACGACCATGGCTGAACAGGCCGCGAGCACCAACAAGATCAAGCTGGAAGACCAGTACAAGCCCGTCGGCCTCAAGGCCGTTCTGGCGGCGGCGCTGATGTGCGCCAACGACCGGAAAAAGCCGGAAGACAAGCTTGTAAAGATTGAAGAAAAGATCGCCTGACGCAAAGGGGGAAAGCGATTTCTCCCGAAGCAGCATTCCGAAACGGAATGCGTTAGAACAGGTCCATCTGTCCGCCGCCGGTATCCCCGGCGGCTTTCTTTTTGGGGCGTTCGGCTGCGCTGCGCCGGGGTGGGGCAACCTTGGCTGATTCGCTGAGCTCCACCCTCGCCTGCACGTTCGGACCGACATTGGCGACCTTATTGACCAGGTCAGAGACGGGGATAACCTCGAACATGTCCTCCGGCGGCGTGACCATCAGGTCCTCCACGTCGCGCGGCTCCTGCGTCTTGCAATCCAGCCAGCGGGCAAAATCCTGCGGTTCGATCACAACCGGCATGCGGTCATGAATGCGCGCGAACGAGGGCGTCGCCTCGACGGTCAGGATCGCTGCTGTATCGACTTCCGAGCCATCGGCCGACGACCAGGTTTCCATCAGCCCGGCGAAAGCAACCAATTTCCCATGCTTCGGCCGCACCCAATAGGCCTGGCTCTTCTCCTTTGAGCCCTTGGGCGGGCGGTGCCATTCGTAGAAGCCGGAGGCCGGAACCAGAATGCGGCGGTGGCGCATCGCCGCACGGAACGAGGCCTTGCCGATTGCCGTTTCCGACCGCGCGTTGATCAGCAGCGGAAAGCCTGCCGGATCTTTCACCCAACCGGGCATAAGACCCCAGCGGGCCAGCATTGCGCGGCGTTTCGGCAGGTTAGAGCCGGGTTCGCCGCCCTCACCCTCGATCACCACGAGGATTGGCTGGGTGGGGGCAATGTTAAACCGTGCCGGAAAGTCCTCGACCATGACAAGCGAGAGAAATTCCAGCACCTCTTCGGCCGTGACTGTCAGGGCATAGCGTCCGCACATGGAAGCTACTTGCCATTTCACTCCACTAGAGGTCAATAATGGGTTCATGTCCAACGCATTGAAACCGGCCTCTTCGGCCATCGTCGTTCATCAGGGCCGCTATCTTCTGGTGCGCCGTGCCAATCCCCCCTCAGCGGACATGTATGCCTTTCCCGGCGGGCGGGGCGAGCCGGGGGAAACACCTGCGGCAACGGCCCTTCGCGAACTTCAGGAAGAAACCGGCCTCATGGGTCAAAATCCGCGCCTTTTTGCGCAATACGATCTGCCGGGGCGAACCGGCGGCGGTTATGCGCTGAGTGTCTTTCTTGTCGATTGTCATGAGGTGACAAAAATGGCCGCTGCCGACGATGCGGCGGACGCCGGGTGGTACAATGCAGCGGAAATCGCCGCCCTGCCCGTTCCCGAAAGCGTGCTGGAATGCGTGCTTCTGCTTGAAGCGGGCGACGCATCCGGCAGCACTTCGTTACAAAGCATCGCGTGACCCAGAATTAACTTGATCCGCGGGGCGATTCGCGTTTCTAAGGAAGCCATGAAGCTGCCTGTCGCACCTCTCCTGCGCGTTGCACTCGGCGCTGGCGCATTGCTGGCGCCTTTGGCGTTGCATGCTGCCGGAACGAGCGACCGCAAGGTGGTGATCGATGTGCCGCAGGCGCCGCCTGCCGCACCGGCAAAGCCGGCACCTTACGACGACAAGCTGTCTGAGCTTGCGGAAATCATGGGAAGCCTGGATTTCATCCGCAATCTTTGCGGTGCGCAGCAAGAGCCGCAGTGGAAATCGATGATTTCGCAGTTGATCGACACCGAAGCCAAAGACGAGCCAGAGCGCAAGGCGAGACTAACGGCAGCATTCAATCGCGGCTACCGGACTTTCGGGGCAATACAGACCACCTGCAGCCCGCAACTGCGCGCCACTGCTGACAAATATCGTATCGCCGGTGCAACACTGGCGACGGAAATTACTGCCCGCTTTGGAAATTAACAAATTATTCACCTCTTTTCACACCGGGCCGTGTCGTTTTGGAAAAAGGCTGCTAAGGTCGTTAACAGAGCGGTAAGAATTTCACTATCGCCAGGGAATGCGAAATGGAACAAAGCCTCAGCGAACTTGACGACATGATCGTCCATGAGAAAATGCAGGCCGCGCTCGAGTACCAGAACGAGGCTTGGGCTGACGGTATGGCAGATGGCATTGAGCCGGAAATCATCGCCGATGCGGCCATAGCGCTTGCCATGCGCGAAACAATCCGCATTCATGGAGAGCGCGGTGCCGAAGAAATGCTGGAAAACCTGCGCGAGCGCATGCTTGCCGGCGAGTTTTCCCCGGAGCGTATTCTCCAGTAAGTCATTACCGAAGATTTTAATACAGGACTGAAATTCATGCAGATCGCAACCGGACGCAAGTCATTGTTCCGTGTTCTTAACACTCTCCTGTCAGCTGCCGTTGTCCTGCCGGTCATGGCCTATTCGGCCAATAACGCCGCGGCGATGGTGAAGCCCGCAACGACGGGTGTCGAGCTTGCTGCAAACGGCGATCAGCCTGCGGCAACCGCACCTGCGGCTCCAGCTGCGAATGCGCCTGCTGCACCGGCAGCGCCTGCCGCACCGGATGCGGCGCCCGCGGCTAGCACGCCGGCTGCCTCCGCGCCTGCGGACGGGAAGCAGTCTGAAGTGGTGTTCGACATCACCAAGGCTCCGGAAGCCGTGCAGAAGATGCGCAAGGCCATCATCGATGCCGCTTCCGCCGGTGACGTCAACAAGGTCGCCGAATTGCTGAAGGCGGGTCCGACCGACATGGGTCCCGACAACACCAACACCGATCTCGTGGCAGCGCTGCACGATATGTCCGGCGATGGCGACGGGCTGGAAATCCTGTCGATCATGATGGATGTGCTTTCTTCAGGCTACGCCCATGTTGGCGCTGGCACGAAGGACGAAATGTATGTCTGGCCCTATTTCACGGCAAAGCAGCTCGACAAGCTGACGCCGTCTGAAAAGGTGGATCTGATGCGCCTCGTGACTGCAGGCGACTTCGCCGACATGCAGGAATATGGCAGCTACAATTTCTACCGCGTCGGCATTACGCCGGACGGCCACTGGAAGTTCTTCCTCTCGGGCAATTGAGATGGACGCGGCCTTTCTTGCCGATATGAGCCGGATCGCGATTGGCGGTCCGGATGCGGAAGATTTTCTGCAGAACCTCATCACCGCCGATCTCGAGAACCTGGAAGTCGGCAAGGCCGCACCGGGCGCATTGCTGACCCCGCAAGGCAAGATCATGTTCTTCTTCATGATTTCGCGTGAAGGTGACGGTTTCTCAATCGAGATCGAAACCGCACAGGCGGATGCGTTCGTGAAGCGGCTGACCATGTATCGCCTGCGGGCGAAGGTGGATATCGGCACTCCAGAGGTGGGAGGCACGACTGTGTCAGCGGCGCAGGCTGAAGGTGCGGTTGCCGATCTGCGCTTCGAGAAGGCGGGGATTGCGCTTTATCGCAAACCGGGCGGCGCGGGCGAACGCGATGCCTATGACGCGCTCCGCGCCGAGGTTGGCATTGCCGAAGCCGGGTTCGATTTTACGCTGGGCGATGCATTTCCACATGACATCATGCTGGAGCGGACCGCCGGTGTGTCCTTCAAGAAGGGCTGCTACGTCGGTCAGGAAGTGGTGTCACGCATGCAGCACCGTTCGACAGCGCGGCGGCGCGTGGTTCTCGTTTCAGCAGACCTGCCCCTTCCCCCTTCCGGCACCGAGATTGTCGCGGGCGGCAAGGTTTGTGGAACGCTCGGCACCGTCAGCTGGATGCGTGGTCTGGCGATTGCCCGCATCGACCGTATCGGCGCGGCCATGGCTGCGGGCGACGTGGTGATGGCCGGCGACCTTCAGGTACGGGTCGAGCTGCCGTCCTGGAGTGGCATCGAATTTCCCGTCAACTCAAGTGAGGAATAGCGGTGGCCGCGACGGAAATCCGCGCCTGGCAACGCATGCTTTCAGGTCGGCGGCTTGATCTTCTCGATCCATCGCCGCTGGATGTCGAACTCGCCGACATTGCTCATGGGCTTGCCCGCATGGCGCGCTGGAACGGCCAGACGCGGGGCGAGCATGCCTATTCGGTCGCCCAGCATTCGCTCTGCGTCGAGGCGATCTTCCACCGACAGAACAGCAAGGCCAGCGCCGACGATCTCCTGATGGCGCTGCTGCATGATGCGCCTGAATATGTCATCGGCGACATGATTTCGCCCTTCAAGGCGGTGGTGGGCGGCGGATACAAGGCGGTGGAAAAACGGCTGGAAGGCGCAATCCACATGGCCTTTGGCCTGCCGGTTTCGCCTTCGCGCGAACTCAAGGCTGCGATCAAGAAGGCGGATACGGTCAGCGCCTATTTCGAGGCAACGCTGCTTGCCGGCTTCACACATGACGAGGCGCGCAAGTTCTTCGGCCAGCCACGCGGCATCACGGCCGACATGCTGCTGATCGATCCCCTTCCGGCGATCGACGCGCAGGCGCTGTTTGCAGCGCGGTTTGAGGCTATCCAGGCTATGCGGGCGAAGTAACATGCCGGTCATCGCGGTTTCCCCCCTGTCCAAAATCGCGGAAGTGGCTGCAAGGCTCAAGGCACGAGAAATGATTTCGCTGTTGTCGAAGGACCAGAGGTTTCATCGGCCCGGCGTCATCGATCCGGCACGCCACCTCAATCTCGCCGTCAACGATATCGTTGCGGCCGAAGACGGCCTGACGCATCCGCAGGAGGCCCATGTCGCCCGTGTCATCGCGTTCGCGCGGGAATGGGACCAAACCCGTCCGCTGCTGGTGCATTGCTGGTTCGGCGTGTCACGTTCGCCCGCCGCCGCGCTGATCGCAGCACTTGCCGTGCGGCCTGACCTTGAAGACGCAGCACTTGCCAACATGCTTCGGGAGGCTTCGCCGCAGGCAAGCCCCAACCTCGCCCTGATTGAAATCGCCGACCAGATGCTCGAACGTCGCGGCGCATTGATCGCGGCCGTCAAGGCCATCGGGCGGGGCGCGGACTATTCGGGCGAGGCACCGTTTTCGCTCGTTTTTGGAGAGCCGTAGATGGCGAGCGATCCGCAGATCGAGGTCGGACTCAATGCCGCCGTGGTCGCCGTTAACGGTGCGATGCCGCTGATCCTGACCGTGACGTCCGAACGCGAGCGGATGCGCGACGGCCTGCCCTTCGGCCCCTTCGATCCTTCCCGCCATCGCACGATGGAGGCATCGCTCCGCGACAGCGTGGAAGTGCAGACGGCGCTGAAAATCGGCTATGTCGAGCAGCTCTACACCTTCGGTGATCGCGGCCGCCAGCGGCATCCAGGGGAAGAAGGCCCGCACATGATTTCGGTCGGCTATCTGGCGCTCACGCGGGCCGAGAAGTCTTCAGAAGACCGCCTGCGCAATGCCGGGGCGCGCTGGCGCGACTGGTATGCCTATCTGCCGTGGGAAGACTGGCGCGACGGGCGTCCGGCAATCCTCGACAAGGCAATCCTGCCCGCGCTCACCTCATGGGCCGCACTGCCGGAACCCGCATCGCCCTACGGCAAATCCCAATCGCGGCGCACGCGCCTTCGCCTTGCTTTCGGGCTCGATGACTTTCCTTTTGACGAGGAGCGCGTTCTCGAACGCTATGAGCTTCTTTACGAGGCGGGGCTGATTGAAGAGGCGATCGAGGATGGCAATGCGGCAGGAACACTGACGGAGATCCAGCTTGGCCAGCCTATGCGGTTCGACCATCGGCGCATCATGGCGACGGCGCTGGCGCGCCTGCGTGGCAAGATCAAATACCGCCCTGTCGTGTTCGAGCTGATGCCCGGTGAGTTCACGCTCACCGAGTTGCAAACGACCGTCGAAGCGATTTCCGGCCGTCACCTCCACAAGCAGAACTTCCGTCGCCTTGTCGAAGGCGCAGAACTCGTCGAGCCGACCGGCGAAACCATCGCGCGTGCGTCGGGCCGACCGGCGGCACTCTTCCGCTTCCGCCGCCAGATCCTTGATGAACGCCCGGCACCTGGCCTCAAGGTCGGCGGACGGTAACCCCACTATCCAATCTCGATATCGAGACCAATATCGAGCGTCGGCGCGGCCATGGTGATCTTCGACGTCGAGATGAAGTCGACACCGGATTCGGCGATAGCGCGGACCGTTGAAAAATTGACATTCCCGGAGGCTTCCAGCTGCACCCGCGTCTTTGAAGACGCATAGGCGTCGGGCGAGAGGCCGGAATGGGCGAGGTTCATGGCGACGGCGCGCGCGAGCGTCTCGGGCCCCATATTGTCGAGCAGAACGACATCGGGCCCTGCGGCCAATGCCTCTGTCAGCTGCTCTAGCGTATCCACCTCAACCTCGACCTTGACGAGATGGCCAGCGTAAGCGCGCGCGGCGGCAATCGCCTGCGCAACACCGCCGCAAACGGCGATGTGGTTGTCCTTGATGAGGATCGCGTCATCGAGCCCGTAGCGATGGGATGAGCCACCACCCAGTCGCACGGCATATTTTTCCAGCGCTCTCAGTCCCGGCAGCGTCTTGCGTGTGCAAGTGATCCGCGCCCGTGTGTGTGCGATCTCGGCTGCAAACTTCGCCGTGTAGGTCGCGACACCCGAGAGGTGCATGAGGAAGTTCAGCGCGACGCGCTCGGCCGAAAGCACATTCCGAGCGGGGCCGGAAATCCGCGCCAGCGCCATGCCGGGTTTCAGGCGATCGCCATCGCTCACCATTGGCTCGAAGGCGATGCCGGGGTCGATCAACCGGAAGGCCGTTTGTGCCAGCGGCATACCGGCCACAACGCCCTCTTCGCGCGCGTTCATCACGCAGGTTGCGGTCAGATGCGGGGCAATCGTCGCCTGGCTGGTGATGTCTCCGGCCCGGCCGAGATCCTCCAGAAGTGCGGCACGGACTGCGTCTTCTACCATAAGGTGGGGTAAGGATGGCGGCAGCACTGCGGTCATATCAGGTCGTCCTCGTTATTCTGCAAAGCGCGTGACCACGGCTTCCGCCTGATCGAGCGTCAGGAATGTACGATGCTTCCAGGCATCTGCGCTCTTCGGAAAATCGGAGCGGAAGTGGCCGCCCCGGCTTTCTTCGCGCAGATAGGCACCGGCGGCGATCAACTTGGCGGCGGCGGTGATGTTGTGGAAGCGAATGCGGGTGTTCTCGCGCTCCAGTCGCTTGATGGCGCGCATCAGGGTCTCGAGCCCCTCCCTGTCGCGAATGACACCGGCATGCGCACTCATCAGGCGGCGCAGCTCGGCAAGCTGTGGGCTGTCCTCGATGGTCACCAGTTCATCGTTCTCGCCGGCATCGCGGCCCCAGTCATGCGGTGGCGTATCGGGATAGAGCCCCTTGATGTCCTCGGCGATGCGTGCGGCAAAGACGACCGCCTCCAGCAGCGAGTTGGAGGCAAGGCGGTTCGCTCCGTGAACGCCGGTCGACGTCACCTCGCCCGCAGCCCAAAGGCCATCGACGGAAGTGCGGCCGTTCGCATCCACCAGCACGCCGCCCATATGGTAGTGAACTGCTGGGACGACGGGAATGGGCTGCATTACCGGATCGATCCCGGCCGCGATGCATGCAGCATGGACCGTCGGGAAAAGCTCGGGAAAATGGCTGCCGACGGCCTTGCGGCAATCGAGAAATGCGCCGCGCCCGGCCATCACTTCGGCAAATACACCACGCGCAACGATATCGCGCGGTGCGAGTTCGGCATCGGGATGCAGATCGGTCATGAAACGATGGCCGCTTGCATTGATGAGCCATGCGCCATCGCCGCGCAGCGCCTCGGTTGCCAGCGGTGCCGGATCACGCCCGACATCGAGCGCTGTGGGATGGTATTGCACGAATTCCGGATCGGCGATTGCAGCACCCGCGCGCGCCGCCATGCCAAGGCCACCGCCCCGTGCCTCTGCCGGATTGGTGGTGACCGCATAGAGGTGACCGATGCCGCCGGTGGCGAGAACGACGGAGCGCGACTTGAGTTCGATGCGCGCCTTCGACTGACCGGCATCGGGTCGCGCAATGACGCCAGACACGAAGCGGCCCTCGCGAATCAATTCCTCGACCACATAGCCTTCGAGAACGCGGATCGACGGGGTTTTGCGGACAGCGGCAACCAGCGCCTCCATGATGGCCCGGCCTGCAGTGTCACCCTTCACCCGCACGATGCGGCGTTCGGAATGGGCGGCCTCCCGAGACAAAAGCAGCCGTCCTTCCAGATCACGGTCGAACGGAACGCCGAAGGCGAGCAGATCACGAATACGCTCCGGCCCCTCGGATACCATGAGATGGGCGATCTTTTCGTCCACGATCCCCGCACCGGCGACAATCGTATCCGCGAGATGCTTGTCGGCCGTATCGCCTTCGCTCATGGCTGCGGCAATGCCGCCCTGCGCCCAGGCGGAGGACGCACCCTGCCCGATGGGGGCGGCTGCCAGCACCGTAACCGGGCGCGGACTGAGCTTCAGCGCGCAGAAGAGCCCGGCAAGGCCACCGCCGATGATGACCACATCGTCGATACCCTGCCAGCTTTGCGGCCGCATGCTTTCAAGCCTGGTCGTCACCTTCTGATCCTCCCAACCCTTCCTGAACGAAGCACTGCTGCGTCTATTGCGGACGGGTCGCAGCGTTTAGGTTGATCATGCGCTCCACGGCACGCCGCGCACGGCCAGCGATCGCGGGATCGACCGTCACCTCATGCGTCATGTAGACGAGGCTTCCGAGGATCTTCGGCAGTGTGATGCGCTTCATGTGCGGGCAGAGATTGCAGGGTTTGATGAAGTCGATGCCGGGCGTTTCCGCCTGGATGTTCGAGGCCATCGAGCATTCCGTGACCAGCAGCACGCGGTTCGGCCGCTTCGTTTTCACATAGTCGATCATACCCGAGGTCGAGCCGGAGAAGTCGCAAACCGCAATCACATCCCGATGGCATTCGGGATGGCCGATGATCTCGATCGAGGGATCGGCCTTCTTGTATTCCAGAAGCTCTTGCGCGGTGAAGCGTTCATGGACTTCGCAATGACCCTTCCAGGTCAGGATGCGCTTGTTGGTCTGTTTGGCGACATTCAGCGCCAGATATTCGTCCGGAATGCAGAGCACCGTGTCGCTGTCGAGGCTTTCGACCACCTGCACTGCATTGGCCGAGGTGCAGCAGATATCGGTTTCAGCCTTCACGTCGGCGGATGTGTTGACGTAGGTGACGACCGGGACACCGGGATAGCGCTGCTTCAGCAACCGGACATCCGCGCCGGTCAGCGACTCCGACAGCGAACAGCCGGCCCGCACGTCGGGGATCAGCACGGTCTTTTCAGGATTGAGAAGCTTGGATGTCTCGGCCATGAAGTGCACGCCACATTGCACGATGACCTCGGCATCGACACGCGTCGCATCGCGCGCCAGCTGCAGGCTGTCACCCACAATATCGGCAACGCAATGGAAGATGTCCGGCGTCTGGTAGTTATGGGCCAGAATGACGGCGTTACGCTCCTTCTTCAGCCTGTTGATGGCATGCACATAGGGCGCGTAGACCGGCCATTCGATGGCTGGAATGAAATCCTTCACACGCTCATAGAGATGCGCGGTTTCGCGCGCGATCTCCGGGGTGAAGGTGAGATCCGGCATATCGAGAACGCCGAAGCGATCGGCTGCATTGGTCGGCGTAACGGCTGCATTGGTCGGCGTAACGGCTGCATCGGAAGGGGTTGCCATGTCCATGGTCCGGGTCTCCTCACCAGACTAACCATTTATGCTCACATTGAGTATAAATGGTTCATAAGAAAACCGGCTGCTGCCGGTACAAAAGACTTATGCAGTTTGATGACAGAATTCAAGCGTCGCCAAATTACAAAATGATTCAGCGCCGCATCATGCAATCGAACGCGCAGCGCTGAATAATGGCAACCGACTTCTCCGGTGTTTTGATCCTGACGCGCGAAGCCTCGCGCATCAGACCATGGCTTCCGGCCGCTTCTCAATATGGCGGCGTATGGCAATCTTTGCTTCTTCGGCGTCACGATAACGTGCACCGTCCAGTTCAATCACCGGAAACTTCACGGCGATGAACTTCATGGCATCACCATCCGGAATCACGATTCCGACCGGAATACCGGCATGCTCAATGACCTGCTTGTTCATGAACAACTCCCGCGGAACATGTCCGCTTGATCTCAATACGTTTTGAATTGCGAATAGGTTGGAAACGGGGGACCCGGTTCACATTCGGCAAAGCTGGCGACAGGGAATGCCAGAGATCACAGCAACGCGGGAAAAACGCCAGGAAAGGGCATGAAGAACAGTTTGTTCGAACACGTAGTTTCCTCCATCCGGCTCACTGGCCCCAACGGCCAGTGCATCATACCAACGGCTGCAAGCCTTCCTCGGCCTGCCTTCCGTTGTGTGCTCATTAAGTAGGTGTCGACCCTGATTTCGTCAACGCCCCATCTGATATTTTTGGAATAATTTTTTTTCATGAATTTATTTTTATAATTTTGCGGCAAAATTAATCCGGCATGTCACAAAGGTTAAAATCTGAATCTCAAAATCGTCGTATTTCGCTTTTTGCGCCGCACACTCGATTTAGCAGATGCAACACGACGAACGCCCGGCACCGCAGCCACTTCCAATGAACGCGCCGCGACCACACAGGTTCCAGGGATTTTGGAAAAATTCAGAATCAGCGGACCTTGAACGGCCACGCTTCCTTGCGGTTTTCAACGATGCGCACGGCGTCGCCCTTCGAAAGCTCGACCTGCCCGCGCGGAACGGCGTTCCAGCCGAAGATAGGGCCCGGCGCCCGTCTGTCGGTCGAGAAATGCAGGTGACGCATAGCAGGCATCGGGTCGCCCAGCCCCTGTTCACCCGTCATCTGGTCCTGCGTAGTGATCACGCAGCGCTCGCAGGGCTTGACCAGATCGAGCCGGACCCCGTTTATCTCGATCGCACCCCAGCCATCGTCGGCAAATGGCTCATCGTGATCGATGACGATGTTGGGACGAAATCTGTCCATCGGAACAGGGACTTGGCCCTGTTCCTCGAGATATTGATTCAGGGCTTTGAGCGATCCCGTGGTCGTCACAAGCACCGGATAGCCGTCGGAAAAGCCGAGTGGGACAGCCTTGCCTGCCCAATCCGGATTGGCAAAGCGGCGCGCCTGCGTGTCGGCAAAGACAAGCAGGGCTTCCCTTCCGAGCCACTGCGAAATCCTGGCATTCACGGCATCGTCCGCCACGGCTGCGTTCACGATGGAACGCCATACCGAGACATTCTGCCGTTTTGCCGAAGATGGCACGACCATAATGCTATCCTCGTCCATCTCGAGCTTCAGCCCTGCGGCATCGGGCAGCGCCGAAATCTTCGCAAGTGCCGGACATTCGCGCTGTGTAATGAAATGGCCTGACGGATCCACGACCATGAAGCGGCGATCCCCCAGGAGGCCTGATAGGGTCAGGATCGTGCGGGGCACGGCAATGCCACGCATGCTCTTGACCGGATAGATGTGCAGGCTCTCGATCGACGGCATGGGGTGCTCCAGGTTTTCAGAGGTTCAATAGAGTTTATCAGGCAGCGGGTTCAGCGCCAGATCGGATTGGTCCAGGCGCGGTTACCGGCCTTGTCGATGACGGTGACACGGATCCAGGGCGAGTCCTTGAAACGTGCCGTGGGCACCTGAGCCTCCGTCAGCGAGTGTCCATGGAAGGCGCGGGCGGCCGAGCCGTGCCCCTGCACGATCACGCTGACGACAGCAGACGACCTGACAGTGACCTCCGTTTCGGTCACTTCGACGCCGCGAATTTCCGGTCCTTGCGTGGAATAGAAGTCGCCACGCTTCAGCGCCTCCAGAATGAGTTCCGGCGTGTTGCCTTCCGCCTTGACCATGACCCAGCCACCGAAATGATCCGGCTCGGTGAAATGCGCGTCGTCGGTCGCAATCAGCGTCAGTTTGCGGCCTTCCGATAGCAGAAGGTCGGCCACGGAAGCACCGTCACCACGATCGCATCCCATCGCGCAGCCGTGATTGTAGATTTCGACCGCGTGGGCGGCCTCGATGGAGCGCGCGTCTGCCACTGTCATGCCGGACCATTGAGGATGGGCGACTGCGACAAAGGCGCCAGCGGCGCGGGCACGGGCGGCAATTTCAGGGCCCGTCTCCTGATCGGCAACCGGGCGGAAACCCGGCGCGTTGGGCCGTGCGAAATCTGCCGGCAGACCCACGGCGACGATATGCCAGAGTTCGCCGTTTTCCATCGCGCCCGAATGCAGTTCCGCACCCAGAAGCGTCGTGAAGCGATTGTCGCGAAACGGCGTCGTATCGGTGATCGGGTAGTCGAACGCGCCGATGAAGTGGTCGGTCAGCGCGATGAAATCGTAGCCTTCAGCCTTGTAGCGACGGCAGACCTCCTCAGGCGTCAGGCAGCCGTCGGACCGGTCGGAATGGGTGTGCAGGTTGCCGCGATAGAACTGGCCGGGGGCGGTGAATGCCGAAAGAAACATGAATGCTGCCTCTGTGTGATGAATGCCGTCCTGTTGGTTTGATAGGACAGTCATGCGACCTCTTCGAGAAACTGGCGGCGGAATTCCACCAGTCGCTCGTGCCGTTCGGCCGCCATCTTGCGCCCCGCTGCCGTCTGGAACCCGTCGGCCAGCTTGAAGAGCTTGACCGGGAAGTGGTCGATGGCGAACCGCTTGTCATCCAGCGGACGATTTTCTGACGCCGGATCTGCGGGATCATAAAGCCCCGAACTCATTCGGCCGCCGATGTAGAAGCAGCGCGCCACACCGATCGCACCGATGGCGTCTAGCCTGTCGGCGTCCTGCAGGATTTTCGCCTCCAGCGTTTCCGGGGTGATATTGGCGGAAAAGCTATGCGTGAGAATGGCATGTGCGACCGCATCGATCCGCGCACCACTCCAGCCCATATTGCCGAGAACCGTCGACGCCTTTTCTGCCGCGAGCCGCGAGGCCTGGGCACGAAGCGGCGAGTTCTTCTCCACTGCGACGCAGTCATGCAGCAGCACCGCAGCGGCCAGGACATCGCCATCGCCACCTTCCAGAGCGTGAATGCGCATGGAGTTGCGGAAAACGCGCAGGATATGGGCGAGATCGTGCGAGCCGTCGTCCGTTTCGCAAGCAAACGGAATCAGTTGGCGCGCCAGGCTCTCGTGCGGCTTGAAGGCGGGGGCAAGTTCAATCACGGGGATATCCTTGGATGCTAGAGCATTTCATTCTCGGCGGGTTCGACGCCCGCCGCGCGGCGCAGCACCCGCTGATAAAACAGGCCGATGCCGATCAGCACAGCGCCAAGCCCGATAAAGGATGCAGCACGCAGGATGCCCTCAAGGTTAGACATATCAATGAGGAAAACCTTGATGACTGACGCAAACACCATGAGAGCCGAGGAAAGACGCAGGCTGCGAGCGTTGAAGCGCGAGCCGACGACCAAAAGCACGACACCAAGGATCAGCCAGACCACCGAATAGGTGTACATCTCACCCTGCTGGAAACCCTTCCACATGGCAATGCCCTGCCCCTGCCAGAACCAGCGGACCGAGAGCGTGACCCAGAGAAATGTCATCAGCGCCCCAGACGCCGCCAGACCGATGACATAGGGAACCGGCCGCTTGCCACGGGCATACCAGGCAAGACCATAGAAGCCGAGCGCAGGTAGAAAGTAGCCGAGCAGCAGAAGATTGAAGATCGGCGTGTTGCCGGTCAACTCTCCCGAGAAGAAGGGATTGAGCGCGAAGACATGCGCCGAAAGGGCCGAGAGGAGCGAAATCGTTCCGATGATCATCGAACCCCAGCGCAGAACCGGCGACGGGCTTTTCATGTCGAGCGTCATCAGCACCGCCGATCCGCCGACCGAGATCAGCGTGTAGATTGACTGTTCGCCAAGCGACGGAGCATTGCCGCTGAGAACGCCGCCATTCATGGCATGTCGGACGAGCACCGCCACCGTCATCAGGCCAAGAAGGCTCGCAAGCGCCTCAAGGAAATTGCGCGCGCGGGGTGACGGGCCGTTTCGCACCATGTAGGCGCCGAGCCCGGTCAGAATAGCAGGGATGCCATAACCCGGCAGCAACTGGTTGAAGAACGGCGTTCTGGACAGCGCAAGATCGCTGACCAGCGTGGGCTGCCAGGCAATGCGTGCCAGAACGACGACGCCGGAAAGCCCCAGCACCCAGATCAATGACGGCCAGGGACGCAGGCGCGTCCCCATGAGGTAGGCGAAGCCTGCCACCGAGACGAGAATGGTGGTAACGACCGACTGGGTCAGCGCATGGAGCGCCAGCACCACCGAAAAATAGGACCCAAAGACGAGACCGCCAACGATCACGTCGGTGTAGCCACCGGCTTCGGCACGCCGCCCATGCCAGTTCGCTTCGACAAGAAATGCCGCTGCAAACGCAATCGCAGCGATGCCGTGGACCATGTCGCCACTGTAATTCCCGAGGAAGAGGAAGCTCGACAGGAGCATGGAAAGCGGCGTCATCCAGGCAAGTGCAGACCAGAGCACTGCATAGGCCGGGGACCTGGCCGCGTGCCTGCGGATGGCAAAGTTGCCGATAACTGCAAAGACAAAGCTGGACACCAGGACGACGGGTATCAGGCTCGACGCATCTGCCATCACCGTCGCAGCACCACTGCCGTCAAGCTGGTCGAGCGCATTGAAGATGTTGCCAGACACGGCATCAAGAACACCGAGCGACATGGCGACCAGCGAGCCTATCGCGTAAAGCATCCCGGAGCGGCGCCACGCGCCGGCCAGCGCCAGCGCACCAATCATGATCACAAACTGGCCGAGTTCCAGCTGCGAAATGCCGTCATAATCGCCGAACAGGAGATGCGCGGCGGCGGCGCCTAGAACTGCCAGCGCGCCTGTCACGCGGATTGTCGCGTGACGAGAAGGCTTGAGGATCGACCGCCGCCAGTCGGCAAATGTCGCGGTCTCAGGCTCAGCATCGGTCCCTTCGCCGTCATCGGCAGGCCAAAGGACTGCAAGAGTCGCGACCACGACGACAACCGATGTCACCATCGCCCAGACGCTGTGGCCGGGGGCGCTGGCCATGAAGGCAACATACCAGACGAGCAACAGGAGATTGGCAAGTGTCGGAACGATGTTCCAGCCGCGAATACGCGCTGCTGCCATGGTGGCGAGCCAGGCAATCGTCAGATAAATGAAGAGCCCCCAGGCGCTTGGCGCCTCGGTTTCGATGAGGAAGGGCGTGATCATGGCGGCAAGCAGGCCGAGCCCCGCCAGCGCCTGCCCGTGCAGAAGAGAAAGCGCCACCGTGCCGATGGCGACGATCGCCAGCGCAGCAAATGCCGTCACCGGACCGAGATAGCCATAGAAGCCATAGGCCGCATAGATCGCGCCAAACAGAGTGACCGAACCCGCCGCCGTCAGAACACCGGGCACAAGAGCGTGGCGCAGAGCGGGCAGATCGAAGGCCTGCCCGCGACGGCGGATCCATTCGCCTGCTGCGGCCAGGATCATACCGAAAGCAGCAGCCATGAGCAGGCGCACGCCGGGACTGATCAGGCCGTTTTCGATCGAATATTTGACCATGAAAATGCCGCCGAGCGCCAGCGCAAGACCACCAACCCAGACAGGCCAGCGCGCACCGATAGTGCTTTCCAGCGAACGCGCCGGACGCGCGGTTTTTTCGGGCGCTGCGACGGTTTCCGTAACGGGTGCCGGGGTAGGCTCAACACGCGCGGCGACGGGCTCCGCGATTTCGTCTTCCACCGGTTCCGGCTCGACCTTTGCCGCCGCAACGGGACCGGGCTCCACATCCGCGCTGGCTGGCGCGTGTTCCTCGCTGGCAAGCGCGGCTGCTGCCATGGGTGCCGCCGGACGTTGCTGCAAAGCCTTGACCTGATCTTCGAGCTTGCTGATGCGGGTCTCAGCGCGACGCAGCATGACGAGCGCGGCGATCGCCAGTACCAACGGGAGCAATTCGTACATAGGTCCTCCGGAACTCGGCCCGCACCTAGAGGTCTGATGCAAAGGTGCACGCCACTCTTAGCCTATCAAGTTCGCAGCAGAAAGAGCTTCGGCGCGAAGCCCAACGGGATTTCAGAGGCTTACGCCGATATTGCGGCTTCGTGGGCACGCACCGCCTTCAGCACAGCGTCACGCAAGCCTTCCCTCGCCTCGGCCATTTTGATACCGCGCGGTTCGTAGACATGGCGATCGAGGAAATAGCCAGTCAGGTGAAACGCATCGATAAGCGCTTCGGGCGTGGCGGCCTTGCGCTGGTCTTCGTTGAGGAATGGCGGCAGACGCAGCATCTTTTCGGCCCACGGTTTACCTGCATCGCGGCTGACCGCCCTGCCCGAGCGCGGCGAAACATAGGCCAGATCCGTGCGCATGCCCGTTGCTGCGCACTCGGTCAGATCCAGTCCGAAGCCGAGATCGTTGAGCATGGCGATCTCGAAACGGATATAGAGTTCGCAGGCATCGCGCGCGTTGTCGAAATGATCGAGAATGATGTTCAGCGTATCGAAAAGATGGGGATGCGGATCACGCTCGGGCAGCAGCCGCAGAAGCGCCGCCATGGCCTGCACGCCGTACACAGATACAGCACTTTCCATCAGCGCTGCAGCGCGGCTGCGCACAGGCTCGAGGCGAAACTCCCCCAGATGTTCCTCAAGCCGGGCGCGCCAGGTCACTTCCACCAGATTTCCCGGCTGCAGAACGGGCTGCATCGTCTTCGAACGACCCGAGCGCACAAGACCCAGATGACGACCGCGCGCGCGCGTCATCACTTCCGCAATGACTGCGTTTTCGCCGTGGCGGCGCGTGCCTAGAATCACAGCTTCATCTGTCCATTCCATCGGGTTGTTATAGCGGCGCGCGCAAAGGGGGGGAAGCTGTCGGTTTTGATACCGCTTCTCGCTGTCCAAAGAGATGAAGCGCGACGTCTTTACCGGGTCAGCTTGACGATGGTGGAGATGCCGTCGGTTTCCGGTTCCGCGACGTAGGTGTTGTCGGGCGTGTAGAAGCGAATTCGCTCTTTCCGCAACGGATCTGCGAGAACAATGACCCAATCCTCCATCAACCGCCATGCGGATATATCGGCCATGACGGGGAAGACCTTCTCGCATTTCGGATCCACTTCGATCTGATATCCGCCGATGGTGTAGTCCTGTTTCAACACGACACGGCAGTGCTTCCTGCCTGTACCGTCCTGAATATCGTAGGTGCCAAGGATGCCCGCGAGGTCCGATTTGGACAATGCGTTGATATCGATCGGCTCCTCGGCATGGACGGCCGTTGCTGCACTCACAAGGGCGGCCGAGAGGGTAAACAAGGTCAGGGATCGGACGTTCATGGACGCACTCCGTAGCATAGGCCGGTGCGCATCACGCGTTCCGGATCGCTGGTAAAACGCACCAGCAGACCGCTTTATTCAGGCGCTTGCAGGCTCCGCCTTCTTCAATTCGCCCATACGGTTCCATGCATCCAGACCCGCGATCTTGTAGGCTTCGGCAAGTGTTGGATAGTTGAACGTGTTTTCGACGAAATATTCCACCGTTCCCTTGAGATTGAGAACGGCCTGGCCGATGTGCACAAGCTCGGTTGCGCCCTCGCCTACGATATGGACGCCGAGCAGCCTGCGCGTCTTCAGCGAGAATATCATCTTGAGCATGCCGGTATCGAGGCCCATGATGTGTCCGCGTGAGGTTTCGCGAAAATGCGCGACGCCGCATTCGTAAGGGATGTTGCGGGCCTGCACTTCCTCTTCCGTCAGGCCGCAGGTGGAAATCTCCGGCACGGCATAGATGCCATAGGGAAAATATTGCGGCGGCTCCTGCGCCGGTGCGCCGACGGCGTGGCGGGCGGCGATGCGCCCCTGCTCCATCGACGTCGAGGCAAGCGATGGAAAGCCGACCACGTCGCCTGCAGCGTAGATGCCGGGCACGTCGGTCTGGAAGGTTTCGGGAGCCACCTTGATGCGGCCGCGATTGTCGGCCTCGATGCCGATCGCGCCGAGGTTCAGCGTGTCAGTAGCCCCCATGCGACCCGCGGCGAAAAGAACCATGTCGGCCTGCAGTGTACGCCCGCTCTTCAGCGTCACGCGACACTTACCACCGGCGTCCTTCTCGATGCGATCGACGGGTTGGCCGAAGATCAGCTTCATGTTGCGGTCGCGCAGCTGATATGTGAAGTCCTGCAGGATTTCCTTGTCGATGAAATCAAGCATGCTGTCACGCGGCTCGACGAGCGTGACTGCCGTATCCAGCGCCGAGAAAATGGTGGCGTATTCGACGCCGATGACCCCAGCGCCGATGACGATCATGGAGCGGGGAAGCGTCTTGATCTCGAGGATTTCATCGCTGTCGATGATCCGGTCGTGATCGAAGGGAATGTAGTCCGGCCGGAACGGCTTGGTGCCGACAGCGAGCAGCACCGACTGGGTCGTCACCTTGATGACCTCGCCGTCCTCTTTCTCGATCGACAGCGTGTGGCGATCGAGAAAATGTGCCTTGCCACGGATCTGCTGCACACGGTTGCGCGCGAACTGGTGTTCGAGAACCTCGACCTCATGGTCGAGCGTGATGAGCAGGCGACGGCGCAGGTCGTTTGCATCGATTTCCTGCTTGACGCGATAGGCGCGGCCATAAAAACCGCGTTCGCGCCAGCCGGTGAGGTTCAGCGCGGTTTCGCGGAGCGTCTTGGACGGGATCGTGCCTGTGTGCACGGAGACGCCGCCGACGCGCGTACCCTTCTCGATGACCAGCACCTTCTTCTCAAGCTTTGCCGCCTGGATCGCAGCACGACGGCCCGCAGGCCCGCTGCCAACGACCACGAAATCGTATTGGTACATCCTGCTGCCCCTCGATCTAAAGACGTCGGCGCGGAATCAACGCCCGCGTTGCAATGCAGCATAAAGCTTGGCCACATTCCAGTGGTTTTGCGCCACAATTGGACGCGCCCGGACCTTCAAATGAAGTATGACTGGCCTATCGCAGACAAGAACAGTGGGCACCTGCTCGCAAAAGGTTTACTTGCTCAAAAACAGGCGCTGCGGCAGAAACGGCGCAACTCTCGCCGCCGAGTCGTCCATGCTCAACAGATCAGACATCTTCAATCATCCATCGAGACTACCGATCCTGAAACAACAGGCGCTGGTCTTTCTCGAGGTTGAAAGCGCGGCGCCCCGGATAGCGGGGATATTCGGAACGCAGCAACGCTACCTGCTATCGCAGATCGCCATGGCGATCATGTTCCGGCATCCGCAAAGGCTGCTGCTGCTGAACCAGTTTCTAGAGGCAACCGTGGCGACAGGTGTCGCCAGTCGCAACACGGCCCATGCCTTCATCCACGAAATGATGAAATACGGCGTAGTTCAGCCTGCATCACAGCCGAATGGCGACAAAAGGATGAGGCCTCTGCTGGTGGCCGAGGAGCCGATCAAGCTGATCGGCGTCTGGCTGCGGATCCACCTGCAGACGCTCGACGCCTTCGACCACGGCACCCGTGCTTCGCGCCTTGACGCCGACCCGCGCCTGCTCGCGGCCGTGCATCCGCGCGTGGTCGATGGGGTCATGGCCGCGCAGTCCAGCGTGCGGCCCCAGGGCACGTTTTCGTTGTTCACCTGGATGAACGACGGCGGGCTTGTCATGGATCGCATGATCGGCACGATCGGAGATGTCTCCGAAGGCATGGATCGATATTTCACGGGTATCACCTCATTCGATGATCTGGCGGAACCCCTGCGCATCACGAAAACCCATCTATCCAGAACCATGGCAGTTGCAGAAAAGGATGGCAGCGTCGGCTGGCAGGGCAAGCGCGGCGCCTCCCCGCTTTGGCTGTCGCCCGAGTTCATCGCGCAATATGTCGCCTACCAGGCAGACAAGCTGGCGGCGATCGATGCGGCATTTGCAGAGGCGGTCGCCTGACGCCGTTGCGTGGGGCCCGCCCGTTAACCAAGCGCGATGCCAATCTCGGATCATCCCAAAAATGTTCCAACACCCGGCGCAGGTTTCGTGGCAAACCAATCGGCGTCCGCGGGGGGCGTTGGCGCTACTGGTGCCGATGCGCGGACACCTTATTCAAAGGCTTTTCAGACACGGTTCAGCCTTAAAATTGAACCGGGATTTCAGTAACTGTTATAAGACGCCGCCGGAACGCAATTTCCGGCGGTGTTTTTGTTTGGGGTTTGTCAGTAAAAGGCAACCTAAGCAAAGAAAGAAAGCGATGCCGGTCTTGCGGGAATTGTTCTACTTCCGACGCATGGCTTCCGCGAGCTTGGCGGCCAGTGCGCCCTGCCCGTCAGACTTCGGCGAGGCGCTCATGGGGCGGTTGCCGGTGGGCTTGGACTGACGATCGTCGCGCCCTGCCGGCCGGGCCTCACGCTCCCCGCCGCCATCCTTGCGCATGGTCAGCCCGATGCGCTTGCGTTTGACGTCGACCTCGGTCACGCGAACCTTGACCACGTCGCCCACCTTCACCACTTCGTTTGGGTCCTTCACAAAGCGATCGGCAAGCTGAGACACATGCACCAGACCGTCCTGGTGGACGCCGATATCGACAAACGCGCCGAAGGCGGCCACATTCGTCACCGTGCCCTCCAGCAACATTCCGGGCCTCAGATCGGTGATTTCTTCAACGCCATCGGTGAACGTCGCCGTCTTGAATTCCGGGCGTGGGTCGCGGCCGGGCTTCTCGAGCTCGGCCAGAATGTCCCTGACGGTCGGAAGACCAAACCGCTCATCAACGAATGCCTTCGCGTCAAGCTTTCGCAGGGTGGCGCTATCACCCATCAACGTCCGCAGGTCCCGACCACAGGCAGCGACGATCTTCTTTGCAACGCCATAGGCTTCCGGGTGAACGGAGGAAGCATCGAGCGGTTCATCGCCACCCGGTATACGCAGGAAGCCTGCGCATTGCTCGAACGTGCGCTGGCCAAGGCGCGCGACCTTCATCAGATCCTTGCGGGTCCGGAACGGGCCGGTCTCGTTGCGGTGGAGCACGATTGCTTCGGCAATCGAAGGCCCAAGGCCTGAAACGCGCGCCAGCAGAGGAACCGAGGCGGTGTTGAGGTCAACGCCCACGGCATTCACCGCATCTTCCACCACGGCATCAAGCGAGCGGGCCAGATGGCCCTGATCGACATCGTGCTGATACTGGCCGACGCCAATGGACTTCGGATCGATCTTCACGAGTTCGGCGAGCGGATCCTGCAGACGCCGGGCAATGGAAACTGCGCCGCGGAGCGACACGTCAAGTCCGGGGAATTCCTTGGCAGCGGTCTCGGAAGCCGAATAGACAGATGCCCCGGCCTCCGAGACGACCACCTTCTGCGGCTTGGGCGCCGGCAGATGGTTGATCAGTTCGGCGGCCAGCTTCTCCGTCTCGCGGCTCGCCGTACCGTTGCCGATGGCAATCAGCTCGATCTTGTGCTTGCGCACGAGGCTCTCGAGCGTGGCAAGCGAACCGGCAATGTCGTTGCGCGGTTGGAAGGGGTAGACCGTTGCCGTTTCGAGGACCTTGCCAGTTGCATCGACAGCGGCAACCTTGACGCCGGTGCGGATGCCTGGGTCGAGCCCGAGTGTCGCCTTGCCACCTGCGGGCGCGGCGAGCAGCAGATCCTTGAGATTGCGGGCGAAGACGCGGATCGCCTCTTCCTCGGCGCGCTCGCGGATTTCGCGCATGAGATCGAGCGACAGCGACGACGAGAGCTTGACGCGCCAGCACCAGCCGGCAACGTCCATAAGCCACTTGTTGGCCGCGCCCTCAGCGCCAATCTGAAATTCGGCCGCAATGCTGCGATGCGCCGGCTTGATGGGCGACGGATCATCCGCATCGACATCGATGGAGAGTGTCAGTACCTCCTCGTTCCAGCCGCGCAGCATGGCAAGAGCGCGGTGCGAAGGCACATTGGCCCAGCGTTCAGAATGATCGAAATAATCGGAAAACTTCGCGCCAGCCTCTTCCTTGCCCTCGACCACACGGGCCCGCATGGTGGCGTTCTCGCGCATATAGTTGCGCAGACGGCCGACCAGGGCTGCGTTCTCGCTCATGGTCTCGGCAACGATGTCGCGCGCACCATCCAGAGCAGCCTTCACATCCGGAACCTCGGCCGTGATGTAAGCGCTCGCCAGGACCTGCGGGTCGGCCTTGCGGTCGGCCCAGATTGCCTCCGCCAGAGGGCCGAGGCCGCGCTCGCGGGCAATCTCTGCCTTGGTGCGTCGCTTGGGCTTGAAGGGAAGATAGATGTCCTCAAGTTCCGCCTTGGTGGCGGCTTCGGCCAGCGCCGAGGCGATGGCATCCGTCATCTTGCCCTGCGAGGAAATGGATTCAAACACCGACTGGCGACGCGCTTCCAGTTCCCGAAGGTAGGTCAGCCGTTCGGAGAGATTGCGCAGCTGCGTATCATCGAGCCCGCCGGTCACTTCCTTGCGGTAGCGTGCGATGAAGGGCACGGTCGCACCTTCATCGAGAAGGCCGACGGCCGCCTTAACCTGTTCCGGGCGGGCATTGATTTCACGAGCGATAATGAGCGTGATGCGGGCTTCTGCAGACATGGAACTCTCACTTGCAAATCGGAGCCGTCTATTTAGACGTCTCCCGCTTGCCCGCCAATCAAGGCATTTGCGAGGTCCACAGAAATGCAGAAGCGCTCAATCAGACGCGGACGCCTTTCGACGCCAACCCTTCGCGGGCATGCGGCGTCGTGAAGTCCTGCACCGGGCCGACCGGAACAATGCCTGTCGGGTTGATGAAGGCGATCGAATAATAGCCCTTCTTGATGGCGTCGATCTTCACCGTGTCCGCAATGCCCGGCCACTGATAGATCTCACGCAGGTAGCCGGAGAGCGCCGGATAGTCGGCGATGCGGCGAATGTTGCACTTGAAGGCGCCATGATAGGCGGCATCGAAACGAACCAGCGTAACGAACAGGCGGACATCGGCTTCGGTCAGCCATTCACCGGCGAGAAAGCGATGCTTGCTCAAATGTGCTTCGAGCTTGTCGAGCGTCGAGAATACATCGCCAACTGCCGTCTCGTAGGATTCTTGCGTACGCGCAAAGCCCGCGCGGTAGACGCCGTTGTTGACGGTCTCGTAGACCAGCGCATTCCAGGGATCGATCTCGGAGCGCAGGTCCGCCGGATAGAAATCGGCGCGGTTGCCGGTGATATCATTGAAGGCAGAATTGAACATGCGGATGATATCAGCCGACTCGTTGTTGACGATGCGTCCTTCCTTGCGGTCCCAAAGCACCGGCACAGAGACCTTGCCGCTGTAGTGCGGGTCGGAGGCCACATAGAGTTCCCATTGGTAGCGGATCGGCGCGACAGCCGGTCCGGCATCCTGAGGCTCTGCAAATTCCCAGCCGTTTTCGCCGATCGTCGGCCCCGCATAGGATACACTGATCACATCTTCGAGACCTTTCAGCTTGCGCATCATCAGCGTGCGCGATGCCCAGGGGCAAAGGTAGGAGACGAAGAGCTGGAACCGGCCGGCCTCGGCCTTGATGCCGGGCTGGCCATCCGGACCGGGGCCACCATCCGCCGTCAGCCAGTCACGGAAGCGCGTCGGCTCGCGGTGGAACGCACCATTCTTCATCTCGTTGGCGGCGACGTCGTCGTTCACCCATTTTCCGTCCAGCAATTGCGGCATATCGGTCACTTCCAGAAGGTCGATTGATTGCGGCAGAAAATAGGGCATTCAGCCATGGCGTCTAGCCAATGGATTGCGGACAGATTGTTCAGGTTCTCGAACAATGACCAATCTTCGTCCACGAATTGAGTTCGAGGCAAGGCGGTTACGCGGACCCGGAACCGTCTCATTTATTTCCACTATAAAATATTTCAATAATGGCAATATGTGATTATTGATTTACCTCCCATGCTCTTTCAAGGGCTTCGCGGAGCTCGGCCTCGGTCACAGCTGCCAGAATCACTGTGGTAGCGCCCTTGTCTCCCCACTTGTTGGGAACGGGAGAGAATGCATCCGGGCGCGCCTCGCAAAACCGCTTCTGGTCGCTTGGTCCGTACATGAGGTTTGCGGTCAGCCGGTCAGGCGAGAGTGTCGCGAAGGTTCGCCGCACACGGTAGGCGGTCCGATCGAAGTGCGGACGCGCCTCTGTGCCGGGAAGTGAAAGCGCCATGCGCTCGAAGTCTTCAGCTGTGACCATGCGAGCCTCCACCCTGATGCGTCAGCGCTTCACCAGCCTCGTATCCGGCTTCGAAAGACCACCCTTAAGCGGCTGTCTGACGATCGAAACGTTGCCGCAGAGAAGGATAGGCGCTGACGATAACGATCCCGACCATGACGGCCAGAGCACCGACCATGAATTCATGCGTGATCAGATCGCCCAGAAGCAGGACGCCGAACACGACGCCATAAAGCGGCGTCATGAAGGAGAATACACCAAGTTCCGAAGCCTTGTAGCGGGTCAGTAGCCAGAACCATGTCAGGTAGCTGAAAAACGAGACGATGACGGACTGGGCGAACAGATTGACCGTCAGCGACAGGGTCAGCGTAATGCCGCCCTGGCCCGACATGATCGCATACAAGATGAGTGCGATGCCGGTGACCGCCAACTGGTAGAACAGAGTGTGGATTGCCGGGAGACCCGAGAGCGACGTGGAGCGGATCAGAACCGTGGTCGATCCCCAGACGGCCCCTCCTGCAAGTGCCAACAGATCGCCAAACAACATCTCCGATGTGCTGTTTCCCGATGCTGACGCCGCCTCGGGCGCGAGAAACGCGTAGGCCGTGCCGAGAGCCGCAATGACGATGCCGACCCATTGCCAGATCGACAGTCGCTCTGCCGGAAGCCTGATATGCAGACCAAGCGCAGCAAAGATCGGCGCTGTGTAGAGGAAGACAACGACGTGGGATGCTGTCGTGTGTCTCAGTGCCTCGCCAACCAGCAGAAACTCAACTGCGAAGAACAGGCCCGCGAGATAACCGACCGCAGCAGTCCTACTTGTGTAGACGATCGGCTCGCCACGCTTGAGGGACAGGATCCAGACAAGGACTGCCGAGATGGCCGAGCGAATACCGATCTGCAGCACGGGAGCAGCATCATGGGCGGCGTATTTCAGCCCGATCTGTTGCAGCCCCCAGATGATGCAGACGACGACCATGATCGCGATAGCTGATGCATCGAGCGACTTTCTGGGTTCCAAGGTCTTTTTCCTCCCGGTGGTTTGTTGCCACATTCGTCCTGCGCTCACTATCCAGAGCGTCGTGTGTCCCTGGGGCCGCAACGTGCGTTCGAAAACCGATTACGCTTTTCGGGATGATGCGTTAGAACGGCGACCGCACAGCCCGGTTTGTCGCAAATGCCGCCGAACTGCCATCGAATATTTCTGATTGGAGCGCGAATATGATTGATCCGTGTCCCTGCAGCTCCGGCAAACTTCTTCCCGCCTGTTGCGGTCCCTATGTGGGTGGCGCGCCTGCGCCGACTGCAGAGGCGCTCATGCGCTCGCGCTACACCGCCTACGCGACCGGCAAGATCGCCTATATCGAGGCGACATGCGCGGGTCCTGCGGCCAGATCATTCAACAGGGTGGAAGCGGAAGCCTGGTCACGCGCAAGCATATGGCTCGGGCTGACAGTGAGCGGCAGCGCGCGCGGTGCTGAAGCTGATGACGAAGGTACCGTGACCTTCAGTTTCCGTATTCGGCAGAATGGCCAGTTGGTCGAGGCAAGCGAAACCTCGCTCTTCCGCAAGATCGACGGACGCTGGTTTTACTGGGATCGCAAGGACACGGCCAATCCCTCCCGCGTGGGGCGCAACGATCCGTGTCCGTGCGGCTCGGGCAAAAAGTTCAAGGCATGCCATGGGCCCTAAGCCCCACGCAGCCGATGTTTACTTCGAGTAGTCAAGACCCATTTCGCGATAGCGTTCCGGGTCATCGGACCAGTTTTCGCGCACCTTGACGAACAGAAAAAGGTGCACGGGTTGCTCGAGAATTCCGGAGATTTCCTTGCGCGCGGCAGTCGAAATGGCCTTGATCGCTTCGCCGCCTTTGCCAAGGGTGATCTTCTTCTGGCTGTCGCGCTCGACATAGATCACCTGTTCGATGCGAACAGAGCCGTCCTTGCGCTCCTCCCATTTTTCCGTCTCGACATGCGAGGAATAGGGCAATTCCTGATGCAGGCGCAGGAAGAGTTTTTCGCGGGTGATTTCTGCTGCGAGCTGGCGCATGGGAAGATCCGAAATCTGATCTTCCGGATAATACCACGGGCCCTCGGGCAGCGTATCCGCCAGAAAGTCGAGTAGGTCTTCGCAGCCTGATCCGGTCGTGGCCGAAATCATGAACGTGCGATCGAAGGCGATCTTTTCGTTGGCGGCGGCTGCGAGTTTCAGCAGGTCCTCGGGTTTCACGCGATCGATCTTGTTGAGCGCAAGGATTTTCGGCTGCCGAACGTCCTTGAGGCCCTCCAGAATGGTTTCGACATCGCCCTTGAGGCCACGTTCGCTGTCGACGATGAGAAGGATATAGTCCGCGTCCTTTGCCCCGCCCCAGGCGGTGGTCACCATGGCGCGGTCAAGACGACGGCGCGGCTTGAAGATGCCGGGCGTGTCCATGAAAACGATCTGTGCCTGCTTGTGAATGGCGATGCCGCGCACGATGGCGCGCGTCGTCTGCACCTTGTGGCTGACGATCGACACCTTGGCGCCCACGAGGCGATTGACCAGCGTGGACTTGCCGGCATTCGTTGCGCCGATCAGCGCCACAAAGCCCGAACGCGTGTCACCGGCCTGCGGCGTTTCAATGTCAGTCATGTCAAAATATCCGTTCCAAAAGATCGTGGCTGGCGGCCGCGCCGCACGCGAATGTTATTTCCAGACGCCTTCGCGTTCCAGAAGTCTGGACGCCGCCACCTGTTCGGCCGTGCGCTTGGAGCGCTCCACGCCGACTTCCGGCGCGATACCCGCAACCTGAACTTCCACCGTGAAGCGAGGATCGTGATCAGGTCCAGTGCGGTCAAGCACCTTGTAGTTGGGCGTCACCTGAAAACGGGCATGCGCCCATTCCTGCAGTTCGGTCTTGGCGTCGCGCTTGGCGCCGTCGGCCTTGGCGGCGCGGTCTTTCCAGTTGGCAAGAACAAAGGCGCGGGCCGTCTCCAGGCCGCCATCCAGGTAAAGCGCGGCAATGAGACTTTCCACGACGTCGGCGCGCACGTTGAGCATGCGTTTGCCGGTCAGTTTCTTCACATCCGCACCGGTGCGGATGTATTTGTGCAGTTCGAGAGCATCTGCCACTTCAGCGCAGGTTGCGGCGCTGACGAGCTGGTTGAGGCGGACGGAGAGTTCTCCCTCATCCGCCTCGTCAAAGCTTTCGAACAACAGTTCGGCCACGCAGAGGCCGAGCACACGGTCGCCCAGAAACTCGAGGCGCTCGTAGTTGATGCCCTTGGTCGTCCGTGCGCTGGCATGGGTCAACGCGTTGTCCAGTCGCTCCTTGCTGCGGAACACATGCCCGATCGCCTTTTCAAGCGCGGCGCGTTCCTCAGCCTTCAGCGACGTGACAGCCATCAGTGAACGACCTTGAAGATGCGATCCCAGCGCATGTTCGACGGCCACTTCCACAGTTCTGCAAACGAGGTGTCGTTGCCGAGCGAGAAGAAGATGAACGAGGCGCGTCCAACGAGGTTTTCAGCCGGGACATAGCCGACGTCGAAACGGCTGTCGGCGGAATTGTCGCGGTTGTCGCCCATCATGAAATAGTGACCGGCCGGCACGATGAATTCGCGGGTGTTGTCACCCAGCGTATCCGGGCTCTCGTCCAGCGTGTCATAGGTGACACCATTGTCGAGCGTTTCGCGGAATACCGGAATATTCTGCCCCGGGTCCTTGGCGTAGTCGGACGTGAAGGAACCATCGGCAACCTTCGGCACGGCCGTACCGTTCACATACAGAACACCGTCCTTGACCTGAATATGATCGCCCGGAAGGCCGACGCACCGCTTGATATAATCGACAGACGGGTTTGGCGGGAAACGGAAGACAACGATGTCGCCACGCTTCGGATCAGAACCGAAAATGCGGCCGCTGAAGAGATCCGGCGAGAACGGCAGCGAATACTTCGAATAGCCGTAAGCGAACTTGTTGACGAAGATGTAGTCGCCGACAAGCAATGTCGGCATCATGGAACCCGACGGAATGGTGAAGGGCTGCACGAGCACGGTTCTGATCAGGCCTGCCAGGATCAGGGCCTGGATCACGACCTTCACGGTTTCCCAAAATGAATTTTCGGGTTTTACTTTTTCCGACACGTTGCTCATTCCTGTTTGCGCCTCCTCGATGGTTGGCTTTCGCGGAGACGCCTGTTCCCGCGTTGCGTTTGCGACTGTCTAACCGCTTATCGCGCGCGCGGCAAGTTGCTGCGCCCGTTGCTTAGAGCGGAACAGACGATTGTGGTAAAGGCAGGGCTTCGATGATGACGAAGGCCTGCGCCAGCGGAAAATCATCCGTAATTGTCAGGTGAATGACCGCGCCGCAGCCTTCCGGCGTCATTTCTGCAAGCTTTTGCGCCGCACCACCGGTCAGCTGCATGGTCGGCTTGCCACCCGGCAGGTTGACGACACCCATATCTTTCCAGAACACACCGTGAGCCAGACCCGTACCGAGAGCCTTCGAGCAGGCCTCCTTGGCGGCGAACCGCTTGGCATAAGAAGCCGCCCTCTCCTTGCGCCGGTCCGACTTCGCCCGCTCTATTTCTGTGAAGCAACGGTGGGTGAAGCGCTCGCCGAACCGTTCGAGCGACTTCTCCACCCTGCGGATGTCGATGAGATCACTGCCGATACCGATGATCATGAATTTCCAACTCCCTGCAAGCCGCGAATCCCGACGGGACCTTCCGGTCCTTTTACAGGAACAGCGGCAAACCAGACATCATGCATTTTTGAAAGGCAACCGGCCTCGGCTCAACGGGCCATGAGCCGGGCCTGACGGCGTGCGCGAAAGATCTTCACAGCCTGATAGACGACGACATAGCCGATGACCGCGCAAACGGTGGCAATCGGCAGCGAGCCGATCAGCATCGGCTTGAGGATCGGACGCCAGATGTCCATGAAAGTCATGTTGTGGAAGAGATCATGCAGATTGAAGCGCGTGAAACCACGTGGGCCGGAGCCGAGGATCAACTGGCCGGCTTCCCAGGTCGCTGCCCAGATGAAGGGATAGGTCAGCGGATTGCCGACCAGAACCGTGCTGGCTGCGGCGGCGATCATGTTGCCGCCCAGAAGCCAGGCAACGGCAATCGAAATGGCGATGTGGACGCCGACAAGCGGCAGGAAGGCCGCAAATACACCAGCGGCAACCCCGATCGAAATCGCATGCGGGGTCGCACGAATTCGCAGGATTTTCAGCGAGTAATAGCGAGCAGCGCGCAGAATACCGGGTGAGCGGCGCTTTTTGCGTGACTGCGGCTCTCGCGCCAACTCGATATCTGCCTGGACGTGCTTCATGCTGCCGATATAGTCACACTATACATTTCAAACAATAGATATCTGTGAACCTGCTTAACGAGCGAGGCAAACAGAATCATGACAACCCAGAAGGCCGGTCCGAACTTCACGTACGACGGCTGCAAGCCCGATGGCTCTTTGCAAAAAAATAAAGGGGCGCGAACGTAACGCACCCCGCCCACTCAACTTTCATCTGTACGCCGGCTCGTGAAGAACCCGGCGGACACTACTTAAATCAGAAGCCGCGACGGAATTCGCCACGATCGATACGGCGCATGCGGAACTCGAGGTCGTAACGGTCCTTGGCGCCATTGAGGTAGGCCATTTCGCGTTCCTGCTCGGTCGGAATGTGGAATGCACGAGCGATTTTCTTGATCGGTCCAAACATTGTCTTATCCTCTTTTCTTCATCACTTCATTCTCTGAGCATGAAGATAATGCTGCATCGCAACATGGACAAGCAACGGATTGTGGTGGCAGCCATGCGCGACCTGCATGGCACGGTTTGATCTAGAGCAAAAATCGCAGGTCAGACATTTATTCAAATATGCGTTTGATGGTCGCAATACATTGCAAGTCTTTCAACTGCGCAATCAGCTGGTTCAACTGCCTCAGATCCCAGACTTCCAGTTCGAATTCCATTTCGGTGAAGTCTGTCGCAACGCGCGTCATGGTGAGCGTTGCAATATTGACATCGGTGGTGGCGATATTCTGCGCCACTGTCGCCAATGTTCCCGGCTCGTTGATGGCGCTGACCGTGATGCGCGCGTTGAAACGCGACTTGTTGGCGAGGTCCAGGTCCCAGCGCACGTCGATCCAGCGCTCGGGTTCATCCTCGAACTGCTGCAGACCGGGCGACTGGATGGGATAGATCGTGATGCTCTTTTCACCGTCCAGAATACCGACGATCCGGTCACCTGGTACGGCACCGCCGGCCGCGAAGTGAATTTCGAGATCGTTGGAGAGCCCGCGGAACGGCAATGCTTCCGTTCCATCCGACTTGCGTGAACCCGGCACCTTGAAAATCATGCCCGAGGCAGAGTTCATGGCGAACCAACCCTCGTCAGCATTCTGCTTCACGGTGACGCGTTCGTCCTGATAGTCGGGATAGACCGCGCGAAGCACGTCAAGCGAGGACAGTTCACCACGGCCGACGGACGCGATTGCGTCATCGACTTCCTTGTGACCCAGCCTGAAGAGCGAAGCCTTGAGGATATCGCGCGAGAAAATCTTGCCTGCCCGATCAAACGTGCGCTCGAGGATGCGGTAGCCGAGGCCAGCATATTGCTTGCGAATGGCAAGTCGCGTGGCCCGGCGGATGGCAGAACGCGCCTTGCCGGTCACCACGATTTCTTCCCATGCGGCAGGCGGAACCTGTACGCCTGACCGGATGATCTCGACCTCGTCGCCATTGGCGAGCCGCGTGACCAACGGCATGATGCGACCGTTGATCTTGGCGCCCACGCAAGTGTCGCCGACATTGGTGTGGACGGCGTAGGCGAAGTCGATAGGCGTTGCGCCGCGCGGCAATGCAATCAGCTTGCCCTTGGGCGTGAAGCAGAAAACCTGGTCCTGGAAGAGTTCGAGCTTGGTGTGCTCCAGAAACTCTTCCGGATTGTCGCCTTCGGAGAGCTGCTCGATCGTCTGGCGGAGCCAGGAATAGGCGTTCGACTCGCGCGCAAGCGTGTCCGTTTCCTGACCGCTCTGGCCGTCCTTGTAGATCGAATGCGCCGCAATGCCGTATTCGGCAATCTCATTCATCCGTTGGGTCCGGATCTGCAGCTCGATGCGCTGGCGCGATGGGCCGACGATCGTCGTGTGGATCGAGCGGTAGTCATTCTGCTTCGGGGTGGAGATGTAGTCCTTGAAGCGACCCGGAACCACGCGCCAGCGGGTGTGAACGATGCCCAGCGCGCGGTAGCACGAAGGAATATCGTCGACCATGATGCGGAAGCCATAAACATCCGAGAGCTGCTCGAAAGACAGCGACTTCGACTGCATCTTGCGGAAGACGGAATAGGGTTTCTTCTGACGACCCTTGACCTGTGCTTTCGTCAGGCCGTTTTGCGCGAGGAGCTCGGTCAATTCCCGCTCGATGTTTTCGATCAGCCCCTCATTGCTGTCCGAAAGGCCAGCAAGGCGCTTGGTGACAGTCTCCCAGGCTTCAGGGTTGAGATAGCGGAAGGACAATTCCTCCAGCTCGTCTCGCACTCCCTGCATACCCATGCGTCCGGCAAGCGGCGCATAGATTTCCATCGTCTCCTCGGAGATGCGACGACGCTTGTCCTCGCGCATCACGTCGAGCGTGCGCATGTTGTGCAGGCGGTCAGCGAGCTTGACGAGAAGCACCCGCAGGTCATCGGAAATCGCCAGCAAGAGCTTGCGCAGGTTTTCCGCCTGCTTGGCTTTCTTGGACACGAGTTCGAGCTTCTTGATCTTGGTCAGCCCCTCGACGAGATGGCCGATATCTTTGCCGAACAGTTCATCGATCTCGGCGCGAGTCGCCGTCGTGTCTTCGATCGTGTCGTGGAGCAGCGCGACAGCAATCGTCGACTCATCGAGATGCATGTCGGTGAGAATCGCGGCGACTTCGAGGGGATGGGAGAAGTAGGGATCGCCGCTTGCCCGCGTCTGCTTGCCATGCTTCTGCATGGCATACACGTAGGCTTTGTTCAGAAGAGCTTCGTTGACGTCGGGCTTGTATTTATGAACTCGCTCTACGAGTTCGTATTGCCGCATCATCTAAAGCTGCTCCCTCAAAAAACAAGTATGCGCCAATCATCGGATCGGCGCATACGATTCCAGACTTGACGATGTTAATCAAATCGCCGGCGTCGAAAATAAGGCAATATCAATAATCGTCGCTTTTTTCCGGCGGAACAAGACCTTCGATACCTGCCAGAAGCTCTTCTTCCGACATGCGGTCGAATGTCATCGTGTCGGGAAGCTCGTCTTCTTCCGAGTCGGAAGCGGCAGCGCCACCCAGGAGCGAGGCCGGATCGGGCTCGGGCTCGTCCACTTCGACATGTTTCTGGAGCGAGTGGATGAGATCTTCCTTCAGATCTTCCGGCGAAAGCGTTTCATCGGCGATTTCGCGCAGTGCCACGACGGGGTTCTTGTCGTTGTCACGATCAACGGTGATCGACGCACCCTGCGAGATGAGGCGCGCGCGGTGGCTCGCCAGGAGAACCAGCTCGAAGCGGTTGTCTACTTTATCAATGCAATCTTCTACGGTGACGCGGGCCATTGCCTGTCCTTATAAAATTTCGTGTCCGGATAGGGGATTCCGCCACTCGTTACATTCATTGTCATCGGAATTCAAGTTTTTCCTCCATGTCCGCTTTGCCACCAGACCTGGAGGTGCTACTTTTATTAAATAACTTTAATGATTGGCACGAAATTCGAAATTTGGGTTGATTATAATGAACCAAGATGTCTGTTAATGAGATAAGTCATTCGCTCAAGAAAATCGACTCTCAAACATTGCAAAAACAATAATCAGTCGCGGAAGGCGGCGCGCGAGGAAAATCTAATGTTCGATCCAAGGGAAAAAATAGCTCTCTTCATCGATGGGGCCAATCTTTATGCCGCGTCGAAGAGTCTCGGCTTTGACATTGATTATCGCAAGCTTCTGAAGGCATTTCAGAAGCGCGGGTATCTTCTGCGAGCATACTACTATACCGCGTTGATCGAGGATCAGGAGTATTCCTCCATCAGGCCGCTTATCGACTGGCTCGATTACAACGGCTATCGCGTGGTCACCAAGCCGGCCAAGGAATTCACGGATTCCCTCGGTCGCCGCAAGATCAAGGGCAACATGGACATCGAACTCGCTGTCGATGCCATGGAACAGTCCGATACGGTCGACCACCTCGTCCTCTTCTCCGGCGACGGTGACTTCACCACGCTCGTGGAGGCGCTGCAGCGCCGTGGCCGCAAGGTTTCCGTCGTATCGACGATGGCGACACAGCCCCCGATGATCGCTGATGATCTGCGCCGCCAGGCCGATCATTTCATCGATTTGACCACATTGAAGGCTGAAGTTGGCCGCGACCCGACCGAGCGTCCGGTACGGACGCATGAACTGGCTGTCGAAGACGTGCAGCACTGATCCACGACACGCTACGAACTCAAGACATTGGGTATTTCGTTAACTTAATCCGTTGACGGGTCCGAAACGTCGCATGGCGATAATCGGACCCTCAAATGGATTTCAGTGATGAATACGAAGCGCAACCTGCACTCTTCAGTCCCCGACATCATGCTCGATAGCGCGGATGATATCGAAATTTCCGTGGCTCCAGACACGTTGGATGCACTGTTTTCAGAGCGCGGGTCGACGCATTTTCCGGAGGCCCGGAACCGTCGCAGGGACGACCAGCAAGACGAAGAACTCATCAAACTGAGATCGGTTCTCAAGGCGCTGGATGAAGGAACGCCGCCGGAAAACGGCGTTATCGAACCGGACCCGCAGTCAATCTATACAGATTTCTACAAGCAGTTCTGAACCAGGGCTGCTTAGGGCGCAGTTCGCTCCGATTGAATCAGAGCGGCGCTGTAGTCTTAGCCGCGATCCTTGAGGAGCCGGCTCTTCTGGCGGTTCCAGTCGCGTTCTTTTTCGGTCTCGCGCTTGTCGTGGAGCTTCTTGCCCTTGGCAAGCGCCAGTTCCATCTTCGCCCTGCCCTTGTCGTTGAAGTAGATCTTCAGCGGGACGAGCGTCATGCCCTCGCGATTGATGGCGATGCGCAGGCGGTTGATCTCGCGTTGCGACAGAAGAAGTTTCCGACGACGGCGCGTATCATGGTTGAAGCGGTTGCCCTGCAGATATTCCGGCAGGTAGGAGTTGATGAGCCAAATCTCGCCCTGCTCGTCGGAGGCATAGGACTCTGCAATGTTTGCCTTGCCTTCGCGCAACGACTTCACCTCGGTGCCGGTCAGCATCAGCCCCGCTTCGTAGGTATCGATGATTTCGTAGTTGAAGCGGGCCTTGCGGTTTTCCGCAACGACCTTCTTCACAACGCGCTGGCTTCCCTTTGGTGCCATCAGTTCAAAAGTCCTGCATGCTTGAGCGCGGCATCGATGGCCGTCTTCGTCGAGGCTTCGAGGCCGACCAGCGGAGACCGCACGGTCTCGCCCATGCGACCAAGACGTGTCAGCGCATACTTGGAACCGCAGACACCAGGCTCCATGAAAATAGCCTTGTGAAGCGGCATCAGACGATCCTGATATTCGAGTGCTGCTGCAAAATCACCCTTCAGCGTGAGAGCCTGGAATTCTGCGCAAAGTCGTGGCGCGACGTTTGCGGTCACGGAAATGCAGCCAACGCCGCCATGCGCATTGAAACCCAGCGCGGTGGCATCTTCACCAGAAAGCTGCAGGAATTCCTTGCCGCAAGCCTGACGCTGCTCCGAAACGCGCTCGATCTTGCCCGTGGCATCCTTGACGCCGACGATGTTCTTGTGGGCCTTTGCCAGCGCCGCCATGGTCTCAACGCTCATGTCGATGACCGAGCGCGGCGGAATGTTGTAGATGATGATCGGCAGCGAAATAGCTTCGGCGATCGCCTTGTAATGGGCGATCAGGCCCTTCTGCGTCGGCTTGTTGTAGTAGGGCGTGACGACCAGAACGGCATCCGCACCCGCCTTTTCGGCATGGCGCGCCAGATCAATCGCTTCGGCGGTATTGTTGGAGCCGGCTCCCGCAATTACCGGAACGCGCTTGGCAGCGACTTCGATGCAGAGCTCGACGACTCGCTTGTGCTCGGCATGCGAAAGTGTCGGCGACTCACCCGTCGTTCCAACGGGGACGAGGCCAGACGAGCCTTCTTTGATCTGCCAGTCCACATGTTCGGCAAACGCTTTCTCGTCAACGGACCCGGATGCTGTGAACGGGGTGACGAGCGCGGGGATGGATCCCTTGAACATATGACAGCTTCCTTACCGGCGGCTCCTACAAGCTTTAGCCGCAATCATGACTATTAGTATCCGGGACACAGCTTGATTGGCCGCGTGACCTTTGCATCCAAAACGAGCTTATTAGAGTGTTTTCGGCACACTTGGAAGGAATAAAATCGTTGCGATGACAAGCTTTGTGCAACACGCAACCCCTAAAATATCATAGAGTTCTGGCACCGGCTGGCCATGATAGCCGCTCAAGGCATGCCTTCATCAGCATGCGGACACCGCTACAGAGAAATACCTAACTGAACCGGCCAATGATCAGATTGCCCATGCCTCTTCTTGTCGTGACGGCCCTCGCCGCGCCGCTGGCCGGATGGTTTGGCATGGGCCCCGCGATGGACTACAGCGTCAGCACGCTGCCTTCAGAAAAGGTGCAGCCCCCCGCGCCGACGCAAGCCGACAAGGACAAGCCGGCGCAGGCCACCATATTGGCCGCCTCGCGTGGCGAATTCGAAGTTGGCCTCGGTGCGATTGCTGCGCGAAATGTCGCTGCAGCCGTTGTCGCCCGCGACAACCTGATGCCGCGAGATAGCCTGGAGCGCAAGGCGCTCACCTTTGCCATCGTGACATCGGGTTTGCCCGGCCTTTCGAGTGCGGAATATGCCAATGCCGCCCAGGTTCTGGCAGACTGGCCGGACACCGGCGACCTGCAGCGCCATTTTGAACGCGCGCTTTATCTCGAGCGTCCAAGCAACGACGAGATCTTTGCCGCCTTCAAGACTGAAGCGCCGGTCACGCCCGAGGGCAACATTCTTCTCGCACGGGCCTTCAAGGCGATTGGCGAAAAGGAAAAATCCAAAGCGATTATCGAGAAGCTGTGGTCCAACGAGCCACTGAACATCTGGCTCGAAGGGGAAATCCTCAAGGAATTCAGCGGCGATCTGACGCCCGCCGATCACAAGGCCCGCATGGATTACCTGCTCTACAGGGATCGTATCAAGCAGGCAGCGCGCTTTGCGCCGCTTGGTCAGGCGCAACCGCTCTTCGATGCATGGAGCGCCGTCATCAGGCAGGCTAACAATGCGCCAGCGCTCCTCAAGGCGGCGGCCTCCGGTTCGTTCAAGGATGATGATGCGCTGCTCTTTGCCAACATCGTGCGGCTGGAGCAGGCCAACGACTATGCCGGTGCGGCCAAACTTCTCGCCAAGGGGCCGAAAGGGACCGAAGCACAAGCCAACTCGGATGCGTGGTGGCACGAGCAGAGGATCGTTGCGCGCGGCCTGTTCGAACAGGGCGACGCCAAGCGCGCCTACGATGTCGTCGCCAAGCCGCTCGCCCAATCGCCAGAGGCGCTGTCAGATGCGGAGTTTCACGCCGGATGGATCGCTTTGACGGGCCTCAATGACGGCAAGACGGCGACCGAACATTTCCTGAAGCTGCTCGCCGGCTCCAACAGACCGGCGTCGCGGGCGCGCGCATTCTATTGGCTGGGTCGCGCCGACCTCGCTTCTGGCGGAAATGGCCAGAGCTATTTTATTCGCGCGGCGCGTCATGATCACACATTTTTCGGGCTGGTTGCCGCTTCGATGCTGAAGGCACCGCAGGTTCTTGATGTGGATGCGCTTGACCGGCCGACGCCATCCGACAGGATGCACTTCAACAATCTCGAAGCGGTGCGGGTAATCAGCCTCTTTGAAAAGAACGGCTACCCGCAGGCCGCAAAGCTTCTCTACCGTGGCCTCGCGGACGAACTGGAAACGCCGGAAGACCTTGAAATCCTCGCCGAAAAGGCTGCACGCGAACAGGACAGCGCGACCGCCCTCGACATCGGAAAGAAGACCTACGCAAACGGCGCAGGCGATGCGCGTCTTGCCTATCCGCTGGGCGCGATCCCGGAAGATGCGCAGCTTTCCGGGCGGCAGCTGGCGCTGGCCTATGCGATCGCGCGGCAGGAAAGCGGGTTCAATCCGCAGGCTGTCTCGCCCGCCAAGGCTCGCGGCCTGATGCAGATCCTCCCCGAGACCGCGAAGGACATGGCCTCGCAGCTTGGCCTTGCCTATGCGCCGGAAAAGCTGACGACCGATACGGCCTACAACGCGATCCTCGGCACGCAATATCTGGACAACCAGATCAAGCGCCACAATGGGTCCTATGTCCTTACCTTTGCCGCCTACAATGCGGGTCCGGGCAAGGTCAAAGAGTGGATCGACCGCTTCGGCGACCCGCGCGGCAAGAGCCTGGAATTCGTCATCAACTGGATCGAGTCCATTCCCTATCCTGAAACAAGGGACTATGTGGAACACGTGATGGAAAATTTCGAAGCTTACCAGAAGCAGCTTGGCCTGCCCGCCAATATGGCGGCAGACCTTGCCGCCGGAAGCTGATTGAAACCCGCCATCAGGGTACAACGCCGATCCCGCAATCGACAGGAGCCATCTCATGACGACATCGGACATGTTCCGGGAACACCTCGTTCGGTCCGGCGACGGATTGATGCTCTATGCCCGGGATTATGGTCCGATCAATGCACATCCGCCGCTTGTCTGTCTGGCGGGCCTCACCCGAAACAGTCGGGACTTTCATCACTTTGCCCTTGCGTTGTCGTCTGAAGCTACGCAGCCGCGCCGGGTCATCACGATCGACACGCGCGGGCGTGGCCGCTCCCAGTGGGACGAGGACAAGAGCCGCTACAGTGTGCCCGTCGAAGCGGGTGACGTTCTGACCGTCTGCGCGGCGCTTGGCATCGAGCACGCCGATTTCATGGGGACATCGCGCGGCGGACTGATCATGCATGTGCTTGCCGCCGTTCGTCCGGATATCATGCGCTCGGCCATCCTGAATGACGTTGGTCCGGCCATCGGCACCGGTGGCCTTGCGCTCATTCAATCCTATCTGCGGCAGCGCTCGGTTTTCGCAAACCTTGATCAAGTCGCCGTGGCCTTGAAGCTGGTCCATGGTGAAGCGTTTCCGACGCTTGGCAGCGACGACTGGCGCGACTTTGCCGAAGCGACCTATGTGAAATCCGCAGGCGGCTATGAGCCCGATCACGATCCGGCGATCGCCGAGGCCATGGCCGGTCTCGACCTCACCCAGCCTCTCCCCGAGCTATGGGATCAGTTCCAGGTTCTTGCAACCAAGCCGCTGATGACCATCAGGGGCGAAAACTCGCTGCTTCTGACGCCGGAAATTCTTGAGACGATGAAACGCAAGGCCGCCTCGATGAAGGTTATCGATGTTGCGGGACAGGGCCACGCGCCCATACTCCATCTGGCCGGGTTGCCAGAAAAGATTGCGGCGTTCTTGCGAACCTGATTCCAGTTATCCGCCGATCTCTCTGAATTGGCTCGGTTTTATGCAGAAAGTTCCATTGAACGGGCTCCACAGTCAGATTCCTGAAAGCTTTTGCGTTTAGATTTCCCGCCATATTTCATCAGGCAACAAAATCCATGTCAGAACAAAAAATCATTCCGATCCTGCTCGCCGGTGGCGCCGGTTCCCGTCTCTGGCCCGTCTCTCGCGATGACCTGCCCAAGCAGTTCCAGCCGCTGACCGGGGAATTCTCGACCTATCAGGAAACGTTGCGCCGCGTCGGCGATGCGAAGGTTTACGACCAGCCGATCGTTATCACCAACGAAGGCTTCCGCTTCTTCTCGCGCCGTCAGGCCGAGGCGGCAGGCCATCCGGCGACCGTCGTCCTGGAGCCCGCGCGACGCGATAGCGCAGCCGCCGTTGCCGTTGCTGCCGTGCTTGCCGAACGCCGCGCTCCGGGTTCGCTCGTGCTGGCGCTCGCCGCCGACCACATGGTTCTTGATGATGACCTCTTCACCAAATCCGTCCGGCTCGGTGCGGAAGCCGCATCCAAGGGCAAGATCGTCGTCTTTGGCCTGCAACCGACCGAACCGCGCACCAGCTACGGCTACATTCGCCCGGGCGCCAAGATCGACGGTCACGACGATCTCGCTCTCGTCGATGCCTTCGTCGAGAAGCCCAATGCAGAGGTCGCACTCGAATACCTTCGCAAGGGCTATCTCTGGAACTCCGGCAATTTCCTCTTCCGCTCGGACATGATGATCAGCGAATTCGAGAAATACGCCCCCGACATCATCCGCGCAGCGCAGGCCTCGGTCGAGAAGTCGGAGGTCGATCTCGGCTTCGTGCGTCTCGACAAGGAGAGCTTCGAAAAGGCGCCCAAGAACTCCATCGACTACGCCGTCATTGAAAAGACGCGGGAAATTGCCGTTGTGACGGGCCGCTTCCGCTGGTCCGATGTCGGCTCGTGGGATGCCATCTGGGAGGTTCTGCCCCGCGATGGCAAGGAAAACGCCGTCTTCGGCGAAGGCCATGCGCTCAATTCATCCGGCTGCCTGATCCACTCTGAAGGAATCTATACGACGCTGGTCGGCATGGAAGACGTGATTGCGGTTTCGACCCGTGATGCCGTCATGGTCGTGCCGAAGGCGAAGGTACAGGACGTGAAGAAGCTCGTGGACGAGCTGAAGGCTCAAGGCATCTCGCAGGCTGACGGACACCGCCGCGCGCATCGCCCCTGGGGCACGGTTGACAGCGTAGTGGATGGCGACCGCTATGCGGTGAAGCACATCACCGTCGATCGCGGCGGCAAGCTTTCGCTTCAGAAGCACCTTCATCGTTCCGAGCACTGGATCGTCGTCAAGGGCACCGCGACCATCACCATTGGTGACGAGACACGGCTCGTGACGGAAAACGAGTCCGTCTACGTGCCGCTGGGTGTCACGCATCGCATCGCAAACGAAGGCAAGGTTCCGCTGGAGCTGATCGAGGTCCGCACCGGCAGCTATATCGCCGAAGACGATGTCGAACGTCTCGAGGATATCTACGCGCGGGTATGATCAGAGTTGGGCTTTGCGCCCAACTCTCCTATTTCTTGACCCGCACGTCGCCCGGAAGCCCCGCTTCCAGTTCGGCCATCCAGGCATTGGCGTTGCCATCTGAAGGCGCGCGCCAGTCGCCACGCGGCGAGAGCGAGCCGCCGGACGAGACCTTCGGGCCATTCGGCACAGCCGAACGCTTGAACTGGCTGGTTGCGAAGAAACGGCGAATGAAAACCCGCATCCATTTCGCAATGGTTTCAAGGTCGTAGGCGAGCTTCTTGTCATCCGGAGTCATCGGCGGCCAGACGCCGCGCGCTGCATCGCGCCAGGCATGTTGAGCCATGAAGGCAATCCGTGACGGTGCAAATCCAAAGCGCGTGGTGAAATAGAGATTGAAATCCTGCAGCGCGTAGGGGCCGACGAAATCCTCGGTCTTTTGCGCCGGTTCGCTGCTCCTACCGTCGCCGGGGATGAGTTCCGGGGAAATTTCCGTCGCCAGAATGGCGTAGAGCACGGACTTTGCCTCTTCGCCAAATGTGCCCGTATCAGCCACCCAGCGGATCAGATGCTGTATCAACGTCTTGGACACGGACGCGTTTACATTGTAGTGCGACATGTGATCGCCCACGCCATAGGTGCACCAGCCAAGACCAAGCTCGGACAGATCACCTGTACCCAGCACGATCCCGCCATGCTGGTTTGCCAGACGGAAGAGAACCGAGGTGCGCGCGCCCGCCTGCACGTTTTCAAACGTGATGTCGTAGAGCTTTTCGCCGCGCGCAAACGGATGATCGATGTCCTTCAACATCGACATGCAGGCTTCGGTGAGATCGATCTCGGCAGCGGAAACACCCAGCGCCCGCATCAGGGCCCAGGCGCTCTCTTTGGTCTTCGCGCTCGTTGCGAAGGATGGCAGGGTGTAAGCGAGGATATCCGTGCGCGGGAGGCCCAGCCGGTCGAAGGCATGCGCCGCGACCAGAAGCGCCTGTGTCGAATCAAGGCCGCCGGAAACGCCGATGACAATCTTCTTCGTGCCCGATGCCTTCAGCCGCTGAACAAGCCCATGCGACTGAATGTTGTAGGCTTCATAGCAGAGTTCGGCGAGGCGCTTCGGGTCTGCCGGAACGTAGGGAAAACGCGGAATGTCGCGCAGCAAGCCGAGATCGGATTCCAGATCCGGCTGAAGTTCGAAAGACACACGACGGAAGCTGTCCGGATCGATGTTGAAATCGACGGAGTCGCCGAAGGAACTCTGGCGCTGGCGCTCGGTCTCGATCATGCGGAGGTCAATGTCGGCAACAACGAGTTGAGGTTCGGTGGCGAAACGCTCCGCCTCGGCCAGCATCTCTCCGCATTCGTAGACGCAGCCCTGCCCATCCCAGGCGAGATCGGTGGTCGATTCGCCGGCACCCGCCGCCGAATAGAGATAGGCCGAGATGCAGCGCGCCGATTGCGAGCGGCACAGTGAATGGCGGTAGTCGGCCTTGCCAATCGTGATGTTGCTGGCCGAGAGGTTGACCAGAACTGTGGCGCCGGCGAGGGCAGCATGCGTGCTCGGCGGGATCGGCGTCCAGACATCCTCGCAGATTTCGGCATGAAGCACGAAGCCAGCCAGATCCTCTGCCTCGATAAGAATGTCCGTGCCGAATGGCACCGTTTCCGCGCCGATGCGGATCTGCGACGGCACGGCACCGCCGCCCGAAGAGAAATGTCGCTTCTCGTAAAATTCGCGGTAATTCGGCAGATAGGTCTTCGGAAAGGCTGCCAGCACCCTGCCCCGGTGGATAGCAAGCGCAGTGTTATATAGGCGCCCGCCTGTCGACAGCGGCGCGCCAACGAAAAGCACTGCCTTCATGTCGCGGCTGGCGATCCTGATTTCCTCGATGGCGGCAAGCACAGCAGACTGCAGAACGGACTGCTGCAGAAGATCGTCGATCGAATAGCCTGACAGGCCGAGTTCCGGGAACAGCACGACGGAGGCGGCCTTCGCATCGGCTGCCTGGGCCATGGCAATCGTCGCCTTTGCGTTGGCGGTCGGATCGGCAAGGCTCACAGGCGGCGTGGCGACGGCCACGCGGACAAAACCCTGCCGGTGAAGATTATAAAACGCACTACCCATATCGCTATCCTGTTGCGGCGCTTGAAGAACCATCAGACCCTAAGCCAAGGCCATGGGTAGCGTTTTCGGCCAGTTTTGGCCAGATGGTTTCGATATCCAAACAGCAACGGACGCCGTGGAAGCTGGCGACCATATAAATTCACGCAAGCCGATATCAAAGATCAATAAAAGTATGCAGCTTCGAAAGCGCGAGTATGAAATGGTCTCTTGTCTGAAAATAACGCACACTATTATTTTCATTATGGTAACTAGTCACCCTAAAATACAACCAAAAGACGCCTGACCTCATTTACCACGAAGACATTCTGAGAGGCGTAGCGCTCAAGCCACTCGCGTCTCTAGCGCTAAGACGCATTGGTTTAGGTCGGACGTAGAAAGATGAGCATACCTGAGTGTCATTTGTATACTTTGGTGACCTAGAAATGACTGCACCCGACGCAAATCTATACCAGCCTGCACAAGCCTGGACGCGCAGGTGTGGCGTAAAATGTGAGGAACGACCTGCTTGTCGGTATCAAGCCCAACTTCTCGACGAGCAGCTAACCAGTCAGACCGAAACCTCTGATAGTCAATCGACGAGAATGGTCCGGATCCCCTCTTGTTAGCCAGCGAGATTGACGCCGATTTCGCTTTTTGCGTCAAAGGAACTGTTCTGCTCTTACCGGATTTCGTAATCCAAAAAGTGACAGAATTAGCTGTGTAGTCGGCCCAATTAGTGCCTAGAGCCTCGCCAACGCGCGCTCCGGTATCAATCAAGAAACAGCAAAGCCTGTAATGATTCTCGTTCCGGGCCCGGATCGCTTTAAACAACAGATCTTCTTCATGATCTGTGAGGAAGCGAATTCTAGCGTTACCCTCCTTGAGCCTCAGATAGGCTGGCAACTTGCTAATTAGGCCCACCTGATATGCCTTTCGAACCAATTTGTAGAATATCGCAAGTTTCCTATTTATGGTGGAATTTTTATTACCCGCCTTGCGCAAATTTGATATTATCAAATCTGTGACGTTGCTGTCAACAATATTACAATCACCGGTAGATAATATTAAATCTATCTCATGAGCGAACGATTCTGCAATAAACTTATACTTCCCATCCTCCCAGAGGAGGTCAGAGTATCGTTTCCAAATATCAAGGATGGTTGGCGTAGACATCAGGTGTTCCGTATTGTGCGCAAATGAAAATAATAATTTTCATTTGCGTTTTTTTCAACCATTGCGAGAATTTGTGAATCCAAACCAAAATGCCCGGCGTTTCGGCCAGGCTGAATGGTCATCAATGATGCGGTTCTAAGAGGCGGCCCCTTTCTGGGGCCGCCCTTATGCGTAGATCTTAGAAGCTGCGCTGGAGGCGAAGGAAGCCACCGGCGTTCTTCGTGCTCCAGTACTTGCCGGACACGAGGACGTCGAAGCCGCTAGCAACGTTCCAGCCGAGGTCGCCAACAACGTTCCAGGTCTTCGGGTCGAAGTTGTAGGAGTAGTCGACTGCTGCAAAGAGCTTGTCGGTCATCTGCGCCTTGCCTGACAGTTCAAGCGTGAAGCCCTTTACACCGGTTTCGGCGTCGTACTTGCTGAGAGCGGACTGGTTGTAGATACCCAGAGCGCGAAGCGTAACGATGTCGAACTTACCCTGAACATAGCCGCGCAGACCGAAGGACTTTGCTGCAATGTCGTAGTCAGCCACCAAAGCACCTTCGAAGTTGTCGAAGCCGCCCTTGACGCCTGCATAAAGACCAGCGGTGTAACCAGCAGAATTCGTGAAATCGTCAACACCAGCGATGTACGAGAACGCGCCAACCTTACCCTGGACCTGAGCATAAGAGTTGCCCATGTAGCCGTAGGAGCCGCCATCATCGGTGAAGCCGTAGTTAAGGAAGCGCGTCAGGCCGGTGTCGAAGTTACCGACTTCGAAGCCGATGGCGCCAGCATCGATGCCAGCATAGTAGCCAGAGCTAAAGCCGCCAGAAGCCGCACCCGTGAAACGTATGAAGGAGTAAACGGTACCGACTTCAGAATCGTTCTTGGCGTTGATTTCGAGACGGCCGAAGGTGTTGCCGGTCGAATAGCCGTTGGTGTGGCCGCCGTAGCTGGACCAGCCCTGACCCTTATCCCAGTTCAACTGCCAGCGAACGTAGCCGCTGACATTGAGGCAGGTTTCGGTGCCAGGAATGTAGAAGTAGCCCTTGCCGAATGCGTCGCAAACCTTGACGTATTCCATCGGCTCCGGAGCGGCTGCTACGATTGCGTCAGCGGCCTGTGCGCCGGATACTGCTGCCAATGCGGCAGCAGAGCCCAAAAGAAGGCTCTTGATATTCATAATAGACCCCATATTCGAGAGTTAAGTTATGACCAGTCGCGAAACATTCCGCTTCCGGCCTTCATCATACGCGCCACATTTTTGCGGTCTTCGTATTGCCACCCGGCCGAAGCCGGATGGAAAAGGAGCGGCTCCCGAGGGAGCCGCTCAAACAAACGCTTAGCTTAGAAGCTGCGCTGCAGGCGGAGGAAGCCGCTTGCCGTCTTGTCGCTGTTGTACGAACCAGAGACGAGGACGTCGAAGCCGCTAGCAACGTTCCAGCCGAGATCGCCAACTACGCCCCAAGTCTTCGGATCGAAGTTGTAGGAGTAGTCAACTGCAGCGTAGAACTTGTCGGTCAGCTGAGCTTTGCCACCGATAACGGTCGTGAAGCCCTTGACGCCACCAGCAGCATACTTGGAAGTGGACTTCTGGTTGTAGATGCCCATGACCTTGAAGGAGAACATGTCAACCTTGCCAGAAACGTAGCCGCGAAGACCGAAGGACTTTGCAGCAATGTCGTACTGACCCGTCAAAGCTGCGCCGAAACCATCGAAGTCGCCCTTGACGCCGCCGAAGAGACCAGCGGTGTAACCAGCAGAGTTCGTGAAGTCGTCAACGCCAGCGATGTACGATACGGCGCCAATCTTGCCCTGTACAGCAGCGTAGGAGTTACCCATGAAGCCGTAGTTACCACCAGCGTCCGTGAAGCCGCCGTAGCCGAGGAAGCGCGTCAGGCCGGTGTCGAAGTTACCGACTTCAACGCCAACGGCGCCAGCATCGATACCTGCGTAGTAACCAGTGGAGAAGCGATTGGATCCACCAGTACCGCCAGCATCGCCCTGCAGACGGATGAAGGAGTAAACCGTACCGACTTCAGAGTCGTTCTTGGCGTTGATTTCGAGTCGGCCGAAGGTGTTGCCGTTGTAGGACGACCACTTGTTGCCGTTCAGTGCACCACTCTTGTTCCAGTCCAGTTCCCAGCGAACTGCACCAGTGATGTTGAGGCAGGTTTCGGTGCCGGGGATGTAGAAGTAGCCCTTGCCGAAAGCGTCGCAGACCTTAACGTATTCCATGGGCTCCGGAGCGGCAGCGACGATTGCGTCAGCGGCCTGTGCGCCGGATACTGCTGCGAGGGCAGCAGCGGAGCCGAGAAGAAGGCTCTTGATGTTCATATTTGACCTCCAGTCAAAAGTTCAATTCAGGTTCGGGTCTTTGCTGGTAACCAGCATTCCCTGCCCCGTCACCTATCTCAAGAAGGCAAGACGACTCCGCCTCGCTTCCGGAGTTGAAAATACAAAACGCCCGGCGTGGCGCAATGACCAAGTGATTGTGACAGCCTGAATTGAATTGTGTTCATGAAGTCGTGTTGCGTAAATGACACGGAATCAACGTCCGGGCGGTGAATCTATTAACAGCTGATTAATGAAAGTTACGAAATACCAATAGGTTATAGGTTAATCACCAGTGAATCGCGGTGGCGCAAGACGATCTTGATGATTGTCACAATTGCCCGATTTCTGCCCTTTCTGCCTATTTGCTTCCACATATGCGAAGGGTAGGGCGGTGCCTTGCGAGCTTCTTTAGTGGCAGGCAGGCAGTGCTCTCGTGCGAGCAAGCGTCCCGGAATCGGACAGATGATCGAATCGATTGAAGTGCGGCGAGTGGGTATCGGCGCTTTGACCGCCGTGGATTTTGGTGCTCATAAGCGTGAGGCATCTGGCAGAGCGCACCGCGCAAATTAAATGTTCATTACGCAGTTGTAATTTGCCGCGTGAAAACCGATTTGATAAGGATACCTTGTGATGTCGGTTTCACCTGCCCTCGTCACCTTGAAGTTACTGTCTGGTTTTTGAACCTCCAGTCGGATCAGGCAGAACCTTCTCCGGAAGTTGGGCGCAGACCCGGGGTCCTTCCGGAATAAAGCCGGGGTCTTGAATGAGCCCCGGCTTTTGGCATGGTACAACAACACCATTTCAGATATGTTTCGCGCGTTGGCGTTGCTTCGGGGCAAACCCGGCACCCGCCGTCGAATTCATTATTGGTTGCGTGCGTTGCGGCAGGCCCAGGAATTGTCGTCGGGCTGACATGGAACCGTCGCCCCACCAGCACCGCGTTCGTTGTAGACCGGTGCAGGGCGCGGGTTATCGTTGCCGCGCCAAGGACGATCGCCATTGTCGCGCGGTGGGCGCGGCGCGTCATTGCTCATCCACGGGCGGCGACCCTCGTTGCGATCTCGCGGGCGATAATAGTCGTTTCGGCGCTCGTAGCGCGGTCCACAGTCGCCCCAACCATAGTCCTCACAGCCGCGGGAATAGCGTACATCGCGATCTCGGTAATGATAGCCACTGCTTTCCTCGACGCATGAGGCGAGTGACAATGGGATCAATAGAAGAAGAAGTTTCGATTTCATGGGGTTCCCTTTCGGCCCTCTCCAGATGGGCCGCTGTAAAAGAATCGGACCCTTGCGCTTGGCCCGCAAGCAGGAAGAGCCTGTTCCCGCACTCATCCCAATCCACATTCGGAGACTATCACGTCATCATTGAGGCGGCCATCTGGCATTGCGCATGCACGCTAGGGCATGAAAAATGGATGAGATCGAATGTCGCTCACGGTCGTTGCTGCATTGGCAGCCGAATTCTGGACAGACGCAAAAAGCGCTTGATCGCACCGGCGTTTCCGCCTATCAGGACCGCGACGGAGAGGTGGCCGAGTGGTCGAAGGCGCTCCCCTGCTAAGGGAGTATACCTCATAAGGGTATCGAGGGTTCGAATCCCTTCCTCTCCGCCATTTTCCCAGAACGCTGTCATATATCCGGCAACGCACTCCGCTCCTGCGGGCGCTATCTCATCAATTCGTCGCGTCAGCACTGACCGTCGCATCTATGAAGGCGGCATTCTTGAGCGTCCATTCGGGATCGAAGTGTCCCGGATCACGGAAAATGGGATGGCCTACCGAATCGGTAACCGCGCACCCGCTTGAATCGCAAATCGCCTCGCGGGGCGAAATCGACCGGATGCCCAGTCTTGCCGCCATCGCCTTCATATCGCTTTCCACGGCCAGTTCACGCGGATCGATCGGGTTGATTCGATTGGCTGCAAAGCCGACATTCGGATCTGCAAGAACCCTGTTGATCATCAGGCGGGGATCGTTTCCGTCGGAGTAGGGGTTATCCAGCAGAAGAATGACGTTCCAGCCTGCTGCCTTCAGCGTGCTCAGGCGTTCCTCAAGCTTCTGGAGTGCAACATGCATGCCCTCGGCGGAGTTGAGAGGCGCAAGGTCGCCCTGGATGTCGACCGCGTAGTCGCCCGTGTTGAAATACCAGTTCCATGCCCCACCGACCACGATCGTGCGAAACGCCCCGGTCTGTGCAAGCCTGTCGGCGTCTGTTGCGAGGCTCGGGCAAAGTTTTGACACCGGCTTCAGCATGATGATGCCTTCGATCGGGATGCAGCCCCCGCCGACAGCCATCACGACGCTGGGGCGGTTCTTGTCGGCGTCAAGCAACTGATCGATGCGCTGTGCGTATTGCGCGACATGCGAATCGCCAATGAAAAGCACCTTGGATGCGCGCTCGCCGCCAAAACGATATATGCCGACCCCGTTCTTGTCGAAATCAGGCGTGCGTGATTTCAGGAAGTCCCATTCTGTCTGCTCGGGCAGATGATAGTTCGGCAGACGGGGCACGATCAGCCCTCGGGCGGCAATTCCTCCGACGCACGCAACGATGACTAGGCTGGCCAGCAGCGCAGCTGGAATACGTCGATTCGCCCGAGGTTTGCGTATCGGTCGCTCGACCAGCTGGAACGTAAGCCAGGCAGCGATCAGCGACAGGATGACCACCACCGCGCGGCCCGCAGGCGGCGGATCGTCGAAGAGGATATAGGCGAAGCTCAGGATAGGCCAATGCCAAAGATAAAGCGGATAGCTTATCAGTCCGATCCAGACCATGGGTGCGCTGGACAGGGTGTCGCGATTGAAACTCGAAGCTGGTCCTGCGGCAATGATCAGCGCCGCGCCGATCACAGGTGCAAGCGCGGTGATCCCGGGAAAATGGCTCCGGGGCTGTACCAGCAGGATCGAGAGCGCTATGAGCGTGAACCCCAGCAGTGATTGCCAGTAGGCGAACCGCCCGGCAAGGCGCGGTTTGCCGGTCCTGAAGTGCGCGAGCAGACCTCCCGCCAGCAGTTCCCAGGCGCGGCCGTATGGAGCGTAATAGGCAGCATCCGGATTGCGGAAGACGTCCCATTGATTGATTGCAAACGAAAGGCCCGCCAGAACGAGGATCGTCGCGAGGCGGTTGAGCCTCAGCCGTGCTGAAAGCGCCAGTACAAGCGGCCAGACGATATAGAACTGCTCTTCGATCGCCAGGCTCCAGAGATGCAGCGTTGGCTTGAAGATCGCCTCGACGTCGAAATAGCCCGTTTCGCTCCAGAGCAACAGATTTTCAGAGAAGGCCGAGGATGCCACGACATGCGCGCCGAGCGACGTGAATTCAGGCCTGAAGAGGACGAACCATCCCACTCCAAGAACGCAGACGAGCACGGTGACAAGCGCCGGAAAGATGCGGCGGATGCGTCGGTCGTAGAAATGCAACAGGGAAAATTGGCCGCCGTCGATATCGCGCAGGAGGATGGACGTGATGAGATATCCGGATATCACGAAGAAGATATCGACGCCGACGAAGCCCCCGGGTAGCAAGTGCGGGAAGGCATGACCGATGACAACAGACATCACCGCAATCGCCCTCAGCCCGTCGATATCGGGACGATAGTGATCTGCATGCAAGGCCGCACCGGTCGAGATATGGTTTTTCATGGGGCCTTGATGAGTGCAGGTCGGCTGAATGACTTTGGATGACGGATGAGTGAGCCTAGCCGCGTCTGGTAAAGCTTCCGTTAGGTTGATCCTGACTTGCCGTGATTGCCGCAGTAGGTTCAAAACTCAATCCGAAACCTCATTGAGTTTTGACCCTGAAACCATCTGGCCAAAACTGGCCGAAAACGCTACCCATGGCCTTGGCTTAGGGGCTGATGGTTCTTCAAGCGCCGCAACAGGATAGCGATATGGGTAGTGCGTTTCATAATCTTCACCTGCAGGGTTTTGTCCGCGTGGCCGTCGCCACGCCGCCTGTGAGCCTTGCCGATCCG